>ERZ826242.3935-NODE-3935-length-10022-cov-2.824922_pt1 | contig 10022 bp, 7 predicted proteins | sample MGYA00519871_ERZ826242 | MGnify/ENA primary metagenome ERZ826242 (study PRJEB31778, sample SAMEA3449226) | human gut metagenome | biome: human gut; feature: human-associated habitat; material: faeces | place: United Kingdom | collected 2010/2012 ... | reverse complement strand
CAGAGCTTTGCGTCTGGTTTTTCACCTCTCTTGATTTGGGGGGAACGGGACTTTTCAAGTATGCAGTTATGGGCTGCATATTAATACTTTCAGTAGCCATGGTGATTGTGGTAAAAATTGCCACTGATAGAAAAAGTAGCTAAACAGACTGGTAAAATTATATAAAATTGTTTACAAACAGGGCGTTTATGGTGTATGATTTAACAAGTAAAGATTAAAAAGGAGATTAGAGTTCAATGAAAGAGCAGAAATTCTTCATGAATGGCATTTTCAGGGATACTCCCGAAGGCCCATGGCCGTATGCCACACGCTGCAAAAAGTGCGGCGCGACTTTTTTCCCCGCAGAACAAATCTGCAATCAATGCTTGAGCGAGGATATGGAGCAATTTAATCTGCCCAAGTATGGTACGCTATACACCTACACGGTTTTGTACAGGCCGGTAAACGCCTATCCGGTACCGCATTGTATCTGCGAGATAGATTACCCGGAGGAAAAGCTGCTGGTAAAGGGAATAAAGTTCAACCTGGAAAACGAGGGTTACCAGGTGACCACCGGCAGCGACGGCGAGGAGGCCGTCGCCCTGGCCGCGCGCATCCTGCGCGAAGGCGGGCTGGTGGGCCTGCCCACCGAAACCGTCTACGGCCTCGGGGCCAACGCGCTGGACGAGTCCGCCGTGCGCGCCATCTTTGCCGCCAAGGGCCGCCCGGCGGACAACCCGCTCATCGTGCACGTGCCGGCGCCGGAGGACGCCGTGCCGCTGTGCCACATCAGCCCCGCCGCGCGCGCGCTGATGGAGCGCTTCTGCCCCGGCCCGCTCACGCTCCTCATGCCCAAGAAGCCCTGCGTGCCGGATGTCGTCAACGCGGGCCTGCCCAGCGTGGCGGTGCGCATCCCCTCGCACCCGGTGGCCCAGCGCGTGCTGCGCGCCTGCGGGGTGCCCGTGGCCGCGCCCAGCGCCAACACCTCCGGCAAGCCCAGCCCCACCACGGCCCTGCACGTCTACCATGACCTCAAGGGCAAGCTGCCCCTCATTCTGGACGGGGGCGAGTGCCAGGTGGGGCTGGAGAGCACCGTGGTGGACATGACCGGCGACATCCCCACGGTGCTGCGCCCCGGCGGAATCACGCCGGAGATGCTGCTTGAGGTGTTGCCTGAGGTACGCGTGGCCGACAGCGTGCTGCGCCCCCTGCGCGAGGGCGAGCGCGCCCTCTCCCCCGGCATGCGCTACCGCCACTACGCGCCCGGCGGCGAGCTGACGCTGGTGAAGGGATCGCAGGAAAACGTGCGGGCTCTGTGCCTTGCTATGTATCGCGAGGCCGTGGCCGCGGGCAGGTCCGCCCGCATCCTGGCCTTTGAGGAGCACCTTTCGGACTACGAGGGCGCGCAGGCGCTGTCCATCGGCAGCCTCGAGAAGCCCGAAACCGTGGCGCACCGGCTGTTCAACGTGCTCCGTCAGATGGACGAGGAGGGCGTGGAGGCGCTCACCTGCGAGGTGCTGCCCGCCGAGGGCATCGGCCTGGCGATCATGAACCGCCTGAGCCGCGCCGCCGCCTTCCGCATCCGCAACGCCGACGAGGAGGCCGCCCCATGAAAACCGTATTGTTCGTCTGCACCGGCAACACCTGCCGAAGCCCCATGGCCGAATGCCTCTTCAACGCCCTGGCCCGCGAGCAGGGCGCGCCGGGCGTGTGCGCCGCCTCGGCCGGGCTGTGCGCTCCCGACGGCGCGCCCGCGTCCGAGGGGGCGCTTTTTGCCATGCGGCGGCGCGGGCTGTCGCTGGAAGGACACCGGGCGCGCACCGTGACGCGCGGCCTGCTGGAGGGCGCAGACCTCGTTGTGTGCATGGGACAGAGCCATCTCAGCGCCCTGCGCGCGCGCTTTCCGGGGCTGACAACGCCGATTCGCGCCTTTGACGACCCGCCCGTGAGCGACCCCTACGGCGGGGACGCCGCCGCCTATGAGCGCGCCGCGCGAGACATCGCGCGCCAGCTGCCCGCGCTGCTGGACGCGCTCTCCCCCGCCGTCCGTCTCGTCCCGCCCACCGAGGCGGACGAGGGCGAGGTGCTGGCCTACCGCGATGAATTCCTTTCCGCGGGCGAGCCCCTGCACGGCACGGCCTGGCTGGCGGAGAGCGGCAGCTACCGCGAATGGCTGGCCGCCGTGCGAGACAATCTAACGGAAGAGACGGTGCGCCCCGGCCTGGTGCCCTCCACCACGCTGCTGGCGCGGGATGCGAAAACGGGCGCGCTGGTGGGCATGATCGACATCCGCCACCGCCTCAACGACTTTCTGCTGGCCTTCGGCGGGCACATCGGCTACAGCGTGCGCCCCTCCCGGCGGCGCAGGGGATATGCCACGCGCATGCTGGCCGCCGCGCTGGAGGTGTGCCGGGAGCTGGGCCTCTCCCGCGTGATGATCGCCTGCGACAGCGAAAACGCCGCCTCGGCCCGCACCATCGAGCGGTGCGGAGGCGTTATGGAAAACGAGGTGCCGGAGGACGGCCGTCTCACCCGGCGCTACTGGATCGACCTGTAGGGGAGGGAGCAAAGCGTGAAGCTCACATTTCTGGGCGCGGCCCGCGAGGTGACGGGCAGCCGGTTTCTTTTGCAGGCAGCGGGGAAGAACATCATGGTGGACTACGGCATGGAGCAGGGCGTGGACCTGTACGAAAACGCGCCGCTGCCCATGGCCGAAAGCCGGATCGACTTCGTGTTTCTGACCCACGCGCACATCGACCACAGCGGCTACCTGCCGCTATTGTACAAAAGGGGCTTCCGCGGCGCCATCTTCGCCACCGACGCCACGGCGGACCTGTGCCGCATCATGCTGCTGGATTCGGCCCACATTCAGGAGAGCGACGCCGAATGGAAAACCCGCAAGGCCCAGCGTCAGGGCAAACCGCCCGTGGAGCCCCTCTACACCCAGGAGGACGCGCTGGGCGCATGCGGGCTGTTTCGGCCCTGCCACTACGACCAGCGGGTGGAGGTGTGCCCGGGCGTGAGCATCCGCATGGTGGACGTGGGGCACCTGCTGGGATCGGCCTCCATCGAGGTGACCGTGACCGAGGGGACGGAGACGCGCGTGATCGTCTTTTCCGGCGACATCGGCAACCTGCATCAGCCCCTCCTGCGCGACCCGCAGTACCTGCATGCCGCCGACCTGGTGGTGATGGAATCCACCTACGGGGACCGTTCCCACGGCCCCGTGCCGGACTATCTTTCCGCGCTGTCCCGCGTATTGCAGGAAACCTTCGACCGGGGCGGCAACGTGGTCATCCCCAGCTTCGCGGTGGGCCGCACGCAGGAGATGCTCTACTTCATCCGCCAGATCAAGCAGGAGGGCCGCGTTCACGGGCATGACGGCTTCCCCGTCTACGTGGACAGCCCGCTGGGCATCGAGGCCACCACCGTCTTTAACGACAACACCCGCGAGTGCGCGGACGAGGAAACCCTCGCCCTGCTGCGCGCCGGCGTCAACCCGCTCACCTTCGCGGACCTGCGCATCACCCGCAGCGCGGAGGAAAGCAAGCTCATCAACACCGACCCCACCCCCAAGGTGATCCTTTCCGCCAGCGGCATGTGCGACGCGGGCCGCGTGCGCCATCACCTCAAGCACAATCTCTGGCGGCCCGAATGCACGGTGCTGTTCGTGGGCTACCAGAGCGTGGGCACGCTGGGCCGCAGCATCGTGGACGGGGCCGGCGAGGTGCGGCTCTTTGGCGAAACCGTGGCCGTCAACGCGCACATCGAAACGCTGGCGGGCGTCAGCGGCCATGCCGACAACGCCGGTCTGATGCGCTGGATCTCCGCCTTTGAGCAAAAGCCCCGCCACGTATTCGTGGTGCACGGCGAGGACGAGGTGGCCGCCGCCTTTGCCGCCCGCCTGGAAAGCGAGCTGGGCCTGGAGGCCAACGCGCCCTACAACGGCGAAAGCTGGGACCTGATCTCCCTGACCTGTCTGAGCGAAGGCAACCGCGAACGGCTGCGCCGGCCCTCGCGCGAGGCCGCCGCGCTGGACGCGCTGCCCGCCCGCAGGGCTCCCGAACCCGCCGCGCCGGAGCGCACGGCCAAGGCGCCCGATTTTTCCACCGCCTATGGCCAGCTGCTGCTGGCGGGCGAAAAGCTCTCCGCCCTCATCCGCCGCATGCAGGGCCGGGGCGCCAGACAGCAAAGCCGCCTGGCCCGGCAGATGAACCTGCTCGTGAAAAAATTCGGCGGCCGCTAGGCGCGCCCGCACCGCTCCCCGCTTCTCATCCGCCCCGCCCTGCCGTCCCGCGCAGGCGCGGGGCGCTTTTGTCTTTCCGCCGTCTGTCAATAGACAAGTTACGAAAAAAATGGTATACTTTGCAAAAGACCATTCGCGCGCCTTCCGGGAGCTGATCGACATGAAATACCTGAAAGCTTTGCTGACGCTGCTGCTTTGCTCGGCGCTGCTGTGCGCCTGCGCGCCCGATGAAAACGCCCAAACCGCCGCCGCTCCCACCGCCGCGCCCGTGCTGCTGGGCTTTTCCCAGCTGGGATCGGAAAGCGCCTGGCGCGTGGGCAGCACGCGCAGCATCGAGGAGGCCGCCGAGCGCCACGGCGTGAGCCTGATGATGCTCAACGCCTATCAGAAACAGGAAAAGCAGTTCGACGCCATCCGCTCCTTCATCTCCTACCGGGTGGACGTGATTTCCTTTGCGCCCATCGTGGAGGACGGCTGGGACACCGTGCTCACCGAGGCCAAGGCCGCCGGCATCCCCGTCATTCTGGTGGACCGGCTCATCACCACGGAGGACGAATCGCTCTACGCCTGCTTCGTGGGCGCGGACTTCATCAAGGAGGGCCGCAGCGCGGGCGAGTTCCTCCTCAAAAAGGCCGACGCCATGGGCGCGGAGCACCTCAACATCGTGGAGATCACCGGCACGGAGGACTCCACGCCCCAGCGGCAGCGCCATCAGGGGTTCCACGATACCATCGCGGGCGACGAGCGCTTTACGGTGCTGGAGAGCATTTCGGGCGATTTCCTGGTATCCAAGGGCGAGGAGTGCATGCGCTACCTGCTGGACAAGTACGGCGAGGACATCGACGTGCTCTATTCCCACAACGACGGCATGACGCTGGGCGCCATCGACGCCATCCGCGAGTACGGGCTTTCGCCGGGCAGCGACATCATCATCATCACGGTGGACGGCGAGCAGGCCGCCATCGACCTGCTCAAGGCCGGGGAGATCAACTGCGTGGTGGAATGCACCCCCAACCTGGGCGACTCGGTGATGGAGCTGGCCAAGAAGCTGGCCGCGGGCGAAACCGTGCCCAAGATGAGCCATCCCGACGAGGATGTGTTCACCGAGTTTGACGACCTGAGCGATCTCGCGCCGCGGGGGTACTGACCGTGAAACACCCGAAAAACGGACAGAGCATCACCGGGCAGGTCAACATGGCCTTCCGCACGCTTACGGCCATTCTGGTGCTGCCGGCGGTCATCAGCCTGGCGCTGCTGCTCGTCAACGCGGCCTGGTACCAGTCGTCCATGCTGCGCATGGAGGAGGTGGCCGCGCTCAAGCCCGTGGTCTCCACGGATATCCCGGAAATGGTCTGGGTCGCCGTATCGGGCCGCGCCACGTTTGAAAACTGCGGCGTATACGAGGCCATCGACGAGGTCAACCGCTCTCTGGACGCCATGACCGCCAAGGACGGGCCCGGCGCGCGGCTGGAATTGACCGTGGCCCGCCGCACCATGGAAACGCTCACCCAGTACGTGCGCCAGATCGAGGAAAACCTCAAAAGCAACGTGCCCGTGGTCGAGAGCGAGCGCGTGCTGGAGGAGGTGCGCGACGTGGCCTCGCTGGTGGATTCGATGCTGGAGGACTACATCTCCGCCGAAATCAGCCTGTCGGCGCAGAGCAACCGCCGGATGACCCGCGTGGTCATCCTCTCGGCCGTTCTGGAGGTGCTGATCCTCCTGGGCGCGCTGCTGCTCTCCGCGCGCATGGGCCGCCGCGTGGCCGGCCTCATCCGCAGCCCCATCGAGCGGCTGGAGCACTTCGCCGGCATGATGGCCGGCGGCAACCTCTCCGCCCGCGTGCCGCCCACGGACCTCAGCGAGCTCAAGCACCTCACCGAGGGCATCAACGTTATGGCCGACCGGCTGGAATCCCTCATCGCCCAGAACCGGCAGGAGCAGGAAAACCTGCGCAAATCCGAGCTGCGCACTTTGCAGGCGCAGATCAACCCGCACTTTCTCTACAACACGCTCGACGCCATCGTATGGCAGGCCGAGGCCGGCCACAGCGGCGAGGTCATCCACATCACCCGCGCGCTCAGCGACTTTTTCCGCATCTCGCTGTCCTCCGGCGCGGACTGGATTCCCCTGGCGCAGGAGCTCAAGCACCTTTCGGGCTACCTCAGCATCCAGAAGGCCCGCTACCGCGACATCCTCAATTACGTGATCGACGTGCCTGCCGACCTGGGCGAGAGCTATGTGCTCAAGCTCCTGCTCCAGCCGCTGGTGGAAAACGCCATCTACCACGGCATCAAGGACAGGCGCGGCGGCGGCCTCATCACCGTGACCGGGCGCGAGGACGGCGGCTTTCTGTGCTTCTGCGTGCAGGACACGGGCCGCGGCATGACCCCCGACCAGCTGCGCGACGTGCGCGCCCGCATGCGCGGCGAGCTCCCGCCCGCCTACGCGCCCTACGCCAACGCGGGCACGGGCTTTGGCCTCAACAACGTGGACCGGCGCATCCGCCTGTATTACGATCAGGAGGAGGGGCTCAGCATCGAAAGCGGGCCGGAGGGCACCCGCGTGAGCTTCCGCGTGCCCCGCAAGACAAGAGAGGAGATCGTGGATGGTTAAGGTCTTTCTGGTGGACGATGAAATCGTGATCCGCGAGGGCATCCGCAATTCCTTCCCGTGGGAGGAAAGCGGCTACACGCTGGTCGGGGAAGCCCCGGACGGCGAAATCGCCCTGCCCATGATCCGCGACGCCAACCCGGACATCCTCATCACCGACATCCGCATGCCCTTCATGGACGGGATGCAGCTGTGCCGCGAGGTCAAGCGCCAGATGCCGTGGATCGGCGTGGTGATCCTGTCGGGATACGACGATTTCACCTACGCGCGCCAGGCCATCTCCCTGGGCGTGAAGGAATACCTGCTCAAGCCCGTGACCGCCCAGGAGCTCAAGGAGGTGCTCGACCGCATCTCCGCGCGCCTCACCGAGGAGCGCCGCGCCCGCGAGGACATGGCCCTCATGCGCCGCCGCCTGCACTCGGGCAGCCAGTTTGTGAAGGAAAAGCTGCTCTCCTCCCTCTTTACCGACGAGCCCATGGAGGACGGCGACGCCGACGCCATGATCGAGCAGATGCGCACGCTGGGCATCAACCTGGCCGCCAAGTGCTACGCGGTGATCGACATGGCGTTTTCCTGCGCGGACGGGTCCCGCTCGGTGCCGCGCGCCGCGCTCTACGCCCTGGCCGAAAGCAGCGGCGGCATCGTGCAGGTGTGCGCCGCCAAGCACGGCGCGCGCGCGCTGGTGCTGGGCGACAGCGAGGACGACACCGAGGACCGCGCCTATTCCTTTGCCAGCTCGGCCCTCAACGCGCTGGAGCGCTCCGGCTGCACGGGGATTCTGCTGGCCATCGGCGAGATCGTCAGCCGCTTTGCGGATATCCGGCTCTCGATGCGCTCGGCCCGCCACACGCGCCACCTGATGGCCGCGCGGCCGGGCGCGGGCATGCGCATCATGGGCGTGCGCGAGGCCGCCGACACCCCCGACGCCCTGAAAGACCTGGACCTGCGCCCCCTGCATGAGCGGCTGCAATACGCCGCCGTGGACGAGCTGGACCAGGTCTTTGGCGAATATGTGGCCTCTCTGGGCGCGGCGGACCTGCACAGCGCCGTGGCCGCCGACTACCTGCACGTGGAGGCGCTGATGACCGCCAGCCGCATCATCCGCGAGGCCGGCGGCGACCCCGCCCGGGAGCTCAAGCGCGAATGGTCCGACGGCGGCGGCGAGGACGCGGCCTATGAAATGCTGCGCACCGCCCTGTGCTACCGCGACCAGCATGCCTCCAGGGGCGGGTCCTCCGTGGCCAAGGCGCGCGCCTACCTGTCCCAGCACTTCGCCGAACCCAACCTGATGCTCCAGGATGTGGCCCGCGCGGCCTGCATGTCCAACAGCCGCCTCTCGACGGTCTTTGCCCAGGAGACGGGCTATACCTTCACCGAATACCTCACGGCCCTGCGCATCGGCAAGGCCAAGGAGCTTCTGCGCCTGGGCGGCATGCGGTCCTCCCAGGTGGCCTTTGCCGTAGGGTACAACGACCCCCATTATTTCAGCTATCTGTTCAAAAAAACCGTGGGCATGACCCCCAGCGAGTACCGCAGGGAAAATGAAAACCAACCGGAGTGAAATGATATTCAACTTTTTGGAAGCCTGGGCATAGAGAAAAAGAACGATTTCCAACCAATTTGGAAATTCGCTTTATTCTCATCCTGTGCAAAATGGTGTAATTTTAACCACAGAGGCGAGAGCCTAATCGAATAAATGGAGGTTATATCATGAAGAAGCTCCTTGCGATCTCCCTTGCTCTGATCCTGGCGCTGGGCATGGTTTCCATTGCCGCCGCCGAGGACGTCATCACCATCGGTTTCGCCCAGGTCGGCCATGAGAGCGACTGGCGCGCTGCCAACACCCTCGACTACCAGAACACCTTCACCGCCGAGAACGGCTACGAGCTGCTCTTCGTGGACGCCGACAACGACCACACCGCTCAGATGGAAGCTGTCCGCAACTTCATCCAGCAGGAAGTGGACTACATCGTGATCTGCCCCGTGCAGGAAGCCGGCTGGGACGTGGTGCTGCAGGAGGCCCAGGACGCGGGCATCCCCGTCATCATCGCTGACCGCACCGTGAGCGCCGATCCTTCCCTGTACTCCTGCTTCATCGGCACCGACAGCAAGGCCGAGGGCGTGCTGGCCGGCCAGTGGCTGGCTGAGACCCTCGACGGCGCCGAGGCCAACATCCTGGTGATCGAAGGCTCCGTGGGCGCCTCCGCCGCCATCGGCCGCACCGAGGGCTTCAACGAGGTCGTCGCCGAGCATCCCGAATGGAAGGTCCTCGACAGCCAGTCCGGCGACTTCACCCAGGCCGGCGGCCAGCAGGTCATGGAGAGCTACCTCAAGTCCTACCCCGACCAGTTCAACGTGGTTGTGTGCCAGAACGATAACGAAGCCTACGGCGCCATCGACGCCATGAAGGCTGCCGGCGTCACCTACGGCGTGGACGGCGACGTGATCCTGATCTCCTTCGACGCCACCAAGCAGGGCCTGACCCTCACCCTCGAGGGCGAGATCAACTGCAACGTCGAGTGCAACCCCCTGCAGGCTCAGGGCGTGGCCGAGCTGATCGCCAAGCTGGAAGCCGGCGAGGAAGTTCCCGCCGTCACCTACGTGCCCGACTCCGCCTTCGTTGCCCCCGGCATCGAGACCGAGCTGGCCATCACCATGACCCAGGAAGTGCTGGACGGCCGCGCCTACTAAGAAGCGCCCGCAGCCAGGCATCAGGGGTCTGACCTGAAAAAACGGGGAGAGGCCGCATGGCCTCTCCCTCCCTAGTCCGTCGAAAAAGTCCGCTTCGCGGCCTTTTCCGCCGAAACGGAAAACCCTTGTTCGCTTCGCTCTCGGCCAGGGTTTTCCGCAGGGAAACCTTGCTTCGCAAGGCTTCCGAATCCACCGCACAGGTCGCTGGATTCGGAATTCATTTGGAGGGCTTCGGCCCTCCAAGCCTCCCGAAAAGGGAGTTGTCCGTACGCTACGGGGAGCGGCCGCATGGCCTCTCCCCCTCTCGCCGTTTTCCGGCCGGCATGACGGCATGAAAACGATCTGAATGAATCTCTTCAATTCCATTATTAAAAAGAAAGGACGTGGGGCCCTATGGAAAACAACGTCGTCCTGACCATGCGCGGCATCACCATGACCTTCCCGGGGGTCAAGGCGCTGGACCATGTGGATTTCACCCTGCGCAAGGGTGAGATCC
>ERZ826242.3924-NODE-3924-length-10049-cov-3.976486_pt1 | contig 10049 bp, 7 predicted proteins | sample MGYA00519871_ERZ826242 | MGnify/ENA primary metagenome ERZ826242 (study PRJEB31778, sample SAMEA3449226) | human gut metagenome | biome: human gut; feature: human-associated habitat; material: faeces | place: United Kingdom | collected 2010/2012 ... | reverse complement strand
TCATACAGTGCAGGCTGTGTCAAAACACCAATCATCAGAGTTCCATCTTCTACAAGGGAAATGGTTCCATGCTTCAACTCTCCTGCTGCATAGGCCTCTGAATGAATATAACTGATTTCTTTCATCTTCAGACTGCCTTCCAGACTGATGGCGTAATCCAGTCCACGTCCAAGGAAGAACATGTCTTTTGCATTTGCATATTTACTTGCAAACCACTGAATCCGCTCTTTGTCATCCAGGATTTTCTGGATTTTTTTCGGAAGTGTCTGCAGTTCTGCGATCATTTTTTCACAGTCTTCATCACTGAGCAGCCCTCTGATCTGTGCAGTACGCATTGCTACCAGATACATAGCCACCAGCTGTGTACTGTATGCTTTTGTAGTGGCAACGGAAATCTCCGGACCAGCATATGTGTACAGTGTATAATCGCTCTCACGGGCAATGCTTGAACCAACGACATTGACAATGCCCAGAACTGCTGCTCCTTTTTCCTTTGCCAGACGCAGGGCTGCCAGACTGTCTGCTGTCTCTCCGGACTGAGAAATGATCACTACCAGTGAATTTTTCACCAGGATCGGATTACGATACCGGAACTCAGACGCGATATCGATTTCTACCGGAATCTGAGTCATATCTTCCAACACATATTTTGCTGCCATCGCAACATGATATGCGGATCCGCAGCCTATGATGTAAAAACGCTCGATAGAAGCCAGTTCTTCATCTTCCAGACCAATCTCTGAAAAATCTATCTGATTTCCTTTCAAGTAAGCACCAATGGTATCCTGAACGGCTTTTGGCTGTTCATGGATCTCTTTTAACATAAAATGCTCATAACCGCCTTTTTCTGCTGCCTCAGCATCCCATTTGATCTCTACCATCTCTTTTTCAATTTCTTCTTCATCTGTATTGAAAAAATGGATTTCATCTCTGGTCAGCTCTGCAATCTCCATATTATCAATGTAATATACGTTACGTGTCTGATCCAAAATGGCAGGAACATCAGATGCGATCAGAGATGCACCTGCTGTTTTTCCAATGATCAGCGGACTGTCTTTTCTAGCCGCAAATAATTTGTCCGGATAGTCTTTGAACAGCACGCCAAAGGCATAAGAGCCTCTGATGTGCAGCATTGCTGTGGCAATGGCAGACACCGGTGATGCTGTTTTCTTATAATAGTAATCAATCAGTTTTACGGCAACTTCTGTATCCGTTTCGGAATAAAAGGTATAACCACGTTTTACTAATTTTTCTTTTAATTCCTGGAAATTCTCAATAATTCCATTGTGTACCAGCACGACATTTTTCCCTTCGGAACAATGCGGATGCGCATTTGCCTCAGATGGCTCACCGTGTGTTGCCCAGCGGGTATGACCGATACCACAGCTGCCATATACCGAATGACCCTCATCCGTCTTTTCAATCAGTGTTTTCAGACGTCCTTTTGCTTTTACAACTTCAATCTCACCGTTAGTTTCATTACGGACTGAAATTCCGGCTGAATCATATCCTCGATATTCCAGTTTTGCCAGACCGGCAAGCAATATTGGAGCAGCCTGCTGATCACCAATATATCCTACAATTCCACACATGATAATTTCTCCTTTCACCTTTCCACTTCATGCTTTGCGTTTCACTCATCTTCAAGTCGAACGCTGCATCTGTATATTTCCCTTTTTTCTTTTGTTTCAACAGTTATATTTTTCTTTCAAAAAGCAAACTACAACTTGCATCATAACATACTATTTTTACTGTTGCAATACTTCCAACGCTTTCTGGATCTGATTATCATATTCTACGCTGTATCCGGCACCTTCCGGACCGGTGAATTCATACTCCAGTTCTTCGTCCGGGGTGATTCCGATTCCCTGAATACAAGTTCCGCTCGGTGTAAAGTAGCGGTTTGTTGTGATTTTGAAAGCACTTCCATCCTTCAGAGTCAGAATGGACTGAACCACACCTTTTCCATATGTGGTAGTTCCAATGATGGTTCCTGCTTTTCGATCCTGAATCGCACCTGCAAAAATCTCAGAAGCACTGGCACTATAACCGTTTACCAGAACCGCCAGCGGCAGATCCAGTGTTTTCTCATCCGTAGAAGTATAGTCTACTCGTTTTCCACTTCTGTCTTCGGTATAAACCAACAACCCTTTCGGCAAAATATCATCCAGCATATCGCAGACAGATGTCAGCATACCACCCGGATTAGAACGCAGATCCACAATCAACGCAGTCATTCCGTCTCCCTGCAGACTGTCCAGTGCTTCCTCAAACTGCTCTGCCGTGTGCTCGGTAAATTCTGTCACCTGTATGTAACCGGTATGATTCTCCAGCATCTGTGAAGAAACTGTCGGTAATACAAGATTTTTTCTCGTAATATCAAATTCCAGATTTTCAGCTTCCCCGCTCCGGGCAATTACGAGATGTACCTGGGAACCTTCCTCGCCGCGGATATGATTCACAAATTCTGTCAGATCCATGGATGCTGCCTCATAGGAATCTGCTGAAATGATCACATCGCCTTCCTGCAGTCCACTCTCCTGCGCCGGTGATCCATCGTATACATGAAGGATTGTCACTGCTTTGCTGTCATCGTCCTGCTGCAGGCTGGCACCGATGCCACAGTAAGTACCCGACACACTGGTATCAAAAAGTTCCTTCGCCTCCTCTGCTGTATAATACTGGGAATATACATCCAGATTATCAAACAGACCGGCATAAAGTCCTTCCTCCAATGTCTCCGTATCCACATCCTCATAATAATTGGACTGAATATAAGAAGCCAGCGACTCTATCTTCTGCTCCGTATCACGGTTGAGCAAATCACCGGAGCTTCCGGCAGACAAAAGTCCCAGCCCGCTTGTTGCCCAGAACATGACACCGCACACCACTGCCATAGTCACTGCACCTACGGCAAATCCTTTTCCAAATCCACTTTTTTTCTTTTTTTGCTTTTCCCTTTTTCCATCCTGTCCCGTCGGTACAGCTTCATATTCGGAACTCTGCTCCGCTGTACTTACCTGTATTTCCTGTTCATCCTGATTCATTCTAATCTTCTAACTCCTTTTTACCCTTTGAGATAATTACCCGGATCCACATACTTTCCATTTAATTGAACGCCAAAATGCAGATGCGGTCCGGTAGAAACACCGGTACTTCCTACTTTTGCAATCGTCGAACCACGACTCACACTCTGTCCCCGGGATACAAGGACTGCCGAGCAGTGCTCATAAATTGTAAACAGACCACCACCATGACTTAAGATCACATAATTCCCAAGTACACTGCTGTATCCGGTAGATGTCACCACACCATCTGCAGCTGCCACAATAGACGCTCCCGCAGACGCTCCGATATCATATCCCTGATGATAACTTGTCGCTCCGGCTGTCGGTTTATCACGATATCCGAATCCACTGGTAATTTTATGGCTGGAGGGACACGGCCAGGTAAACACACCACCTTCATAAACGTCATTCGTATTCACATTTGAATCAGCGGAAGCATTGTTTTTCTGAACTTCCTGCTGTTTCTGTTGCTCTTCTGCCGCTTTTTTCGCTGCTGCTTCTGCCGCCAGCATCTCCTGGATCAGCTGATTTTCTGCCTCAATCTCCTGCTGATACTGCTGAGCATTCTGTTCCGCCTCAGAGATTCCCTGACGCACACCAGACAGCTGAGTCTCTTTTTCCTGCATCAGAAGATTAACTGCCTGCTGCTCCTCTTCCAACTGTGCCTGCAAGGCTTCCAGATCCGCCTTATCTTTCCGGATCGTCTCTTCCGCATTCTGGATCAATACCTGGGTCTGCTGATATTCTTCCAGTTTTGCCCGGTCATACTGCATCATGGTGGACATATAATCCACCTGCTTGAGCATTTTCGCAAAACTTCCGGATTCCAGCAAAGCTTCCAGATAACCGATACCGGAGTTCTGATACATATATCGTATGCGGACTTTCATGCTTTCATACTGCTCGGATTCATCTGTTCTGGCTGCCTCCAGCTGATTTTGTGTATCCAGCAATTCTTTATTTTTTTGTCTCGTCTGTGCTTTAAGAGTATCGATATTTCCGGAAATCACGTTCAGTCTGTCATCCAGTTCCCTGACTGCCTCCTGAATATCTCCCTCCTGATCCTGTAACTGTTCAATCAATGCCTGGGCATCATTCAGGTCGTTTTCCAATTGTGTCTTCCGCTTCTGCGCCTCAGAAATACTCCCAGAAGCAGCAGAAGCGCCGGCACTTCCTGCTATCGTTGCAAGAAATACCGCCGCCATAACAACTCCTATGATTTGTCTGATGTTTCTTTTTACCATCAAATCAATCTCCTATATTCTATGTTCTTCTGCCGTCTGCCATTCTGCCTGAAACATCACAACGCTATCATCTATCCACTATTCTACTTGAAAACAGCATTGTATTTTTCTGAAGTCTGACCTCTTATACATTAATATGTTTGTGAACCGTTGCTTTACTTCCGATATATCCAATACCAACACCGAGAATCAGACCTACCGGAACCAGAATCTCGAATACCGTCTGCACCGGAAGGAACGTCAGCAGATTATTCAGGAAACCAAAACGGCTTGCCACATAAGTAATAATTTTTCCGTACATAGCATACAGAATGCACAATGGAATGACCGCTCCGATCAGTCCGATCAGAATACCTTCCACAATAAATGGTGCACGCACGAAGAAATCTGTCGCTCCGATCATCTTCATAATGCCGATTTCTTCCCTGCGGACTGCAATACCGGTACGAACGGTGTTGCTGATCAGGAATACTGCCACGCAGATCAGGATTACAATAATAACAGCCGATACGATACTTACCAGACGATTAAAATCGGTCAGCGTATTTGCCACCATCTCAGACTGTCTTACTTTGCTGATATGATCCTGGCCTTCCAGGTAAGATACCAGACTGCTCTGCTGGGAAATATCTTCCATGTAAATCTCATAGTTTGCTTTGTCAGACAGAGGGTTGTCAGATCCGAAGCTTGCTGCTGCCGCTTCATCTCCATCAAAATACTCAAGCTTATATTCCGCCCATGCCTCATCCGCAGACACGAAATTAAAACTGGATACTTCCGGTCTCATTGCGATTTTCTGGCCGATCTCATCAATCTCATCCTGTGTCGTTCCCTCATCGAAAAATACTGTGATCGCCACACTGGATTCCACGTCTTTTACAACATGCTGAAAGTTCGCCACAATAGCATAAAACATACCAAACATAAAGATACATGCTGCCATGGTCGCAATGGAAGCAATGGAAAACATCTTATTTGTCCAGATATTCTTGATACCCTGTTTGATGGTATATCCAAATGTACTAATTTTCATCTTCATCACCGCCCATCTTTACGTCACTTACTACATGACCCTGCTGCAAGGTAATGACACGTTTTTTCATTGCCTCTACAATTTCCATGTTATGACTTACCACAAGCACTGTCGTGCCTCGTTTGTTAATCTCATCCAGGAGCTTCATGATCTCCCACGCATTGTTCGAATCCAGGTTACCGGTAGGCTCATCTGCCAGCAGGATCTTCGGTTCATTGATCAGTGCTCTGGCAATGGCCACACGCTGCTGCTCTCCACCGGATAACTGATTCGGTTTTGATTTATATTTTGCCGCAAGTCCTACCAAAGATAACATTTTTGGCACTTTTTCCTTAATGGCACGGTTCGGTGCTGAGATAACACGCTGTGCAAATGCTACGTTTTCATAGACATTTCGATCCTTTAACAGACGGAAATCCTGGAACACACAGCCCACATTCCTTCGGAACCGTGGAATCTGACGACGCGGGATCTGTGACAGGATCTTGTCATTGATCACAATGGTCCCTGAAGTCGGCTCCAACTCCTTAAGCAGCAGTTTAATCAGCGTAGATTTTCCGGAACCACTGTCTCCCACTACAAATACAAACTCGCCTTCATCTATCTGAATATTAATATCAGACAGTGCCGGTGCGCCTTCTGTATATGACTTACTTACATCTTTTAACGTAATCATACTTATCCTTGTCCTCCTTCATTCAACTCTTCTGTATCAGCATAAAATGGGGGCACGAAAAACTGTTCTTTTGTGCCCCCAAACACTTAGCAATTAATAATCTAATGTTTCCATATATTTCATATATTTTACAACCATCAGCGCAATTTTAAATGTGATGGCGTCTTCGAATACTCGCAGATCCAGTCCGGTGCTCTTCTGAAGCTTATCCAGACGGTACACAAGTGTATTTCTGTGAATATACAGCTGACGGGATGTCTCTGAAACATTCAGGCTGTTCTCAAAAAACTTGTTGATAGTGGTCAGCGTCTCCTCATCAAAATCATCCGGTGATTTACCGCCGAAGATTTCTTTGATAAACATTTTACATAATGGCAGCGGCAGCTGATAGATCAGTCGGCCGATACCAAGTGCGGAATATGCAATGATATTGCGCTCCTCAAAGAAAATCTTGCCTACATCCAGTGCCATCCGTGCCTCCTTATAGGAACGTGACACTTCTTTTATCTCGCCTACCACAGTGCCGTAAGCGATGTGGATATCAGAATCTCCCTTGAACAGTCCGAGAATCACTTCTGCGGTCTTGTTCAGATCTGTTCCGCTGTCAGAATCATCCACTTCTTTTACTACGATGATATTCTTCTCATCCACGGCAGTTACAAAATCTTTATTTTTTCCTTCAAAAATACTACGTACCTTTTCCAGCTCATTGCCTTCTTTATCCCGGTTCGTCTCTATAATATATACAACTCTCCGGACATCAGTTTCAATATGCAGCTTTTTGGCACGATTGTAAATATCTACCAGCAAGAGATTGTCCAGCAGAAGATTCTTGATAAAATTGTCCTTATCAAAACGTTCCTTGTATGCAACCAGAAGATTCTGGATCTGAAAACTTGCGATTTTTCCAATCATATAGACATCATCGCTATCTCCATTTGCAAGCAGCACATATTCCAGTTGATGTTCATCAAATACTTTAAAGAAATGACATCCTGATACTACCTGGCTGTCCGCCGAAGATTCTACCAATGCCATCGCCGGGCTGACATAGCGATCTGCTTCCGCAAATGTAGTCGCCAGAATTTTGCCTTCCGTATCAATGATACACAAATCTATCCTTGTAATATTTTTTAATCCATCAATTGTATTTTGCAATATCTGATTTGAAATCATAATGAAAAGCCCCCCTGCATATTTTATACAACATTCACAATAACCAATTCTATTTTTTTCATATATTTTTATTATGCAGTTCTATTTTAAGACAAAAGCCCCAAAAAAGTAAAGAGGAAATGCAATTTTTTTTATGCATTTCCCCAACTTTTAGATTTTGTTCACATTTTCTCGGAGTAAGACTGGAATCCTTCTCCCCAGACCTCCCTCGCATCACAGATAATAAGGAATGCTTTTGGGTCTGTTTTCATGACGATTTCCTTCAGCCAGACAATCTCTTTTCTTGATACCACACACAGGAGCATACATTTTTCCTGCCGGGTATACATGCCTTTTGCATGCAGACCGGTCATACCACGGTCCAGTTCCATCATAGTAGCCTGTGCAATCTCCTCGCTCTTCTCTGACAAAATATACACTGCTTTGGACATTTTGAATCCTTCTACTGTTAGATCCGACACTTTTGTCGTAATCACGATGGCTATGATCGCATAAAGTCCGCTCTTCAATCCAAACAGTGATAATCCCGCCAGCACGATCACTGCATCGATGACCTGCATGATACGCACAATCGAATACTGTTGAAATTTCATGTGGAGCAACGCCGCCAGCATATCGGTTCCGCCGGTAGTACTCCGGGTGCGCAGCACCAGACCGATACCAAATCCCATGATACCGCCACCAAAGGCACAACCGATGACCATGTCATCCCCTGCCAGATTCCATGCCGGCAGGATAGACAGCCAAAGTGACAACAGGATCATCGCAGCAAAAGACTTTCCGGCAAATGTCTTTCCTTTCTTCCAAAATGCCCACAGAAATACCGGTATATTCAGCAGCAATGACGATACTCCCAGCGGGATACCGCCCGGTACCATATGTTCTGTAACCGCTTTGATCAGAATTGCAAGACCTGAAAATCCTCCGGTAACCATATCCAACGGTTCATAAATACATTTTACCGCAAAAGCAAGCAGCAATGTTCCTGCCAGAAGCAGAAGCAAATCCAGCAGACCTTTTTTTGTTCTGTCTTTCATAACTGTAAATCCCCTCTATCCCCATTCTGTAACCATCACCGTTCAGTGGCGTCCTTGCAGAAGTGGGAGTCTTATCTCTGGCTGAGATGATCAGTTTACTTTTTCTTCTCCCTCTGCTTCATAAGATTGTATCTGGCGCTTCATTTTACGCCGCGCCAGCAGTCTCTTGCAGAGACCTGCCGTTTTTTTCTTTTTTTCTGTAAATGTATTCTCTGTGCCGACACCGAACCAAAGCCGTACATTCAGCATTTTCCTGTGCTGTGCCAGAAAAATCTCCTGTTGCGGCGTCGGAAGCATAACCAACAGCAGATGTGGTGCTACTGCATTGATTTCATTTACAATTTGTTCTGTATCCTCTTCACATTCTTCCCAGACTGCATCTCCACAGATCCTTGCCACATCGCCATAGGTATGATCCAGAAAGGAACATAGTTCATCCATCTGCGCTCTCGTATCTGTCAGCAGATAAATGCTATGACGGTCTCTGGCAATATTACGCAGTGCCTCACTGGCAAATCGGTGTTCCCTTGCTTCTTCCAGCCATTTGTGGGATGTCACTCCCAATTCCATCAAAATCTCCTTATCTGATGGAATAACCAGATCTATATCCTCCAGACACTGACGGACTTCTTCCTCTTCCCCTGCCGTCACAACCGTTTTCATAGATACTGCCTCCACTGCATGCAGACCGTCTTCCTGTATATAATGTTCTATTTTATGAAGTGCTTCCCGCAGGCTGCAAATATCAATACGCACACCTGCCAGTTCTTTTCTACTACTCATTTTGTCCCATTTCTTCCAATATTATTTCAGGAATTATTCTCCATTGAACCTTTATACAATAATTGGTCTCATACGTCAAGTAATTTCCCTCTTTATTCAAAAAATGTGGACATTCATTGCCTTTTTTCGCACTTATGCACAAAGTTATGCACAATATCAACAAGAAAGTGTGCTATCACAAACTTATCATTTCAGTTTCAGTTTGTAAACAGCACACACTTCTATTTTCTGATCTGATTATCTCAGCTTTCGCTGACCAGAATCACGCACCAAGTCTCACCTGCGTTCGACTTGAATTTGGAAATACTACATCACTCTGCGGACTGCAAGAATTTTTTTATAAGTCGCAGTAGATACTTTGATACCATCTTTCGGATTGCTTGCGTGAACGATCTTACCGCCGCCAAGATAAATTGCCACATGACCGCTATAACAGATGATATCTCCCGGCTGTGCCTCGGAATAACTTACTCCACGACCGACTCCACGCAGTGCAGAAGAAGAATGTGGAAGGGAAATTCCATAATGTGCATATACCTGCATAACAAATCCGGAACAATCCACACCTTTTGTCAGGCTTGTACCACCCCACACATACGGATTACCAAGAAACTGTAATGCATAGGAAGTAACAGAACCACCGGAGGAACTTTCCTTCTGTTCAGATACCTGTGGTTTTTCTGCATACTGATACATATCTGCCACAGAAGCGAATTCCGTGGAAATATAACCTTCGCCATCTGCTGTCTCAACTTTTACCCATCCCGGAATCCGCTCATCCAAAACTTTCAACTGCTGATCCTGACCTACTAATGTCACAACTGCTGCCTCTGTAGATGCCTCACTGCGGACTTTTAATGTTTCTGTATTAACCTGTGCCATTCTTGTTTTTACGGAATTCAGTAAATCCTGATTTCCAACTGCCAGATACTCTGCCTTAACATAACCACTGACTGATCCGGATGTGATCTGGTACCAGCCATCCACAGCACCTGTGATTTCAGCCACTGCGTTATTTTTCATAATTCCGAC
>ERZ826242.3916-NODE-3916-length-10072-cov-2.981032_pt1 | contig 10072 bp, 8 predicted proteins | sample MGYA00519871_ERZ826242 | MGnify/ENA primary metagenome ERZ826242 (study PRJEB31778, sample SAMEA3449226) | human gut metagenome | biome: human gut; feature: human-associated habitat; material: faeces | place: United Kingdom | collected 2010/2012 ... | reverse complement strand
TACAGACTGTATGCTTCAGAATGGAGCAAAGAAAGTATTTGCCATCGATGTGGGAAGAGGACAGCTGGATTGGAAGCTGCGTCAGGATCCGAGAGTGGTATGTATGGAGAAGACGAATATCCGTTATGTGACTCCGGAAGATCTTGGAGAACCTGTTGATTTTTCGTCGATTGATGTTTCGTTTATCTCTCTCACAAAAGTGCTTGGTGCAATCAGAGCGTATCTGACAGATGATGGAGAGATTGTAGCATTGATTAAACCACAGTTTGAAGCAGGACGTGAGAAGGTTGGAAAGAAAGGTGTTGTGCGAGAAAAGAGTACACATCATGAAGTAATCGAGAAAGTGACAGAATTTGCGGTATCAATCGGATTTTCTGTACTTGAGATCACATTCTCTCCAATCAAGGGACCAGAAGGAAATATCGAATACCTTGTACATTTGAAGAAATGTCCGGAAGAGGAAGCAAAGATTGAGACAAAGGAACTGGATCAGGTAGTGGATGAAGCATTCGCTACTCTGGCAAAGTAAAAAGGTGATGGTATGGAATCTTTTTATATCATAACAAATCAATTAAAAGACAGAGATTATTCTGTTACGATTGAGATAAAAGATTATATTGAGAGAAAAGGCAAACGTGTTATTCTTGCTCAAAAGGATGAGGAAGGATTTATTGTTCCGGGAACGATTCCGGAGGACGTTGATTGCGGACTGGTTTTAGGTGGGGATGGAACTCTGATCCGTGCAATACGTGACCTTGAAGGAAATAAACTTCCGCTTCTTGGAATCAATATCGGAACGTTGGGGTATTTGGCAGATGTAGAATTGAAAGATTATAAATCTGCGATTGACAGACTTTGCGAGGAAGAGCCTAAAGTTGAGAAACGTATGATGTTGGAGGGGACAATGTCATCCGGTGAAAAAGATCTGGCGGTAAATGATATCGTCCTGACAAGAGAAGGGAATCTTCGTATTGTTCAGTTTAATGTATATGTGAATGGGACATTGTTGAATACATATCAGGCAGACGGTGTGATCATCTGTACACCGACGGGAAGTACAGGATATAATCTTTCCGCAGGTGGACCGGTGGTAGAGCCAACAGCAAGTCTGATCGTTATCACTCCAATCTGTTCCCATGCACTTAACACGAGCAGCGTGGTGCTTTCAGCAGAGGATGATGTTGAAGTTGAGATTTGCGAGGGCCGTTATGGAAGGCAGGAGAAAGTAGCTTTATGTTATGACGGCGCTGTACAGAGACAATTGGTTAGCGGAGACAGAGTGAAGATCAGAAAATCAGATGCCAAAGCGCATCTTGTAAAATTAAGTGAAGAAAGTTTTATGATAACAATGCGCGAGAAGATGAAAGGAAATTGATACTATGAAAGTGAGCCGACATGCAAAGATAATTGAATTGATCAGTCAGTATGACATAGAGACGCAGGAGGAACTGGCAGAATATCTGAATAATGCCGGCTTCAAGGTCACACAGGCAACTGTCTCCAGAGATATCAGAGATCTGAAGCTGACAAAGTTGTCTGTAAACGGTGGGCGTCAGAAGTATATTGTCCATAGACAGGAAGATGACGGAATGAACGAAAAATATATCCGTGTGCTTTGTGACGGATTTGTTTCCATGGATATGGCACAGAATATCCTTGTGATCAAAACAGTTGCCGGAATGGCAATGGCGGTTGCTGCTGCAGTAGATGCAATGAAATGGAATGAAGTGGTCGGATGTATTGCGGGAGATGACACAATCATGTGCGCAATTCGTACAGTTGAAGATACAGCTGTAGTAATGGAGAATATAAGGAAATTGGTTTCAAGGAAAGCATAGGTGATATATGTTACAGAATCTGTATGTGAAAAATCTTGCTTTGATTGATGAAACAGAGGTAGAGTTTGGGGAAGGATTGAATATTCTGACCGGTGAAACCGGAGCAGGAAAGTCAATCCTTCTTGGCTCTGTTACGCTTGCACTGGGTGGAAAATACAATGCACAGATGCTTCGAAACGGGGCAAAAAGCGGATTGGTAGAACTTACTTTTCACATCAAAGAAGAAAAGATTTTAAAGAAGCTGGAGGCATTGGACATTTATCCGGAAGACGGATATCTGACATTGAGCCGCCGCCTTTTAGAAGGCCGAAGTGTCAGTAAGATTAACGGTGAGACAGTGAATATGAGCGTCCTTAAAGATGTAGCCAGTCTTTTGATCGATATTCATGGACAGCATGATAATCAGACATTGCTTCATCGAAAGAATCATTTAACACTGCTTGATCTTTATGGTAAAGAACAGACGGACCCGTTAAAAGAAAAAATGGCTTCCTGCTATCAGGAATGGAAGGCAGTATGTAAGAAGGTGGAACAATCTTCGCTGGATGAAGAGAGCCGAAGAAGAGAACTTTCTCTTGCTGAATTTGAAGTGAATGAGATTGAAGAAGCAGCTCTTAAAGAAGGTGAAGATGAACTTTTAGAAGAACAGTATCGCAAGATGACAGATAGCAGAAAACTCACAGAAGGAGTTGCAGAAGCGTATCAGTATACTGCAGAGGACGAACGTGGAAATGCAAGTGATTACTTAAGCCGTGCAATCCGAAGCCTTCAGGAAGCAGCATCTTTTGATGAAAAGGGAAGCCAGCTTTATGATCAGATCGTGGAGATCGATAGTCTGCTGAACGATTTCAACCGGGATCTGGCAGAATATGCAAAGAGTTTTGAATACTCGGAAGAAGAGTTTTCAGAAGTTGAGTCCCGCCTGAATGAAGTGAATCATTTAAAGGCAAAATATGGAAACACTGTCAGTGATATCCTTGCATATTGTGAGGAAAAAAGACAGAGACTATCGGAACTGGAAGATTACGATTCTTTTATGCAGGAACTTTTGGAGAAACAGAAAAAAGCAGAAAAGCAGATGGAAAAGGCTGCGATGGAACTGCATGAAGTGCGTGAACAAAACGCAGTTAAATTTGCCGAGGAAATTGTTCATCAGATGTCGGAACTGAATTTCCTGGATGCACGTTTTGAAATTCGTTTGACAGAAGCAAAAAGTTATTCTGCACAAGGAAAAGATGATGCAGAGTTTTATCTGTCGGTTAATCCGGGAGAACCTGTGCGTCCACTGGGGGATGTCGCATCCGGAGGAGAGCTGTCTCGTATTATGCTTGCAATAAAAACTGTACTTGCAGATGAAGAAGATACGCCGACTTTGATATTTGATGAGATTGATAGTGGAATATCAGGAATCACAGCAGGTCGTGTCGGAGAGAGACTGCAGTTGATCGGAAAGAGCCGTCAGGTAATTTGTATTACACATCTTTCACAGATCGCAGCGGCAGCAGATGTTCATTTTTGTATTCATAAAGAGGCAGAAGATAATTCTGTGAGAACACAGATCGAGAGACTTGATCAGGAAGACTCTGTTGCAGAGCTTGCAAGACTTCTTGGGGGAGCAAATGTGACAGATGGAATCATAGACAGTGCCAGAGAAATGAAGGAACTGGCAAAAAGAGAAAAATAATACCAGTGTGAAAAGAAGAAGATCCACACATACTAAGAGCAGATGCAAACAGCATCTGCTCTTAATATTTGCAAGAGAGGAGTGTGGATCATGAAAGAACGCAGGAAAAGGAATATGAGCAGGACAGGTCTGTTGTTTATGTTCTGCTTATTGATGTTATGTGGCTGTGCACAGATTACAGGATTTATGGAAAATACGGAAGTCAGTGGCCGGGAAGTGGAAAGTCTGGCTGCGGAAAAGGAAGACGATACGGTTCTACTTGGAGGAATGCCGGTTGGAATTTATATGGAAACGGATGGTGTACTGGTTTTAGACACGGAGAAAATGACGGGGATGGATGGAAAGGAATATACACCTGCACAGGGTGTAGTGAGTTCCGGTGATTATATTACAGAAGTAAATCACCAGAAGATTGAGGGGAAAAAACAGTTGATGGATCTGGTGGAACATCTGGATGGAGAGAAGGTCCTTCTGACAGTCAGACGCGAAAATACGATATTAGAAAAGAAATTGACTCCTGTGCAGATTTCAAAAGGAAATTATCGACTTGGAATCTGGGTAAGAGATAATGTACAGGGACTTGGGACGATCACATTTTTGACAAAAAATAACACGTTCGCAGCACTGGGACATGGTATTCATGATATTGATACAAGTACACTTCTTATGATCAAAAGAGGAACGCTTTATAGAACCAGTATTCAGAAAGTGCAAAAGGGAAGCAAAGGGAATCCGGGAACAATGGAAGGGATTATTGTTTATAATCGGTTTCATCGGCTTGGAGTGATCGAGAAAAATACGGATGCAGGTATTTATGGAGAATTAAATTCAGACAGAAGCTGGATAGGAGAGGAAGTTCCGATACAGGTAGCAAAAAAAGAGGAAATAAAGACGGGGGAGGCAAGGATTCGCTGCTACATTGATGGTGAGGTGAAAGAATACACAATCTGTATAACACAAATTGACAAAGAATCCGACCAGGTGAACAAAGGAATGGTAATTCAGGTGACAGATACGGAATTGCTGGAAAAGACAGGGGGCATTATTCAGGGGATGAGCGGGAGTCCCATCATTCAGAATGGAAAACTGATCGGAGCTGTGACGCATGTGTTTGTACAGGATTCGACAAAAGGATACGGTATTTTTATTGAAAATATGTTGAAAGAGGAAGAATCGTGAAAAGGGTCGAAAAGGATGTCGAAATACTACTGCAAGATTTTCTTGAATCCGACAAAAAAGCTGGAATATAATACACAAGTGGTGTAACAAGACAAACGTTCTCAGAAAAAGGAGAGAAGAAGATGGAACATTTGAAAATAGCCATTGCTGATGATAACCAGAAAATTTTGGACCTTTTGGATCGTGTGATCGGGATGGAAAAAGACATGAATCTGGTCGGAAAGGCGAAAAATGGTGAAGAGATGTGTCAGATCATCAAAGATAAACAGCCGGATGTTGTTCTTCTCGACCTGATTATGCCGAAAATGGATGGATTGACGGTTATGGACCGGATCAATCATGACAAAACTGTCAGCAAGCATCCGTATTTTATCGTAATCACAGCAGTTGGGCAAGAAAAGATTACAGAAGATGCTTTTAATAAAGGTGCAAATTACTATATGATGAAACCGTTTCAAAATGAGATGTTGTTAGAACGAATCCGAAGTGCGGGGCGGATGTCACACGGTATGGAAACAAGAAGCTCTGAGGCGGCATCTGATAACAGAGGAGAAAGTCTGGAGACACGAGTGACAAATATGCTGCATGAGATCGGAATACCGGCTCATATTAAGGGGTATCATTATCTGAGAGATGCGATTATGATGGCGGTAGATGATATGGATGTGCTCAATGCAATCACAAAGATCCTGTATCCAACCGTTGCAAAGAAGTATCAGACAACATCAAGCAGAGTAGAACGTGCGATCCGACATGCGATTGAAGTGGCATGGAGCAGAGGAAAGCTGGACACTCTGGATGAACTTTTTGGGTATACAGTAAGCAATGGAAAAGGGAAACCGACAAATTCTGAATTTATTGCTTTGATCGCAGATACAATACAATTGGAATACAGGCATGGAAAATAAGAAGTAAAATACAATGAGAAATCCTTTGCATTATGATAAAAATGCGGTATAATATTTTATAAGTAATTGCCGAAAGAGGGCAAGTGAAAGTGGAGGATCTAAGTATGAAAAACATTTTGTTCGCTTCATCAGAATGTGTACCATTTATAAAGACCGGGGGTCTTGCTGACGTTGTAGGTTCACTTCCAAAAGATTTTGATAAAGAGAAATATGACTGCCGTGTAGTTTTACCTAAGTACATGTGTATGAAACAGGAGTGGGTAGAACGCCTGGAGTATATCACAAACTTCTACATGGATTTTGCAGGAGAGAATCGCTATGTCGGAATCTTTAAGACAGAATTAAATGGAGTTACATTTTATTTCATTGATAATGAATTTTATTTTTCAGGATTTGCTCCATATGATGGAGATCCGAAGTGGAATATTGAAAAATTCTCTTTCTTCTGTAAGGCAGTTTTAAGTATTCTTCCGGTCATTGGGTTCCGTCCGGATCTGATTCACTGTCATGACTGGCAGACAGGTCTGATTCCGGTATATCTGGATAATTTCCGTTTCTTTGGAGAATATTACAGAGGAATCAAGACAGTTATGACAATACATAACCTGAAGTTCCAGGGGGTATGGGATACAAAGACTGTACAGGGAATCACAGGACTTCCGGATTATTATTTCGTTCCGGATAAGCTTGAGGCATACAAAGATGCTAATATGCTCAAAGGCGGTATTGTTTATGCAGATAAGGTGACAACAGTAAGTCACAGCTATGCAGAAGAGATCAAGACACCGTTCTATGGAGAAGGTCTTGACGGACTGATGGCAGCAAGATCAAATGATCTTTGCGGTATTGTGAATGGTCTGGATTACAATGACTGGAATCCGGATACAGATCATAGAATCGCAAAGACATTTAACGTTGAGAATTTCCGGAAAAACAAACCGGTGAATAAGGCTGCTCTTCAGGAAGAACTTGGACTGGATAAAGACAATCATGTAATGTTGATCGGAATCGTTTCCCGTCTGACAGACCAGAAAGGATTTGATCTGATCGATTATATGATGGATGAGATGTGTCAGGATGCAGTGCAGATTGCAGTACTTGGAACAGGAGATCCGAAATATGAGAATATGTTCCGTCACTTTGCATGGAAGTATGCAGGAAAGGTTTCAGCGAATATTTTCTATTCCGATGATCTTTCTCACAGATTTTATGCCGGATGTGATGCATTCCTTATGCCATCCTTATTCGAGCCATGCGGACTCAGCCAGCTGATGAGTCTGAGATACGGAACACTTCCGATCGTTCGTGAGACAGGAGGATTGAAAGATACTGTAGAACCGTACAATGAGTTTGAGAAGACAGGTACAGGATTCAGTTTCTCTAATTATAATGCGCATGAGATGTTGAACACTGTACGTTATGCAGAAAGAATCTATTATGATAAGAAACGTGACTGGAACAAGATGATCGAGCGCGCGATGACTCAGGATTTCTCATGGATGAATTCTGCAAGACAGTATGAAGATCTGTACAGGAGTCTGATCGGAGAATAAGAATTATAAGAAGTAACAAAGAAGTAATACAAGAGTAACACAAGAGCAAGGAGTAACAGACCCGATGAAAATTATTGACAAACTGAACCAGAAAGGCATCCACATTTCTTTCGAGGTGTTTCCACCGAAGACAGAAGCAGGATTTGACAAAGTGCTTTCAGCAACAGATGAAATTGCGAAGTTAAACCCGTCTTACATCAGCGTGACATATGGAGCCGGCGGCGGAACAAGCAAGAACACAGCGAAGATTGCATCCCATATCAAGGACGATCTTGGAGTGATGAGTCTTGCACATCTGACGTGTGCTTCATCTACGAGAGAAGAAGTTGGAGAGGTAATTGAAAACCTGAAGGCTCATGGAATCGAGAATATTCTCGCTTTACGAGGAGATATTCCGGAAGGCATGACATTTCCTGATGGAGATCGTTTCCATTATGCCTATGAACTGGTACAGGAGATCAAGAAGCATGGGGACTTCTGTATTGGTGCAGCATGTTATCCGGAAGGACATGTGGAGCAGGAGCATAAAGAAGATGATATCCGTTATCTGAAACAGAAAGTAGACAGTGGAGTTGATTTCCTTACAACGCAGATGTTTTTTGATAATGATATCCACTACAACTTCCTTTACAGAATCAGAGAAGCAGGTATCACAGTTCCGGTTCTTCCGGGAATCATGCCGATCACCAGTGCTGCTCAGATGAAGCGAAGCCAGGAACTTTCCGGAACAGTATTTCCGAGAAGATTCCTTGCAATATTAGATCGCTTCGGAAGTTCTCCGGAGGCGATGAAGCAGGCAGGAATTGCCTATGCAACAGATCAGATTATTGATCTTCTTGCGAACGGTGTGAACAATATTCATATTTATTCTATGAATAAGCCGGAAATTGCAGTAGCAATTATGAATAATCTTTCCGAGATTATCAAGTGTTAAGAAAGTGGATGACCAGATGATAGAGACAGAGAAGAGAGTACGTGAAGCAGTTCGTTATCTGGGATTTGGAAGAAATGAGGCAGATGAGCAAACCTTGGAACTGATCCAACAGTCTTTCAAAGACCTGGAACAGGAAGCAGGGCCTAAGTCCATCTGCCAAATTTTTGATTTAAATCATACAGAAGACGGAAGACTGGTTATTGGACAGATGGAGATTCAAAGTAAGAGTCTGAGCAGAAATCTGAAAGGATGCCGTCAGGTTGTTCTTTTCGGAGCAACCCTTGGCGCCGGAGTTGACCGGCTGATGCGCAGGATTTCTCTGACAGATATGGCAAGAGCAGTTGTTTTACAATCCTGTGCAGCGGCAATGTTAGAAGAATATTGCGACGAGTGTCAGAAGAAGATTGCGGAAGAGCTTGAAGAAGAACATTTGTATTTAAGACCGAGATTCAGCCCTGGATATGGAGATTTTGACATCTGTTATCAGGAACCGATCGTAAGAATGTTAAATTGTGCAAAGACGATCGGGCTGACTTTGACAGACAGCTTTATGATGACACCAACAAAGTCGGTAACAGCAGTCATTGGAATCAGTACACAGAAGGAGAGATGTCCAATCTCAGGATGTGAGGTCTGTACAAAAAAAGATTGTGAATACCGACGATAAGCAAGAGATAAGATAGGAAGGATTGATACAAAAAGATGATACGAGAACGCCTGGGAAAAGAGTTATTATATTTTGATGGCGGAATGGGAACCCTGCTTCAGGCAAAGGGACTTCAGCCGGGAGAATTACCGGAGACATGGAATGTTACACATGCGGATGAGATCAAAAACATTCACAAACAATATATTTCAGCAGGAAGTGATATTGTACTTGCGAATACATTTGGAGCGAATGCATTGAAATTCCATTGCGATGATTTTCCGTTGGAAGAAATTATTCGTCTTGCGATTAAGCATGTGAAGGATGCGGCTGAAGAGGCAGGTAGTGGAAGAAGAATCTACACAGCACTGGACGTAGGACCGACAGGAAAGCTTCTGAAACCGATGGGTGATCTGGATTTTGAGACAGCATATGAGACATTCAAAGAAGTCATGATTCTCGGAGAGAAAGCCGGTGCGGATCTGATCCATATTGAGACCATGAGTGACACTTATGAACTGAAGGCAGCAGTGCTTGCAGCGAAAGAGAATACATCCCTTCCGGTTTTCGCTACGACGATTTTTGACGAGCGTGGAAAGCTGCTGACCGGAGCAGATGTTCCGTCTGTTGTGGCAATGCTTGAAGGATTAAGGATTGATGCTCTTGGAATCAACTGTGGAATGGGACCGGAGCAGATGCTGCCGATCCTGGAGCAGATCATGAAGTACTCCTCTGTGCCTGTGATCGTCAAACCGAACGCAGGTCTTCCGAAGCAGAAAGACGGAGAGACTTATTACGATGTTTCTCCGGAAGAGTTTGCTTCTGTTATGCGTCACGTTGTTGATCTTGGAGCAGTTGTGATCGGTGGATGCTGCGGAACAACCCCGGAGCATATTGCAGAGATGGTAAAACAATGTAAGGATATTCCGGTGAAACCTGTTGAAAAGAAAAACTATACGGTAGTTTCTTCTTATGGTCAGAGCGTATTCCTTGGAACAGGATCAAAGATTATCGGAGAGCGTATCAATCCAACAGGAAAGAAACGCTTTAAACAGGCGCTTAAGGAACATGATCTTGATTATATTTTAAAAGAAGGAATTGCACAGCAGGATAACGGTGCACATATTCTGGATGTTAACGTAGGACTTCCGGATATTGACGAGCCGACATTGATGAAGGAAGTTGTTCAGGAACTTCAGAGTGTGACGAATCTTCCGCTTCAGATTGATACGGTTGATACGGTTGCGATGGAGAATGCACTTCGCATTTACAATGGTAAGGCGATGGTCAATTCAGTCAGTGGAAAGCAGGAGTCAATGGATGCAGTATT
>ERZ826242.3915-NODE-3915-length-10073-cov-3.634957_pt1 | contig 10073 bp, 10 predicted proteins | sample MGYA00519871_ERZ826242 | MGnify/ENA primary metagenome ERZ826242 (study PRJEB31778, sample SAMEA3449226) | human gut metagenome | biome: human gut; feature: human-associated habitat; material: faeces | place: United Kingdom | collected 2010/2012 ... | reverse complement strand
CGGTCATTTTCTGCAGATTCTTGATTCTGGATGTTGAGCACGTCACAGGAAGCAGCAGCCCCAGCCACCACACGGGAGCCGCCCATCCATAAGTTTCGCAATTACGGATTCAAAAAGTCTGTAATTAAGAAAAGGACCATGGATTACTCCACAGTCCCATTTCTCTTATTTTAATCGTTTATTCCTTCTCCTGCAAGACCTCTTCATACTTTTTCAGTATCAATCCCTGAATCCGATCCCTTGTCGCGGAATTGATCGGATGTGCGATATCCCGGAAATCTCCGTCACCGGCTTTCCTGCTCGGCATCGCAATAAACAATCCCTTTTCCCCTTCGATCACTTTGATATCATGTACGACAAATTCATCATCGATTGTGATAGATACCACGGCTTTCATCTTGCCTTCTTTTTCCACCTTGCGGATTCTAACGTCTGTAATCTGCATATGTATCCCCCTTCTAGTCTCTCCCTAGAGCATATATCTTTCGTTGTTTTCTGCAACAATCCGGACAGCATCGTCTCCGGAATAAAATGTATTTGCCCGAAGCGTTCCATGGCTCTCCACAATGCAGTTTTCTACATGCGTATTATCGCCAATATATGCATCATTCAAGATAATCGAATTCTTGATCACGCAATTTTTTCCTACAAACACTTTCTTAAACAAAACAGAATTTTCTACCCTGCCGTTTATAATACATCCACTGGCGATCAGACTGTTGCTGACGTCCGATCCCATATTGTATTTTGCCGGCGGAAGATCATCCACTTTCGAATAAATCTTCGGCTCTTCGCGGAAAAAGTACTTTCTCACATCCGGTTTCAAAAAGTCCATATTTGTACGGAAGTAATCATCTACACTTGCAATATTACTCCAGTAACTATTCAGTTTATATCCATACACACGCTTTACATTGCGGTAACGCACCAGCACATCCGTAACAAAATCAAACCGGTTTTCCTCCGCCGATTTTTCGAGAATTTCGATCAGCTGTCTTCTCCGGATAATATACACTCCTGTGGAAATCGTATTGGATTGTGCTACCAGCGGTTTTTCCTCAAAATCCGTGATCCGGGAATCTTCATTCATACGGACGACTCCGAAACGGCTGACATCCGCATCCGCCGGCATATCCTTGCACGCAATGGTAATATCTGCTTTCTTTGCGATATGAAACTCCAGCAGGTCATTGTAATCCATCTTATACACACAGTCACCGCTGGATATGATCACATACGGTTCGTGACGGTTTTTCAGGAAATCAATATTCTGATACATGGCATCTGCCGTGCCACGATACCAGTCACTGTTTTCTGCCGTAACGGTTGGTGTAAACAGATACAGACCTCCCTGTTTTCTTCCAAAATCCCACCATTTTGAAGAACTTAAATGTTCATTCAGTGAACGGGAATTATACTGTGTGAGTACCGCAACTGTCTGTACATGCGAATTGCTCATGTTACTTAAGACAAAGTCAATGCAGCGGAAACTTCCGCCGACCGGCATCGCCGGAATCGCACGTTTTCTGGACAGTTCTCCCATCCGGTTGTTATTGCCACCCGCCAAAATAATTCCTACTGCTTTCATTTTCTGTCACCTGCCTTAATAATTACTTCGCCGCCTGCCAATACCCCGTCTGGATAATCTTCTTTTACTGTCACACCGGAAATGGCAGTGTTTTTGCCCACCTTTACATTCTCCGGAACAACAGAATCGTCTCCAATCGTTACCAGTCCAAACGAATAAACACTCTCGTTTAATTTGTTTGGTGCTGCTTCTCCTATTCCCAGTGTTACCCCATCTTCAATTCTGCAGTTTTCTGCAATTATGGATTTGTCGATCGTTACATCCCTGCCGATACTGGTATCCTTCATAATAATGGAATCCCGCACGACAGCCCCCGGTCCAATATATACGTTTGGTCCGATTACCGAATTGATCACCGCTCCATGGATCTCTGCTGCCTCCCCAATAATGCAGCGCTCCACTTTTGCCCCCGGTGCTATGTACTGCGGCTCAATCGTATCGCACTTCGTGTAAATCTTCCAGAACTCCTCATAGAGATTGAATTCCGGAATCAGATCAATCAGCTCCATATTGGCTTCCCAGTATGAGCCAAGTGTTCCCACATCCTTCCAGTAACCGTTGAACTCATATGCAAAAAGCCTCTTGTTGTTTTTGAAGCAATACGGAATAATATGCTTTCCGAAATCACAGCTCTGCTGATCTTTTAATTCGATAAGAGCATCTCTTAATACTTTCCAGGAGAAAATATAAATTCCCATGGATGCCAGATTACTCCGCGGTTTTTCCGGTTTTTCCTCAAAATCCTGAATCTTTTTGTTTTCATCCGCAATCACAATTCCGAAACGGCTTGCCTCCTCCATGGAAACAGGCATCGTCGCAATCGTCACATCCGCATGATTTGCCTTATGGAAGTCCAGCATAACCTCATAATCCATCTTATAAATATGATCTCCGGAAAGGATCAAAACATATTCCGGATTATAACTTTCCATATAGCGCAGATTCTGATAAATGGCATTGGCTGTACCGGTATACCATTCACTGTTATTGCTTCTCTCATACGGTGGAAGTACGGTCACTCCACCATTGTTCCGATCGAGATCCCACGGAATGCCGATGCCGATATGTGTGTTCAGCCGGAGTGGCTGATACTGCGTCAGCACACCAACCGTATCAATTCCGGAATTGATACAATTGCTGAGTGGAAAATCGATAATTCTGTACTTGCCGCCAAATGCTACCGCCGGTTTGGCGACGTCCGATGTCAGAACTCCAAGTCTGCTGCCCTGACCGCCTGCTAAAAGCATGGCTATCATTTCTTTCTTAATCACGTCATCACTCCTCGTCTGTTCTAAATATTATGTTTGTTTCTTACTATTACTGTAGTATATCATATTATCCTTTTATGTACAACAGTTTATACAAAAATGCTGAGTTTTTTTGTTGTTTTTTGGCAAAATGCACAATATATTTTCGGGTGCGCCTTTGGTTATAGAGTGGTATAATAGAAAAAAACTTTATTAAATAGGTAGGTAATCCTGATGTATAAATTAAAATTTAATGACCCCATTCATATTCACTTTATCGGAATTGGCGGAATCAGCATGAGCGGACTCGCTGAAATTCTTCTGGAAAAAGGCTTTACGATTTCCGGGTCCGATGCAAAAGAATCCGATCTTACCCGCATGCTCGCATCCAAAGGTGCTCAGATTTTTTATGGACAAAGTGCTGAAAATATCATTCCCGGCATTGATCTGGTTGTCTACACAGCCGCAATCCATCCGGATAATCCGGAATTTGCAGAGACCAGATCCCAGGGACTGCCAATGCTCTCCCGTGCAGAACTGCTTGGACAGATCATGGACAACTACAACAATTCCGTTGCCGTTGCCGGAACCCACGGCAAAACAACCACAACTTCCATGATCAGTGAGATTCTTCTTGCTGCTAAATCCGATCCGACCATCACTGTTGGCGGAATTCTTCCCTCTATCGGAGGAAACCTGCGTGTCGGTCATTCCGGAATCTTTGTTTCGGAGGCCTGTGAATACACCAACAGTTTCCTGAATTTCCGTCCAAAATACAGCATCATCTTAAATGTAGAAGCAGAACATCTGGACTTTTTCAAGGATATCAACGACATCCGTCGTTCTTTCCGTAAATTTGCCGGCAATACACTGGCAGACGGAGCAACCATTATCAATGGAGAAATTGCAGACCATCAGGAACTGACCGACGGACTTCCACAGCAGATCATCACCTACGGTTTTGATGATTCCTGTGAATATTATGCAGATAATCTGACATATGATGACAAAGCCTGTCCTTCTTTTACCGCCATGCACAACAAAGAGGCCATCTGTGAAATCAAACTTGCCGTTCCCGGACGACACAATGCCGGAAATGCCATGGCCGCCATCGCCCTTGCCTGTACCATGGGAATCAGCACAGATGCCATCATCAGAGGTCTGGACGCTTTCCACGGTGCCAACCGCCGTTTCCAGTACAAAGGAACCGTAGACGGTGTCACCATCATTGACGATTATGCACATCATCCGACAGAGATCCGTGCGACACTGACCGCCGCGCAGAAATATCCGCATAAGCGTCTGGTGCTGGTATTCCAGCCACACACCTACTCCCGCACCAAAGCTTTTCTGGATGATTTTGCCGAAGTACTTTCCATGGCAGATGTCATTGTTCTGGCAGACATCTTTGCTGCCCGCGAACAGAATACCTTCGGTGTAAGCTCGAAAGATATTCTGGAGCGCCTGACAGCCAAAGGAAAAGACGCGCACTATTTTCCTTCTTTTGAAGAGATCGAAAAGTTTTTATTAAAAAATTGTATGAACGGAGATCTGTTGATAACCATGGGAGCCGGAAATGTCGTAGAAATCGGCGAATCCCTCCTTGGAAAATAACTTATCCACATTATCCACATAGAAACGTTGATTCTTTCTTCGTTCTGTGTGGATTTTTTGTCTATATTTATCCACTCCTTTCCGTTTTGAATTTGTACGTTTTGGTGGACTTATCCACTTTATCCACAATGTTGTTCACAATCAGTATCCCCCTGATTACCAGGGATTTACGGGTGTTTTTCTTCTTCCATTTGGAAAATGATTGTGCTATAATCACAAATGCATAATAAGAAAGGTACTATGACATATGATAAACATTCAGCTGCACAATGATTGTCCAGCCACGGACACAATCGTTCCCAACCAGTTTATTGACCGCTTTATGCCGTCAGCAAACGGGGAATTTGTTAAGGTATATTTATATTTATTACGGTGCATCCATTCTCATGCATCAAATTGTACAATTTCTGAAATTGCTGACAAATTTAACAATACAGAAATGGACATTCAGCGTGCACTGCGTTACTGGCAGAAAGAAGGACTCCTCTCTCTGGAGGAAACCGCCGACGGTAAATTGTGCGGAATCGGTCTTCTTCCGTTTCCGGAAGATTCCACAAACACGGAAGAGGCATCTTCCTCTCCTGCCCCGTCTGCTGTTTCTTTGGAAGAAACACCAGCATCCGCTGCAGGGGAAAACGTTTCTTGCTCCCAGCCTGCGAATCAGCCGCAGGAACCGCAGATCCGCCATTATACGCTGGATGAAATCGCAGAATTTCAGAAAAATCCGGATATTCAGGAAATGCTTTTTGTCGTGGAAACCTATATCCGGCATCCATTCAGTGAGAATGATATCAACACGATCTTATTCTGGCATGAAGAGCTTCACTTTTCTGCCGAACTGATCGTCTATCTGGTGGAATATTGCGTCAGCAAAGGACATACAAATCTTCGTTATCTGAATAAAGTGGCACTGGCATGGCATGAGAAAAAAATTACTTCTGTGGAACAGGCCAAAAGTGAAGCCGCCGTCCGCAGCAAAGCGTACTACGCCGTCATGAAAGCTTTCGGCATCACAGGAAGAAACCTTATCGATTCCGAAACAGCCATGATCCGCAAATGGACCAAAGAATACGCTTTTGATCTGTCATTGATCCAGGAAGCCTGTGCCCGCACCATTTCCAGTACCGGTCAGTCAAGTTTCAGTTATGCCGATTCTATTCTGACCAGCTGGTATAACGACAAGGTACATTCTCTGGAAGATGTCAAACGCCTCGACGCCACCCATCAGCAAAAGAAAAAGGAGAGAGCCGCAGTGAAAGCAAATGCAGCCGCTTCTCCGAAGAAAAACAATTTTAATAACTTTGAATCCCGTGAAAATGACTATAAGAGTCTGGAAGCCATGCTTTTAAACTCTCCGATCCGGTCATAATCACTCCCATATCATCTGTTGAGCAATATCAAAGGAGAATCAAATGCCGCTTTCCAATGCACAGTATGATGAGATCATGCATGAATACGATGAGCGCCAACTGCATAACCGTCATGTTCTTGAAACACGGCGTGCGGAGGTTTTAAAAAAGCTTCCCCGTCTGAAGGAAATTGATGCCAGTGTTGCATCTTCTTCCGTCCGTCAGGCGCGTCTGCATCTTGATGGAGACACCCATGCACTGGCCTCCTTAAAGCAGGAACTAAGTGCCCTGTCTCTGGAACGGCAGCAGCTCCTTACTGCAAGCGGGTATCCGGCAGACTATCTGGACCCGGTTTATACCTGTCCGGATTGCAAAGACAGCGGGTATATCGACGGGAAAAAATGCCACTGTTTTAAACAGGCAATTATCAATACCGTCTATGCCCAATCCAACATTCGCCAAATACTCCGTATTGAAAATTTTGACAATTTCCGCTACGATTTTTATTCGAAAGAGGAAAAAAATCCGCTGACAGGACTTTCTTCTTATGAAACCGCACAAAAAGCGGTGCGGGAATGTCATTATTTTATTGACGATTTTGATCACAAGCCAAAAAATCTGCTGTTTTACGGAAAAACCGGTGTCGGAAAAACTTTTCTGACAAACTGTGTTGCCAAAGAACTTCTTGACCACGGATATTCCGTAATTTACTTTACAGCATTTCAATTATTTGATATATTAAGCAAAGGTGTGTTTGAAAAAGATTCCGATGCAATTGCCACACACCAGAATATTTTCGACTGCGATTTGTTAGTCATCGACGACCTGGGAACAGAACTGATTAACTCTTTTACCTCTTCCCAGTTGTTTTTGTGTGTGAATGAACGGCTGATCCGGCAAAAATCCACCATTATTTCTACCAACCTAAGTGTGGAACGGATCAAGGAGTCCTATTCTGAACGAACATTTTCACGTATTTTAGATTCCTATACGTTTATCAATCTGTTCACAGAAGAAGATATCCGCAAACAGAAACGCACACGCATCATTTCCAGATAATACCCCATAGTTATGGGTCTATTATATGCATATATGTTTATCAATTAATTTAAACCTGGAGGAAAATCATGCCAAACGACGAAAGAATTTTGGAAACCATGCCAACCGGTACTCTCGGACTGATTCCGACTGCAAGCTGTATGGAATTAGGAAAAAAAGTAGACAGCTATCTGTCCACCTGGAGAGAGCATCGCGAACACGAGCATCACAACGATATTGCTTTCAAGGAATATCACAAAGAGAGCTACATCATCGAGCCTCATATTCCACGATTTGGTTCCGGAGAAGCGAAATGTGTTATCAATCAGTCTGTCCGGGGCTATGACCTCTATATCATGGTAGATGTTACGAACTACAGCATGACCTATTCACTCTGCGGACATACCAATCATATGTCTCCAGATGATCACTTTGCGGATTTAAAGCGTGTCATTGCTGCAGTCGGCGGAAAAGCCCGCCGTATCACTGTCATTCTTCCATTCCTGTACGAAAGCCGTCAGCACAGAAGAACTGCCCGTGAATCTCTTGACTGCCCATTAGCACTGCAGGAGCTTTACAATATGGGAATCGACAACATCATCACATTTGATGCTCACGATCCTCGTGTTATGAATGCTATTCCTCTGAATGGCTTTGAGAATGTAATGCCTTCCTATCAGTTCATCAAAGGTATCTTAAAGAACGTAAAGGATCTGACCATTGATGCCGAGCATCTGATGATCATCAGCCCGGACGAAGGTGCCACCAACCGTGCAATTTACCTTGCAAACGTACTTGGCATTGATATGGGTATGTTTTACAAGAGACGTGACTTCAGCCGTGTCGTAGACGGACGTAACCCGATCGTTGCCCATGAATTCTTAGGCTCCAACGTCGAAGGCAAAGATGTACTGATCATTGATGATATGATTTCCTCCGGCGAAAGCATGATTGACACTGCACGTGAATTAAAGAAGCGTAAAGCAAACCGTATTTTCGTTGTTTCTACGTTCGGATTATTCACAAACGGACTTGCTTCTTTCGATAAAGCATACGAAGAAGGTCTGATTTACCGTGTAGTAACTACAAACCTGATTTATCAGACTCCGGAGCTTCTCTCCCGTGAGTACTATATCAGCTGCGATATGAGTAAATATATTGCATATATCATCGATACTTTAAATCATGATTCTTCTATCAGCGATCTGTTGAATCCATACGATCGTATCAAGAATTATGTAAAGAAGTACAACGATGCAAAAAATGCGTAATTATTTCATGACAATCTCATAAAAAACGCAGACGAAAAGCGTGTGAAAATTCTCTGGTTTTCACACGCTTTTGTTCTGCATTACAGCCCTGAACTATTTCTTTTCATCCTCGATGATATGCCCGTTGTCAAGATTCGGCTGTATAAACATTTCCCTTGCATATTCCATTAAAATTTCAGAATATTCTGCTGTATGCTCGTTACGCTTCATAATCTGTGCCAGATGCACCCCGTGTTCTACCCACGCTTTGCCGTCTGTAGCGGCGTTTAACATCATAGGCTGTAGATTATCCATCACACGCGCGAACTTTGCTTCTGGCGTCTTCTGCGCCTCAAATTCAAGCCACAGATCATACAGCATCTTTCCCTGTTCTTCCGGAAGAAGACCATAAATCCGGTCGGCCGCTTTTTTCTCCCGGTCAGCCTGTGTCTTCTTTCCCTCCTCATCATAAGCATAAGTATCTCCGGCATCAATCTCCACCAGATCATGGATTAAAAGCATGCCGATTGTATGAAGCACATCAATCGGTTCATTCGCATACTCACTGAGCAGCATGGTCATGATCGCCATATGCCAAGCATGCTCCGCATCATTTTCCTTTCGCCTGCCATCCGATAAATAGGTTTGTCTCCCAATAAATTTTTCCCTGTCAATTTCCCGGATAAAAGCAAACTGCTGGTCTAAGCGCTTTTTTGTGTTTTCGTCCATATTGTTTTCCTCTTTTCTATTTCTAATTTCATGCTCACCTGATTTTGAAAAGGAAGTGACCTCCATGATGGCTCTGTCACTCCCTTCCAATAGTGTTATTATTTTGTTTTTATTCCTGCTCATCCAGTACGGATGTACAGTGCGGACATCTGGTTGCCCTGATATCAATTTCCGAATAACAGAATGGACATTTCTTTGTTGCCAGTTCCGGCTTTTCTTCCTCCATACCTGCTAACGTGCTCAGTTTTTCTGTGATCCGGTTGATAACTTTCAACATAATAAAAATCACAAGTGCCGTGATCAGAAAATTGATTACTGCAGTAATAAAATTGCCATAATGCAGAACCGGTGCATTTTCTCCTGTTCCAAGCGTAACAGTAAGGTAAGAAAAGTCCGTGCCTCCGAAAATTCCCAGGATCGGAGTCAGGATATCTGCATTCAGGGATGTCACAATGGACGTAAATGCGCCGCCGACAATAACACCGACCGCCATATCCATCACATTTCCACGCAAAATAAACTTCTTGAACTCTCCAAAGAATTTGCTTTGCCTTTTCATTGGTAAAAAACCTCCTTATTTTTTCCCGAAGCGGAACAGTCCTTTCTTTTCGTATGGCTCATTGGAACTGCCGGTCATCTCATAACCAATTTCATGGATTACTTTCTTGGCCCACGGAATATCAATCGGCTCTTCGCTGATGATAACTGTCTCCCCATCCCGTGCGGAAGATGTCACTTTCTTTATTTTAAAATTTTTGCGGATCACATCATTCATGTGGGATTCACACATTCCACACATCATGCCGTCAATTTTTAAGGTTGTTTTGATCATTGTGTCTGCTCCTTTTGTATTATCTGAAAGATTTTTATTTTTGCACTTATGTTATACCCCTATAGGGTATTTGTCAAATATTCTCTGGTTGTAACTCTGAGACCGTTTTACGTGTCCAAAAAACTTGACAGAAAATATTTATGATGATCGTATATTGATTTTGGAGAAATTGATGCTCTTTTAAATTAGTTCCTTAACAGAACGGAAACCTTATCCGCTCCCCAAATCACATATTTCATAAATTTAAAAAATCCGCATCGGCAAAACCGTCGCGGATTCTCACTTTTAAGTATAAAAACCCCCATCTGCCTTCACAGATGAGGGTTCTCATTGACAAATTTTAAACTAACTCAAGTAATACTTCCAGAGCGCCGTCACCTTTACGCTGACCAATCTTTACGATTCTTGTGTAACCACCGTTACGGT
>ERZ826242.3910-NODE-3910-length-10088-cov-208.744842_pt1 | contig 10088 bp, 10 predicted proteins | sample MGYA00519871_ERZ826242 | MGnify/ENA primary metagenome ERZ826242 (study PRJEB31778, sample SAMEA3449226) | human gut metagenome | biome: human gut; feature: human-associated habitat; material: faeces | place: United Kingdom | collected 2010/2012 ... | reverse complement strand
ACAATCGAGCTTCACTACGAAGTGCTTCTGCGTTAGTATGTAAGATAGCTTTACGCTCAGCAAAATCTGTTTTATTGAAGATTTGAACTATGCCATCAGGAGCATCATACTTAGGAGATACAGTATAAATATCTTTAAGATAATTCATTTCTGCATCAGTAAGCTCATCACGGAATCTATCAATGATTTGCGGAATAGTCATTCGATAAACACGAAGCCCTGCATCATCATCTTCGATATATCGTTGACCACTTTCAATACGATAATATTCAAGAGGAGATATTACTTGAAGATAAACATCACCTTTATAAACTTCTCGATAAGTATAAACCTCTTCACAAGCCCACCAATAGAAATAACATTGTTGATACTTGTCTTTCGCTTCAACAATAGTATTAATAAGTTCAAGACGTTTTTGAGTTGTAATAGTTACATCATCAATCCAATCGTTAAGAACTTCCTCAATAATATCGTTAAGTTCACCTTGCTTAATTGTCTTTTGACCAGTATTAAATCCTGCTTCATTAAGATGATTAATAATCTCTTGATTACAATAAGCCATTACTTTATCAGCAAGAACTTTATTGCGAGCAAGAGTTACAGAAGGGTCATTATTAAATACTTGATAATTAGAGAACATATTAATAAATTCTCCCATATATCGTTCTTTAATAGGAGTAAGAAAATCTACATCACGTATCTCACCATACATGACAGCTTTCTCACCAACCTTATCAATATAATTCCGAAGAACATATTCATAAGTCTTAGGGTCTACTAAACCATTAGCAGCATCAAGAAATTTCTGCGTAACAGTTTTATCATTCTGACCAATAGCAAGATTAATCCAATAATTACAATTAGGAATGTACCAAGCTTTCGTTTGTTTTGTAGCAGTACTTGCACGCTGGTCAGGCATAACAAGTGGAGTTGCTCTTAAATCACGTTCACTCATTTTAGGAATCTATTAACTTTACGACCAGTGTTATTAGTTTTACTTTTCGAGTTAGCTTCTCGTTCAAGTAAAAGGGAATCTTTACGAAATTCAAACATTGCAACAATAGCCGAACTCAATCGGTCTGCATTACGCCCAAATATAAATCTATCTAACTCTAATAAGAAACTTATATCATAAATTTGATTAAATCTATATATTGGTGTATCGTCGGACGTTTTTCCGACAATTTCGTATAAGAAATCCCGCACCATGCGCATACCCTCTAATTTAATATCGCCATCACCAATGACAATACCATAACCAGTAATACGAGGGCCATCAACACTACGATTGATATAACTACTTGGGTCTTTTAGCAATTTATCTCTATAACCCCATTTCTTGAAATTAGTAACAAGTTCACCAGTACCAGCCTCATAAAGAACTTTACAATTCCAACGTAAACAAGCATAAAGAACAAGTTTATCGACAGCTTCCATAGTATCAAGACGACCACAATAAGAAGCAACAAGTCGTTTACCCATGTAAGGAGTTTTACTGTTAGTACGCATCCACACTTGAAAACTTGCAAGTGAATTTTTTGTACTAACTTCTTCTTTATTTTTATCTACACGATATGGGTCATAAGAAATAAAATAAAGACTACCATCATTTGGAATAGGAGAATAAAACTCTCTTATACAACCATGAACATCAGTTTTTGAATTATGAGGTACATCAGTTATATATTCATGGAATCTATCGGAACCAAATATAGCTCGTTCAATACATTCCTGTTTAGTAACAAATCTAACACGTCCATCATCAAGTATATACCAACCATCTTCATAAAAATGATTAGACTTATCATATTTAATAGCGTTAATATGATTAGTAAGTTCCGGACTGTGAAAAATGTTCTCTTGTGTGTTCGTAAATGCCTCATTAGGACTGTTAGCACGTTGACCTACATAAATATTATATTCACCAGCATCTTTCTCTTTTTCTGCACCACGTTTCTTATCATAATCATCCTTCCAAGAAGCAAACAGTAAAGAATTACCATCTTCTATAAAAGGTTCATAATCCCATATCTGCGGAAAAAAGAAACCACAAACAGCATGTCTACTATTAGCATCCCAAATATTTTCCATAGGAAGCATATCATTCTTTCCGGGATTATAAAAACAATTACTGAAAGCTTCCCAGTTAGCACCTTTTGTACCACCTGTACCATATACACGAATAGTACCAATTCTCATTGCACCTGATTCACTATTAGACATCATAACGTCTAATGCTTTTTGAAGATTAGGACAGTTATGAGTAATAGTAAAATCTTCTAATAATACAAGATTATCACCATCTACTTCAAATCCATAATATCTACCTCGACCAATAGGTTTAATATCAAATCGAGTTTCCAATACATTCTTTTGTAATGAAATATAATTTTCTGCTTTTTTACGATTTATTTTAGTAGGAATTAAATGACAACCAGATAAAATAAAAATTCTATAATAAGTAACACCTCTTATAATCTTTTCTGAAACAGTGGTTTTCAATCCAAGACTTCTACAAATATAAACAATATCATAAACAATTGCAGGGTCTTTTTGAGCTATTTCAAAATTATGTTTTTTAGAATCATAAGAACCATCAGTGTCAATAATACCAGCTAAAAATTCTAATCTACTTTGTTTATCAGTATAAATGTACTCTTTTGGAATATATTTATTATGAAGAACTCCCATATTAAAAAGTTCTTGTCTAAACCAATTATCCGAAGCATCTTCACATTTTACTAATGTAATTCTTTTAGCATTAGAATTAGTATCTGCAATCGAATAATCAAGATTATTATTTTTTGAATATTTTTTTAAATAATCAATTACTTCACTATCTTCATTGGTAAATCTACATGTATCTTTATCTCCATCACCAATCCATAATCCAAAAACATAAGGTTCAATTTTAACATTCTTTTTATCAAAATCAATACATGTTTTTATAAGAGCATGATTATCTTTCCAGCGAGGATGTTCTTTAATTATATTTATATAATCTGGAGCAGTCATAGTAATCGGTTTACATATATTACCATAACTTTTCCTATAAATCATATAAATGTCATGCTTACTATTTACAACATGAGATTCACCATTTAAAGGAGTAACTTCGTATAAATCATCTTCACCATTTATAGTAGCTAATACTGTACGAGGATTTCCGTCAGGTCCCATAAGTTTATCACCTACTTTAATATCTTGAACAAATTTAATTTGTCCATCAGACATTATAAAACCAGTATTTTCCCCAAAACATTTACCTGCTTCCTCAAAATCAGTTTCAATAGCTTTCTTACCTACTGCGGCACTTTCATTTTTACCAATAGCAACACTCAAAAGTTTACTACGAAATCCAAAAGCTTTTTGACCTTCTTTTGATTTCTTATATCCAAGTTCAATGCCTTTATCAAAGTTCTCACTTAGATAACCTCTTCGCCAATAAGTTTTATCTTCATACCAATCAAGATTAACTTTAACCATATAAGATGTAGCACCTTTTTCAGTTAAATAATCCATTTGGTCGGCAGCAAGTGTAACAGTTACATTCTTATTTGCGTTGATAGTATTAGCTGCTTGACTACCACGTTTATATGAAAAACCTTTACGACGAGCTTTTGCTTTACATAAGTTACAACTATTATTAGCAATCAGCTCATCAATCTTAAAGTTCCAATAATCTCCATCCCAAAATCGAGGAAAGCCTTCAACAGTATTAACCTTAAATCTTCCCTCTTTATCTAACTGTTTACGTTCCTTTTCATTAGGAGCACGTTCGATACGACCATAATTAAGATAATTATAATGGTCGCCAGTTATACGAACTTTATGAAGTAAAGCCTTACGTTCAGCATCAGATTTAGCTGCTAAATAAGCAGGAATATCTTTAATGTATAATTTACAATATGCTTGAACACCTTTAACTCGCCTATCCATTTCACGTTGCCAAAACTTTATGGCATTAGGACTATCATCAGGTTCAAGACAATAACATCCATGTTTCTCATAAAAGTCTGCAACACGACTAAATATTTCAGTACCTACGAAAACAAAGTCTATTTTCATAAGTACACCACCACTTTCGCCTATAAGAAAATCATTATCTCTGTCAATCCAAGGTTTACCAGTAAAACGACAAATACTTGAAGATAAAGGCTTGTAACTTTCTTTATCTTCAAGTATATAATCTATAAACGGACTTCGACCAGTTTCATAACCATAACGATTGTCTTTACGATAATGTTTCTGTTTCGTTAGGAGCATTAGATGCTCTATCATTTGTTCCGTCATAGCTATCTCTATATTCAGCTCCACCACGAATTGATGTTACACCTTTTTCAATCTTATCCCACTTATCATTAAGCTCAGTAAGACTTTCAACTCGTGCAGGAATTTCATTAGCAATTTTAATAATCTGTTTAAGAGTATCTTCACAAAGAGCTAAATCTTTCATTTCAAGTTCTTTCGACATTAAATCTTCTATACCATCAGTTAATGTACGAACTAACTTACTTGAAAGATTCAAAGATTTAATAGTGGAATTAATTAAATCTTCAACAGCTGTAATATTAAGATTTGATTTTACAAATTCAATAGCAGATAAAACAACTTTATCCGGTAGATAAGATTCATCCAAACCGGCATTAGACTTAGCATAAGCATAAGCTTCTTTTTTAGTAAGTCCTGCTTTCGTTACATAACCTTTTCTATCGGATAAATATAATATAAATCTAAATTCTTTTTCTGCAAAAGATTTATCTTTACTATCATCACGAGCATATATCTGTTGAAGTAAAGGATATTGAAGTATTTCTTCTACATCAAGAATTAGTTTATCATTTTCTATCTTAAATCCATGTACCATACATTATCTTATTTCAGCAATACCTTCTTTAATAAAAGGTGTATTACTATCTGCATCAGAAAACTTATTATGTTTGAATTCTTCTAACCTAATCCAATCAGCAGTACGAAGAAATTCAAATATCATATTTCCCATATTCTGAACAAACTTTTCATTTTCACTTAATTCTAATTCACCAATACTATTAAGCATTTGATGAACAAGTTCATGAAAATATGTATTCTGCATTTGTGTATTAGAAATCTCAATTCCATAATCTAATGATTGTAATTGAATTACACCATTAGCAATAGAAGATTTACCGAGATTTCCAGCGTTTTGTTTATTCTCTGTAATAACAGTTAGAATATCAACACCAGCTAATACACAACTCTTAGGAATATAATTTTTAATTTTACTCATCGACTTGATACAAATATTAATACAGCGTTCAAAGCAATAGAACCAGCTGCAATCCAACCATTTCTACGTTTCTTTTTTCGTTCAACTAAATATCTTTCTTGATAATCAATTAGTTTACTATTGAGTGAATCAAGGCCACCAAAAGAAACAACCAAAAGACTATCACGAATAGCAATATGATAAGACTGGAAGGATATAACGCTATCTTGTACCTTTTGAATTTCATTGGCAGTAAGATAAAGTTTTTCATATTTTTCACCTTCGAGAAGTTTTATAGCTAACTTACGAGTTTCTTTCGGAGTAAAAACAATAACCGTATCGCCATCAATCTTGTATCTTTTTTGCGATATAGCGGAGAACGGAATCATCACTAATGATATTACTATCATTAAAATCACTTTCAGCTTTCTCATAAATAGTAATAGTTTTTTGTTCAATTCCTCTAAGACTATCAATAACAAATTGTTGTTCATTAATAATCATATCATATTTCTTAATGAAACTATTAAGACTATCTCTTAAAGATTTAATAGTTTCATCATGTCTTTCAATACCTAAAAACTTACGATTAATATATCTACCAAAATAAGTAGCTCCAATACCAATCGCAAGAATCAAAACAATATAAAATATATATCGAACAGTATCTTTCATAACTTACAAATCTAAATCCATTTCATTAATAAGAACATAAGATTGAGTTCCTTTACCAATTGCCTTATCAAACAAAGGAATAATAATATCATTCCATTGATTCACATCTTTGATAACTTGACAACCAGCAGAATAAAGACCAATATCATCACTTACTTTCCAGCTTGACGCCCTATGTAAATTAATACCAAACATACCAAAGTCAGTATTATCGGTAATATCAATTTTATCATCTCGATTATTGTCACGAATTACTTGACAAGGATTAGCTTGAACAAGTGCTTTATATTGTCCTTTATGTTTACCTATTTTCCAAAGAGCTTTATGCACACCTTCTCGAAGAACTGCACAACCTTTATTATTAACAGGAGTTTCAAGATTTAGATTACTTGGGTCAGTAGTAGCTTCAAAAACCATACGTTCCCATATATTAAAATCTCGTTCATAAAACATTACAATAACATCATTATAATGTTTAGTACAAGTACTTTTAGAACGAATACCCCAAATATTAAGATTAATAGGATAACTATCATTTTTCCTAAATATAGGATATTCTAAATCTTTCGCAATTTCAATAAGTCTATTTGGTAAATCATTTACACCAATAAGTTTATTAAATAATGCGTTATATTTTGATTCCTTAGTTGCTTTCATATTTGTAATACTTTTTGTAACTTGTGTGGGCCTCGCTCCGCTCGGCCTTTCGGGTGCTCCGCACCCTCACCCGGTGGGGGAGTGGGTTGGACGCCCACTGGCGACACCATTTGTAACATCACTTATAACACTTCTATCGTCCAAACTAAATTTTATAGTTGCCCACGATAATTACTATTAAAAATCCTAATAAGATTTACTGCAAGTTTACCACGAGTATCTATATAATAAATCTTAATAGTTTTCATAGTTTAAAAAAGTGTTTTAGCAGTTTTATAAATATGTTTACTTGAATAATCAGCAATCATCATTCCAACTTCATTTTTAAGATAAGGAATATCATACATTTCTATGACTTCTTCATCTTCTTCATTCTCGTCTTGAAATTGATTCTGAATAGTTCTAATATGACAGAGAATAATTCCTACATTTTTATAACCCCAGCTCTCAACAAGATTAGCATAAGTAGAAAGTTGCATTGCATAATGATTACCTATACTATCTGCGAGGTGGTCAAGCGGTGCACCGAAATATTCCTCTTTATAAATAAAATTATTGAGGTCAAGTGTACCATCAAGTTTCTTATCATAATAACCACTTTCAAATCTAATTGGAGCCTTATTAGTTTTCCAGTCTAAAATGATAAATTCCTTATCACGAATTAAGAGAATATCAATAAGACCGGAAACAAGATTTTGGCTATCATAAACACCAATCTCAGCGTAGATATGATAACCTTTCGTAACAAGAGCAGCAATCAGACTAAATATATCAGGATACTTTTCTCGAATACCAGTCTTAACAAAATATTCAAGATTTAGCTTACCGTATTTATGACTACCAACAATATCATCTATCGTATAGATTCTATCATTGATAAAACCATTAGCGTTCAGCTTATATCCATTACAAGTCTTAATAGCAGTTTCAAGGTAATTATGTTTCTTTGTTCCTTTATCACAAGCCTTAATAGTTTCTTGTTCCCATTCCCAAAGAATTTGTTTCTTAGTTTTACCTTTATATTTTTGATATTTTGGATGTCGAGGATTCTTACCTATACGTTCACACGCTGCGGCAATTTCTTCTTTCTTAAATTCTTGTGTATATTTACCAATAAGAGTAGTAACAGATATATAACCATTACCTAAATCATCTGTGTACTTATGTTCCTCTTCATTAAAGTACAGTATTCTACCCTTTGGCAAAATCTTTTCTGAAACGCATTTTCTTCCCATCTTCTTCGGCAGTTCTACGTCTACGACGATTAGCAATATGATAAGCAATAATCTTTGCTTTACGTTCCTCTCGACTTAAACCTTCAAGTTCCTCAGCATGAGTTTTCTTAAAGAACTTAGCTGGACTGTATTCAAATCTACCAACACGAGGAACACTGACAACTTCATCTCCTCGCATCATAGCTTTGGCAACACTATCCTTTTGCGTTCTTTCCAGTAACTCTAATACTTTCGCCTTTTGGTCAGGTCTTAACTTTTCCCAAGCTGCAACACTTCGTTTATAAGAAGCAGGTCGTCGAAGAACATAAGGTTTAAGATGTTTTTCAATACGTTCATCTACGAAAGGAACTAACTTATCATAAACAAAAGGATTAAGCATAATTTAATTATTAACGGCAGGAGATTCAATCCAAACACCTACGATAGAATATTCATCTACAAGAACAAACTCACTAAACTTAACAGTTCCAACACCAACAATGGATTTACCTTCACGATGAATTTTCTGTTTAGCAGCAAGTGTTTGAGTATCGCCCGGCATTTGAATAAGAGTAGGAATACAACCGTTTTCCAGTTTTACTTTATCTCCAATGTTAAGACCTTTGACATTTTCGGCAACAGCCATAACAGTATAAGCTTTAGCTGGAATCTTATTAATCTCCTCGTTATTAAGAATATTAAGAGTAGATACTTCAAAATCTGCACGAAGAAGAACTTTGTTACCACGAGGACTAAATGCAATTTTTGTTTCCATAGTTTTACTTTGTTTAGGATTTACATTATTATAACTACGAGTACAAATGTATAATATAATCTTATCCCATGCAAGCAAATCTAAATAAATTTCAAACTGAATTAATAAAATTATCACTATCAGAAGCAGAATTATCAATAAGTCTAATAGTAATTACAGTATTAGCGATTGCAAGACCTCACAAGTGGGCGTCCAACCTGTTCTCCCACCGGGAGTACACAAGTTAAAACTAATAAAATCTCTATTAAAAGCTCTTCAAAATTTATCACTTTTTGCATCACCAGTTTTCCAACCAAAAGAATTAATTTTGGCGACATTAGTATCTTGACCAGTTGCACTACTAAAATCACTAATTTTTGAACTAATTTTTTCGTTATTAAATTCGTTATTAATTACGTGATTATTTGATATAGTTTCTGAATTACGAGTTGGAATTTGTATATATATATTATATTCATTATTTGTAATAATATTACTTGTAATATTATTACTATATATAGGTATATGGTCAATTAATTCAAAAATTCATTCAAAAATTACGGAAAATAATGATGCAAAAATTGTAGATTTTAGTGAAGATAGAGGTCATTTTACAGGTAATTTTACAGGTCAAATTACAAGTAATATTGAAATTATATTAAAAATTAATTCAAAAATTAAGGAAAATGGTAATGAAAATGGTAATGAAAATAATAGAGATTTTAATAAAGAAACTAATGAAATTTTAAGTAAAATTAAAAATGAAGAAAATAAAGATTCAAAAATTATAGAATTTAATATAAGATTTAATAATGAAATTAAAAGCATTTTGAGTAATTTTATAGATAATGATATAAGTCTTTTTATAAATAATAAGAATAAAGATAAATTTTTTAAGGATTTTAATGATAATCTTAAAGATAAGAAAAGAGATTTTAATGATAATTTTAACAATATTACTGTAAGTCTTTTTACAGGTATCGAAAATAATATAAATGTTTATAATAAACTTATGAATCTTAAAATGAATAAAAGATGTAAAAATAAAAATGATAATTTTAGATATTACAATAGTGATAAAAATATTAAGGGTTTTTAAGATTTATAGATTGAATGAAATGATAATATAAAGAATAAAGATTTTAATAATTATGAAAGTGTTTACAAAGGTATAGAAAATAATATAAGTATTTGTTATAAATTTCAAAATGATTTTAATGATTATTTTCAAGATAAAAATAATAAAAATATTAATGATTATAAAAGTATTTTTGTTAGTGTTAAAAATAATATAAGTATTTATATTGTGGAAGTACCTAATGAAACTGCCCCGTCCATTCAAGGGTTTGCGAAGCCCCCCGCTTGAGATTGCAGGAAAGAAAAAAATAAATGTTTCCTGAATAGTCTAATTAAACATTATTCAACTATGGCAAAGCAAATCAAAGAAGCAACTGAAACAATTGTTAAAGTTGTTCGCATCAGTGGTAAAACTAAACCGCTGGCAATTAATGGTAAAGAGAATATCGATAACGTCGTATTC
>ERZ826242.3907-NODE-3907-length-10099-cov-3.085424_pt1 | contig 10099 bp, 8 predicted proteins | sample MGYA00519871_ERZ826242 | MGnify/ENA primary metagenome ERZ826242 (study PRJEB31778, sample SAMEA3449226) | human gut metagenome | biome: human gut; feature: human-associated habitat; material: faeces | place: United Kingdom | collected 2010/2012 ... | reverse complement strand
CATAATGCCAAAGTCTGTGTTTACACAATGCTCTGGTGATTGTTTTTGAATAAATATTATTTTGTAATAAACGTGCTGTAGATTGCTTTGATTGCTGTCTCGAAGTCACGGTTTTCAACACCGATGATGATGTTAAGCTCAGAAGAACCCTGATCGATCATCTTGATATTGATGCCCTTGTTTGCGAGAGCAGTGAAAAGCTTACCTGCTGTACCGCTGGCTGACTTCATACCACGACCTACAACCGCGATCAGTGCAAGACCGGATTCAATCTCAACAGAATCCGGTTCTGCCAGACGATGGATAGCAGATACAACGCTCTGTTCCTTATCGATGAATTCGTCTGCATGAACAACGATGGTCATAGTATCAATGCCGGATGGCATATGCTCGAAGGAGATATTGTTCTCTTCAAATGCCTGAAGAACCTTACGGCCGAAGCCGATCTCTGAATTCATCATTGCTTTTGTAATGAAGATCGTACAGAAATCTTTCTTTCCGGCAATACCTGTTACAACATAATCCTGCTTCTGGCAGGTACTCTCAACTATCCAGGTTCCTGCGTCCTCAGGCGCATTTGTGTTGCGGATATTGATCGGGATACCTTCCTGACGAAGCGGGAAAATAGCATCTTCGTGCAGTACAGTGGCTCCCATATAAGCCAGTTCCCGGAGTTCTTTGTATGTAATTGTCTCAATGACGGCCGGATTGTCTACGATACGCGGATCTGTTACCAGCATACCGGAAACATCGGTCCAGTTTTCATACAGATCTGCATGGATCGCTTTTGCAACGATAGATCCCGTTACATCAGAACCTCCACGGGAAAATGTCTTCACACTTCCATCATGGAGAGATCCATAAAATCCCGGGATTACTGCATGATCGATTCCTTCCAGTCTTTCTTCCAGCTTTTTATAAGTCATCTCACCGTCCAGATTTCCGTTATCTTCAAAGAAAATACATTCTGCAGGATCCACAAATGTGTAACCCAGATAATTTGCCATCACGATACCGTTCAGGAATTCTCCTCTGGATGCTGCATAGTCACTTCCCGCCTGCGCAATGAAGTTTTTCTCAATCTCTGCAAACTGTTCATCCAGTTTCAGATCTAGTTCCAGTCCGTCAATAATTTCCTGGTATCTCGCCTGGATTTTTTTGATCTTTCCTGCAATCTTTTCGCCTTTTTCAGCTGCCCGATAACATTCATAGAGCATGTCGGTTACTTTGATATCTCCATCAAAACGCTTTCCCGGTGCTGACGGAACCACATAACGTCTGGATTCATCTGAACGGATGATATCACCTACTTTTTTAAACTGTTCCGCACTGGCAAGAGAGCTGCCACCAAACTTCACTACTTTTTTCATGTTTTCCTCCTCTGTGCATAACTGTACATATGCGGTTTTTCATTTTCTCCTATTATAGATTTCTCATTTTCATATGTCAATAATAATGTCTTGCTCCGGATAGCACAAAAATCATGCTCTCGCATGATTTTTGTATAAAAACGATATACTGACTGGTTTATTTATCCATCTCACCCTCACGGTATTTTTCAATCTGCTCATAGTTGCTTGCAAGAGCACCCGTTCCGCTTGCACCCTTTGGTCCGAAACGAAATACAAATTTCAGAAGGATTGGCGTTATGATAGTCGTGATCACAACTACAATAACCACAGGTCCCAGGAAGGAAGATCCCATCAGTCCGAGAGCCGATCCTTTATCAGCAACGATCAGTGCAACCTCACCTCGGGAGATCATACCGACACCGATACGGGCACACTGGTAATTCTTATATCCACACACTTTTGCGCCCAGTCCGCAGCCCAGCACTTTCGTCAGTACTGCGACGATTACCAGAACAACCGTAAATCCCACAACTTTTCCGTTCATAGCCGGAAGTACAACTTTGATACCGATACTTGCAAAAAACAGCGGTGAAAGAAGCATATAAGAAATCGTGTCGAATTTGGATGCCAGCCACTGTGTTCTCTGTGTCTTGGATACTACCAGACCTGCCACGAAAGCACCTGTGATATCTGCCACACCGAAGAATACTTCTGCGCAATATGACAACAACAGACAGAATACAAATACCATGATTGCATGGCGATGCAGTGGTCTGTTTGTCAGTTCTTCCCATTTTTTGTAACCATAATAGAATGCAACACCTGCAATCATCGCAAATGCAAAGAAACCTACGATTTTTAACAGTACCATACCGAGGCTTACGGAAGAGTCTGCCATACTGGTAACAATTGTCAGTGCAATAATACCCAGAATGTCATCGATAATTGCGGCTCCCAGGATCGCATTACCGGAATGAGTTTTTAATTTTCCCATCTCTTTCAGCGTTTCCACACTGATACTTACAGACGTTGCCGTCAGGATAACACCGATAAAAATATTCTGTAAAAACGCACTGGCTCCCGCATCAGAATCGATAATTCCGGGCTTGTTAAAGAAATATGCCACGGCAAACCCGCCTGCCAGAGGTATCAGAACACCCAGCAATGCGATCACAAACGAGGCTTTTCCGCTCTTCTTTAACTCGTCGATATCCGTCTCCATACCTGCACAGAACATCAGAACCACAACTCCGATCTCCGCAGCATCATGAATAAAAGTGGTCTCATGGAGAATATTAAGACAGGCCGGTCCCATCAGGAGACCTGCCAGCAATGCCCCTACCACCTGTGGCATATTGTAACGACGTGTTACCAGTCCGAGGATCTTCGTAGTAAGCAGGATCAATGCCAGATCCAGTAAAAAATTGTACGTTGTTTCCATGTTTTTTCCTCCCTGTGTTTTGCGGTTCCCATCTTCAGGTCAGAACCGCACTGTTGCCTACTATAGCATTTTTACACCGGAAAGACAATATTTTTTTAATAAAATTTTAATATTTATCTCACCGCTCAATGGAGGTTTTCCAGTTCTTTCATTCGTTTTCTCCGGCGCAGACGTTCACCGCTTTTATTATATACAAAGAACGATTCCACCAGCAGTTTATTAAAGGGACCCAGCTTGTCTTTGGTTGTTTTATCGTACCGGGTTCCGCCACAGGTAATATAGGAAACACTTTTTACATATTTGATCAGATCCGATTCACAGCGGATATTATCCGGCAGTTTGGTGTACGCCATTCCGATACATTCCAGTCTGTGGGCATCGCTTCCCCCAAATCCGGGTTTATGATACTTTCTGGCCAGTTTTCTGGCCTTTTCGTTCACTTCTTCTGATTCGCAGGCATTGAAAACTTCCACAAAGTCGAACTGTTCCATCAGACTTTTCAGACGTTCTTCGTGAAACTTCTTTCTCGCCTGGGTTTTGATCAAACTGAGATATTTCTCTCCGTATGGATGCGCCGGTCCGACAATTCCTCCGTATTTGTGTACCACCATGATCAGAATCTGAGCCGGCAGACCGCGCAGTTCAAGAAGTTTCAGCTTCACTCCCTCCGGCATGATCACCAGCATATGTCCACAGTCGATCGTATCATATTCCACACCTTTTAACACCACGAAATCTGTATGATTCTTTCCTTTGATGGAATCTCTCCATTCCCGGTAACCGTCATAAGAGTTGTGATCGGACACCAGCATCCCGCCGAATCCCTTTTCTTTCAGTTTTTTGATATATTCTTCGATCATGACTTTTCCATCCATGGAACCCTCTTTGGTATGGCAATGCATATCGAACTTCATATACCCTCACCCCTTTTCGTACAGTTTTCATAACGACCTGTCTTTTTGCACTTTCGCAGATAGTTATTACTAATTTCTTTACAGATATTATAACCTTTTTCGTACGCGGTTACAAATTATAATTGTAAAATTTTCACCGAAGGTGATTTTAAATGCATTTTTGCTCGTAACTGTGAAGTTACTGAACAGTTACAATTTATGAACAAAATGTATGCGATCACCATATATTCGCATGGTTTCTTCATTTCCGCATCGGATGAATATGCCGTCCTGCAGCGATCAGGAGAAGAGCGGAACAGCCCAGTTGTACCAGAATCGACAGTTCTACCATATGTTCCACCCCAAAGGAATGGCTGTAATCTCCAAAATGGCCACACAGCCGTACCAGTCCGTAGGCGTTGGTTGTCTGCTGTCCGATCAGTCCATAAAGTGTGACTGCCGGATTGAAATACAGAAGATAAACCAGCCCGCCAAGCCGGATGCCTGTAAAGTCTTCCCGGTACATTCCCCGCATCTGCTGAATATAGCCGATTCCAAACAGGATACCCACCGTTCCGAGCACCAGAAGTACCACCGTCACATAACTTAAAATCACCGCAACCGTAGTTTTTCGCATGATCGCCGAATAAAAGATACCGATACTTCCTATAAATATACCGGTGATGACAAGATTCAGGATCAGCTGAAACAGATTTACCAGGGTAATTCCTCCGTAGATCAGCACCAGTCCTATTACAGGAAGTGTCGAAAAGGAAATAAGGAAAATCAGGCAGAGAGAAGATTCCAGTTTTCCCAGAATAATTTTCCAGGGACTCAGATGAGTAGTGAGAAGCAGATCCAGGGTCTTTCTCTCACGTTCCCCCGCAATGGAACCTCCTGCCAGTCCCGGGATCAGTATACAGATGGCAAGGAACAAACCATATCCCATCAGGACATAACACTGAATCGGAAAACGATACTGCAGGATCGTCATATAATTTTCTCTTCCGCTCAATCCCATCTGTGCGATCAGGGCAAACAATGCCAGAACCAGATTCACGCCAAGAATAATCCAGGCACATTTCATATTTCTTGTGTAACGTTTCATTTCATTTTCCAGAACCGGATTCTTCCTCATACTGTTGTTCCTCCCTGTACCGGATCTGTAAGATGGAAAAATACAGATTCCAGATTATTATGTTCTCTGCGAAAAGAAGTTACCAGCACCTTTTGCTCCACCAGTTGTCTCAGAAGCTGCGCCTCTTCTTCCCTGCTTCCGGTAAAAAGAATGGAAATCATATTTTTATCTATTGCTATTCTGGATACCAGTGGGTGCCGGTTCAGCAGGTGAACGGCAGTCTCCAGATTCTGATATACCTCGATCAGGATCGGATTAGAACTGTCGATAGATGTCATGATTTCATCGATGGGGCCTTCCAGTACCATTTTCCCCTGATGGATAACTCCGATATTGCTGCACATATCTGCCAGATCAGACAGAATATGTGAACTGATCAGTACCGTATATCCCTCTTCACACAGACTCCGCAAAACTTCTTTAAAGATCCTCCTTGCACCCGGATCCAGTCCGGATGCCGGCTCATCCATCACCAGAAGCTGTGGCCGGTGAATCATGGCACGGGCAAGACAGAGCCTCTGCTGCATCCCTCTGGATAATTCATCTACCATACGGTCTTCAATATGAAAGAGCTGTACCCGTTCCAGTACCTCCGAAGCCCTTAAGCGTCCCTCTTTTTCATCGATTCCATAGGCAGCCGAATAAAATTCCAGATATTCCATCACCGTCAGATTATCATAGACACCGAAAAAATCCGGCACATAGCCAATCTTGCTTTTTAAGACGCGTGTCTCCTTTTCTGCCCGGATACCATCGATCCACACTTTTCCTGAAGTCGGCCGCAGTAATCCGGATATGATTCGGATCGTAGTCGTTTTTCCGGCACCGTTTGGTCCTACAAATCCATACAGCTGTCCATGTCCGATTTCCATATTCAGTCCGTCCAATGCCGTTACGTGAGGATATCTTCTGGTCAGACTTTCAATCTTAAGCATCCGGGGTCACCACCTTTCCTGTGATCTGCAGACAGGGAAGTGTACAGTTTTTATCCGTCACATCCATGTCGTCCGCCACCTGATAGCGAACCCGCAACGTCCCATCTGCCGACAGATATTTTTCCAGTTCGGTCCTGTCAAACACTTTTTCCCATTTTGAAATCGTCTCATATTCTCCACTGGACCAGCAATAAAAAGCAACCTGCCCACGAAATGATTCAAAATATTTCGGATCATCATATTCCGGTTTAAAGAATTTTATTCCTGTAATTTCTCCCAGTCCGGAAAGATCATAGTCAAGGACTGCATCCTGTCCGTACATCAGATTCGTTCCTGCGGTCGCACTTCCACTTTCCACAGAAGCCAGCACTTCTCCGTTCGGACAGAATATGGTTCCCTCTTCCTTTTGCCAGCTGATATCCACCGGCATATAAAATTGCGTGATTCCGTCTACTTCATAACCGGAATTCATCTCAAAAGAAGTATCACTGTTGGAAATCGTTCCGAGGAGGCAGACACCTTCGATTTCTTTCCTTTGTGCATCCCATATCTGCTCCGTCACGGCGTTCACCGCATAATCCGGATACTCTGTATCTTTCAGATCCAGATATTTTCTCAGAATTTTTTCCAGGCCTCCATTTCCATAGGAATGGATTTTTTCGGAAAAAGTACCTTCTTCTCCCGGTTCCAGATCTCCCAGAAATACGATACGGTTCGTGAGTACAAGAATCGCATTCTCGATTCTGTGTCCTGTAGGGTTCTTCCATCTGCCTTCGATATGCTCATTGTCCCCGGATGCATGGATCTGTATTTCTTCTTCCGGTGATACTGCATGATCTCTGTTCAAAAAGAATGCATTGCCTGCAAACACCGGCAGCCTGCTGAATGTCAGTTTGTAACAGTCTTCTTTTTCATAGATTTCCACTTTATCCGTGATATTTGTATTGACATTTTCTGCACTGTATCCGCTTTCTGAAGACATTGTCAGATGATAACTTTTATCCAGATACAGCTGATATGCATTGTTATATGGCGCCTGCACACCCAGCTGCAGCGTTTCTCCCCAGATATGATCCTGCTGGGTATACATCCGTCTCATGGTAAGAACCGGGGCAGTCAGTCTGGTGCCGGTTCCCAGCAAAGCTACAATACCAAGGAAAAGAACAGAAAGCATTGTAACTCCTGACCAGAAATATTTTCTTTTTCCCTGTTTTTTCAGGATCAGGTACAGTCCCGGTCCTGCCAGACAGGCATAAAAAAGAATCAGTATAAAATATTTGATCAGACTGGGGCGTTTTCGTACCGGAATCTGACTGGTGTCATAGCCGGTATATACAACATAGCCCCATTTTTCACTGAGTCTGTCAAAAAATGTTGGTCGTGATTCTCCATTCAGAAAATTCTCAAATACTTCAAAAAAATCCTGCCCGTCTTCAACAGTAAGCAAGATACCTCCTTCCTGCTGCCAGCGATGGAGTGTCACCCACTGTTCTCCGGAAATCGCAGCCTCCGGTCCGATCAGCAGTGCATCCAGTTGACCCAGATCTTTCCAGCTGTCCGGAATCTCCGATGGATCCATCTGATAAACAGACACAAAAATATCACCCATGCCTTCGGTAGTTTCCTCAGAAATCTGTATCCCGTCAAGCTGTTGCACGTCTTCCGGCTGTGCTCCTATAACTCCGATCAGTGCAATGTCCTGGTTTGCAGAAAAGTTCTTACTCAGTGATGCTGTCTGTACTGTTCGGGACCCATCTTTCAGATACGCCTGTACTGTACCATTAGCCCATGGAAAGGTCAGATAAAACGTTTCCTGCCGTGTTTCCCCTGCAGCGATTGCTATATTTTTCTTCCATACGCACACTTTACTTCTGGTATAGTCCATATCATTGCCGATCATCGTCAGACTCTCTCCCAGATCAGATTCCTGATTGCCGGCAACCGGCACTTCCATCTCCAGCTGTCCTTCAAACGCTTCCCCATGATTTGTCAGTGTTGCCGTAACCGGCAGGCAGGCATCACTGTTTCCCGCCTTGCCGTTAAATCCCCAGTTTAATGTTATCTCAATGTCGTTCTCCGGCTCATCTTCTGCCCATACCAGGCAGGGCAGCAGCAAGATCAGCAGTACCAGTACTATTCCCCGGATATGTTTTCTCATGTCTGTCTCTCCTTTTTCTGTTGCAACGGAAGCCATACAGAAAATACCGTTCCGTCAAGATCACTTTTCACCTGTACGTCTCCGCCATGAAGCACTGCGATCTGATGAACGATAGCCAGTCCAAGACCGGTTCCTCCCGTATTCTGTGAACGCGACTGTTCCACCCGGTAAAACTTCTGAAATAATTTTTCCAGATCTTCTTTCGGGATCACATACCCATAGTTGATCACCTGTACCAGAACATGTTCATGTACCACTTTTGCTGCCACACGGATGATTTTTCCGTCTTTTCCATATTTGACCGCATTATTCAGAAGATTTTCAAAAAGGCGTGCCAGCAGATTGCCGTCCCCCTCCATGGGAATTCCATGTTCCACGCAGCTGAACTGAGCTTCCAGACCGTTTTTTTCAAAACTTGGCCACGCTTCATCCAACAGCTGTTCCAGTAGTTTCTGCAGATCCAGTTGTTCCAGATGCAGACTCATCTCCTTATGTTCCATCTTCACAAAGCCAAAAAGTTCGTTCGTCAGCTGTTCCAGATGCAATGCTTTCCGGTACGCAATATCAAGGTACTGTTGTCTGGTCTGTTCATCCAGATCAGGTCTGCTCTTCACCCAGTCCAGATAACCGATCACCGATGTCAGCGGTGTACGCAGATCGTGAGCCACACTTGTCACCAGATCATTTTTGGTACGTTCCGATTCCCGTTCCCTCTCCATCAGATCCTTTACATGGCGTTCCATCTGGTTCATATACCTGGCAATTTCTCCGAATTCGTCCTTATTCTCTACGGGAATCTCCTGATCTAGATTTCCGTTTGCAATATCCCGCATGGCACGTTCCAGCATCCGCACATAACTCATATATTTGTGGATCAGGGCGTAAAAAGTAAACAAAAAAGTAAGTGCTCCGCAAACCCCGAGAATCATCAGGCGATAACCGGGATACAGCCCGTCCGGCCCCAGCATGGCACTTCGATATCCCATATAACGCAGCTTTCCTGCCACTTTATAGATCAAAAACGCCATCACAACTTCCACGATTCCGGTAGCTGCCAGGCTGATGATCGTATACCATGCGATTCTTCCTTCGAATGTCTGAATCCATCTACTGCTCAATTTTATATCCAACCCCCCAGACTGTCGTAATGATCTTATCGGTTCTGGTATCATCCTTCATCTTGCCACGAAGCCGACGGATATGTACCATAACGGTATTATTGGCCTCATATACCTTCTCATTCCATACTTTTTCAAAAATCTCATCCGTACTGAACACCCGACCCGGATGAGAAGCCAGAAGATACAGAATGGCGTAAGCTTAATACTCTCTCCATCCACAAATACCTGATGTGTTTCCTTGATAATAGTCACGTGATTCAGACGGATCGTGCTGTCCTCAGCCCCTTTCTTTTCATTCGCCGGATTCAGATCCCGGTAACGCCGAAGCTGTGACTTCACTCTTGCCATCAGCTCCAGAGGGTTGAAGGGTTTTGTCACATAATCATCCGCCCCCGTCGTAAGCCCCACGATCTTATCTAACTCCTGTGTCTTTGCGCTGACCATGATAATCGGCACGTTATGCTTCTCCCGTATCTTCCTGCACATCTCAAGCCCATCCATCTTCGGCATCATAATATCCAGCAACACCAGATCAATCTTCTCACGTTCCATAATCGCAAGTCCCTCAAGAGCATCCTCACTCTTAATTACCTGATACCCGTCACTGATCAGATACAGTTCCAGCAGATCCGCAATTTCCTGCTCATCATCCACAACTAAAATTCTGGTTTCTTCCATCTTATATTTCCTCCATGTCCCCTTATGTATTTCTCAGAATCCAACTTTAAAATGTAACTCTTCTACAGTTCATCTCACAGGCTCTCTCCTGCCAGACAGTTACTTCCGTCTCCTTTTTTCTGTACTCCATCGGGCATTCGTTCACCCATTCCCCTACAGTGTACCACCATCCACTCAACAAAGTCCTTACCAAAAACTTAAAATCTCACAAACCTTTCCCAGACAGAACCACCAAACTCCGCCCCCACCGGCAAGCACCACTGCCAAGAATCAGTTTCTGCCCACGTGCTAAAATACGCTTCGCGAATTTTACTTATTATCGCGGCAGTCGCCAAGTTCTCGTGCAAGCACGGACTTTGGCTCATTGCTCACATAAATAGAAC
>ERZ826242.3905-NODE-3905-length-10104-cov-2.245398_pt1 | contig 10104 bp, 10 predicted proteins | sample MGYA00519871_ERZ826242 | MGnify/ENA primary metagenome ERZ826242 (study PRJEB31778, sample SAMEA3449226) | human gut metagenome | biome: human gut; feature: human-associated habitat; material: faeces | place: United Kingdom | collected 2010/2012 ... | reverse complement strand
ATATACAACATTCTTTGGCTGCCGGTATGGATGCACATATTTCAAAACCAGTGGAGATGAAGGTTTTAAAAAAGACAATAAGAAACATAAAATTTGGTGAGGGGGGTATCGAAACGCAGGTCACTGAATAGTAATAAATGGGTTTGATGCGACAGATGCTGTTGAACGGATGAATGAAGTGGATGCTGACAGGTATGATCTGATTTTCATGGATATTCAGATGCCTAAAATGGATGGTTATATGACAACCAGAGAAATTCGTACTCTAAAGAACAACAAGAAGGTCAATATTCCAAGCGTTGCCATGACTGCAAATGTGTTGAAGAATTAAATAATTTGCATAAAGAAGAACATTTTCTCTTTTTATCTATAAGAAATAATGTTATAATGTGCTTGGAAAACAAAAAGATAAAATGGAAAGAGGCAAATTATGAACATTGAAGAAAAGTTAGAGATTCATGACTGTCCATTATGTGACGGTGGTGCGTTATTAGAAGAAGAAGGCGGCTGTGGTTATTATGTAATGTGTTTAGAATGTGGATGCCAGTCCGTAACGATTGACTTCCATTCTGAAGAAGAGCGTCTCGAAGCAGCGAAAAAGACTGTAGATTTATGGAATGCCGGTAAGGTAATTTCATGTAATCCGGGAGAATGATATAAAGTACAATATCATAAGAACGTAAAAGGCATAAGCCGTACCAAAAAAATCTTGATAGTCTGGATACAGGCTATCAAGATTTTTTTATTTTAATTTTATTCCCAGAGGGGAAGTTGTATCTTTACCTATGGCAATTTCAATTCTTATCTATACCAAAATTGAAGTATCTCATATTTCCATCGATTTGGTGCTAACACAGGATATTTTCCAAAATAAATTTTAACAGTCTGAGATTTACCTGGTTTGATATTTACTTTGACGTTTTTCTTCTTTACTGGTTTCATATCGTCCCACGCATCATCAAAAAACAGCGTTGTTTTAAGCTGTACTTTTGTAATAGTGCGTTGGCTTTTGTTTGTAAATTTTATTTTTACATAGCATTTACCGCTGTAGCTGTCATAAATTAACCCGGCTTTTTTAGATTTTAGCTGGTCATAGGTAGGGGCTGGGCTTTTTACAGTTATTCGGATGCTTTGTTTTTTGCCGTTGATAACAGCACTTATAGTTGCTTTTCCTGGCTTTTTTGGAATTAATTTCTGACCAGATACTTTTATGATTTTTTTATTGCTGGACTTAATTTTTTTAATACTTGGTTCTTTTCCATGAACGGTTACAAAATCTCTCATGAAGTAGTGATAACCCATGAGCATTGTCCCCTTCTTTTTCTTTATAAAAGCAGTTGATTTTTTTACAGTAATATCAAGTTTTTTGACAATAGTTTTATACTGGATGGTTAGTGTTGCCTTTCCTGCTTTCATCGCCTCTATTTCAATACCGATATCCATATTTGGATGATAGTTGGCAAAATCAATATTATATTTGTCAATAACTTTTAGTACGGAAGGATTAGAAGATGTGGCAGATACTTTTGATGCAGGGATTTGAAAGGTCAGGATCACTAATTGTAGCGACAATAATGTTTGTGTGTCCTGGATAAACATTTTTTAAATCAGCAAGGCTTTTCGTATTTAACCACATATTTAAAAAGTAAGAGTCATCTGTCTGGGCGTGAACCTGTGTTGGAATAACGAAACTCAGGCACAGAAGTAAAAGTGGGATAAGTAGAAAGATTCGCCGAATCCGAAAGGCAAAGGATAATTGGTTCTTTAATTTCTGTTCTCTTTTTTTGTTTAACATTTTCATTTCCTCCTTTTATGAAATATTTAGATGAGAGTAAAAACTTCATTGTTGTGGTCTTATAGCAAAGAAAGATGGATTATATAAGTGTTATAACTGCCCATACTCTTATCAGAGCAAACAGAATAGCCAGTACGCCAATTCCAAAAAACAACAAACTAAGAAAATGGCTTCCTCCACCTGTTATCTCTTTCAAGGTTTCTGTCACATCTGCTGGATTTTTTGGATTATAATATCCAGGACATTCTTTTCCAATAGGATATTGATCTGTAGAACTTCCCAGGCGGGTATGATATTCATATTGCTGCCCATTTACCGTATATTCGTAGACCGGAGTATAAGAGGTAACAGAAATCCTGCTTTCTGGACCTTGTTCGTTGGAATTGGTTTCTTCCCATTCATTTTTTTCGACTTTGATTACACGCAAAGTAGTACGTCCGGTGTAACGTTGCTGATATTCCTCATTTTTTTTCGTTGCATTGTCCCATAATTTTTTCCCAAACCAAATAAATAGCAATCCCAAAAGCAGTGGGATTACTGCTAATGTAAAAGAATAAATATAAAAATGTTCCATAATTTTCCTCCGTTTTGCATCATGTACTCTGGAAATCAGTAAAAATAGTTGCCGTATGTAAATAGAGCGCTTTTAGAATACACCCTCGTTTAGATAATGCAGATCGTAAGAAGATGTATAGTTATAAATCATTTCATAGTAATTTGATAAAATAGTTCTTACACTTTTATTATATAAAAATTCACATAGAAAGATAGTGCCTTACAGTCACCATTTTGATTTAGAGTGTATTTAAATCCCCCACAAATTATAATGCACATCTTACAGAAAGCATTTTTTAAACACGATCTGGTGTTCTCTGTAAATAAATCTATAAGTTAACTTATAAATTAAATTTATGATTTGTGCCATAAATGAAGAAAATAGTGACTGTCGGATACTGGAAGAGATAAGTGCTTTTGTGATAAACTATATTTATTCAGGACTGTACGATTTTTATTCATCGCATGAGTTTGTGTTTGGATATAATAAGAGAAATAGAAAAGAATAGATACAGAAAATAATGAAAATAAATTGAAAATAGATATAGAAAAGGAATAGGTCATGGATAGGAAAAGCGTATTGGAAGTAGGAAAAGTGCTGTATCACTCGGGTCTTCCCTTTCGAGTGAGATTATTTAATATACTGGCTTCACTTGGATTCATCATCAGTCTGTGTAATGGAGTTCTTTCTTATTGGAATAATGGAGATAGGAAACTACTGTTAATAAATACAGGGATTGCCTTGCTATCTTTGTCGCTCCTTTTTTACGCATACCACAGTAAAAAATATCAAAGATGCTACTTTATAACAATCGTTGTGATTTTTATGTTTTTATTTCCAATTATGTTTTTTAAGAGTGGCGGGTATAAAGGTGGAATGCCATCTTTTTATATTTTTGGAATTTTATTTACTATTTTTATGCTGGAAGGCTGGTTAATGTTTTTTTGTGTATGGCTGGAACTGATAATCTATATATTCACGATTGGGATTGCCTATTATTATCCAGATACGGTAATCTGGTTTCAATCGGAAAAAGAGATTGTTGTGGATGTGCTGACGGGAGTTGTTGTATCGAGTGCTTCTCTTGGCGTTGCGATGTATCTACATTTTCGAATATATAAAAAGCAGCAGGTTTTTCTCACGCAGGCAAGGGAAGAAGCTATGGAAGCAAATCGTGCCAAGAGTACATTTCTTGCAAATATGAGTCATGAAATTCGAACCCCGATTAATGTGATGCTTGGAATGAATGAGATGATTTTACGGGAGTCTGAGTCAAGGGAAGTCGTTCAGTATGCAAAGAGTGTGGAAAAGGCGGGGAATTATCTGTTATCTCTTATTAATAATATATTGGACATTACGCGAATTGAATCGAAAAAGTTAGATATAATTGAGGAAAAGTTTTCATTAAGACAACTTGTACAGGAAGTCTGCCTGATTGGAGCAAAGCAGGCAGAAGCAAAAAATCTGGAGTTTGTAGTAGATGTAGAGGAAACTCTTCCGAAATATCTGGAAGGTGATGCATTGCATATCAAACAAGTTATCCTCAATTTAATTAATAATGCGGTAAAATATACAAAAAAAGGGAAGGTTTTTCTTGAAGTTTGTCAGGAGGAAAAGCAGATTTCTTTTTCTGTGAAGGATACAGGAATCGGGATTAAAAAAGAAGATATGGAAGCGCTTTTTGATATGTTTATGAGGGCAGATATCAAACGCCACAGAAATATTGAGGGAAGTGGACTGGGTCTTACAATAGCAAAAGAACTTTGTGAACAGATGGGAGGGCATATTCAGGCAGAAAGTATCTATGGAAAAGGAAGTAACTTTACAGTATATTTTCCATTAAAAGATGCAGGAACAGAGAAAATTGGACAGTGGAAAGTTGTGGAAGGGGAACCTGTGCAAGAAAAAAGGAAGAAGTTTTTTGCATCAGAAGCACAGATTTTACTGGTAGATGACAGTGAACAAAATATTCAGGTGATTACATCACTTTTGCGAAGAACAGGGGTGCAGTTAGATACGGCAGCCAGTGGTTTTGAATGTATCGAAAAAGTTAGAAATAAAAAATACCATTTGATTTTTCTTGATTATATGATGCCGGAAATGGATGGAATTGAGACATTTCACAGATTGAAAAAAGAGGTAAATGGGCAGAGTGTTCCGGTGATTGCACTTACAGCGGATGTGTCCACGGGAATTCACCAGCATTTTCTTTCAGAAGGATTTTCTGATTATTTGTCAAAACCGGTGATGTGGGAGAAGTTGGAAGAATTGCTGTTACAATGGCTTCCAGCTGCTCTGGTCTCAATGAAGAACGGTGCGGGAGAAGACTGGAACATAACGGAAAAACAACTTTTAGATTTGAAGCAAAAATTAAAAAAATGGGATATTGAACTTTCCGAAGGGCTTCATTTATTAGGTGGAAGTATTGTGCAATACAGAAAACTTTCCGAGCTCTTTGTAGAATATTATGAGCCAAATAGAAAAAAATTAGAGGAAAGTTTTGAGACAACGAGAAAAACACAGCAGGAAATAAAAATATTGACAGGACAGATTCATACATTAAAAAGTAATGCCCGCGCGATTGGAGCAATGTCACTTTATGAATTAGCCGCTTCACTTGAAATAAGAGGGAAAATGCAGGATGAAAGCTATATAGAAAAGGCGATTCCTCTTTTGTTTTTTGAGTGGGAAAGAGCGTTAGATGGGATGTTTTTTTTCTTAGAAAATACAAAAAAATTTGTTCTGGAATCAGAAAAGAAAGAAAAAGAGAATGGGAAACAGAAGGTATACGGTGAGCTGACAGAAGAAGTAAATCAGGAGAAGTTATATGAGGAAACATATGACAGGATTTTGGAGGCAATAGGAAAATATCAAGGGAAATATGCAGAAGAACAGCTGGAGAAATTGTTGTCTTTAGAAAAGAATCCAAAGAAAAAGAAGATTTTGGGACAGGTACAAAAATCGGTGCAGAATTTGGAGTTCGAACAGGCAGAATCACTTATGAAAGGTACTTACTGGACGAATAAAGTTACGACAGAATGGGAGGACAGAAATGGGCAAAAATAGCATATTAATTGTAGATGATGATTTAATCTTATTAAAAACAGCAGAAGAAATATTGTCGAGTATTTATACGGTCAGCGTAGCGAAAAGCGGAAAACAGGCAATTACATTACTAAAAAAGGGTGTTGTGCCAGATTTGATATTGTTAGATATCGCTATGCCGGAAATGGATGGGTATACGACTCTGGAAAAAATGAAATCTATTCCGAATTGTCAGGATATTCCTGTAATATTTCTCACTGGATTTGCGGAGTCAGATTATGAAGTAAAAGGGTTAAAGGCAGGAGCAGTAGACTATATTGTAAAACCTTTTGTAAAAGAGGTCCTGCTTGCCAGAGTCGAAATGCATCTTGAAAGAAGCGCAAAAGAAACAGGAAAGTCTTTTGCAGATGCAGCAATTGAAAAAAATCGTGGAGAAATACAAAAGAAGCTGACACCAATTGAATGGAAGATTGCGCTGGCAGTTGCACAGGGAATGGAAAACCGTGAGATTGCGGAACAGATGAATTATTCCTATGGATATGTGAAAAATGTGATTGCCCGTATCTTTTCCAAGTTAGAAATTGAACGGCGCAGAGAGCTTCGAAAGCTGCTTATCGGATAATTTGACCTTGACAGAAAAACATAAAGCTGTAGAATAGTAGGGGTGTGTTATAAAAAGAAAAATTACAGAATATAGTGGAGGAATATATGAAAAAAGATTCTGCAAAAGATATAAAGATTGCTTTTTTTGACGTAGATGGAACGTTAGTTGATATGGAAAAAAAGGTAATCACCCCTGCGATGATCGAGACATTAAAACACCTGAAAGAGAATGGAATTATTTTATGTATGGCAACAGGACGCGGCCCATATCTTGTTCCATCTTTTCCAGGAATTGATTTTGATGTCTTTTTATCTTATAATGCGTCTTATTGTTATACAAAGGATGAGGTTATTTTTTCAAATCCTATCCCAAAAGAAGATGTAAAGGCAATTGTTGAGAATGCATCGGAAATCCATCGCCCGGTGTTCCTTGCCGGAGTAGAAGGCGGCGGTGCAAACGGTTGTGATAAAGATTTGGCAGATTATTTTGCCATTGCAAAGAGTAAAGTAAATGTCCTTGATAACTTTGATTTTGAAAAACTCATGGATAAAAAAGTTTACCAGATGATGGTCGGCTGTTATAAAGAAGAATATGCAGACATTTTAAGAGATGTCGACGGTGCGAGAATTACTGCATGGTGGACAAGAGCGGCAGATATTACACCGGCAAATGGAAACAAAGGTGTCGGCGTAAGAAAAATTCTTGACTATTATCATTTAGATAAAGAGAATGCAATCGCCTTTGGTGATGGAACAAACGATATTGAAATGTTAGAAGCTGTAGGCACTGGTGTTGCAATGGGCAATGCAACCGATGATGTAAAAGCAGTTGCCGATGCAATCTGCGGACATGTTGCAGAAGATGGCATTTATCATTATTGCAAAGAACAGGGATTGATTTAGGAAATAGATAAATTTAATTAGGGATTACGTTAAAGATTACGATAAGGAGAACAGATGAATATAAAATTAGTAGCCGTAGATATGGATGGAACTTTGCTTAACAGTAAAAAAGAAATGCCGGAAGAATTTATTCCGTGGGTAAAAAGTCATCCAGAGATAAAGACAGTCATTGCCAGCGGAAGACAGTACTATACATTAGAAAGAGACTTTCTTCCAATCAGAGATAACCTTGCATTTATTGCAGAAAATGGAGGGCTTGTTTTCGAAAAAGGCGAGATTATTTTTAAAGATGAGATAGACAAGCAGGACGTGTTAAAATGTCTTGATATCATAGATAAAGTACCTTATGCAACACCTGTTATCTGCGGTGCGAAGTCTGCTTACATAACAAAAAAAGATGTGGATGAGGAAATCTACTATAATGTAGAAATGTACTACGAGAGAAGACAGATTGTAGAAGATTTAAGAAAAGTGGCAGACAATGATACAATCGTAAAGGTCGCTATCTATTTTAAGAAAGAAAAAGCTGAAGAATCCATGAAATATTTTGAAAATATCGGTGAGAAACTTACAGCCGTATTATCCGGAGCAAGCTGGATTGACATTGCCAACAAAACAGAAAGCAAGGGGAATGCAATCAAAGCTATATGTGAAAAGTACGGCATTGCACATACAGAAGCTATGGGATTTGGTGACTATTTAAATGATATGTCTCTGTTAGAAAGCTGCGGCGAAAGTTACTGTATGAAAAACGGACATCCTACCTTAAAAGCATTAGCAAAATATGTAACAGAGAAGACCAACGATGAAAATGGTGTAATGGAAGTGTTGAAAACACTTTAATTTTGCTAAATAAACAGACGAACCTGAAAGAAGCTGCATCCCGCAGATGTATCTCTCAATTTTGTGAGAAAAGTATCTTATAAAAGTTTCTCCTTGCAAATATTGATTTTGACTCAGTTGTAAAAAACACAAAGTCGCAAAATCAATATTTGCAAGGAGAAACTTTTAACGATACTATGTTCTCACAAAATTGAGATTACATCTGCGGGATGCAGCTTCTTTCAGGTTCTGTTTCTTTGGCTTTTCAAGAAAATTAAAGGTTTTCAGGGAGAACTCGAATATTGACTCAAGTATTGATTTATCAAAAAACTTATTGACATTTTAGTGAGTTAAAACTAACATAAAATAGAAGAAGAATAAATATGTTAGTATAAACACATAAGAGATAGGAATACCTAACGCAGGCTGTTTTGGACTAACATAAATTTATTTGAAATAGAGGAAAGAAAGTTAAGAGGAGAGTTTGAGTTTATGTTTTTGGAAATAAAACAGATTAAAAAGTCTTTTGGTATGGGTGACAGCCGGATTGAGGTGCTAAAAGGGATTGATTTGGAGATTGAGAGGGGAGAGTTTTGTGTTCTTCTTGGACCTTCTGGTTCTGGAAAGTCTACGTTGTTAAATATTATTGGTGGGATTGATGGAGCGGATTCAGGCAGTATTACAATTGATGGAGAGCGTATCGAAGATATGACAGAGAAGAAGCTGTCTTTATACCGAAGAAAGCATCTCGGATACATTTTTCAGATGTATAATCTGATTCCGAATCTTACAGTGAGGGAAAATATTGAGGTTGGTGCATATTTGAGTGACAAGCCGCTTGATGTGGATGAACTGTTACATACACTTGGTATTTATGAGCATCAGCGCAAATTGCCGAACCAGCTTTCTGGTGGACAGCAGCAGAGAACAGCAATCGGAAGAGCAATTGCGAAGAATCCAGACATTTTGCTTTGTGATGAGCCAACAGGAGCGTTAGATTATAATACATCAAAAGATATTTTACGCCTTATTGAGACGGTTAATCAAAAGTATGGCAATACAATCGTTATGGTTACTCATAATGATGCGATAAAAGATATGGCAGACAGAGTTGTCAAGTTAAGAGACGGTATGATTCGAAAGAATTATACGAATGAACAGAAAGTTCCGGCGATGGAACTGGAGTGGTAGGAGGAGCGAGATATGAAAAATCCTTTAAGAAAAAGGCTTCTTCGGGAACTACGGCAGGAAATGGGAAAGTATCTTGTTGTATTTATTCTGATGGTAGCAACGATTGGGTTTGTTTCCGGCTTTTTAGTAGCAGATGGAAGTATGCTGACTGCCTATGATAACAGTTTTGAAAAATATAACATAGAGGATGGAAACTTTGCCACAGAAGAAAAAGTTTATAAAAATCAGCAGGAAACAATAGAAGGCTATGGCGTAAAACTTTATGAGAATTTTTATGTAGAGAAAGCTCTTTCTAATGGAAGTACTCTTCGTATTTTTAAAAACAGGGAAGAGGTAAATAAAGTCTGTCTCATGAAGGGAAAAATGCCGAAAGAAATCGGAGAAATCGCCATTGACAGAATGTATGCAGATAATAATAAACTATCTGTTGGAGATACATTAAAAAGTGGAAAGAAGACATGGAAAATTACTGGTCTTGTTGCCTTGTCTGATTACAGTGCCTTGTTCCAGAATAATAATGATACAATGTTTGATGCGATAAAGTTCGGTGTGGGCATTGTCACAAAGGAAGAATTTTCTTCTTTTAATGAAAGCCAGCTTACCTATGATTACGCATGGAAATATAATAAAAAGCCAAAGAACGAAAAGAAGGAGAAGAAAAGGTCAGAAGATTTCATGGAAGATATCGGAAAAGATATCACGTTAGAGAGTTTTATTCCACAGTATGTTAATCAGGCGATTCATTTTACAGGAGATGATATGGGAAGTGATGAAGCAATGATCATTGTACTTCTCTATATTGTCATGGTGATTATGGCATTTGTATTTGGAATTACAACAAGTAATACGATTCGAAAGGAAGCCGGAGTCATCGGAACACTCCGTGCATCTGGTTATACGAAAAATGAATTGATAAGGCATTATATGTCCATGCCAGTTTTTGTAACTCTTATCGGAGCGGTTGTCGGAAATATTTTAGGTTATACGATCTTTAAAAATGTTTGTGCAGGAATGTACTATGGAAGTTATAGCCTGCCAACCTATGTCACAGCCTGGAATGCGAAAGCCTTTTTACTTACAACGGTTGTCCCAGTACTGATTATGCTTGTTGTCAATTACGGCATACTGCGCAGCAAGTTAAAGTTGCCGCCGCTTAAATTTTTACGAAGAGACTTAAGCAGGAAAAAGC
>ERZ826242.3903-NODE-3903-length-10107-cov-66.792579_pt1 | contig 10107 bp, 10 predicted proteins | sample MGYA00519871_ERZ826242 | MGnify/ENA primary metagenome ERZ826242 (study PRJEB31778, sample SAMEA3449226) | human gut metagenome | biome: human gut; feature: human-associated habitat; material: faeces | place: United Kingdom | collected 2010/2012 ... | reverse complement strand
CTTGGCATCTGCCGCACCTCGCTCGCCGTATCGGCACTTAGAATTATGCGGTATTTCCTAAAGTTTTTTAGATTCCCCTAAACACCCCATCCAGAGCAAAGGCGCAATGGTGCGCGCGGCAATGCAAGCAGCCGCGCGCACTTTTTTATTTTTTTGATTCCCCCGAATCAAACATTCACAAAAAATGATAGGAAAGGTGAATGGACCATGACTGCATCATTATTTGTTCAGGGCCTGATCAACGGCCTGAACCAGGGCGCTATTTATGCGCTGATCGCGTTGGGCTACACCATGGTTTACGGTATCATCCGCATGATCAACTTTGCCCACGGCGATTTTATCATGATCGGTGCTTACACATTGTTTTACACCATCCCGCTGATGGTCGATGCGGGAATGCCCGCCTGGATGGCCGTGATTGTGGCCGTTGCGGTGTGCGCGCTGGTTGGTGTGCTGGTTGAGATCCTGGCTTACCGCCCGGTGCGCAAGGCCGGGCCCATGTCCGCCTTGATTACCGCACTGGCCATGAGCATCTTTTTGGAAAACCTGGCCATGGTGCTGTTTGGCGCCAAGCCGCACAACGTGCAGGCTATTTTCAGCCTGCCCACCATTACGGTCGGCGGGGTATCGCTGCCGCTGAACGTGCTGCTGACCATTGGCATCGGCGTTGCGATGATGCTTTGCATGCAGCTGTTTGTAAAAAAGACCAAGCTGGGCAAGGCCATGCGCGCCGTCCCGCAGGATAAGGATGCTTCCACCCTGGTGGGCATCAACGTGAACAAGATCATCACCCTGACCTTTGCCATCGGCTCCGGTCTGGCGGCGGTGGCAGCGCTGATGTACTGCTCTACCTACCCCCGCGTTACCACCGATATGGGCTCCATGATGGGCATGAAAGCCTTCATCGCCGCAGTTCTGGGCGGCATTGGCATCATCCCCGGCGCCATGATCGGCGGCATTCTGGTCGGCCTGATTGAAATTTTTGTCAAGTTGTTTGCCCCCGGCTGGTACGAAGCCGTTACTTACGGCACATTGATCGTGATCCTGCTGGTCAAGCCCGCCGGTATCCTGGGCAAGAACACCGGCGAAAAAGTGTAAGGGAGGGAGCAGAGCAATGAGTAAAAAAATAAAAGGCTCCTATCTTTTGAACGCTGTGGGCGTGGCGCTGGTGTTTGCCCTGTTGACAGGGCTGTTCGCCGCCAATGCGTTCGGCACCTCCACCACCTATATTCAGGGCATCTGCACCACCGCCTGCTACACCATCATCATGGTCACATCGCTGAACCTGGTAGTTGGCTTTATGGGCGAGTTCTCCTTGGGACATGCGGGGTTTGTTTCAGTCGGCGCTTATGTCTCCGCCATTGTATCCGGCGCGCTGGCAGGCAAAGGGCTTTCGGATCTGGGGCTGTTCCTGATCGCGCTGCTGGTCGGCGGCCTGGCTGCGGGCATCATGGGCGTACTGGTCGGCATCCCGGCGCTGCGCCTGCGCGGCGACTATCTCGCCATTGTCACCATGGCGTTTGCCGAGATCATCCGCGTCTGCTTCTGCAACTTTTCCATCACCGGCGGCGGTAAAACAATGAGCGGCATCCTCAAGCTGTCCACCTTCCCGCGGGTATTCTGGATCATGGTGGTCTGCGTTGCCATCATGTACCTGTTCGTCCGCAGCAAATATGGCCGCACCGTGCAGGCCATCCGTGAGGACTACATCGCGGCTTCGGCTTCCGGCATCAATGTGACCTATTACAAGGTCATGACCTTTGCCATCAGCGCATTCTTTGCCGGCATCGGCGGCGGTATTTATGCCCATTACATGACGGCAATGATCCCCACCAACTTCAACTTTAACTATTCCGCAGAGCTGTTGAGCGAAGTGATCATCGGCGGCACCGGTTCGCTGACCGGTTCCATCATCGGCGCAGCGTTCCTGAGCGCTTTACCGGAACTGATGCGTGAATTTTCTACCTACCGCATGTTGGCCTATTCGGTGGTTCTGGTGCTGGTCATGCTGTTCCGTCCCGGCGGCATCTTTGGCCGGTGGGAGTTCAGCCTGACCCGCGCGCTGGAAAAACTGACCGGCCGCGGCACGGTAAAAGCAAAAGCAGAAAAGGGGGCCTGAACCATGGCACAACCCGTTTTGAAATGCCAGCACCTTGGCATCCAGTTTGGCGGCCTGAAAGCCGTGGATGATTTTAATATGGAAATCGGCGAATCCGAGCTGGTGGGGCTGATCGGCCCCAACGGCGCAGGCAAAACCACCGTGTTCAACCTGATCACTGGTGTGTATAAGCCGACCGAAGGCTCCCTTTACCTGAATGGTGAGCGGATGAACGGCAAAAAGACCCACCAGATCGTTCATGCAGGCATTGCCAGAACCTTCCAGAATATCCGCCTGTTCAAAAAAATGACGGTGATCGAAAACGTCAAAGCTGCCATGCTGGAAGAACTGACCTACAACATGCCGCAGGCCATCTTCCGCACCAAGGCGTACTGGCAGCAGGAAGCCGCCGCCACCGCACGCGCCAAAGAGCTGCTGCAGGTGGTGCACCTTTCCGGCAAGGAGGACCTGGAGGCCGACAACCTGCCCTATGGTGAGCAGCGCCGCCTGGAGATTGCCCGCGCGCTGGCCACCAACATGAAGCTGCTGCTGCTGGACGAACCGGCCGCCGGTATGAACCCGACTGAAACGGAGGAACTGCTGGAGATTATTGATTATATCCGGAGCAAATTCAAGGTATCGGTGCTGCTGATCGAGCATGACATGAGTTTGGTCATGAAAATCTGCGAGCGAATCCAGGTGCTGGACTTTGGTACCACGATCGCTTCCGGCACACCGGCAGAGATCGCCAATGACCCCCATGTGATTGAAGCATACCTGGGCAAAGACAAAGAGGAGGAGGTCGAAGCGGATGCTTGAAGTAAAAGACCTTCATGTCAATTACGGCGCGGTACACGCGCTGAACGGCATATCGCTGCATGTGGATGACGGCGAGATCGTATCCCTGATCGGGGCAAACGGCGCGGGCAAAACCACCACCCTGCGCACCATTACCGGGCTGGAAAAAGCTGCGTCCGGCAGCGTGATGTTTGACGGGCACGACCTGCGCAAGGTGGAACCCAGCAAGATCATTACCTACAAGCTGGCCCATGTGCCGGAAGGGCGGCATATCTTCCCCCAGATGACGGTGGAAGAAAACCTGGAAATGGGCGCTTATGCCGACCCGGCCGGGATGGAAGAGACGATGAAGGATGTGTATAAGCGCTTCCCCCGTCTGGAAGAGCGCCGCCGCCAGCTGGCGGGCACCCTTTCCGGCGGCGAGCAGCAGATGCTGGCCGTAGGCCGCGCCCTGATGGCAAAGCCCAAAATGATTTTGATGGATGAACCTTCGATGGGCCTTTCGCCCCTGCTGGTCAAAGAGATCTTTGCCATCATTCAGGAAGTAAACAAGCAGGGTATCACGATCCTGCTGGTGGAACAGAACGCAAAGATGGCGCTGGCCATCTCGGACCGCGCCTATGTGCTGGAAACCGGCAACATCAGCATTGAGGGCAACGCCGCGGATCTGCTGAACGACCCGCGCGTGAAGAAAGCCTATCTGGGCCAGTAAGGAGGGGTGGAAAATGTATCCCAATTATCCGTATTTTGCAGTCGCCATTACCCGCACCTGTGGTTCGGGCGGCGGCAGCTACATTGGCAAGCAGCTGGCAAAGGCATTTGACATTGACCTGTATGACCGCAAGCTGCTGCGCCTTGCCTCAGAGGACAGCGGCATCAGCGAGGAACTGTTTGCCCGCGCCGATGAGAACACCCGCAAAACCATGCTGTACCGGGTTTCGGAACGGGTGTATGACGGTAGCATTATCCCGCCGGAAAGCGGCAACTTTATCAGCGATGAAAACCTGTTCAACTACCAGGCCAAGGTGCTGCGGGAGCTGCTGAACGAGGAAAGCTATATCTGCGTGGGCCGCGCGGCGGACTTTGTTCTGCGGGATAAGCCCAACGTGCTGACCGTGTATGTGGATGCCCCCTATGACTGGCGTGTGGAGCGCGAGATGAAGCGCCAGGGCATTGGCAGCAGCCAGGCCAAGCACTATATTGACAAGCTGGACCGCTACCGTGAAAGCTATTACAAATACCACACCGGCCGCCAGTGGAAGCGGGTGGAAAATTATGACCTCTGCCTGGATTCCGCCGCCATTGGGCTGGATAACTGCGTGGAGCTGATTAAAAAAGTGATTGAACTGAAATTTGATGGGAAAGCCAAATAACGGCTGAACATAAAGGCAACCAAGATGAGAGGAGTAAGGGAAAATGAAATCCATTGCATATTATGATGGCAAAATCGGCGCACCGGAAGAATTGATGGTGCCGTTCAATGATCGCGTTCACTTTTTTGGCGATGGCTGCTACGATGCCACCGTTGGCGCGAACGGCAAGGTATACCTGCTGCAGGACCACCTGGACCGCTTTTTTACCAGCGCCAAGGCACTGGATATCAACATCCCGATGAGCAAGGCCGAGCTGGGCAGGCTGCTGACCGACCTGCTGGCCAAGGTGGACAGCAAGGTCAACTTTGTATACTGGCAGGTCACCCGCGGTGTGGAGCCCCGCAACCATGTGTATGAGGAAGGCGTGCCCGGCAAGCTGTGGGTTTCCATCCGGCCCAACACCCTGAACGACCCCGACAAGCCCATCCGCCTGAACTCTGAGGAGGACACTCGCTTTTACCACTGCAACATCAAAACGCTGAACCTGCTGCCCAGTGTTATGACCGCCCAGCGCGCCAAGCTGGCCGGCATGAGCGAGACTGTGTTCCACCGCGGGGATATTGTAACGGAATGTGCGCACTCCAACGTTTCGGTGCTGAAAGACGGGATTTTCTATTCCCACCCGAACGATGAACTGATTTTGCGCGGCATTGCCAAGACCCATATGCTGCAGGCCTGCTACCGCCTGGGCATTACCGTGATGGAAAAACCGTTCACGGTGGATTTCCTGCGCGATGCAGATGAGATCATCGTGACCTCCTCCTCCAACTTCTGTCTGCATGCCTGCGAGTTTGAGGGCAAGCCCGCCGGCGGCAAGGACCCCGCTACCCTGAAAGCCATCCAGGACGAAGTGCTGAAAGAGTTCTATGACTATACCGGCTGCGAAAGTCTGTGGGGCTGAAAAGGGGGAAAACACCATGACCCGTGACGAACTGGAAAAACGCAATGTAGGCGAAAACCTGGATGCCATCATGTGTCTGGACCCCCGCGGTTACGGGGTGTGCCGCATTTTGTACGCGGGCAGCCGGGCATATACCGGGGAGCCGACCGCCATGCACGCAGCCGAAGCGTTGTGCAAAGCCATCCACCCCGGCGATCCGGTGTATATCCTGGTCGGGTTTGTATTGCTGCCCCACAAGGTGCCGGAAATGGACGGTTCTGTCAGCGCGATCCTGCTGGCGCGGTCTCTGGTATTGGCCTTTGGGGCAAAGCCGATCATCGTCTGCCCGCAGGACAGCGTGGAAGCCTTTAAGAAATGCGGCAATGTGGTGGGTCTGCATGTGTATGAGGACCTGGATACCGCCATGGAGCTGCCGCTGAGCCTTGGCGTTGTGGCCTTTACCAAAGATAAGGCCAAAGCCCCCGCCCAGGCCAAAGCGCTGGCGGATAAGATTTTACCCGCAGCGGTGATCTCGGTGGAAGCCTGCGGCGGCAACGCCAAGGGTGTTTACCACAATGCGGTGGGCAAGGATGTGACCGCACTGGAAGCCAAAAGCGATGTGCTGTGGAACGAACTGCGCGCCCGCAGCGTGCCCAATGTGGCCATCGGCGATCTGGGCAATGAGATCGGCATGGGCACCATTGGGGAGCACATTAAAAAATATGTGCCCTTCACCGCCCCCGGCGAATGCCAGGACGTCTGCTGCGGCGGCATTCTGGCCGCAAGCAGCACCGATAACATCATCACGGCAACCTGCTCTGACTGGGGCTGCTATGCGCTGATGGCCGCGCTGGCCTACCTGAAAAAGGATATGGACATCCTGCACCGGGAGGAGATGGAAAGCGAGGTCATGCGGGTGCTTTCCCGCAATGGCATGATCGATATGACAGGCTCGCTGCTGCCGGGTGTGGATGGGTTTGATACCCGCATGAACGTCGGCATTGTCAGCATGATGCGGCAGTGCACGGCGTATGCGGTGCGGTATTCCCACAATTCGGACCACTGGTTCGGCCCGGTGCTGGCAAAGAAATTTTTTGAGCAGGCATAAAGCAGGTTGTGCTATAATAGGCACATTGGCCTTGGTCAGGAAGCAGTGAACCCAAAACGGCACGTTTAGGGACCGTAGGGGCGCACAATGTGCGCCCGCGAACCTAAGGCAACACCGCACAATTCCTGACCAGCCCCAAAATACCGGACGCAAAGGGGATTTTTGTTATGATCCAGTTTACCCCCGTGGGGGACAGCGGCGTGCTGGCCGTCTGCGGCAGTGAGATCAGTGAACAGGTGAACGCGCAGGTTATGGCGCTGGATGCCGCTGTGCAGGCGGCGCAGCTGCCCGGCGTGGTGGAAACAGTGCCCACCTATGCGGCGCTGCTGGTCACGCTGGACCCTTTGCAGACCGATGCCGATACCCTGATCCCCGCGCTGCGCCGCCTGTGGGATGCTTTGCCCCCGGTCAGCAGCACTGCGGCCGGGCGGCTGGTGGAGGTGCCGGTGTGTTACGGCGGAGATTACGGCCCCGACCTGGCCTTTGTGGCACAGCACGCCGAGCTGACCGAACAGCAGGTCATCGACATCCACTGCGGGCGGGACTACCGCATTTTTATGCTGGGGTTCCTGCCGGGGTTCCCGTACCTGGGCGGCATGGATGAACGCATTGTCTGCCCCCGGTTGCAGACCCCGCGCACCAAGATCCCCGCGGGGGCGGTGGGCATTGGCGGCAAGCAGACGGGCATCTACCCGCTGGCTTCCCCCGGCGGGTGGCAGCTGATCGGCCGCACGCCGCTGCGCCTGTTTGACCCGGCTGGCGGTGGCAAACTGCCTTACGCGGCGGGAGACTGCATCCGGTTTGTGCCCATCAGCCCGGAAAAGTTTGAAACCATCCAGAAAGAACAGGGGGCGGCACTGTGAACTTGCATGTGATAAGCCCCGGCCCGCTGACCACCGTGCAGGATGCAGGCCGCACCGGCTATGCCGCGCGGGGGTTCCGCACCTGTGGAGCGGCGGATGGTTACGCTATGCGGACCGCCAACCTGCTGGCGGGCAACCCCCAGGCAGCCGGTGCCGCCGTGCTGGAAATGACCCTGCAGGGCGGCAAGTATCAGTTTGACGGGGACGCTGTTTTTGCCCTGGCGGGGGCCGATATGCCCGCCGCGCTGGATGGCCGCCCGGTGCCCGCCTATACGCCGCTTTTGGCCCGCGCGGGGCAGGTGCTGGCAATCGGCGCGGCCCGCAGCGGGCTGCGCGGCTACCTGGCCGTGTTTGGCGGCGTGGATACCCCGCCCGTGCTGGGCAGCCGCTCCACCGACTTAAAATGCCGGATGGGCGGGCTGGATGGCCGCGCACTGAAAGCTGGGGATGTGCTGCCCATTGGGGCGGCACCCGCCATGGTGGAACAGCGCTGGCAGCAGATCTGCGCCAAAGGGGCAAACCGCCCGCTGGGCACGGCGCGCACCCCCGCAAGGCCGTGGCGCTTTTTGGGCGGGCGGAAGCTGCCGCTGTTCCGTGCGGTGCCCGGCCCCCAGACCGATGCCTTTACCGCAGTGGGGCAGGCCGCATTTGTACACGGGGTATATGCTTTGACAGCAGACTGTGACCGCATGGCCTGCAAATTGCAGGGGCCGCAGATTGAGACTGTGGATGGGTCGGACATTGTATCGGACGGCATTGTGGCAGGTTCGGTGCAGGTATCAGCCAACGGGCAGCCCATTGTGATGCTGGCTGACCACCAGACCACCGGCGGGTATGCCAAAATTGCAACCGTCATCAGCGCTGACCTTTCGGCCATGGCGCAGCTGCGCCCCGGCGAAAAGCTGGCGTTCCAATATGTGACCGCGGCGCAGGCTGTTGCAGGAGCCAGGGCGCAGGCGGCCGTGCTTGACAAAATCAGGGAGCGGATGAAATAATGGACTTTGCAGCCATGAAACCGGCCGACCTGCGCGGGCTGATCCGCAAGGGCGAACTGACCGGCCCGACCACCGGCATGTGCAACGGTTATGCCCAGGGCAACCTTGTGGTGCTGCCCAAGGCGCTGGCGTGGGACTTTTTGCTGTTCTGCCAGCGCAACCCCAAAGCCTGCCCGCTGCTGGAAGTGGCGGACGCAGGCGAGCGAACCTTTGCCCAATTTGGCAAAGGCAGCGATATTGCTACCGATATCCCGCGCTACCGGGTGTACGAACACGGCGAGCTGACCGGGGAATACACCGATGTGAGCAAATTCTTTGAGGAGAGGAACGACCTGGTCAGCTTTTTGATCGGGTGCAGCTTCTCCTTTGAATCTGAACTGCTGGAAGCGGGCATCCCGGTGCGCCAGATCGAAGAGGGCGTGAATGTGCCGATGTACAACACCAACATTCCCTGTACCCCGGCGGGGGTGTTCAGCGGAAACATGGTGGTCAGCATGCGGCCCATCCCGTACCGGCAGGTCCCGGCGGCAGCTGCCATTACAGCGGGCATGCCCCGCGTGCACGGTATGCCGGTGCAAATTGGTGAGCCGGAAGCCATCGGCATCCATGATTTGGCTCGCCCGGATTACGGCGATGTCGTGACCATCAACCCCGGCGAAACACCGGTGTTCTGGCCCTGCGGCGTGACCCCGCAGAACGTTGTGATGCACTCCAAGCCGGAGTTCTGCATCACCCATGCGCCGGGGCACATGTTTGTGACCGACGTAAAAAATGTGGAGCTGAAATATTAAGAGCAGATAGTAAAAACCGCAGGGGCGCACACTGTGCGCCCCTGCGGGGCAGAAGCATTGCCTTATGCCTGAAAGTGGAGGATTGAGCTATGCCGCATATTGATTTGAACTGTGACCTGGGCGAAAGCTTTGGCGCGTATACCATCGGAATGGATGAAAAGGTGATCCCGTTTATCACATCGGCCAATGTGGCCTGTGGCTTCCATGCAGGCGATCCGCTGGTGATGCAGCGCACCGTGGCGCTGTGCAAACAGAGCGGCGCGGCGGTGGGGGCGCACCCCGGTTTCCCTGATCTGCAGGGCTTTGGCCGCCGCCAGATGAAGCTGACCCCGGCGGAAGCCAAGGCCTGTGTGCAGTATCAGATCGGTGCGCTGAAAGCGTTTTGCGATGCCGCCGGTGTGCCGCTGCACCATGTAAAGCCCCACGGCGCTTTGTATAACATGGCGGGCAAGGACCGCGCGCTGGCGGATGCCATCTGCGCCGCAGTGAAGGAGAGCGCCCCCGGCGCGGTGCTGCTGGCGCTTTCCGGCAGCGAGATGGTCAAGGCGGCCCAGGCCATCGGCCTGCCGGTTGCCAACGAGGTGTTTGCCGACCGCGGCTACCGCCCGGATGGCAGCCTTGTGCCCCGCGGAACCCCCGGCGCCATGATTGAGGATGAGAACGAAGCCATTGCCCGCGTGATCCGCATGGTAACCGAGGGCAAAGTGACCGCCAACGACGGTACGGACATTGCCATCCAGGCGGATTCCGTCTGCGTACACGGCGACGGCCCCAAGGCTCTGGCCTTTGTAGAAAAGATCGGCGCGGCCCTGCAGGCAGCCGGGGTGGAATTGAAGGCGTTTTGAGAGAATGAGCAGGGACACCGTTCAGCAAATGCCGTTTTCCCCTGTAGAGACCGTAAGGACGCACAGTGTGCGCCCGCAGGTGTGCGCCGGGTGATGAAGTGAAATACCCGGTAAAGCCCGTCATGCGGGACGATGTAGGTGTCGTTCCCTGCAAATTTTTAGCCTGGCAGCGGGAAACCGCCCCTCAGGCCGCTTCGCGTCCAGAGGGGTGGCTCCCTGCCGCCAAAATTAAAATTGCGGATAATAAAAACAAAAAGGCGCGTGCCAGCCCATGGGGGCAAGGCACGCGCCTTTTGCTATGCTTAGGCAATACCGCATAATTCTAAGTGCCGATACGGCGAGCGAGGTGCGGCAGC
>ERZ826242.3900-NODE-3900-length-10121-cov-2.324459_pt1 | contig 10121 bp, 15 predicted proteins | sample MGYA00519871_ERZ826242 | MGnify/ENA primary metagenome ERZ826242 (study PRJEB31778, sample SAMEA3449226) | human gut metagenome | biome: human gut; feature: human-associated habitat; material: faeces | place: United Kingdom | collected 2010/2012 ... | reverse complement strand
TTCTTTTTCTTTTGCATCTGTCTGTGTTATTTCTTTGTTTAAGGCATCCAAAGCTTTTTGACTTGCACTAGATGCCGTGGCAGAATATGTACCAGTCATAGGGGCTGTCTTGATCGCAGGTGTTTGTACTGTTCCACCACCGCTTTCTAACTGATGTTTCTTAGCAATCAGTGAATCGTACTGCCTGCCTAACTTCTCTGCCGCACTCTCCAATGCCATAAAGGCAGGAGAACTTGTAACACTTTGATTTCTTGCAAACAACTCTTGCTGAGTCTGTGCCACTTGATTAAACTGTGCTTCTACCTGCTGTAGTGTCTGTTCAAGAATCTGATAAGCTGTAGTGTTGATAGGGCTGTCACTTATCTTTTGTTGTGCCTGTACTGTCTGCTCCAAGCTGTTATTTAACAGTTCTACCTTTGTTTCTGTGCCTGTGATCTCTGCATTAAGTTTAGCTAATGCGTTAGCACTTTCCTCACTTGCCAGACCTGTTCCGCCTGTCAGCTTTCCAGTCTTAGGCAGTCCAGTGTTTCCTGTTGTAGATGTTTCCAACTGCTTCTTTTTTGCAATCAACTGTTCATATTGCTGATCTAATTTATAAGCGGCACTCTCCATTGCTTGAAATGCAAAGGAAGAAGTAGCACTCTGATTTCTGTTAAATATATCCATCTGTGCTTTTTCTAACTCTGCAAGCTTCTGTCCTGTACTTTCTATAGCTTTATCTAACGTATCTAGTGCATTAGATTTAATATCTATGCTTTCTAGCTTCTTTTCTGCCTGTGCGGTCTTTTCCAGTTCATCAGCCACGGTCTTTGCTTTTTCTTCGACAACATCCATACCTTTTGTATCTGGTGCTTTTATACCGCCACTCATGGCTTTTTCCATTGATTTTCCAATGGTTTTTACTTGATTGGATAAACGTTTTAAAAGGGATGCAATTTCTTTCACACTTGCTTTTGCTTCGGTTGTATCAATCTCTGTTTTGATATAAATACTTCCATCCGCTTTTTGTGTAGCCATTCAATCACGCCCCTTTCCCATTCAGTAAATCGTTCAAACGTTTCTGTTCTTCTAATTCCTCTTCGGAATATTTAACATCTAGGTCAATAAGCGTTTTATTTTCTTTGTAGAACTCTCTTTCCCAATCTTCCAGTTTCTTTCCTTTGGCTTTCTTCATGCGAACACTAAGAATCTGCGAAAACAAAGACTCTCCAATTTCCATGTAAGCTCCTAAAAAAGTCCACCAATGTAAATACTGCATAGCTCGTATTTCTTTTCCAAGTACACGGTTAACAGATGGGATGATAACTGGTGCATCCTGCTCCCAATCCATTACATGAGGTTGTTTCTTCCCATCATCTTTGATACCCATGTCAATAAATTCGATGGCTTTTTCAATAGCTTCTTCATAGTCTTGTGGTGGCATATTTCCAAAATCAACGTATAAAATGGTAAGGCAAACAATCCACTTTTCATCGTTCTCAAAGTCTGGGTCATTAAATGTTTTTAAAATGTCCAGAATTGCACGAAAATCTGTGCGTATTTCATAATCTATGCCACCAACTACTATGGATGTAGGAAGTTCCCAAACTTCCATTATTTGTGATATTTAGACGTTGCCCTTTTAATTTTCGCCTGTTTCTTTTTGATTCTCTGGTCTGTTACCTGCTCAATAACGTCCGCAATCTCAACGATGATATTCTCAATAAAGAAATCTCCACTTTCTGTTAATGTCAGCGGATTGCAGATAGCAAAAACAGATTTAGAAGCTTTAGAGTTGAGTAAGTAATCAATCTGTTCTTCTAATCTGTCGGATAATTCCAGAATATCTTTTTCTGTTGCATCTTCTGGTACTTCCATCTTTTCAAGATTTGCAACTACCTCTTCGTATCTTCTAATGATATTTAAATCAACAGGATTGAAAGAAAATCTTCCAATCTCTGCATCATCTTCATTGGTCAGTACCACATTTAAGGCACCAGTTTTGACTTTTCTTCTTAATTCTTCCATTGCTTAACCCCTATTTCCCTGTGCTTGATGCATTTACTGAACTTGTAGCTGCTGTAAATTTACCTGTTTCAACGTTGTAAGTACCTTTTGTACGTTCTCCAACATAATTGACGGTAAATGGAATCTGATAACCAGATGTATCCCCACCGTATGATGTAGGTGTTACATAACATTCCTGCTGATATGCTTCATAAGCTCCACTTGTAGCTTCTTTCCACATATGCACTTCTACAGCATTTGTCTTTAAGTTGTCGTCTGTGTAACGATTATCAACAATTTCCTGTAATTTCTGTGATAATACAGAGTCAGCTTCTGCATAATAAGGGTCAGCTTCAGAAGATACTTCGTATCCGTTATGTTTAAAAGTTGATTCTCCGATGATGTTTTTAGATGTTTCTGTGTCTGGATTCAGTTCGACATTGTACTCTTCTAAGTCTTTTCCCAGACGTTCATAACCAGATGTTCCGCCACAAAGTGAACCAGAATCTAAGAAATGAGCCATATATTTACGTGCAATTTTGCCTGTTGTAACTGCTGCCATTTTGATTCTCCTTTATCTTTTCAAGGTTAGTGATCTGCTCCATAATGCAGACCAGTTAATGTGTTATCTATCTATCAAAGTCATTTTGGTATCGGGCAGAAATGTTGATTGCCCAATTCTCGGACTTGTTTTCGTTTGTGCTGTCCAAATATGCAGGTGTCTGTCTGTCAATCGTTAAAAACTTTCGATTGCCTATCAGAGCCGGATATTCTTCTAGCTTATATGTGTTGTTTTTAATTGTGATTGTTTGCTTTTCCAACCATTTACCAAGGTTATCCAACCACTCTTTCGTGTCTGCCTTACGTTTTGCATTAGCACCGCTTATACGGTAGATCACACAAAATGGATACAGACAAACCTGTGTGACGTGACCAGTGATACTTTCTTTCTCACTCTCGATCACTGCCCCATTCACAGGGAACATTGCCTTGCCGCCTGCATCATCCAACATTGAAAAAGTGATCTCTTCTCCCTCTCGAATGTTCGGATACTGATTTATCAAGTCAGTTAGAGCTGTTGTTAGTACGTCAAAGCCGTCAAGATCGTATTTGACTACCTTTTGTTCTTCTGCCATTAGTTACCTCCTGCCTGCTTCTTAACATGAGTAACCCATGCTTTACCGTGATTCTTCTTTGCTGTTTCAAACCATTTTGGAGTAGCTTTAGGATTGGAATAGGACAGGTCTTCTTTTGCATTGGTTTGTCCTGCAAATTCAGAAACAAGAACCTTTCTTGCCCCTTTTCTTGCCCATGGAGAACCTGTTAGTTCATCAACCATGCCTTTACCGTAGTACAAAAAACGCCCCATCGGTCCAGTGCCTGCACATACCATTCCAGTACCTGCAAGAGAAGCACTTTTTGCTCTCGTTACGTTAATGAATGTACCTGTTTCATGTGGCATATAAGGAACCATATCGGTCATAATTTGACTATCTAGCCAAAACTGAGCATGCTGTATCTGGTCGTCAAATCTTTCAAGGCTGATATTCGCAATCATGTTAGATGTATTTATATTGACATTTCCTAATTTCTTTTTAGCCATGTAACCACCTACTTCGCCATAACTTCAAAATGCGGAATAATATCATAAAAAGCACTGCCAGTGATCGCAAAGACATAATCATACTTAAGTTTCATCTCTTCGTAAAAACCGTCAATATAATCATCATCTGCAATCGGTTCTTCATTTTCCCATTCTCCAACAATAAAGAAGTCAAAACCATTAGCCTTAGAACTAAATGTAAGTGTCTGTGGTAACTTATCATTTGCCTGTTTAGACCATTCTTTAGGCGGTAGCCATAATTTACTACCAACCATCTTTTTACCGTCTTTTAGGCTATACTGCACGTTTAATACAGCATTGTCCTGTGAGTCAGAGCCATATTTTGCAATTATGCTTGCTTTATCCATGTTAAGATTGCAATTATGCAAAACGGAGGGATACCATGTATCGCCCTGCTTACTCTCATATCTATTGAAAAGTGTAATTGTGTCGTTATACATCGTATCCCTCCGCTTATAATGCACCTGCTCTTTTAAAAACTTTAAAAATCTTTTTAGACTGTAAAGCAAACCAGTCAATCATCTCTTCGTTATTTGCCCAACAATCTGTGTTGCAGGACTGTCCATCTAAACCACTTTCGTATAAGAAAGCGTGCATAATCTCATGCCTAAGCACACTTTTTTGAACCGATTCAATGTTATCCACAGAATCAACACTTTTTTCAAGAATTGCAACGACTATTGTTTTATTTGAATAATCGCAATAACCAGACAATTCTTGTAGTTTTTCATCTTCGTTCTCGTGTCTGAATCTGATTTTATATGTAGTTCCTAAAACATTTACTTTACAATCTTTCATAAATACTCCGTTGGGTACATTCCCATATACAATAAATTTACTCCGTTGGCATCTGCGACACCCGATAAGTAGTCTCTTATTGTGTCAGAGTATAACTGCTTTTGTGCTTCTTTATCCGCTAGACACTTATCTATCAATGTAGCCGTACCTGCGTTATTAGAAGTCACATAACTTATACTCTCGTTTCCTGCACTCTTAGATGCTACCTGCTTACTCATCACAGTTCCATCTTCTAATGTGATATAACCCTGTGATGCTTCAACTCTCGTTTCTGCCTGTTCAATCTTATATGTGATTGACAGAAGTTCGCAAACACATCTTTTAACTGCTTCTGCATCATCTTCATCTGTTGGAAAAGCAATCTTAAGCTTTTTAACATTATCCACGCCTGTTGTGGCATTATCTATCTTCTTGCAAGAATCCCAGACCAGACGATTAAAGTCTGCTTCTGGGATTGCTTTCTCTCCAAAAAGGGTTTTGTAATATTCATAGTCAACATAATTTGCCATGAAATCACTCCTTTTTATCCGTTGGATTTAATAACACCCATGCGGATATTCTTCTGGTTAAATGCTAAAGACCAGTTTGCTTTAGCTCCTAACTCTGCATTTGTAGGAGACTCTTTTGCAATCTTGTTAGCATTAATAGAAAATCCGTTAGGATGTAATACATAACCCTGTTTTGTATACAGCTTTTCAATACCGGCAGATGTTTCTGGGTCATAGTCTGTATAATAAGGATTTTCATAGTTTGTCTTATCACAAGTCAACACTGAACCTGTACCAAGCATATAAGTTTTGTATACTGGGTTTGTTCCTGTTGTATCAACTGTAAATTTATCTGTTACCAGTGGGATAAATCCACCGATTGTAGGGAGATTTACTTCTCTTTCTACTGCGTTAGCAATAGTGTATTTGTTGTAGTCAACAAGTCCCATTGCTTTGTATTTTGCGTAGATGTAAGAGTTTAATACAAGTAATCCCATCTTGTCAGCGGAATCTCCTAAAGCTTTCTGCTGTGCAAAGATAAGTGTTGTATCGTCAATTTTGTTTACATCTCCAACAGTGCCCTCGCCAGTTAAAGATAAGTCTGTAATGTGGTTTTCCATCCCAGACAGACTTAAAACTGCATCAACTGTAGTCATTAAGTCACGTGTTCTTACCTGCTTATAAAAGTCTGCAACAGAGTTTGCAACATGAGTCATAGGGTCTGCACCTGTTAACTCTTTTGTAAAGTCTTTTGATTTCCAAGCTTTCATTCTCTGGATTAACATACAAGTCTGTTTCTTTCCTGTAATTTCAGCAGGTGTGTTGTCTGTTTCTCCATCGTTGTTTAAAGCCTGTGAGTCCTGTTCATCAATCGGTGTATAGAAAGGAATTGTTGCAACGTTTCCTTTTTCTCCGATTAAGTCCATGATTGTATTGTCCTGTGCTAATACACCAGATGCAATAATAGCATCGTTCCATGTTGGGTTTTCTGACATAAACTCAGAAAAAACCTCTGGGTCAAAATCAAAACCGCCAAATCTTCCTGTTCTTGGCATAAAAAAAGTCCTTTCTACCCTAAATAAGAATAGATAAGGACTTATCTATGTCCCATCTACCTACAACTATTAAGGGATTTTTAGGTTAGCGGCTCACTTCCATATTGTGAGTCGGTATTATCTATCTGTCATTTAATAAGGTTGCATAGTAGTCTGGGTCCTCTGCCTTAAGTTTCATTCTATCATCCAAAGACATTTCCCTTAACTTCTGTGTTCCTTTTTTTCGCTCTCCGCTGTTGAACTTAGTTGTAAAGCTTGGAATTTTGACATCTGGTGCTTTATTTTCATCAACTAAGATATTCTCAATTGGTTTTCCATCTTTAGTAGTAAGTTCTTTAAATACATCTTCTGCATTTTTCCCATTCTCTTCTTCTAATTTCTGAATCATCTGGGAGCGGATAGAGTCTTCTGTGATTGCATTTACAAATTTTTTATCGGACAAGAAATCTTTTACCTTGTCTCTTAACTCTGTCTGCTTAGCTTCTTTTGCTCTTGCTTCTTTTTCGTCTGCAAGTTCCTGCTTCAATGTTGCAACCTTATCTTTAAGACCGTCAACATCTTCTTTCTCTAATTCGGCTAATCTCGACTGTACATCGTCTAAAGATGTTTTGTATTCATCTTTTTTCTCTACCTGCTTATTGTAGTCAGCTACAGTCTTGTAGTTTTCAGACATTTTCTTTTTTAAATCCGCTTTTTTATCTTCTGGGATTTCGATTCCTAAATCTTCTAAAATCTTTTCGTAATTCTGCATATATATCCTCCTACGATATTTGTATACCGCTCGTCTGCGGTAATGGATTAAGGCTTATAAACCTAAGCCAAGGTAAAAGAGAAGAGTGGACTTGAACCACTCTTGAGCCTCTAACTCTCTCTTAAAACTTATGTGAGGAGGTTAGTCGATTGAATCACATGAGCATCAAAACAATCTACTCTTTTATTGTAAGATACTGAGGCTCTTTTTTTCTACTCATTTTACTAATTTTTTTACGAAAAAAGCACCATGCAACAACATGATGCTTCAACGTTTTTTGGAGGAGTATGAAAAAATTACAGCTCTACCAATAAAGGGTCAGAAAATAAATGCTATTGATCGCCACTTTTGTGGCTAATGGAAACAACAGGATTCGAACCTGTGACCGTCCACTTATGAGGTGGATGCTCTAACCAACTGAACTATGTTTCCACGGACCTCGTGTGAAGTCCTGCCGTATTATACTTTATAAAATCAATAAGAAAAAGGGTTGTAACATGAAAAATCTTCGAAACAAATCACATACTAGCAAGTAAAAAATGATTTATTCAACAACAACTATTATTTGTTACAAGTATTATTGTAAATGCTATACTATGGATTTTTCAATACACTTTTCATAAGTTTTTTCAAAAATTTTCTTTCTTGCATGGATAGATTTCTCCATTTACGCCAGTGATAAGCATATCATCTTTTGTCATGAGAAAATCTCCCTCTAGTGTTGGGATAGTGTAAGAATTGCTGTCATATTGTCTAATGACGTAACCATTGTACATAAGCTTAACAGGCATACCGTCAACTACAGTATCAGCGTTCTCTGCTCCGATTCTCATAAGCTCATCAAACGTGATTGCTTCTATCTCAACAGGCTTCTTTACATATTTAGCCATGTTTTCACACTCCTTATTCAACAAACATCCAATCTTCTGCTAACATATCCGCTTGACTTGCTAACCATCCCATCTGAACACCAGAAGTTCCAACGAATGCGATTGCTTTATTACCGATTGATTCATGATCGCAGTTTACAACCTCTCCATCTGCTGTCTTATATGAAATTCCTGTTGCTAACTGGATATACTGATTCTTTCCGTTCCATCCTTTTCTCTTAACTTTAAGTCCACGTTTCACGTACTTGATAGCATCTCCGAATCCAAACGTTGCTTCTCCACCTAAAACTGGACAATTTGTTTCATCTGCGATTAGCCATTCATTAGACAAAATGTTAGAAAGTGTATATTCAACCCTCTGTGTCTCTCTAATATCAAGTAAATCTCCCTGCCCTTTATCAGAATCTTTTGGTCTGCACTGCATCATGATAGTTTCTTTTTCTGCGTCCCAGTACCAGAAACCACCCCACGATGGAAGTTTTACTTTATGCCCTGCTTTCATTCTTTTAAATGCTTCTGCAAACGACATGCCGACATCTTCCACTACAAGTTGTACTCTATAGCCGTCCTTGTGTACGATTGCATCTTTTCCATCTGTAATTGATGCAATCAGTTCTCCATCTTTTGTGATATTTAACTCTTTAAAATTTATACCGTCAATTATCATTCTTATTCTCCTTTACATCTCAAACTTGACATTTTCCCACTTCTTGTAAGCGTCCATGTACAGCTCGCTTTCATCTCCGTTGAATGTCATTTCATAATACATGCCATCAGATAATGTCGTGCTTAACAGTGCTTTGTGGTTCTGTAATGTTTTGGAATACCAAACAACATACACGTCATTCATTGTAATATGATTGTTGTCTGTCTTGTCCATATGTCCGTTCACATAATCAACAATCTTTGCTTTGCATACCGCTAAATATTCTCTACTTCCCATTTTGGTTCTCCTTTATTTCTCGTGCGTTGTCAGTGCGTTTATTAACTCGTCTCTGGTTTTTTTTTAGACCCTCGATGTTGTTCCCTGTGATTTTGTTCTCAATCAGATTAAACATACTTTTCATGACTAAATTAACATCGTCCTGTTGGCTGTTAATTGCGTTGTAGTCACTGTTAAGCTTCTTCTTAATGTCTTTGATGTCTGTCTCAATTGACGTTATACGTTGCTCTAAATCGTCCGTAGGCTTCTTGTAATGCTTATAAGCTTTATACAATACGCCTACAGCTCCACCAATGGTTATAATCCACCCACACGCAACCATGAATTGATTAATAGTTTCCAAATTATTTACCTCGTGCATTATTATATCTAGTTGCTGCACCTCTAGCGGATGATGCTTGACTTCTGTCCCATCCTGCGGTGTTGAGTCTTTCGTTTTGGGTTTTCAAATTGTTCTGTCTGCAATAGTCTTTATAGGCTTGATTCTGTTTCTGCAACAGTGCAGCCTTTTTCTGATATTCCATATCAAGCTCATGCTTTAAGGCTTCGTCCTTTGCATTATCTACAGCCGTTTTCATGCCGATTAACTGCCGTTTCGTCTTTCTGATACGTCTTTCAAGCTCTCTCTGGCGTTTTTTCTTTTCGTATTCTTTGCGATTCTCTTCGCTGTCAAAGTCCTCGAACGGATTGTTTATTCCATCCCCCGGACCGTGGGAGTGTCGGCAGTTTGCCCCATGGATTCCCTGCACATTCCCCATACCACAGACCGAAAAAGGTGGAAATCTTGGGTCGTTACCGCTTTTGCTGTAAAACTTGCCTTGCCACCAGAAGTGATTGGTCAAATTGTCCCCACCGTTTCCAATTCTGGCTCCCAGATGGGCAGATGTGAGAATTATATCCCAGTCCATCTCGTCCATACGTGCGTCTGTAATATCTGCTGCCATCTGGCTTACACCAGTACGGACCGCTCTTGCCGTAGCTGTCTCTATGCTGTCTCTACGTCCGCTAGGGTATGTTACGTCTGCACCCTTGTCTATAATGTCGTTAACAGCTTCTTTGACCGCTTCTGTGTAGCTTGTTGTGCCGCTTGCAGTTTGGTTATATGCCTTGTCCACTGCATCTATGTAGTTATCGTGGCAGGCGTTCGGCATCGTACCAGTGTAGTTATGCATCTCTCCCTTTGTCTTTTCATAATTCCTCTGCAACAATCGTTGTAGATAAGGACTTTCCCCGAGTGGTTTTGGTTCAAGACCTGCCTTTTTATACACTGCATCATCCCACTCTATAGCATTTATACCTGCTTCTTTCATAGTCCGTGCGATTGTATCAATTCCTATCTTTGTTGTTTGTGCAATCTCTTTCTGTACCGCTTGCAAGATATACCCTGCATCCTGCAACACGTCCATTTGCCACTTGTCAATAGGGGTAAAAAGGTAATCTTCGCCACGTCCTAGCCTTATCATCATTCGTTCGATGATTACAGATACAATTTTGTTATGCAGTTCTTCCGCCTGCTTCTCTGCTTTCTCTGGCACATACCATAAGTAATCTGGCGTTAGCATTATTCTTCATCTCCCCCGAATAAG
>ERZ826242.3893-NODE-3893-length-10130-cov-3.913052_pt1 | contig 10130 bp, 7 predicted proteins | sample MGYA00519871_ERZ826242 | MGnify/ENA primary metagenome ERZ826242 (study PRJEB31778, sample SAMEA3449226) | human gut metagenome | biome: human gut; feature: human-associated habitat; material: faeces | place: United Kingdom | collected 2010/2012 ... | reverse complement strand
AAGTTCTTTTTATCATTTTTCTCTTTTTCGGTTTCGGGGGTGTTGTTTCCGCCGAATAAGGATTTAAATAAGCCCATAATTTATAGTTGTTTTATTTGTCTATTGTTATAATAAATCGTCTGAGGTAAATTTCTTGTTCCTGATGCTGCATGTTGGTAAAACGTACTGCCTTTATTGGTTTCTGTTGTAAACTGGCAGTCAGTCGGTTGTTTTCTTGTGTAAAGTGTACTTTACTCCAGTCTTTTCCATTTGCAGATATCTCAAGACTTCCCCAAGTTTCGATTTCCGGTTTCCCGAAATCTATCTCTATATTTTCTCCGGGATAAACTTGATCCAGTTCGATAGTCAATGAACCATTACCGGGCCATCTGATAACTTCCAGCGCCGGAGAAATCTGAATGCGGTTTATCTTTACCTGTAAAGGTAAGTTCTTTATCTGACTGATATCGCTTATTAGTTTATGCGGCATATAGTCGGTTTCAGCATTCAGCAGTGTGCTATATTTTTGGTTATAGCATTGCGTGACGGTGGCGAAAGTTTGATCAATCAATGGCTTGATTACTCTTCCTGCTGTCTTTATACCCGGCTGGTAAGGGTTTTGGTTGTATGTCTGGTCAATTTGAAACATTTGTTGTTGCAAGGCTTTCACGTGTTTGTATTTACGCATAAATAAAGATTGGTCATTTTTGTCGTATGCTTTGACCATTGCCAGTACTTCATTTCCGGTTTCACCCAATAGTTTGAACTGATAAAGCCAAGGCATGATTTCTACTATAATCGGATTTTTATCAGCATGGGCGACTAAAATATCACTTGATTCAACCATCTGGCTGAAGGTTTCTTGTAGAATAGAGAAGTCTTTTTCAGTGTAAGTTTTATTTTTTATGTAACTTTCAGTAAAGCTCTGCGCTGTGGGTTGGAGATTTACAGATTCCTCTCGGCGATATTTATGTCCGTTGGGGCCCAAGTCCGAATTATGGGCGGCAAAGAATTCCAGTTCAGTGGCAGCATCGGGCAAAATGTTCATAATAGCGTCTTTCCAAGTTTTTTCACTGTTATATTTTGTTGGATTCCAAGCGTATGAGGCTACACTATAAATGGCTATTTTAGAAGCCTCGGCATGTTCCATCGGATTAGTTACAAAGCCAGACATCTGATTGGCTATTTGAGTATCGTTTCCATATACTGGTCCCATGAGCAGATGATCTCTAACGTAATCGGAAACAGGAAAGTTCCACCATATATATGCCGGACGTTTAATCCGTTCGTTTATCCATTGAATACCATCTTGGGTAATATCGGAAATAACCCGGTCTCCTGTCCACATAATTTGTATGGATGGATTCAGTTTGTCTCCTAAAGTAGTAAGATATCCTTTAGCAGGGTCGGACCAACTTTTATTGTATTCTGTAGGACACATGATAAGGGGAGTTACATCCGGTTTTACTTTTACAAAATGTTCATCTATGTAATTCAGCAGTTCTGCTTGTTTCACAGGGTTGGTACCTTCTCCTGAAATATCATCAAAGAAGACGGCAAAAGAACGGACACCGAGATGATACATCTTTTCAAATTTTGCCAATAATAATTCACGGTCTTCTTTATTCCATTTGATGTCTTGTCCCGGATGGATAGCCCAAACAAAATCGACTTCGTTTTCTTGAGCTACTTTTACTAATTCCTGTAATTGTTTTGCTTCTTTTTCGGGGTAAGGCAGACGCCAGTTGGGAGAACTATGGTAAGGGTCATCTTTAGGGCCGTATATATAGGTGTTCATTTTGTTTTCACCATAAAATTGAAGTTGGCGAAGACGGGCATTATGGCTCCAGGGGGTCCCGTAAAATCCTTCTACGACACCACGGTAGCGTATGGCCGGATAGTCTTGTATCTCTATTACCGGTAATTGGTTATCTTTGAGCAATTGTTTTAAGGTTTGCAAGGCATAGTAGGTTCCACGTTCATCGTTTCCTGCCAGAATTATTTCCTTATTATTGATGGATAGATAATAACCTTCCTTTTGGTTGGGGATCTGACGAGTAAACTTGCGGATGGACTTGTCTCCTTTTTCTCCTATATAAATGCGCAAACCGGTATTGGCCGGGTGTTTTCCACCTAATAAATCTTTTAATTCTTGTACGGCATATGGATTGGCTTCAGTTTCTCCCAAGAGTTGGTAAGTTTCAGGTAAATTGATTTGTCCGTCTTGTTTGGAAACTTGTTGAGGGATGGGCTGTACTTCTATGTTTTGGGCAAAGATAGTACAACCGGTAAAAAGACAAATGATTGCCAAATGCATTTTTTTCATGTTCTGTTGGGGTAAAAGGTTAATAAATCAATGGCAAAGATACGATTTATACAGAAAGAATTCCATCTTTTAATTGTATTATTTCTTCGGAAAGTAGGTAGGAGAGTACCTTTTCCGCTTTTTCACGATTGCTATTCAATTGGTTCAGTAGTTCTGAAGCAGGCATGGCACCTGCCTGCAATAGCTGTTTGATTTGTTGTTCCAATTCTTGAAATTCTCCCTGTTTTATTCCTGAATGATGGTTGTTAAGACATACATCACATTGTCCGCAGTTGTGCTCGTTCTTTTCTCCGAAATATCTGAGTAGCATTCGGCTACGACATTTATCATCGGCTGTGGCATATTCTATCATAGCCTTGATTCGGGTGGTATAGCTTTTTTTCCGGTCTTCGTATATTTCCCGAGTTAGGGCAAGGCGATTCTTTTCTTGCCGTTCACGGGTATATATAATATAAGGTGTCTTTTTCCGTGGAATGTAATGTATGATATGTCTACGAGTCAGCGCCAGTAGAATTTCATAGATTCGTTGGCGGGTTAATCCGGAGCGGATTACTAAGGAATCTTCGTTAATATAGGCATAATCAGTAAATAGTCCTGTATAAGAACGCAAGATGATGTTTATCAGTTTCTCTGTATCTGTATCATTCTCGTGTAGTTTATAGAGTTCGTCGCGTTTCATCGTGAAAAGAATACGTGAAGCATTATCTTGCTCGTCTGTATATTCTAAATATCCGGCACGGGTCAGAATCTTTAAAGCGCTGTCGGCTTGTACGGGGAAATGTTTGAAGTTACGACAGAATTCATCCAAGTTAAAAGCAAAGGTGCAACCCATACCGTCTCCCATGGCCATTTGAAAATAGTAGTTGATATCTTCGTACACTTTTCGGATATAATCCTTGTCGGGAAATGTATCACTGATACGTTTGTTGAGGGTGGTTTTATCACTTTGGGCGTATAGCAGGACAGCATATGCTTTCTGCCCGTCGCGCCCTGCTCGTCCGGCTTCTTGAAAATAGGCTTCAGGAGAATCAGGCATATCTATGTGGATAACGATACGTACATCTGGTTTGTCGATACCCATTCCGAAGGCGTTGGTTGCTACCATAGTACGGCTTTCTCCGGTGAGCCAGCTTTTTTGACGTTGATCTTTTACATCATTATTCAAACCGGCATGATAGAAAGTGGCAGTTATGCCGTTATTGACCAGTAGTTCGGCAATTTCACGTGTACGTTTCCGGTTGCGGGTATAGACAATGGCGCAGCCGGGCACACTATTTAAAATATGTAATAGCTCTTCCTGTTTATTTTCTGTAGGACGTACAATGTAAGCCAAGTTTTTTCTTTCGAAACTCATTCGGAAAACCTGACTGTCTTTTTTAAAGTTTAGCTTTGTTTGAATATCTGTTACTACTTCCGGAGTGGCAGTTGCTGTCAGTGCCAATACAGGTATGTCGGGAAGGAGTTCGCGAATTTCTGCAATTTTCAGATAAGCAGGGCGGAAATCATATCCCCATTGAGAGATACAGTGTGACTCATCTACCGTGATCATGCTTACCTTCATGTTCCGTAGTTTGCTACGGAATATTTCAGTATCCAGCCTTTCCGGAGAAATATAAAGGAATTTATAGTCGCCGAAGATACAGTTTTCCAATGCAACAATGATCTCTTCGCGTGTCATGCCTGAATAAACTGCCAAAGCTTTGATACCTCGGTCGCGTAAATTGCGTACTTGGTCCTTCATCAGGGCAATAAGAGGTGTAATAACCAAACATAATCCGGGTTGTGCTAAAGCTGGTACTTGGAAGGTAATGGATTTGCCGCCACCGGTAGGCATCAATCCTAGCGTGTCGTGACCGTTGCCTATACTTTCAATGATTTCTTTCTGTATGCCCCGAAAGTCATCATATCCCCAATATTGTTTTAGAATTTCTTTATAGGTCATTGGAAGGGAAATAAGAAAATTATGTCAAAACTCCAATGACTTATCATCTTATTATTCTGATAAGTGTCTGATAACGTCATTAAAGTTTTGACTTATTTCAAAGATAAATCTTTATCATTATTCCTCACTGGGTTTTATATCTTCTATTTGCAATTGTACTTCACCACGTTTGTGCGTATTCTCTTCAATGGTATAACAAATATCAAAAGAACGTTTGGTCTTGATATAGCGTGCTTGTGAACTTTGTCCGAAAGCGATGCCATTCATCACATTGTTTGATTTATTGTCTACCAATTCCAACTTGATGTGTTCCTGATCACGCCCTACTACTTTGCTGGTTCCATAATCATATACATTATGTGTACAAAAGATTGGTTTGTGGTTGTCCGGTCCGAAGGGATTGAACTTTTTCAGGTCGGCATGGAACTTCGGAGTGATATCCCGGAAGTCAATTTCTGCATCAATATCAATTACAGCACTGGTCTGTTCCGGCAAAATATGTTCTGTGACATAGGTTTCAAAACGACGGGTGAATTCTTCCACATTTTCCACTTTCATGGATAGTCCTGCAGCATAAGTGTGTCCTCCAAAGTTTTCCAACAAGTCACGACAATGTTCGATAGCTTTGTAGACATCGAAACCTGATACGGAACGGGCGGAACCAGTTGCCAGATTATCTGTACGGGTTAATACAACTGCCGGGCGGTAATAAATCTCTGTAAGGCGTGAGGCTACGATACCGATAACACCTTTATGCCACGCTTCATTATAGATGACAATGGAACGCCGGTCTGCTAGTCCTTCCAAGTGGTCTACAATTTGGTTGGCCTCTTCGGTCATGGTCTTATCCAGATCTTTACGGGTTTCATTGTATTGGTTGATTTGGTTGGCTTTCTCCAATGCTGCCGAGAAGTCCTTTTCTATGAGCAGTTCCACCGCCTCTTTTCCGTTCTGTATACGTCCGGATGCGTTGATGCGCGGACCTATCTTGAATACGATATCACCTACGGTAATTTCTTTTTCTGATAATCCGCATACATCGATAATAGCTTTCAGACCTACACTGGGATTGGAATTCAACTGTTTTAAGCCGTGGTGTGTCAGCACTCGGTTTTCTCCCATGATAGGTACGATGTCTGATGCTACACTGACAGCAACCAAATCTAATAAAGGAGTTAGTTGATGAAATTCAATGCCATTATTCAAAGCGAAAGCCTGCATGAACTTGAAGCCTACACCACATCCCGAAAGATGATCGTAAGGATATGTATTGTCAGCCCGTTTGGCATTCAGAATAGCTACGGCTGGTGGCAATATATCATCAGGCACATGGTGGTCACAGATGATGAAATCGATACCTTTTTCTTTTGCATAAGCAATTTCCTCTACGGCTTTAATACCGCAATCTAACACAATAATGAGTTTTACACCTGTTTCACAGGCATAATCCACTCCTTTTACTGATACTCCGTAGCCCTCATTATATCGGTCGGGAATATAGTAGTCAATGTTCGAATAGAACTGCTGGAGAAATTTGTATACCAATGCTACAGCTGTTGTACCGTCTACATCATAATCTCCATAAACCATGATACGTTCTTTCCTGCCCATAGCTTGATTAAGCCGTTCTACAGCAATGCTCATATCCTTCATCAGGAATGGGTCGTGTAGCTCGTTAAGCTGGGGGCGGAAAAATCTTTTAGCCTCTGCTGCTGAGGTTATACCTCTTTCCAGCAACAACTTACAAAGAATCGGGCTGATCCCTGTTTCTTTGGCTAATGCTTTAGCTGCTTCTGTCTGTTCTTGGCTTGGAGGTTGATAATTCCATTTGTGATTCATTTTATATATTGTTTTTTCTTTTTTCTGCTCTCGGAGACGGGATAATACCATTTTCTGGTTATACTTACCCAATCAATCCGTAAAGTTAGGAAAAAACAAATAAAAAAACCGCTAATTCCATATATATTTTATGGAATTAGCGGTAAAGTATTGTATAGTAGCGGATTATTTGATACCTAATTTTTTAGCAATTTCTTTAGGCAGTGCATTTTTATTGACTACGATATTCATGGTTTTGTAACGGACGAATGCTTTAGAGGCATACCATAAGCCATCGTATTTTCCGGCTTTTCCCCAAGAATTCTTTACCATATAATAGTCGTTTCCTTCTTGATCCTTAGCTATACCGTAAATCAACATACCATGATCATCGGTTGTTTCCCAATTGTCATAAGCTTCCTGGCGTTCTTCTTGTGTACACCATTTCTGAGGTTGTGGTTTGGTGTTCAGTTTCTTTTCTTCCGGTTTCATTTTCAACCAATGAGCCATGTCTGATCCACTTAGTTCTTGTACTTTTTCCGTATCGGGCATAACAGCTACGCCGTCACGTGTAAAGCCTTGTTCACTGACATCAGATCCCCATGCGATTGGATAGCCGTTATTAATGGCATTATCAAAAACCTGCATGAATTCATCAATGGGAAGGTTGTATGATTGCCCCCAACGCCAGTTGTCTTGAATTTCAAGAACAAATGGTTCGTAGAACGGATGGTGGGTGTACGAGGTCAATGAAATGTAATCATTTGGATTCAATCCTGTTGATTCGAAGAATGAATGGGGAGTGTATTCTTTTCCTTTATAAGTGAATTTTTCAGGGCATTTACCTAAATAGATATCATGAATAGCGGCAATGGCCTTTTTCCATAATGGATTATGGTTATTATCTGTCTGGAGTTTGCGTAATTTTCCTTTGGCTATTGCTGCTACTACAGCATCCGATACGGCTGTAAGTTCTGTATGGTTACTTAATGTATCACCATACATGACTCCCGGACGCATAACTTCTTCGGGTACCAGACCAAATTTTTTCATTCCATAGATAACGTCATAGAATGATCCTCCTTGGGAAAAAGATACATCTCCGTGAGTACGTACGGCGGCATCGGCTCGATCCAAATAAGTTTGGTGTACGATGTACATTTCAGAAAAGTCGTATTCTCCTTTTCCCATACGAAGTAATTCTGATTCTAGAAAAGCCATACTGGAATAGCACCAGCAAGTACCGGCACGGCTTTGGTTCTTGACAGAAGTAATAGGCAGTTCTTTTACTGTAGTGAATACAAACCCTTCTTCCTTTGGCTCTTCTTTTTGTGCATCTTGTGCAAAGAGGCTTATACTGCATAAACCTAATGCTGCTAATAATGTAAATCTTTTCATTTTAGAAATAATAGTTTTGTTTGTTATGTTACTCATTCATGATAGTTTCTACTTCTTCGATAGTGATAGGGATGCGTTTCTCGCCAGTGAAACGGGAGCCTTCCGAAGTAATCAGAATATCGTCTTCCAGGCGGATGCCTCCAAAATCTTTGAATTTTTCAATGGCATCAAAGTTCAGGAAGTCTGTATGCTTTCCATTTGTCAATCAATGCTGGAATAAAATAGCAGCCCGGTTCATCGGTAATCACAAAGCCTTCCTGTAAGCGACGTCCCATGCGCAGGGAGGCTAGCCCGAACTGGGAAGAAGGACGGATTTCATCGTCATATCCTACGTAAATTTGTCCCAGGTCTTCCATGTCATGTACATCCAATCCCATCATATGACCTAATCCATGGGGCAGGAATAAAGCGTGTGCACCAGCGGCAACAGCTTCTTCCACATTGCCCTTCATGAGCCCCAGGTCTTTTAATCCTTGAACCAGCACTTTGCAGACTTCTAAGTGTACAGACATATAGGTTATACCTGGACGAGTAATTTCCAATGCTTTATCATGGCAAGCCAATACAATATTATACACATCTTTTTGCCGTCCTTCAAATTTGCCTCCCACAGGTACGGTACGGGTATGGTCAGAACAATAATTTGTCACTCTTTCAGCTCCGGCATCTGTCAGCATCATGCGTCCTGGTTCTAATATATGGCTATGGTCATGATTATGTAATGTTTCCCCATGTTGGGTCAGGATAGTGGCAAATGAAGTCATGCTTCCATAAGAAGCGGCGATGCCATCCAGTACTCCGGCGATATATTGTTCCTTTATTCCAGGTTTACATAGACGCATAGCGGCTGTGTGCATTTCATAACCGATATTACATGCCAAATCGATTTCTGCTATTTCGCAAGCTTCTTTTACAGAACGTAAATCAACTACAGCTTTTATCAATTCTACAGAAGCGTATTTCTTTACTATAGCGGCACGGATACCGGTTAAGTCTTCCAAGAGCATCATATTATCGAATCGGTAGGGAGGAAGGAAATGTACTTTTCTACCTTGCGCGATAGCTTTTCCTACCACCTCTTTTAGCTGGGGAAAGGGAAAACTTTTCTGAATACCTACTTGTGCAGCCAACTCTTTCACACTGGGTTGGGGCCCCATCCAGATAATGTCGTCCATATCTACATCATTTCCGAAGAAATAATCCTCTCCTGCTTCTATATCTATTACACCTGCATATCCGGGGTGAGAATGACCGAAGAAGTAGAGGAATGAACTGTCCTGACGGAATTTATATGTGTTATCCGGATAGTTTGCCGGAGCTTCATTATTACCTAGTATAAGGATAATACCGTTTTGCACTTTGTTTCTAAGTGCCTGACGGCGTCTTTGATAAGTTGCGGAATCAAACATGGCTAACTTTATTTTAATTGAAAATTTATTGAACTGTGTTGCAAATGTAATAATTATAATCTTAAAAGTACTATTTGCTTATTTGATTTTTTAATCGATTTCGGCTTTATTTTTATCATTTGTCAATCTTGCTTTTCTAATTTCACAGGTTTCTCTTATTTTTCCTTGATAAGTTGCCATTCAGTAATTTATACTGCTAGGAGAATTTGATTGATATTTATGATGGAATGCAATTATTTAATAAATATAAAAGATACGGCTAAATACTTTGAAAAGGTTAACTTTGCAGTGAACTCTTTCAAGGATAGATTTGTTCCTCAACATTGATTATGAAAATAGATGATAAAACAGGGCTGGTACTGGAAGGCGGAGGTATGCGCGGAGTTTTTACCTGCGGGGTATTAGACTATATGATGGATAAGAAGGTTTGGTTTCCGTATGGGGTAGGAGTTTCTGCCGGAGCGTGCAATGGTCTTTCATATATGTCTCGCCAGCGTGGTAGAGCTAAGTTTAGTAATATTGATTTATTGGAGAAATATCATTATATCGGCATAAAGCATTTATGGCGTAAGCACAGTATTCTTGATCAGGAATTGCTTTATGAACATTTTCCTAAGGAAATTCTTCCTTATGATTATAAAACATATGCTGAAAATCCTGCTCGTTTTGAAATGGTGACTACTAATTGCATTACAGGTAGGGCGTGTTATTTGGAAGAGAAACATGATCCTCGACGTATTATTGCCATAGCTAAGGCGTCCAGCAGTCTTCCTTATGTTTGTCCTATAGCTTATGTAGATGGTGAGCCGATGCTGGATGGGGGAATTGTGGATTCTATTCCTGTGTTGCGTGCTATTGAACAAGGATTTGATAAAAATGTAGTGGTACTTACCCGTAATCGGGGATATCGCAAAAAAGGAAAGGATATGAAAATTCCTCATTTTATCTATAAAAAATACCCTCGTTTGCGCGTGGTTTTAAGTAAACGTTGTCGTATTTACAACGAACAGCTTGATTTGGTAGAGCAATTGGAAGACAAGGGCAGGATTGTGGTAATTCGTCCTGAAAAGCCGATGGAAGTGGACCGTATTGAAACAGATATAAAGAAACTGACCGATTTATATGAGGAAGGGTATGCCTGTGCAAAAAAAATGTTCGAAGAAAAACGAATACTTCAAAAATAAACTTTTGGCCAAAAGAATGTTTTTTAGGGACATTCATTAAATATTACAAAATCAGCCAACTAATTCATACACAA
>ERZ826242.3892-NODE-3892-length-10132-cov-20.676193_pt1 | contig 10132 bp, 12 predicted proteins | sample MGYA00519871_ERZ826242 | MGnify/ENA primary metagenome ERZ826242 (study PRJEB31778, sample SAMEA3449226) | human gut metagenome | biome: human gut; feature: human-associated habitat; material: faeces | place: United Kingdom | collected 2010/2012 ... | reverse complement strand
GGGTGGAGTTCAGCACCCAGTTGCCGATATACACCAGATCCAGCAGACGCCGGAATTGCTTTTCCGTCATGTTCAGTTCCATCATACCACCTCCATCACGGGCAGAAATTCATTTCCACGATTATAGCACGTTCCCGCAGGGATTGCCACAGAAAAAAATGAACAGGTGCGCCAATTTTTAGCTTGTAACGATAGGGGAAACATAGTACAATATATGAGTTAAACTATGCACTGCCGCCGCGGCGGCAGGAAAAAGGAGGGCGCATATGGATCAGCGGCCTATCGGGGTGTTCGACTCCGGCTCCGGCGGATTGACCGCCGTGCGGGAGATACGCAGCATCCTCCCCTTTGAGAACATTATATACTTCGGCGACACGTCCCGTGTGCCCTACGGCGGGCGCTCGGCGGAAATATTGCTGCGCTACGCCCGGCAGGATGTACATTTCCTGCGGAGCTTTGATGTGAAAGCGCTGCTGGTGGCCTGCGGCACCGTATCTACCAACGCTCTGCCGGTGCTGGCGGCCGAGAACGATATCCCCGTTCTCGGTGTGGTGAAGCCCTCCTGCGCGGCGGCCGCCGCGGCGACCCGAAATAAGCGGGTGGGCCTGATCGCCACGGCGGCATCCGTGCGCTCCGGGGCCTATGAGCGCTGTCTGGCGGCGCTGGACGGCGCCATTCAGGTGTATGTCAAGGCCTGCCCTCTGTTTGTGCCGCTGGTGGAGAACGGGCGCTTCCGCCCCGGTGATCCGGTCATCGAGACGGTGGCCCAGGAGTATCTGGAGCCGCTGCGTGCCACGGGGATCGACACCCTCATCCTGGGCTGCACCCACTATCCGCTGCTGACGGAGATCATCGCGGACATCATGAGCCCTGGCGTGACGCTCATCGACTCCGGCGCTGCGGCGGCGCGGGTCCTGCGGCAGACGTTGTCAGACCGGGGTGCGCTGGCCCAACGTGACCACGGCACACTGACACTGTATGCCAGCGACCGGCCGGAGGACTTTGGTGCGCTGGCAGGGCAGTTTCTGCGGCGGCCGCTGGAGAGCGCGGTACAGCACGTAGACATCGAGAGGTACTGACATGGACAAGGTACAGGTACTGGTCCGCAGCCACAGTGATTTCGCCGGCGGCGTGGACGAATTGACCTTCCGGGGCACAGGGACGCTGGAAAAGACCGACTATGGTTATCGCCTGCGCTATACGGCGCAGAACGAACTGGACGGAAGCGCCGTGGCCTCGGAGATGCGGCTGGAGACGCAGCAGCGCCGGGCCGTGGTCATCACCGAGTCCAAGGACGGCGGCTACGGTCTGCTGCTGGACCCTCAACGGCAAACGGTCACGCAGATCGCCGGCGGCGACGGCGGTGCGCTGACGCTGCACGTGGACACGAAGGAGGTGTCCTGGCACCTGCCCCGAAAGGGCGAGGGCCATATCGCATTGGCGTATACACTGCTGCTGGGCACGCAGGCGCTGTCCGCCCTGCACCTGGCACTGACTTTGACAAAAGAGGAGAAGGACGCATGAATATGATCGAAAGCGCCAAGGCGCAGGTACGGCAGCTGACAGTGGCTGCATATGAAAAGGCTGCGGCCGCAGGGCTGCTGCCTGCCGGTATCACCGCCGAGCCGGCGGTGGAGATCCCTAAGGACACCGCCAACGGCGACTATACCACCACCTTCTGCCTGGCGGCGGCCAAGGCTATGAAGATGAACCCCCGTCAGGTAGCCCAGACGCTTATCGACCATACGACGCTGACGGACAGCTATTTCACCTCCGTGGAGATCGCCGGTCCCGGCTTTATGAACTTCCGCCTGGGCGGCAAGTGGTTCGCCGACACCGTCTCCGGCATTGAGACGGCAGGGGAGAAGTACGGCGAGAACGACACGCTGGCTGGCAGGAAGTACATGGTGGAGTTTGTCTCCGCCAATCCCACCGGCCCCATGCACATGGGCAACGCCCGGGGCGGCGTGCTGGGAGACACTTTGGCCAGCGTGCTGCAAAAGTCCGGTGCGGACGTGTGGCGTGAGTTCTACGTCAACGACGCGGGCAACCAGATCGAAAAGTTCGCCAAGAGTCTGGAGGCCCGGTACTTCCAGATCATCAAGGGCGAGGACGCGGTGGAATTCCCCGAGGACGGCTACCACGGCGACGATATCCGGGAGTTGGCCCAGGCTTTCTACGAGAATGAGGGCGATAAGTATCTGGACTGCGACGAAAAGACCCGCCATGACGCCCTGGCCCAGTTCGGTCTCAGCGTCAATATCCCCAAGATGAAGGCTGATCTGGCCCGGTACGGCATTCAGTACGACCAGTGGTTCTTCGAGTCTTCCCTTCACGACAGCGGCTATGTGGCTGACACAGTGCAGGCGCTGACGGACAGGGGCTATACCTATGAGAAGGACGGCGCGCTGTGGCTGAAGACCTCCGATATCCTGGCCGCCCAGCTGCGGCAGGAGGGCAAGAGCGACGAGGCTATCGAAAAGCTTGGCCTGAAGGACGACGTGCTGCGCCGCGCCAACGGGTTCTATACCTACTTCGCTGCCGATATTGCCTATCACCGCAACAAATTCGCCGTCCGCGGCTTTGACAAGGTTATCAACATCTGGGGCGCCGACCACCACGGCCATGTGGCCCGGCTGAAGGGTGCTATGGACGCTCTGGGCCTGGATGGCCAGCACCGGTTGGACATCGTGCTGATGCAGCTGGTGAAGCTGGTCCGCGACGGCGAGACCGTCCGTATGTCCAAGCGCACCGGCAAGGCCATCAGTCTCACCGACCTGCTGGACGAGATCCCTGTGGATGCCTGCCGCTGGTTCTTCAATGCCAAGCCGGAGACGCAGATGGAGTTCGACCTGGGCCTGGCCGTCCGGGAGGACAGCGAGAACCCGGTCTACTATGTCCAGTATGCCTACGCCCGTATCTGCACGCTGGTGAAGGCGCTGGCGGCGGAGGGATATATCGTTCCCGCCGCGGCGGAGACTGATCTGTCCGTCCTGACCGCCGACGAGGAGAAGGCCCTCATCAAGCAGCTGGCCCAGTACCCTGCCGTGGTGCAGTTGGCCGCCCGGGACTACGATCCCAGCTTCATCAACCGCTATCTGGTGGAGCTGGCTGCCGCGTTCCACAAATTCTACAACGCCTGCCGCATCAAGGGCGAAGCGGAGAACGTGCTGCTGGCACGGCTGAAGCTGGCGGACACCGCCCGCGCCGTGCTGAAAAACGGCATGACGCTCATTGGCTGCTCTGCACCGGAGAAGATGTAAACTATGAAAAAGCCACCCCGTGAGGGGTGGCTTTTTCACGTGCCGAAGAACAGCCGGACGGCCCAGGCCGCGGCCAAGTAGGCAGCCAGGTCCGCCGTCAGGGCGGCAGGAATGGTGTAGCGTGTCCGCGTGATCCCCGCCGCGCCGAAATAGACGGCGACGGTGTAGAACGTCGTCTCGGTGCAGCCCAGCATCACAGCGGCGCAGCGCCCGATGTAGCTGTCCGGCCCGTACTGGCGCATGATATCGCCGCCGGCAGCCAGCGCGCCGGAGCCGGACAGCGGGCGTATCACCAGCAGCGGCGCCGTCTCCGGCGGTACGCCCAGGGCGGTGAGCGCCGGGGCGAGCAGAGCCGTCAGGGCGTCCAGCGCGCCGGAGGCCCGCAGCATATACACCGCCGTCAGCAGGGCGGCCAGCGCCGGCAGAATGGATACCGCAACCTGCAGGCCGCTTTTCCCTCCAGTGACAAGGGCGTCATAGACATCCACGCGCCGCCGGGCGCCCCACAGGGAGGCGCCGGACAGCAGCAGCGGCAGTATCCAGGCGGGAAATGGCTCCATCTCATGTCCTCCACACCCGGCCCAGCACCCGGGCGCAGGCCAGGCCCGCTGTTACCGACAGCGCCGAGGACAGCCATACCGCCGGCAGGATATCCAGCGGCGCGGCGCTGCCCAGTCCGCCCCGCAGGGCGGCCACGGTGGAGGGCAGCAGCTGCACCGAGGCGGTGTTCAGCACCACCAGCCGGCACAACTCGTCGCTTGCGGTGCCGCCGCAACCCACCGCCATGCGTTTGGCAGCCTGTATGCCCGCCGGCGTGGCGGCGTTGCCCAGCCCCAGCAGATTGGCGCTGATGTTAGCACTGAGGGCATCCAGCGTCTCCTCGTCCCGCCCTGCCTGGGGCAGCAGACGCCGCAGGACCGGGCGCAGCAGGCGGCTCAGTCCCGCCGCCATGCCGCTGCGCCGCATCAGCTCCAGTACACCGGACCACAGGCACAGTGCCCCAGCCATGACCAGTACCAGCTCCACCGCAGCAGCGGCACCCTCCAGTGCCGCCGCTGTCACCGCCGACAGACGGCCGCTGACTGCACCGTACACCAGGGACACCGTTACCATCAGCGTCCAGAATATCCCCATCACCACACCGCGCACCTCCTTACGGGAGAAGTCTACGCGGCTGTCTGTGCGGTTATTTGCAAAAATTCTCGACACGTTTCGAATTGTTGTTGACATGCTTCGTTGAATATGTTAAAATACAGGTATAAAATTTGCGGGGATTTTGTTATTACTGCATAGAGGGGGGAGGACATGAAATCTACCGGTATTGTCCGCCGCATCGACGAGCTTGGCCGGATCGTGGTCCCGATCGAAATGCGCCGCGCGCTGGATATCGGCGAGCGTGAGACAATGGAGATCAGCGTGGAGGGCGACGGCATCGTGCTGCGCCGCGCCCATGTGGGCTGCGTGTTCTGCGACGGCAACAAGGATATATCCGCGTTCCGCGGCAAGAATATCTGCGCCAAGTGCAGGCGCGAGCTGCAAAAGACCTGAAAACAAGAAAAAACAGTGCCGCCCACTGGGGCGGCACTGTTTTTTTCGTCTTATGCTTTCAGCGCGGTATCGTACAGGGCGTTGCGGGGCAGGCCGGTGTCGTCCGCTACCCGACGCACGGCCTCTTTCAGCTTCATACCGCCGTCCCGCAGGGCCAGCACCCGTGCTGCGCCCTCTTCCAGCGTCAGGGCCGGCAGGTTCTGCTTCTCCCGGCCCGCTACCACCAGAACGTACTCCCCCCGTGGCTCGTTGTCCCGGTAGAAGGCCGCGGCCTGGGCCAGTGTGGTGCGGACAGTGTCTTCATGGAGCTTTGTCAGCTCACGGCACAGGGCGGCGGGCCTGTCTCCCAGCAGCTCCACCATGTCGGCGAGGGTTTGACGCAGGCGGTGGGGCGCCTCGTGAAACACCATGGTGCGCGCCTCACCGGTCAGCTCCTCCAGGGCAGCGCGGCGCTCTTTTTTACCGGAGGGCAGAAAGCCCTCGAAGGTGAAGCGCCGGGTGTCCAGCCCGGACACGGCCAGGGCGGCGATGGCGGCGCAGCAGCCGGGAATGGCCTGTACCGTCACGCCGTTTTCGGCGCACAGGGCCACCAGCTCCTGCCCCGGATCGCTGATGGCCGGGGTGCCGGCATCGGTGACCAGCGCGCACGTTTCGCCGGAGAGCAGACGTTCCAAAATGGCCTGACCCGCCGCAGCGCGGTTGTGCTCGTGGTAGCTGACAAGCGGCTTTTTGATGTCAAAATGGTTCAGCAGCTTCACGCTGACGCGGGTGTCCTCCGCTGCGATGAAGTCTGCCCGGGCCAGCGTTTCTGCGGCGCGGGGCGAGAAGTCGCCCAGGTTGCCGATGGGCGTGGCCACCAGATACAGGATACCTGCCATTGGGAATTACCCCCTGTCCTTGAAATAGATGCGGCGCAGCTCGCCGCTTTCGCCGCCGTCTGCTTGTAGCAGCAGCGGCGTGTGCACCGCCAGTCCGGCCCCGCCGTGACGGCGGCAGGACAGCAGCACCAGCCGCGGCGGCGTCTGTGCGTCCTTCTGCACGAAGCGCAGCACCTTCGGCTCCAGCCGGTGGCGGCGCAGGACGTCCATCAGCTCCGCCGTCCGTTCTGCCCGGTGGACCAGGCAGAACCGTCCACCGCTGCGGAGCAGATACGCTGCCGCAGCACACAACTGGTCAAAGGCGCAGGCGGTTTCGGACCGGGCCGTGCCCCGGCTTCCCTCCGCCACCCGTCCTGTGTGGGGCGGGAAATAGGGCGGATTGGCCACGCACAGGTCGAAACTCCCGGCTTTTGGCAGAGCTGTCCGATCCCGCAGGTCGGCCCGCAGCACGGCAACGCGCTCCTCCAGACCATTGACGGCGGCGTTTTCTTCCGCCAGCGCACAGGCAGCACTGTCGATATCAATGTTGGTGATGTGCAGTTCCTGCTGCCGCGCCAGCAGCAGGAGGCCCAGCAGGCCGATCCCGGCGCCCAGGTCACAGACGCGCTCACCACGCCGCACTTCGGCAAAGTCCCCCAGCAGGAACGTGTCGGTGGAGGGCTTGAACACGTTGTCGTCAAAGCGGAAGCGAAAACCGCCCGGCCACAGCTCATCCCAGTGCTCCATGCCGCTTCCTCCTCTGCACATAGCTGTACTATCCGTTGACAAAGGGGTGTCTGTCCTTAACAACTGATGGTATCACAATGATACCATTATGATACCATTGTAATACAAAAATCGGTAGGATACAACAAAAAAGTGACCGGCGGTGCCGGTCACTTTTCCTCATCGTTGTGCTTCGTTCAATTACTCAGCGGGGCTGATAGCGCCGTTGGGACAGGTGTCAGCGCAGGAACCGCAGTCCAGGCAAGCGCCGGCGTCGATGACGTAACGATCATCACCCTGAGAGATAGCGCCCACGGGGCAAGCATCAGCGCAAGCGCCGCAGCTCACGCAAGCAGAACCGATCTGATAAGCCATAGTAAGTACCTCCATTAAGATTGTAAACACATTGTACCATGAAAAATGAAAAAATCAACCCCATTTTCCGTGGAAATTCAAGGTTTTTAGTTAGCATACACTAACTCGCGAAATCCCGGGAAACGCCCGTTCATCCGCCGGTGACCACCATGTACAGCAGTGCCGCTGTCTCCCGCGCCCAGTAGCCGGCGGTCAGGAACCAGGGGCTGGCGCAGCCGGCGGAATGGGGTGTCAGGCCGCTGCGCTGCGCCCAGATGGCGGCGCGGAGCTGGTGGAAGTTGTCCGAGGCGATGGCCACATCCGTGGACAGGCCCTTCTTCCGCAGCAGCGCGGCGGAGAAGGCCAGGTTCTCTTCGGTGGAGGCGGACTGGTCTTCCAGCAGGATACGCTCCGGCGCGATGCCCATGGACACCAGCGTGTCGCGGATACACTGTGCCTCGCTGATGGGCTCGCTGCCGTTCTGCCCGCCGGAGGCGATGCACAGGGCGTCCGGGTGCGCGGTCAGATAGTCATAGGCCGCGTTGATGCGGCCCCGCAGCATCAGGCTGGGGTGGCCGTCCGGGAACACCTGACAGCCCAGCACCACCACGGTGCAGTCCTGCCCGTCGGCGGGCCGGTCCGCGGCGGCCATGGCCATTTTACCCAGCGTTGCCAGAATGGCCGTCATACACACGGCGATCACGCAGCCCACCAGCGCGCGAAGCCATTTTGGCCGCAGCAAGCGGCGGAAGAAGTCCGGCCATGTGAGCCACGCGGCGCACAGCAATAGCAGCGCCGCCGGCCAGACCATGCCGAAGTGCAGGATACCTATGCCCAGCGGCAGCAGGAAGAACACTGCCGCCAGCAGGCAGAGGACAGCCAATATATGCCGTAGGACCTTTGCCATGTCAGTTCTCCTTGATATGTCCGGCGATGCGCTGCATGATCATATCCAGCGCCACCAGGTTGTGTCCGCCCTCCAGCACGATGATGTCTGCAAACTTCCGCGTGGGCTCTACGAACTGCTCGTGCATGGGCTTCACGGTGGTCAGGTACTGATTTACCACGGACTCCAGCGACCGTCCGCGTTCCTCCACGTCCCGCAGGGCGCGGCGCAGGATACGCACGTCGGCGTCTGTCTCCACAAAGATCTTGATGTCCAACAGGTCACGCAGCGCCTTGTTCTGGAAGATCAGGATACCCTCCACGATGACCACCTTGGTGGGCTTGATCTCCACCGTCTCGTCGGTACGGTTGTGGATGGCGTAGTCGTACACGGGGCAGTGGATGGTCTCGCCCCGCTTCAGCGCCTTCAGGTCCTCGATCATCAGGTCGGTGTCGAAGGCGTCGGGATGGTCGTAGTTTTGCAGGCAGCGCTCGGCGAAGGGCCTGTCCTGCCGCTTGTAGTAGTTGTCGTGGTGTACCACACTGATGTCGCTGCCGAAGCGTGCAGCCAGGTGCTCGGTGAGCGTGGTCTTGCCGCTGCCGGTGCCGCCGGCGATGCCGATGAAAATGGTGTTCATAGTCGTGCCTCCCCGCATTTCTCTGGCTCTATTATAAGAAGCGCGGCCGGGAAAAGCAAGTGCCGGCGCGAAGTGTTGTAAAAAAAGGATGAATTTCCTCGAAATGCAGTTGACGGGCGGCACAAAAATGAGTATGATATGTATTATGTAAATCCAATGCCCGGTATGGAGGTTTTCTATAATGAGTCTGATCAAATGTCCCAAGTGCGGAGAGATGTTCTCCGATAGCTATAAGACCTGCCCCTTCTGCGAGGAAGACGAGGCCTATTACAGCGGTAAGCTGCGGAAGAGCCGTGGCCGCCGCGCCGCCGAGAGCCGCCGCCGCAAAACGCCCAGCGTCCTGGGCCCCGTGGCCGTCATTGTTCTGATCCTGCTGGCGGCACTGGTGGTGTGGCTGATCTTCGGCGACCAGATCAAGGAGGCCATCACTGGCGAGAAGCCCCCCATTACCGATGTGGACAAGCCCGACGACACCATCGACAAGCCTGACAACACGCCCGTCACGCCGACTATCTTCATGAACCGCGCCGTTCTGGTGCTGAATGTGGGCGAGAAGGACGAGCTGAAGGTCAACGGTACGGAGGACGCTGCGGCCTGGAGCAGCAGCGCGCCCACCGTGGCCAGCGTCAACTCCGCCGGTGAGGTGACGGCGCTGACCAAGGGCAACGCGGTCATTACCGCCGAGGTGAACGGCGAGTCCGTCACCTGCACCGTCACCGTCAGGGATGAGAGCGACGCGCCGGATAACGGCACCGATACGCCCGACAACAACAGCACGACCACCAAGCCCAATAACAGCAACAAGCCCAGCACCGGCAGCGTGGACGTCAGCAAGCTGACGCTGGAGAGCGAATACGGCACGACCATCAAGCCCAACGACGGCACGTTCGACATATCCCTGCCGGTGGGCCTGAGCTGCTCCTTCACGGTGAAGGGCACCGACATGACAGCCGCGTGGAGCAGCGCCGACAGCTCCATCGCCACCGTTTCCGCCGACGGCACGGTAAAGACCGTCAGCCGCGGCGAGACGACGCTGACCATCAAGATCGGCAGCACCGAGATATCCTGCACCGTCCGCGTGACCAGATGACAAGCCATAAAAACCGCCGCCATACACGGGTATGGCGGCGGTTTTTTCCATTTGTTTCCGGGATTTAGAATATCTGATAATTGACGGTTTCTCTGTGGAATGATACAATAGAAAGAACGGAAACCGACGGCGGCTGTTCCGCCGCAAAATACAAAGTGAAGGAGCCGTGATGTATGTACCGTATCGTCAAGAAAGAAGCGCTCAAGCCCACTGTGATCCTCTATGAGATCGAGGCACCCATGGTGGCCAAAAAGGCAGAGCCGGGCCAGTTCATCATTCTGCGTGTGGATGAGAACGGCGAGCGTATCCCCATCACTATCCATGATTATGACCGCGAGAAGGGCACCGTGACCATCATCGTCCAGACCGTGGGCGCCACCACCGAAAAGCTGAGCCACAAGCAGCAGGGCGAGTGCCTGCATGATTTCGTGGGTCCCCTGGGCAAGCCCACTGAGACCGAGGGCAAGAAGAAGGTCTGCGTGGTCGGCGGCGGCGTGGGCTGCGCCATCGCGTATCCTGTGCTGAAGAAATTTCACGACTGCGGCGCCGAGGTCCACGCGGTGGTCGGCTTCAAGAGCAAGGACGTGGTCATTCTGGAGGATAAGTTCAAGGCGGTCTCCTCCGTGCTGAAGGTCTGCACCGACGATGGCTCCTACGGCCGCAAGGGTCTGGTCACCGAGGCGCTGAAGGAGCTGCTGGACGAGGGCAATGTGTACGACGAGATCTTCGCCATCGGCCCCATGGTCATGATGAAGTTCGTCTGTAAGACCA
>ERZ826242.3882-NODE-3882-length-10155-cov-14.227129_pt1 | contig 10155 bp, 3 predicted proteins | sample MGYA00519871_ERZ826242 | MGnify/ENA primary metagenome ERZ826242 (study PRJEB31778, sample SAMEA3449226) | human gut metagenome | biome: human gut; feature: human-associated habitat; material: faeces | place: United Kingdom | collected 2010/2012 ... | reverse complement strand
AAATGAACGGAACATGGCCTGCAATCTATGTACAGAAAGCGACTGCACTGGGTCTCTTTAAAGATGTAGCGGGCAGCAACTATGGTACGGGTGCTAACAGAGGCGACATCGCGATCATGCTCTACAATGCGTTAGATATCCCTCAGGTCTATGCTGACAAAGACGGCGCGACATTAAATAAGCGCGGTGAGGCATATACAGCTGCAAACGGTGTAACTCAGTACAACTATGTTACGATGATGTCTACCCTGAACAAGGACGGCAGCTCGAAGTATGCGGTTATTACCAGTGAGATGGCAGACAACGCTGTAACTAATATTAGACCATATATCGGCGCTGCAGCAAAGGTTACTAAAGATAAGGATGAACGTGTCATCGCAGTAGGCGATATCAAGACAACTTTCTTAACAGGTAAGGTTTCTGCTGATGGAAAGAAATTCACTGCAAATGATGTAGAGTATACATTACCAGTAGCTGCGGGTTATGTAGATATCGATGAACATACTGGTGGAAAGAAAAGCGGTAATGCTGATAAGATCACGAATGGTGAAAATAATTCAAACGCAACCGCATTCACAGGTGGTGAAAAAGCTACCATCGCAGCTAAGGTTTCCGGAAAGACAATTAAGGAAATCTACTCTGTAGCTACATGGGAAGCAACAAATGCTGATATCGTATCTGAAAGCCAGCTCAACACGATCAAGAGCAAGAAAGCTCTTCTCGGATCTGAGTTTGCTTTAAACGATGACAATGAAATCGATACGGATTCTTTCGAATTAGTCGGTGTGGATTCTTTAGATAAGATTGAAAAGGATGACGTTGTATATGTTTATGCTTCTTCTACAGCAAAGAAAATCACTCGTGTAGCAGTAGGTCAGAAGACAGTAACAGGTAAGCTGACAAAGGTTACCAACAAAGAAAAGTATACTGTTGACGGCACGGAATACAAAGTTGCTGAAAAAGAAGTCGCTGGTATTTCTACATCTTCGACGGACTATGACATCGCAGCTGATGTCAAAGCGGGCGACACTGTAACGCTGACATTAGACGTTTACGGAAACATCTATAAGCTGGAAGCTGACTCTGCAAACAGAGCATATGCAGCTGTATTAAAGCAGGGTAAAACAGAAAACGCTTATGACGAAGAAACATATTCTCTCCAGTTCTTAAATGCGGAAGGCGAAACTGTAGTTGCCAATGTAGATAAGGACTACGCTGCTAAGTATAAAGCAGTGATGGGTGATACAGTAGGTGCAGTTCAGGCTGTAACTATCGTTAAGTACCACCTGAACTCGTCCAATGAAATCGATTTCATTGAGAAGGTTACGATATCGACTCAGGAAGAGGAAGAGAAAAAGAAGGTTTCTTCTTCCGGATATTACGATGGTTATGAATTAGCAAGCAATGTTGTAATCTTCTCCTACAACGGCAGTGATTACAGCAAAGATGACAACTATACTGTTGTAGCACGTGAAGATGCGATCGGTAAGGAGTTCAAGGCAGTTTATGCAAAGAATGCTGACGATAAGATCGTTCTGATGGTAGCAGATGATCTGGTAGCTTCTGATGTCATCTATGGTCTCCTCGCAGGCTACGGCAGCAACGATTCCGACGCCGGCTACTATGTAGACATCCTTACACCGAACGGTGAAATAACATCTTACAACTGCTCTCTGACTGCCCGGAACGAAATCATCAATATGGCAGGTTTCGATTATCAGAATCTGTTAGGTTTCAAGCTCAGCAGTAACAATGAAATCAAGAGCGGTAAGATTGCGAAGGTAGTAACAGGTGTTGAAGCTACTTTAGGCGGAGACGATGTCCTTGCTGAGGCAGGAACTGTAGACAAGAACGAAAATGGAAGACTCACTTTAACAGGTGCGGATGCCGGTTCTTACGCATTCAAGGATGCTATCGTTTACAAGTATAACGCTGATAAGGATGCATACGAAGTAGATGAAGATACTGCAGTTGTAGAGAAGGGCGATAAGGTAGCGATCTTCGACATCGAAGGCGAAGACAAGGTATATGATGTCATCGTTAAGATTAAGAATGATGATGCGGCTCTCTTAGCAAAAGTTAAAGCTTCTGGAGCTACTGCAGACGACTTCGCTAAGGCAGGCATCACAGGTGTGACAGCAGCAAATGTTGATGATGTGAAGAAGGTTGTTGTGGCAAATACTGCACGAGTTGACGATTTAGCTAAAGTTCAGGCTTGTGCAGATTTAGTAAATGCAACGCTGAATTATGAGTCTGCTGTAACACTTAAAAAGTCACAGCAGGTAAGTGGCGATCTTACAGGTTTAGTCTTAGTGAAAAAAAAGGCTGATACTGCCGCTGACAGCTATGGTAAGACATTTGCTCTTGATACAACGTTAGACACTTATTTTGATGTATCTACCAACACTAAGGTTGCGTTCAAGGCTAATAATGATGGTGCAAATTCTGTAACAGGGGTTCTGACTGTAACATTTAAGGATACTACAAACAGCTTCTCATTTGATTTAAAGGTTACTGTTACCTTGGATAATGATGATAATCTTGACAATAACAAGTAATGTATCATCAGCCCCCGGAAACCTTCGGTTTTCGGCATAACTAAAAAGTCCCAAAACGGATCTGCGAAGACTGTTGAGAAAAGACCGACTTCGGGAGAGGCCGGTCTTTTTACTGTAAAAAATTGGACTTACAGTCCATTGAGCCGGTTTGAGGCTCGGGATATAGTAAAACGAAAAGAGAAAGGATGGCATTTTCGTCTTCCTTTCTCTTTTCGTTTTTCACAATTTTACCTTACATGTCATATAATTTTCATAGTAAAAAATCAGCCTTTGAAATCAAATTTCCTATTACAAAATGATAAAATTCCCACTCCATGTATAACGTTCGTCCCTGTACAGCAACCGTTTATTGTTCTGTTCTTTTTACACTGAAAGATCAAATTCTGTTATAAAGGGGATCGGACCGTCATCTGTGTCCTTCCATACTGTAACTTCCAAGTGAATATCGCGGGCATTTTGCGCTTCCTTTGGAAGAATCAGATAACCCTCTAAATCCCGACCTTTTTCCGCATAAGATGTGTACCAGCGATCATCCCAATACGAAGATTCTGTCTGACTGTAATCATACGAAACGCCTTCAATGATATATTTTGTCGCGGAAGGAGCAATGCGGACAGTTGTATTCTTTTGCCGGCTTTCCAGCCGCAGTCCCAATTTTCTGTAGTGATCCTGTAAATCTTCCGTACATGTGGTAATTGTTAATGTAAATTCTTTGTTCTCTTTTGTCACCGGAAGTTTCTCATATTCTTTTCGCGGCGGATTTTCTTCCGAAGATTTTGAGGAGGAGGTAAGTGTGATCGTTTTCGTACGATTATCCCAGTCGACCTTTGTCCCTACCATATCTCCCACAGCGCGTACAGGAAGATAGGTTCGATTGTTGTAAATTAGCACTTCATATTCTTCCGGCAGATCCGCCTTTGCTCCGTCGACTATGAATTGAAACGTATCGTTGACCGATGCGGTAATATGCTTTACAGTGTCAGATGCAAATGTCTGTATTCCCATACACAACAAAACGCCAAGCATTATGCCCGCTGCAAGTATTCTTTTTGTTTTCATATTTTCTTCTCCAAATGTAAAAAGAGAGCCGACTACTGAGTCAGCTCTCTTCTGCAACTACTATGGTGTAGTCTTCATTTTCAATCACCTTTGATTTTGAACAGATCTTTTATTTTGTGATCGTAACTGTTCTCGTAACTGCATCCCATGCGACATCGGCACCAAATGCGTTTGCTACGAATCTTGCAGGCAGATAAGTTCTGTTATCTCTTACAATTACAGGGACATCAGCCTTGATCGTATCTGTGGATGTAGTAATAATATTGCTTCCCACAGTTAATTTAACAACCGTGTTGGAGCCTGTTAACGTAACTGTTCTTGCAGCCTCGTTCCATGCGATGTTTTCATCAGTAACGCCGAGAGCGTTAGCTAAGTATCTTACAGGGACATAAGTTCTGTTATTTGCGATGAAGGAAGCTGCATCCATAGCTACTTCTGTACCATTATTTGTGTACTTGCTTTCACCTACGGCAAACTTCGCATCAATTTTGTTGTCAATAATGTCAGAATCTGCAGGCGTAATGACATTGAGGTAATTTGCAGAGGCAACAGAGAATGGCTGGAAATCTCCATCGTTATATGTTTCATTATCTACAATCGCATTACCTGCGGCTCTTAAATCATATCCGCCTTCTGCAGCCACACGGTTCATCGTTACGGTGAAGCCAGAAATTACGATCGTGGAAGGCTTGGAAGAAGCGGATTTAACAGTGAAAGTGATCACTCCGTTGTTTACTGTCGGTTCGGAAATTTCAATATCACCCTCGGTTACTTCAGCCTTAATCTTTGCCTTATTTAAAGTAATACCGGAATTAGCATATCCTTTGATGGATAATGTAACAGTATCGTTATTACTACTATCCTGTAATATACCCTTTGCTGTTTCCTTGATAGTGATGGAACTTACCGCCTGATTCTGGATACCTGTTTTCACATCGTTTACAGCAGCTTCGATGGTTACCGGATTTACAGCCGTACCTACTGTTACAGACTGCTCATCGATACCTGCTTTAGCACCCTTTACTGTGACATCAAAGTCACCAGTAAAACCAGCTTCTACAGATACCGGAACCTTAAATGTGATAGTGTCTTTTGCTGCAGTAGCCTGAGCTGTCCACTTGAATCCGCTGGCATCTTTTGCAGTTGTGTCATTAACAGAGACACCGGCAGTTTCTGTGTAGGAAGACGTTTTTGACGCGCCGGCAACCTTGCTATATCTTGGTGTAGCTAAAACCTGAATTTCTTCAGGGAAATCGAACTCTACTGTTTTACCAGCGGTCAGAGCATCTGTGACATTCTCTTTTAACTGTACATAGACATAATATGGATCAGCAGAGTTGTTTTTCAGCTTTAAACCTGACTGTACTGTTGTGATTTCGCTGAATGTCTTTACTTCTACGCTTTCCACTACATTTTCCGCAATGACTAAGTCGCTCGCATCAGAGATATCGCCCTTTAAGTTGGAGATATTGACAGCAACCTCGCCTTCTTTCGCCTCACTGCCTACGGTAAAGGACGGTGTGATTGTCAGAATCTGTTCGTAAGGAGCATTTACTGCATTGAAGTACAGAGTTAAAATATTTTTGTTTTCATTTAATGAATAGCAGACGCTTGTTGCCGTCCCTGCCTGAAAAATAGGCAAATGAACAGTTGCATCGTATAATACAATGGTGCTTCCTCCAACCGTTGTATTCGCTAAGTCGCCGCCTATTTTTGTATTTGCCGGATCCCATTCATAATCTTTCGGCAGAGCAAGACGGATTGCCTGATATTCACCGGTACCATCTTTTACAGCATTTACAGAAGTTTCAGAAATTTTGATCTGGTTACCTTCGTATGTGCCGTCGGAACTGACCTTTTTAATGGTAGATCCCACTACTGAAGTTACCGTTTTGCTGTCAGCGACCTTTGCAACTGTTAAGGTCTGATTCGAAACCTTTGCATTGACATCAGTAACGGATACGGTAACCTCACCTGGTTCTGTGCCGGACTTCAGTGCAAGATACACTTCAATGTACTGATTCTCAGCAGTCGTACTGACGCCTGTATCGATTCTGATAGAAGTTTTATCTACGGCAACAGTCTTGGCATTTGCCGCAACTACATTATTTACAACAACCTGAATAGCTTCACCTTCCGTACGTTTAATAGTACCTGCTACATTGTTCGTATCGATAATCTTATTGGCATCAGGCTCACCATCAATAGCCCATTCCGCATTTTCTAATGTGAGATCGAAGATTCCTCCAACATTATCCTTGCCAGTGGCTTTCAGATTTAACTTTACGACTGGCATGTCTTCATCTGCCGCAACATTAAATACCTGAGAAACGGTATTTGTAGTAGAGGCAAACGCCATCGTCGGCATCAGAGTGATGACCATAGCCACCGCTAAGATGACGGCAAACGCCTTTTTGAATTTCATCTTAAAATTCCTCCTTTTAATTTTTCCGAAGGGAGCAATAATTTTTCTGTTTAGCACAAACTATCCGCCCCTTCTGAAGATAATTTGACATTTTTGCAAGAGATGAAGGGGATTTGAAGGGCGTTTGGGATGTTGGGGAGCCCGAACTATGGATGGGATGGGAAAAACGGTGACAGCGAAAATTGGTTTTGTTTTCATATATGTTTTGGGGAGAAAACTGCTTCTGTCATTTTTCTTGACTTTTATTCTATATATCTTATATTTCTTTCGATTTATAAAATTTTATTCGATATATCAAATAAAACTGTAGATATTTTATAAAATTTCTGTTATATCTTTATTATGACGATCAATAATAAAAAAAGTGGTTAGTATGCAAAGGGGGAAATAGGGATGATTCAGAGAGAACAGTATATGAGCCGGATTCGGCCGTTTATTGGAGATGATCTCATTAAAGTTTTAACTGGAATTCGACGCAGCGGAAAGTCAGTAATGCTGGAACTTATCAAAATGGAACTGAGGAAATCCGGTGTCAGTGATACGCAGTTTCTTTCTTTTAATTTTGAAGCAATGAGCAATGCTGGTCTCTGTACAGCTGAGGCCCTACACCATCGAGTAATACGACAGGCGCAGGAGATGAAAGGAAAAATTTATCTCTTTTTCGATGAAATCCAGGAGGTAATGGACTGGGAAAAATGTATCAATTCTTTTCGCGTAGAGCTGGATTGTGATATCTATATCACCGGTTCTAATGCGAAGCTATTGTCTGGGGAGCTGGCTACGTATCTCGCTGGTCGATATGTAGAATTCGTAATTTATCCATTTTCATACCAAGAGTTCATGGATCTTTACACTTCGATTTTTCCAGAATCGACGCCGGAGCAGTGTTTTCGTATATATCTGACGGCCGGCGGAATGCCTTATCTTTCCAATCTTCGTTACGCTGAAGAGCCGGCACGGCAGTATTTAGAAGATCTGTACAACTCTGTCGTACTGAAAGACATCATAAAGCGCAGTAATATCCGTGACGTAGATCTTTTAGAGCGCATTATCGCCTATATGACAACCAATATCGGAACGTCATTTTCCGCATCTTCCATTTCAAAATTTTTTAAGAGCGAAGGACGCACCGTTTCTGTAGAAACAATTTTGAATTATATTCGCTATTGCATCGACGCATATCTGTTTTATCGTGTGAGAAGACAAGATCTGCAAGGAAAACAGATTTTAACGACAAATGAAAAATATTATATCGCTGACCACGGGATACGCGAAGCTGTATTCGGCGGAAATATGCGCGATATCAACCTGATTTTGGAAAATATCGTTTTTATGGAACTGCTTCGCCGCGGCTATACTGTCACAGTAGGTAAATCAGCTGAAAAAGAAGTGGATTTTGTATGTGAAAAGAAGGATCAGAAAATTTATATTCAGGTCACATATCTTTTGGCATCGGAAGATACGATTGCCCGGGAATTTGGTGTCTACGATACTATCCATGACCATTTTCCGAAGTATGTCGTATCGATGGATGAACTTGATCTGAGCCGTAGAGGGATTAAGCATAAAAATATCAGAGATTTTCTGTTAGCAAAAATGTGGGAATAAATTTTGCATATTCGATATAAGAGAAGGCTTGTGTCCCGAATCGTGACACAAGCCTTATTTTTAATTTAATAATATAAAATTTATAGTTTATTATTCTAATACAATTTTATTCACACTTTTATGATAAAGAGGCCTTCCCAGCTACTCTATTTCCTCCCAAACAGTCCAAGAAATCGATAAATTTATCAGATTTGAGAAGCCTGCTTCGAGACAGGCGAAGACGATGATAAGTCAAGTATAGCTGATCTGATGGTCATTATACCGACTGCAGATAAGAATAATTTCATCGTTAAACTACTCCGCTTTTCTGTGAACGACAGGGAAGGAAAAAATACTTACGGTATTAAAGGCTGTTTAATACCAAAAAATATCTCTGCTGCGGACTTACCAATCATTAGTCAGGTCGTTTTTTCCATTTTTACAAGATTGATACATTAAAAAGGGAAACTGCAAAAACAGTTTCCCTTTCATATTGAGATTATTAATCTGAACCTTATTTCATTGTGATTACAATGTAGTTTACGAGACCGTAATCGTCATCCTTAGTATCTTTAGAAGTCTGATACAGCTTGATGGAATCTACATCATCATCTGTCATGTCAGATGCCGTACCGATGCTGTATTCATCCTCGGACTTATCGTAAACATATACAACTGCACTTCCGTAGAGGTTAAACTTCGTACCGTCCTGTGTCAGCTGAACATAATCGTTCTTCACTTCGTATGCAGCCTTCTCTGATGTTCCATTTTCTACCGTAGTAGCTGCCTCGAACTTATAAGCGCCGCTTGTCGTCTTTGTAATCTTAAAGAGACCCGCTCCGTTCTTAACAGTCTCTGGTGTACCGCTGTCTACTTCACCGTCGCTTACCTTTTCCGAACCGATGTAGAAGTCCGCACCGTCACCGCCGTCAATCTCATATGTGGAAGTGACGATACCGTAAGTATCTTCAGATGTAGCGGAATCATCCATAATCATGCAAACGATTCTGTTGGTATCCTTATCGACAACATAAGATACCAGGCTGAGAGTCGTATCGAGAACGCTGGACTTCTTCACTACACTGAAATCATCACTGTCGCTGTAATCAAACGCAAGATTATCAGAATCACCAGTAGTAGGAACTGCAAAGATCAGAGCACTGTCCGCGATGCTGTGTCCATCGAGGTAACCAGCTTTGGTGATATTCATATTGTTTTTCTGATTGGGTTTTACTTCGTAGTCGTCACCGGTCTCAACAGCTGTCAGCTTCGTGATCTGACCGCTATCATTGACAGAGTACTTAACAAGCTTTCCAACTGTTACATTTGTCCACTCGAGACTGCTGTTATCCTCATACTTCTTGCCGTTGATCTCAAATACCTTATCGCCGTCGGCAGTCAGGAGTTCTACCTTTGCCGTACCGCTGATTGCGGAAGAAGAAGGCTTGTCATCAGACTTCGCTACGACTACAGCGAAGTTTCCGGAAGTACCGTCTACCAGCTCAGCGTCATAGATATCGCCTGCATAGTCGAGGTACAGTGTAACTTCATTACCTGCTGCAAGATCATTGTTATTAGCTTCTGTCTTATCTGCTAACTCATAGGAAGTTCCATCGATCGTCACCTTCGTAGCGGATTTCTTGGAGATCGTACCCGTAACAGTCTCTGTACCTACGTCAATTCTTGTGATTTCTCCATCACCTTCATAGACGTATACGACATTATCAGCTTCGATCTTGTCAAGAGAATCTACACCGTTGAGAATAAATGCTCCCGTATCGATCTCCTGATCGTCATTCAGAGGGAACTTCTTGCTCAGAAGCTTCTGGTTTCTTTCGATCTGAGAGATATCGCTGGAATCCACCTTATCATGTGCACTGACTGTCCAAGAGCCGATAGAATAGATGCCTGTGATCGTCTTACCGGACACGGTAGCTGCGACTGTAAAGGTATTATCTGCATCATCATCTACAAATTTCTTCAGTGCATTAGAAGAAATGTTATTTACAACAGTTACAACACCATCCTCCGGTGCGCTCGTTACTGTACCCTTATCCTTATCAGAGAATACTTTATACGCATCGGATGCGATGGAATAGGTCGTACCGTTATCCGCTTCGAACTTACCGTTGGATTTATATTTTCCTGTTAAGAATGTCGTCTTAATATCGCTCAGAGCCAGTACGTCTCCGTCCTGATTGTAGATAACTTCTGCTGCTGCACCTACATAACCTGCGATGCTGTTTACAGCTGTATCTGCATCCGCATTTGTTACAATTTTATATTCGCTGGAACCATTTACATTCAGCGTATCCATCATTGTAACATCGCCGCCGTCAGAACCGACCTTTTTATTCGTCTGTCCGTCATTGTCTGCGTACACTTCAGGAACGGTCAGGGCATTGTAAAGCATAACTGCGATATCGCCTCTGTTTGCTCCGGTAGAACCGCCGTTTGAAACATTGTTGAACAGACCCAGTGCAGTCGCTTTCTGTACATAGATTGCAGGCCATGTTCCGTTCATTT
>ERZ826242.3878-NODE-3878-length-10160-cov-2.508164_pt1 | contig 10160 bp, 7 predicted proteins | sample MGYA00519871_ERZ826242 | MGnify/ENA primary metagenome ERZ826242 (study PRJEB31778, sample SAMEA3449226) | human gut metagenome | biome: human gut; feature: human-associated habitat; material: faeces | place: United Kingdom | collected 2010/2012 ... | reverse complement strand
GTGAGCACGCGCGCGCTGTGCAGATTGCTGGCCGGCAGGGAATAGGTATAGGTTTTGGCGATGTCGCGGAAAGTCTCGTTCTGCATGGCGGCCTGGGCAATCTTGGCCATATCGCGCGCGGTGGTATAGTGGTTGGGGTCGTGCAGGCCGTTGGCGTTGGCAAAATGCGTGCCGGTGCAGCCGTACATGGCGGCGGCCTCGTTCATGACCTCGGCAAAGGCCGGAACGCTGCCGTAGAGCGTTTCGGCGATGAGGTTGGCGCCCTCGTTGGCGGAGCGCACCATGGTGCCGTAGAGCAGGTCCTTGAAGTTGATGCTCTCCCCCACGTCCAGGCCCATGTCCGAGCTGTCGTCGCCGATGTCGGCAGCGGTCTGCGACAGGTAGACGGTCTGGTTCATATCACCCATCATGATGCCCAAAAGCACGGTCATGATCTTGGTGGTAGAAGCGGGATACATGGTGGCATCCGCATTCTTTTCAAAAATCACCTCGCCGGAGGATGCTTCGATGAGGATGGCCGACTTGGCGTAGAGCTGGTCCTCGTAAAGGTCCTCCGGATGCTCCGGATCGTAGGGCTCCACATCGCTGGGGAGCTCCGGTTCGATATAGTAGATGACGTTTTCCTCTTCGGCGACAGCATGGAGCGGGAGCGCCGCAGGGCACAGCGCAATCAGCATCGAAAGCAGCAGGCATATAAGCGCACCCATCCGTTGGCTGTGCATAGGCGGGTCCCTCCTTCCGTGCGGGTCAGGCATGCAGGCCATACCACAACAGTTTATTATACCACCAAAGCAGGGAAATGCACAAGCCAGGCTCCCTTTTTACACCTGTGAGCCCTCCATGGTGATATTGCGCACCCACTTTCCCCTTTTGAGCACCCACAGCGCCGGGATGACTTTCAGGTTCATCAGCACCTGCACCACCAGCACCGCCGCGGCGATGTCGATGCGTCCCGGCAGCAGCAGCGCCATCAGCAGGCTTGCCGGCACGGGCACCAGCCACATATAGCCGCTGTCCAGCAGCATGGCGCTGCGCGTGTCACCCCCTGCGCGCATGCAGTAGAAGCAAAAGCCATAGAGGAAGTTGAACGGTGAAAACACCCCCATCACGGTCGCTATGCGCGCAGCAAGATCGCGCAGCCGGGGCTCTACCCCAAAGGCGTTGGGCAGGATCGCGCCCAGTCCCAGGCATAGCGCCACGCACACCAATCCGATGGCCACCACCAGCGTGAGGAGTTTTTTACAGTTGGCCTTTGCCTGCGAAAGTCGTCCCGCGCCGAGTTCGGCCCCGATGAGCACCGAGACCGCCGAGGACGTTCCCATGGCCAGCACCGCCGCGATGGTGGAGATCTGCTCGCCGATGGTCACGGCAGGCAGGGCGGTTTCGTCCAGGCGCGCATAGCTCCAGAAGTAGACGTTCATGCCCACGTTCCACAGGATTTCATTGAGAATCAGCGGCACGGCCTTAACGGCAAATGCACGCACCACCGTGCGCGGCAGGCGGAAGGCGGCTCGGAGGTCCAGCGTGAACAGGGAGCGCCCGCCAAGGAGCATACGCAGGTAGAACAGCATCTCCACGGTCCGGGCGATGAGCGTACCCAGCGCCGCGCCGCGCACGCCCAGGGCCGGCATGCCCAATCGACCAAAGATAAGCGCGTAGTTGCAAAGCGCGTTGACCCCCATGGCGGCCAGGCTGACCAGCATGCTCATGCGGTTTTCACCGATGGAACGAAGGGAGAAGATGCATACATTGCTCACCGCCAGTGGCAGATAGCTTAGCCAGATGATGCTGAGGTACTCCATGCCCAGCGAGATGGTGCGCGGATCATTGACAAAGATGCGCATCACGCTTTCGGGCCACAGCGCCAGCCACAGCCCCACGCACAGCGAAGCAACCAGCCCGATTACCATCTGCAAGGCAAACAGAGCGCGGCAGGTCTTGACATCGCGCGCGCCGTAATACTGGCTGATGAGCAGCCCTGCCGCGCCCGTCATGCCGAAGAACACGCCGAAAAAGATGGTATAGGGGCGGTTGGCCACCGTCACGGCGCTCATGGCCAGGCCGCTGGCATCCAGGCTGCCCACCATCAGGTTATCGATCATGTTGAACAGGTTGTTGATCAGCTGCTGAACCGCGACAGGGGCCATCACCCCCAGCGCGCCGGCGTAGAAGGAGCGGCTGCCCACAAAGGGGCGGGCTTTGGCAAGCAAGGTCTGCATAGACGGCTATCTCCATGTGCGTATCGTCCGCCTCCGGAGGCGGGCGCGGGGCGCGGAGCCGCGCGCCATTTCATCATAGCCCGCCGGCAGCTGCCTGTCAACCATAAGGGCTTTGCAAACCCCACACAGGCATGGTACAATGTATCACACCGTTGTTTCACCAATTTTGTAAAGGAGCCGGCTTTTATGATTGACTTTGTGTTTCAAAATCCTACCAAGATCTACTTTGGCAAAAGCGCGCTGAGCAACCTGAAAAGCGAGGCCGCTCATTGGGGCGAACGGGTGTTGCTGGTCTACGGCGGCGGCAGCATCAAGCGCACCGGCGTATATGACCAGGTAATGGCGCAGCTGGCGGGCACGCAGGTATGGGAGCTGGGCGGCGTTCAGCCCAATCCGCGTCTTTCTCTGGTGCGGGAAGGTATCCGCCTGTGCCACGAGCACGACATTCAGCTGGTGCTGGCGGTCGGTGGCGGCAGCGCCATCGATACCGCCAAGGCCATCGCCAACGGCGCCTGCTATGACGGCGACGTATGGGACCTGTTTGACGGCAAGGGCGAAAATACGGAAGTCCTTCCGCTTGGCACGGTGGTGACCATCCCTGCTGCAGGCAGCGAGATGAGCAATTCCAGCGTCATCACCCGCGAGGAGGACCTGTGCAAGCGCGGGCGCAACACGCCGCTGAACTTCCCCAAGTTCTCCATTCTCAACCCCGAATTCACCTATACGTTGCCGCCCTTCCAGACGGCCTGCGGCGTGGTGGACATCATGGCGCACATGATGGAGCGTTATTTCACCCGCGTCACGCATGTGGAGCTGATCGACCGCATGACCGAGGGTGCGCTCAAGACCGTGGTGGGCAACGCCCCCATCGTCATGCACGAGCCGGAAAACTACGACGCGCGCGCCGAGATCATGTGGGCTGGGTGCCTTGCGCACAACACGTTGTTCCAGACCGGCCGCGTGGGCGACTGGGCCAGCCACAAGCTGGAGCACGAGCTCAGCGCACTCTACGACATCGCCCACGGCGCGGGGCTGGCCATCGTGTTCCCGGCGTGGATGAAGTACGCGCTGGCCCACGGCGGCGAGGCCAAGCTGGCGCAGTTCGCCGTGCGGGTGTTCGATGTGCCGGTCAGCGGCGATGATGCCGCGGATGCCGCCGAGGGCATCCGCCGGCTGGAAGCGTTCTATCGCAGCCTGGGTCTGACGACCACGCTCACGGAAAACGGCATCGGCGATACGGACTTCGGCCGCATGGCCGAACGCGCCGTGGCCTTGGCAGGCGGCACGCTGGGCCAGTTCGTGCCCCTGAAGGCAGCGGATTGCGAAGCCATCTACCGGCTGGCGCTGTAAGGAAAAAAAGAAGCAGTCCCGGAGGAAACGCGCTTCCTCCGGGACTGTTTTCGTTAGAACTGGAAATAAATGAACTGGCTCGCATCAAAGCCGGGGCCATACACGCCAAAGATAAGAATACAGAGGATCGCCGCGAGATAGGCCAACCACCGAAAGGCCAGGTTGTGCCGTTCCAGACGCTTTCTGAGCGTCACGCCATGCTCATGGGCCACATCCACTGCCAGCACCACCGCGGCCGAGGCCACCAGCAGGCCCAATTCCAGCCGGGAAAGGCCCAGCGTATACAGCGTTTCATCAAAGAAAATCCAAGGATTGTGAACCGAAAACATCTGCCGCAGCACGATTATTGCCGCTTCCAGCGATTCGGCACGGAAGAATACCCACGTCAGGCAAATCAGCGCAAAGGTCATCAGCCTCTGAAACAGGCGGTAGCTGAAGCAGTCCCGGTTCACGATGGGCCGGCCGTCCTTCAGGGTGGCGGGCAGGCGGGACAGCAGCGTATTTTTCACGTTTCCCGCAATCTGAAACAGGCCGTTAAGGCCGCCCCAGATGACATACGTCCAGTTGGCGCCATGCCACAGGCCGCTGAGCAAAAAGGTAATCATCACATTGAAATACCGGCGTACACGCCCCACCCGGCTGCCGCCCAGGGGAATATACACATACTCCCGGAACCAGGTGGACAGGCTGATATGCCAGCGCCGCCAGAAGTCGCTCACACTGGTAGCCAGATAGGGCTGGCGAAAGTTCTGCGTCAGGTTTATGCCGAGCATCTGCGCCGCCCCCAGGGCGATGGATGAATAGCCCCCGAAATCACAATAGATTTGCAGGGCGAAAGCGACGGTGGCTACCGCAATGCTGTAGCCTGCATAGGCCTGACTGTTGCCGTATACCTGATTGACCAGCAATGCGGCCCGGTCGGCCACAACCATCTTTTGAAAGTATCCCCACAGCATCATCAAGGCGCCGTTTTTAAAGGCGTCTGGATCGAAAGGCCTGGGCTGTCTGAGCTGCCCCAACAGGTCGCGGCTTCGCTCAATGGGCCCCGCCACCAGCTGCGGAAAGAAACTCACAAAGAGCGCATAGCGGAAAAAGTTCCGCTCCACCTCCACCTGCCCCCGGTACACATCCATCGTGTAGCTCAGGGCCTGAAAGGTATAAAAACTGATGCCCACCGGCAGCAGCACATCCAGCTCCGGCGGCTGCCAGCTGATCCCCATGTTCGACAGCAGCGCCGTTAGGTTTTCCGCTGCAAAGCGGTAATACTTGAAGCAAAACAGAATGCCCAGGTTGATGATCAGGCTCAGCGCCACCCATATCCTGGGATGATGCCACAGTGCGCTTCCCGCTCCGTGTTTTTCCTCCGGAACACGGCAACGGGCAATGAGCAAACCGCTGAGATAGGTTACGGCGGTGGAGGTGAGCATCAGGAGCGCATAGACAGGATTCCAGCACATGTAAAAGTAGTAACTGGCCACCAGCAGCCATATCCACCGAACACGGCGCGGCAGCACAAAATGCACCAGCAGCACCGCCGGAAAAAACATCAGAAAGGGCACCGAGTTAAACAGCATGCAGCGTTTCCCCTTTCTTACTCATCCCAGGCAATCTGGGTCATATCAAAGGTGCGGCAGTCCATGAGCATATGATCCGGCAGTGAATAAACGGCGATGTTCATGCCCGTGTTCGTGCTTCCGGCCGAATTGCCATCCACACTCCATCTGGAATCCTCAAACGTTATCTCATGGCCCAGCAGATTCCACGCAATCGTTTTTGTTCGGCCTTCCGGTGCATAGGCGCCGGCAAGCATCCTTCCTCCACAGCACACTCCATCAAGCGTACCTGTGCCGGTATAGTACCACTCCTCCACAGCCTCACCGTTCATGCCCAACATCTCGGTCATCAGCAGCCAGTCGCTTTCGGTGAAGCCTTCGTACACATCGCCCTGGGCTGAAATCAGAACCAGATAATCTCCGTCCAGCGCGGCCAAAGCCTCCAAATATCCTGTCAGCCCCGTCTCCATGCCAATCAGGGACATGGCGGCGCGCTGAACATCGTAACGTCCCGTCCCCTCACGCCATGGAGTGTAGCGGCTGTCCGCACTTTCACGCCGGTCGGGCAAATCATAATGATCGGCAAGGTAATCACTCCAGAACTCCGTGTACAGGCGGGCACCCCTGTCGTTCAGATGGCCCAGATCGCGCATGTACTGCAGCCCTTCGATGCCCGACTCCTCCAGTCCCACAAACGGGACGCCGAGTTCGTCTGCCAGCTCACCCACCTGGGCAAACAGCTTTTCCTCGGCCCGGTTGGTCATATAGGGTGCGGCGCACAACACGATCTCAATTCCCTTGTCCCTGGCATACTCCACAATACGCCTGATGGCAGTAACAGACGCATCCAGCAGTTCCGCAGCCTGAAGCTGCTCGTCCGTAAATTCCCAATAGGTGCCCACTTCGTTCGCCTGCAGGGCCGCCTCCTGCGTATAGGCCTGCACGGCATACTCCTGTCCTTCCATGCTCTGGTCGCCGTAAAGATAGCCAAAATTTCTGATGGAGCGTGTGTCTCCCCGCAAATATTCAAAATTGTCACGTGCCAGCTCCCCATAGCGGCTATGCATGCGCGTCAGTTCAAAATAGGCTTCTCCGCCTGCTCCGGAACGCGTATAGGCCTCGGCTATGGCCCCGGGCTTAAAGGGGCTTCCCACCGGCAGCCAACGCGCCACGCCCGTGGCCGTGTTGTAAGGATTTGATCCCTCGCTCATGCCGTCGCGGTATTCCAGCGCCAGCACATTCTGCACATAGAAATAGCAATACGGCGCTGCCGCAGGATACACGTCCAGCACAATCACCCGCGGGCTCTGCGTAAGCAGCGCCTGACGCAGCATCCAGTATGAAGCGTCAAGATCCACCGAGTTTCCCGTAGCCATGGCGCTGGTTACACCACACAGATCATAGAGATATTGCGGAATAATGTTATAGTTCATATGCGATGTACCCAGCCAGAGCACATCCACGCTTTCGGCTGGCAGGTGTTTAAGAGAGGACGCGCTCTGCGTGACATCATCTCCACCGCTCAACAGCGTTCCCGTTGCGTTGACCGCAATTGCCAGCAAGCACAGAAACACGAGGAATTTCAGCCAGAACGCCGCCAGCTTGCGCATGTCATTCTTTCCTTTCTTTATGGGTAATTTTATCATTTCGCTTTATTATAGGTAACGTTTGCACTCCTGTCAAGCTGAGCAGCCTACGGGACCTCAGTCGCAACGCCATTGCCGGGAATGAAGCGGCTACGTTATTTCCTTCCTGCGAAGACCCTCCTTCCCGGCCCGACGTGCAACGCGCCCCGGCAACGTCTGCGCACTCTCTTGGCCGGGGTTTCATCTTTTCGTCCTATGCCCAGTTGTCCGGCTCAAATGGCATACAGACAAATTACCCCTCCGGACAGATAATGTCCGGAGGGGTGCTGGCATAGGCGTTTTGAGAAAACGCTTACGCCTTCTTGGCCTTGAGCTTTTTCTGGCTCTTGTGGGCGAGCCGCAGTTCCTCCAGAGCAGCCCATACATAGCCGTTGATCATGTTGGCGCTGTAGGCGCCCGCCAGAATGCCGATAATGATGGGCAGGCTGAACTCGCGGATGGTGTCCACGCCCAGGATGTAAAGGGTCACGATCGTCACCAGCGTGGTCAGCGTGGTGTTGATCGTGCGGCCCAGGCTTTCCCGCACGGAGATGGAGACCACCTCTTCGCGTTTCATGCCGGCATACGCGGGCTTTTTGTTGTTCTCGCGAATGCGGTCGAAGATGACGATGGTATTGTTGATGGAATAGCCGACGATGGTCAGCATGGCCGCGATGAAGGACGAATTCATCTGAATCACGCTGCGCAGAATCACCATGAAGGCGATCATGATGAGCACGTCGTGCAGCAGGCCGATGACCGCCGCAAGGCCCGACGCAAAGTCAAACCGCAGGGCGATATAGGCCAGCATCAACACAGCGGCCAGCAGCACGCTGATCACGGCGTTGCGCACCAGCGTGGCGCCCGCGACAGGGCCGACATAGCTGGCGGTGGCGGTTTCGGTATCCATGTCGGGATAGATCTGAGACAGCTCGGCCTCCAGGCCGTTTTGCAGGTTCTGGATTTCCTCATCGCCGCTGAGCGTGGGCACGCGGATCTGAACCACATGTCCCTCGGCGCCGGAGGAAGAAATGGTGAACTGGCTGATGCCCTGATTGCGCAGAACCGTTTCCACATCGGCCTGGTTAAAGGCGGCGCCCATGTCGTACTGAATATTGAGGCCGCCCGCGAAGTCAATGCCATAGTTGATGCCATAGCCCAGCAGAGACATCACCAGAGCGATCACCAGGATGGCGGCGGAAACGCACAGGCAGATGCGGGCGCGCTTCTGAATTTTCATATTACTTCGCCTCCCCTTCAACAGCGGCGTCTGCGGCGGGTTTAACCGCTACAAACAGCCTGGGCTCATGGAACACGCGCACAAAGCGCGTGAGCAGGAAACGCGTGACCACGATGGCCGTGATCATGCTGGTGATCACGCCCAGCAGCAGCGTCGTGGCAAAGCCCTGCACCGAGCCGGTGCCATAGAACAGCAGCACCACGGCGGCGATGATGGTGGTCACGTTGGCGTCGAGCACGGCGCTCATGGCGTTTTTGAAGCCGATGCGCACAGCGTGAATCATCGGGCGGCCCAGGCGGACCTCCTCCTTCACGCGCTCGAAGATGACCACGTTGGCGTCCACCGCCATGCCGATGCCCAGAATGATACCCGCGATGCCGGGCAGCGTGAGCTGAATGCCGGGAACGACAGCGATGAAGAGGAACAGCAGGATGATATACACGCACAGTGCCCAGTCAGCCACCAGGCCGCACATGCGGTAGCGCACCAGCATGATGAGCATGACGATCAGGATGCCGATGATGGCCGCCGTAATGCTGGTGGACAGCGCGTCGATACCCAACGTGGCGGAGATGGTATCCAGCTTGTCCTGGCGCAGATCCAGGGGCAGTGCGCCACTTTGCAGCTTGAGGCAGATATCCTGCGTCTGTTCCTCGGTGAAGCTGCCGGTGACCATGACATCGCCACCATAGATGGCCTCGTTGACAGTGGGGCTCATGAGCACTTCGCCATCCAGCTGGATGGTGATGGTCTTGCCAATGGACTGAGCGGTCATGTCGCCGAAGATTTCGGCGCCCTCGCTGGTAAGGCGGAAGCTGATGGCGGGCTGTCCGGTCTCGGTATTGGTGATGGGGGTGGCGGACTGCAGGTGGCGGCCCTCCATGAATACGTTGCCGTCAGGATCGAGGAACTCCAGCTTTGCCGGCGAACCGATCAGGTCCAGCACAGCTGCGGGGTCGGTCACATCAGGAATCTCCACGCGGATGCCGGTCTGACCCAACTGGCTGACGGTGGCTTCCGGGTATCCCTTTTCGGTGAGGCGGTTGGCGATGATGCTCATGGTAGAGTCCAGCAGCGTGCCGAAATCATATCCCTCGGCGCGCATCTCATCGCTCATGGACGCCTCATATTCCACATACACGCCGCCCTTGAGGTCCAGGCCCAGGGCGATGGACTGCGGCCAGTTGTCCACATCAGAGGTAGGCAGCCAGGGCAGCAGCTTATACAGTCCCCGGCTATCCAGCCATGTGCCGTTGAGGCCCAGATAGCCCACGGCCAGCGTAAGCACCAGCGCCACGCACAGCACGATGATTGCGGAGGTCCGCTTGCTCATCTTCACGCGGCGGCGATTGTTGACCTTCATGGTATGTCAACCATCCTTCCGTTTTTAAATTTAAGATGTTGAAAAAATGCATGGACTAGGCTTCATCCGCCCGCCGCCTCTGCCCGAAACACCTGATACACGCTCTGCGCATACCGCGGAGCGGTAAGAACACGGCCGTTCGCGTCACGTCGACCCTCCGACTCGCGTCTGAGCCCTTCTGTGGGCGGCGCATCCAGCCGTGCGTCCATACGCATCCCCTGCGCGCCGCTATTTGCCTGTGCGGCCAACGTTCCGTCAGTCGAGGCCATGGCGGCGAGCGCCGCATCCGGCGGCACGGTGGGCGGCTCAATGCGCCGTGTGAGCGCGCCTTCCTGCGGCGAAGCCACGACCAGCGCGCTAAGCAGCAGCAGAAACAGCCCGACCATCGCCGCGACTCCAAGCGCCTTCCGCACAGCCAAGCCCTCCCCTGCCCTACGCGCATTTTCTATGACACATATGCGTATTATATCCGCCGCCGCACGGCGCGTCAAGTGCAGAAACGGCGTGCGGAACGGTTTCCAGCGGTATTGGCGGCTTTTTCAAAAAAAGGCTGGACAAATGCGCCGACCTTTGCTATAATGATTAATGCTGATGCGCCAATATAGCTCAGTTGGTAGAGCAGCTGATTCGTAATCAGCAGGTCAAGGGTTCGAGTCCCTTTATTGGCTCCAGCTTTTTTCTATCGAGGTGTAGCGCAGTTTGGTAGCGCGTTTGGTTCGGGACCAAAAGGTCGCAGGTTCAAATCCTGTCACCTCGACCAAAAATTTGTCTGAAGATTACAATCTTCAGACTTTTTTGTTATTTGATTTT
>ERZ826242.3875-NODE-3875-length-10174-cov-3.056231_pt1 | contig 10174 bp, 8 predicted proteins | sample MGYA00519871_ERZ826242 | MGnify/ENA primary metagenome ERZ826242 (study PRJEB31778, sample SAMEA3449226) | human gut metagenome | biome: human gut; feature: human-associated habitat; material: faeces | place: United Kingdom | collected 2010/2012 ... | reverse complement strand
CCGTCGAGGTGCCGCTGCAATACAACGGCTATGCCTTCCTGCACGACCGGATGGACGGTGCCGTCCGCCTGGTGTGTGACCCGGCCAGCGGGATGCTGACCGGCGCGCAGCTGTTTTTCCCCGGCGCGGCAGAGATCGCCTATTTCCTGCGCTGCTTCCGGAAGCTCCGACTCGTGCCGGAGACGGCGTGACGCTTGCGTGAGGCCCGGAAATGTGCTATACTTGGGGCACTAACCGGGAAAGGGGAGCGCCATGTCTCAGATCACGAAGCGCGCGATCTCCGCGTCGCTGAAGCATTTGCTGCTGCAAAAGCCGCTCGGAAAAATCACCATCAACGACATTGCCGAGGACTGCGGCATCAACCGCATGACCTTTTATTATCATTTCAAGGACATCTACGATCTGGTGGAGTGGGTGTGCCTGGAGGACGCCAAGAAGGCGCTGGCGGACAACAAAACCTACGAGACCTGGCAGCAGGGCTTTGTCCGGATTTTCGACGCCGTCCGGGAGAACAAGCCCTTTATCATGAACGTCTACCGCTGCGTCAGCCGGGAGCAGGTGGAAAAATACCTGGTCCCCCTCACCGATCAGCTCATCATGGGCGTCATTGCGGAGCGTTCCGCCGGGATGACGGTGCGGGAGGAGGATAAGCAGTTCATCGCACAGGTCCACTCCTATTCCTTTGTGGGGCTCATGCTGGATTGGATCAAGGACGATATGCGGGCCGAGCCGGAGCTGCTGGTGAATAAGCTGGCTCTGGTCATCCAGGGCAGCATCAGCGCCGCGCTGGAGCGCTTCCGCACCGATAAGCCCAGCGCCTTTTGACAAAACTTCCGCTTTGATAAAAAATTTCGCAGCTCTTTCCCCGTGATGAGGTTTTTGTCACGGGGGTTTTTCTGTCTATATCATTTTATTTCCGGCAGGGATACAATGGGAGCATCAAAGGGAACGGCGTTCCCGAATCCAATATTACAGGAGGCTTCTTTATGTATTATTCTGCCGGAACCTACGAGAGCTTTGCTCACCCCGAAAAGCCCCAGGGCGTCGATAACAAATCCGCCTATATCATCGGCACCGGCCTGGCCGGTCTTACCGCCGCATTTTACCTGGTGCGCGATGGCCAGATGAAAGGCGAGCGCATCCACCTGCTGGAAAAGCTGGACCTGGCCGGCGGCAGCTGCGATGGCCGCAAGGATGTCACCAAGGGCTTTTATATGCGCGGCGGCCGTGAAATGGATAACCACTTTGAGGTGATGTGGGATACCTTCCGCGATGTGCCCTCCATCGAAACCCCCGGTGTATCCGTGCTGGATGAATACTATTGGCTCAATAAGCACGACCCCAACTACTCCCTGTGCCGCGCCACCGTAAACCGCGGCGAGGACGCCCACACCGATAAGAAGTTCGCGCTGGATAAGGAAAGCGCCATGGCCCTTTCCAAGCTGTTCATTACCCCGGAAAAGGACCTGGAGGATAAAAAGATCTCCGAAGTCCTGCCGGAAAGCTTTTGGAGCACCAACTTCTGGCTCTACTGGCAGACCATGTTCGCCTTCCAAAAGTGGTCCAGCGCCCTGGAAATGAAGCGCTACCTGTGCCGCTATGTCCACCACATCGATGGCCTGCCCGACTTCAGCGCCCTGCGTTTCACCAAGTATAACCAGTATGAAAGCATGATTCTGCCGCTGGTCAAGTACCTGGAGAGCCACGGTGTCCGCATCGAATACGGCATGGATGTCCGCAATGTCATTATTGAAACAGAGGGCGACAAGAAGGTAGCCCGCCAGATCGTCTATGTGAAGGACGGCAAGGAGCAGACCATTGATCTCATCGAGGATGATCTTGTTTTCATCACCAATGGCTGCTGCACCGATACCTCCTGCTACGGCGACCAGACCCACGCGCCCGATCTCTCCGGCATCCATAACGGCTGTGGTGAATCGTGGGATATGTGGAAGGCCATAGCCGCCCAGGCCCGGCACGGCGAATACGGCAACCCCGATGCCTTCTGCAGCGATGTGGAGGCCACCAACTGGATGAGCGCCACCGTAGCCACCGCTGATGAGGAAGTCATCCGCCACATTATGAATATCTGCAAGCGCGATCCCCGTGCCGGCAAGGTGACCACCGGCGGTATTGTCACCGTGAAGGACAGTGTAGATCACTGGTACCTCTCCTGGACCATCAACCGCCAGCCGCAGTTCAAGAGTCAGGATAAGAACACCGTGCTGGTGTGGGTCTACGGCCTGCATACCGATTGCGAGGGCAACTATGTTAAAAAGCCCATGCGCGAGTGCACCGGTGAGGAGATCTGCCGTGAGTGGCTGTACCATATCGGCATCCCGGAGGACCGCATTGAGGAGCTGGCTACGAATGCCTGCAATACCACTACCTGCTATATGCCCTATATCAATGCCTTCTTCCAGCCCCGCAAGGAAAGCGACCGCCCCAAGGTGGTACCGGATGGCGCCGTGAACTTCGCCTTCATCGGGCAGTTTGCGGAGACCCCCCGCGATACCATCTTCACCACCGAATATTCGATGCGTACCGGGATGGAATCGGTTTACACCCTGCTGGATATCGACCGCGGCGTGCCGGAGGTATGGGGCAGCAAGTACGATGTGCGTGAGCTGCTGCGTGCCTGCTACTATGCCGTCGATAAGAAGCCCATCAGCGAATTGCCGCTCTCCTTCGGCGAGCGGGAAGCGGTCAAGATCCTGCTGAAGAAGGTAAAGGGCACCGATGTGGAGCTGCTGCTGAAGGAAAGCGGCCTGCTGGAGTGACGCCCCCCTGCCCCGCACCGATATAAATAGCCCAATGATAAAAGCCCGTGCCGATGTGGTATCATCGGCGCGGGCTTTCCCTGTATGGGGGGAGATATGCCTTTCTAAGTCCGGATTATGGGACACACAAGATGCTAAGATAGGGCTGTACAAGAGAAAAAGCCAGCATCCGGCCCTCGCGCCGGCAAAGGAGGAATCATTATGGCAAAACATAAAAGCAGTAAACAGAGCAGCTCCTACTGCCCCATCGTCTCGGACCTGATCGATCTGGGCGCAGCGCTCGCCTTGGATGTCTTTTCTGCCCTGCTGCGCCAAAGGGAGAGCGCGTCCAAACACTCCTACCGGGTGGACCCCTATGCCGCGGCCGGCATCGCCGCGGGAATGGGCCGGCTGAATACCCTTGATGAGATCATGCAGATGGGCGGCCAGCTGGGCTCGCTGGGGGCCTTCGATGCGCCCACCCGTCAAACCTCGGTACAGCCCTTCCACTGCGGGCTAAGGGGCAATTGCTATGCCTGGCGCCTTTCCTGCGAGGATGGCTCCGCCTACGGCATCGACCCCGCGAACTATGAGACCCGCGGCGAATATGATGCCGCCCTTTTCCAGGCAAAGCAGCAGTAAGCCTTCCTTTATTCTTCCGTCGTGGGCGTAGCCGGTACTTCAGCAGGTCCTTCCTCCGGTTTGGGCTCGGTAATGGTGGGGATAAAAGCCTTGGCGATCTTCCCCTCCCCGCGGCGCTTGATGTAAAAATATCCGATAAAGCTAAAGACCAGCGCCCCGATGAAATTGACAAACAGGTCCTCCATGGTATCGTACAGCCCGATATCCAGGTACCCGCCAAAGCCCAGCTCCTGCCCGTTTACCGCCACACTGGTAATGTCCCCAATGGTCACAGGGATGTTCATATTGGTGGGGTCCAGCATCACGGAGGTGATGCTGTGGATAATGGTATCCTTCTGCATATCCATTAGGAACAGCCGGTCCATGCCGAACTCAAAGAACTCCCACAGCACACCGATGGTCATGGAAAAGCAGAAAGCCACCAGCGAAACATACACCGGCGAAAGCTCAAACTTGATCTTGCTGTTGCGGTTCAGAATATCAATAAGCGCAAAGCCGGTGGCCGCGCATAAAAAGCCGGTGGTGGTGTGCAGAATAGAATCCCAGTTGGGGTAGGTAATAAAGAAGCACCCCAGTTCCCCCAGGATCTCGGAAGCGAAGATAAACAGCAGGATGATGATCTCCAGCGTGCTGGGCAGCTCTATGCCAAAGTTCTGCTGGATAAAAAGCGGCAGCATAAATAAAAACAGCACCAGCAGGCACACAAAGGCGTTTTCGTACTCCCCGCGGATAATGGAGGAAACAAGGGTCAATAAGACGACAATACGCAGGATGAGATACACCGCAAAAACAGTGGGCTTTTTGTGGATCACCGCACGCAGATCGCGGGGAGGCTTGGGGACTTTCCGGTTCTGTTTCATGGTCGCGTTCCTTTCCTTGAGGGCAGTTTTCCCTTTGGATTATACCATAATTCCCCCTAAAAGTAAAGAACCGGGAGATTTTCCGCTTCTCCTTTGGCCGCTCACCTCTTGGGGGTAGAAAAGATTTCACCTCCATGAAGGCGCACAAGCTTTGAGAAAGGCATTCATATGCCCCATCGCGGGAAGTATTTTTGCAAGGTAGGCAACATAAAAAATACAGAAAACAAAAAAGAGCTATCTGACTTCTCTAACAGAAATCAGATAGCTCTTTATTCTTGGATAATCTTAAAATGTTGTCATTTTGTTGTCACGGGGCAATTCCCGGGCGCAAAAGTTCAGCATTTTCAAGGCTTTTCAGCCCTTCGGGTATTACTCCCACTCAATCGTCGCCGGCGGCTTGCTCGTAATGTCATACACAATCCGGTTGATGTGGTCCACCTCGTTGATGATCCGGCTCGAAACCTTCTCCAACACCTCGTAGGGGATTCGTGCCCAGTCCGCCGTCATAAAGTCAGTGGTCGTCACGCCGCGCAGCGCCAGCGTGTAGTCATAGGTGCGGAAGTCCCCCATCACGCCCACGGAACGGTTGTTGGTCAGTACGGCAAAGTACTGGTGTACCTTGCGGGAAAGCCCGGCCTCCGCCAGCTCCTCGCGGAAAATGGCATCGGCGTCCCGCAGGATCTCCAGCTTGTCCTTGGTCACTTCGCCAATGACCCGGATGGCCAGCCCCGGTCCCGGGAACGGCTGCCGCCAAACCAGATACTCCGGCAGGCCCAGCTCCAGGCCCAGCCGCCGCACCTCGTCCTTAAAGAGCAGCCGCAGCGGCTCCACGATCTCCTTAAAGTCCACATAGTCCGGCAGGCCGCCCACATTGTGGTGGCTCTTGATGACCGCGGCATCCCCCGCGCCGGATTCGATCACATCCGGGTAAATGGTGCCCTGCGCCAGGAAATCCACCTTACCGATCTTCTTCGCTTCTTCCTCAAAGACCCGGATAAACTCCTCGCCGATGATCTTGCGCTTTCTCTCCGGCTCGGTCACGCCGGCCAGCCGGCCCAGGAACCGCTCCTCGGCGTTCACGCGGATAAACTTCATCCCACGCCCGGCAAAGGCCGCCTCCACCTCATCGCCCTCGTTCTTGCGCATCAGGCCGTGGTCCACAAAGATGCAGGTCAGCTTATCGCCCACCGCGCGGTCCAGCAGGGCAGCCGCCACACTGCTGTCCACCCCGCCGGAAAGCGCCAGCAGCACCTTGCCGTCGCCGATCTTCTCCCGCAGGGCTTCCACCGTGCTGCGGGCATAGTCCTTCATGCTCCAGTCGCCCTTGGCATGGCAGATCTCATACAGGAAATTCTTTAGTATATCATTGCCGAACTGGGTGTGCTCCACCTCCGGGTGGAACTGCACCCCGTACAGGTTTTTCTCTTTACACTGGATGCCCGCGTTGGCGGTGGCTGCCGTATGGCAGATGGCGGTAAAGCCCTCCGGCAGGCGGCTCACATAGTCCACATGGCTCATCCAGCAGATGGCCTCCTGCGGCATCCCCTTAAAGAGCAGGCTCTCGGTATCGTAGTGCACCGGCGTCTTGCCAAATTCGCGGGTCGGCGCGCTTTTTACCTCGCCGCCCAGCACCTGGCTCATCATCTGCAGACCGTAGCACAGTCCCAGGATGGGCAGTCCCTGCTGGAATACCGCCGGGTCCACCTTGGGCGCGCCTTCCTCGTATACGCTGTTCGGCCCGCCGGTAAAGATGATCCCGATGGGGCAGAGCTCCTTCATCTTCTCCAGCGCCTTTTTGTAGGGGTGCACCTCGCAGTAAACGCCCAGGTCACGCACCCGCCGGGCGATCAGTTCATTATACTGCCCGCCGAAATCCAGCACCAAAACTGTCTCGTGTTTCATGTTCCACCTCGTTTATTCTTCGCAGCCGTTTCGGCTCAATATCCCAGTTTCTCGTCTATCAGCACCACTATGGTCTCCCCCACGCCTTTCATGGGCCCCATGTGGATGGTCATACCCCGGCAGATGCGCTCGGGGCTCTGGCAGTCATAGCACTTCATTACCTCGCTTAGGGCACAGGGGGTCCTGCGGTTCAGCCGCTTCGCGTTCAGCGGGCTGGCGATGTTCCTCGCCCGCCATATCGCTGCCTCCAGCGTCGGGGCCAGCTTATTCAGCCCCACGATAAAGTACACCTTCTCGGGTCCATACAGCGTTGCCGCCACCCGGTTGCCGGTGCCGTCGATGTTTACCAGCTCGCCGGTTTCCGCCACGCCGTTGGCGCTGCTGATATACACCGGAGCCGTCACGCCCTTATCGGTGTCCTTTCTATCCCAGCTGCGGCCCCGGGCGTAAACGGTACACCCTGCGGCCTCCAGCTTTTCGGGCAGGCCCAGCTGGGCGGCGGTCACGCTGCCTCCCATCCCGATTTCCTGCCCCTTCAGCTCCTCGCACAGGGCCTCGGCGGCTTCGGCGCCGGTGGCGTAGCGCCGCACGGTAAAGCCCCGTTTCTTCATATTTTCAGCGGTTTTCTGCCAGTCCATATCGTCCTCCGTTTTGTTTAGGCACGGTGCCACTTCACCCCTTCGGGGGTATCGGTCAGCACAATGCCCCGGGCGGTCAGCTCATCACGGATGCGGTCCGCCGTTGCAAAGTCCTTATTTTTGCGGGCGGCCTGCCGCTCGGCGATCAGCGCGTCGATCTCCGGGTCGCTTTCCTCGGCCGCCGGCGCCTGCTTCTTCTCCTGGTGCTTGGCCGCCTCCTCAAAGAGCCCCAGCCCCAGCACCGTCTCAAATTCCCGCAGCAGCATGGCCTTGGTCTTATCGTTGGTCTTGGCCTTCAGCACATCGTACACCGCCGTCACCGCCAGCGAGGTGTTGAGGTCATTATCCAGCGCGTCGGTAAATTCCTTCCGCAGCGCCGCGGCCGCCTCCTCATCGATGGCATCGCTCTCCACCGGCTTCAGCGCCGCCACTCTGGCCACCAGCTTATCATAGGCCTGCTCGGCGTTATCCAGGTTCTCGTAGCTAAAGACCAGCGCCTTGCGGTAGTGGCTCTGCAGGCAGAAATAGCGGTACGCCAGCGGACGGTAGCCCTTCTCTTCCAACAGAGAAACAGTGAGGAATTCACCCTTGCTTTTGCTCATCTTGCCGGTATTGGTATTCAGGTGCAGCACATGGAACCAGTAGTTACACCACTTGTGACCGAGATATGCTTCACTTTGGGCGATCTCGTTGGTATGGTGCGGGAAGGCATTGTCAATGCCGCCGCAGTGGATATCCAGGTCCTCGCCCAGGTGCTTCATCGAAATGCCGCTACACTCGATGTGCCAGCCGGGGTAACCCACGCCCCAGGGGGAATCCCACTTCAGCTCCTGGTCCTCAAACTTACTCTTGGTGAACCACAGCACAAAGTCCGCCTTGTTGCGCTTGTTCTGGTCCTCTTCCACGCCCTCCCGGACACCGACGGCGAGATCCTCCTCGTTGTGGTCGTTAAAGACATAATACTTCTCCAGCTTGGAGGTATCAAAGTAAACATTGCCGCCTGCTACATAGGCGTAGCCTTTTTCCAGCAGCCCCTCCACCAGCTTGATAAATTCGGGAATGCAGGCGGTGGCGGGCTCCACCACATCCGGGGTCTTAATATTCAGCTTGCGGCAGTCCTCAAAGAAGGCGTCGGTGTAGTATTTGGCGATCTCCATCACCGTTTTATGCTCGCGCTTCGCGCCCTTCAGCATCTTGTCCTCGCCGGTATCGGCGTCGCTGGAGAGGTGCCCCACATCGGTGATGTTCATGACCCGCTTTACATTGTAGCCGCAGTACCGCAGGTACTTTTCCAGCACATCCTCCATGATGTAGGTGCGCAGATTGCCGATATGGGCAAAGTGGTACACGGTGGGGCCGCAGGTATACATCTTCACGATGTCCGGGTGGTTGGGCACAAATTCCTCTTTTTTGTGGCTCAAACTGTTATAAAGCTGCATAATATTACTCCTTGTATTGCAATTCGACCCTTACCGGTCGCTGTAAAGCTCTTTGTTCTTCAGCATATAGTTGGCGCCGCTCAGCACCGTCGTCGCCACCACTATGCCCATCAGCACCACAAAGACAGTATGGGCCCAGCCCGCTTCCGGGAACAGCCACAGCATCAGCAGGGTGTAGTTCAGCCATATCATCTGGCTGATGGTCTTGATCTTGCCCCATTTATCGGCGGCGATCACCACGCCCTTACCGGCCGCGATGAGCCTGAGGCTCGTCACCATAAATTCTCTTGCCAGAATGACCACGACCACCCATACCGGCACATCGGCCACGGGGATAAAGGCCACCAAGGCGCTCATCACCAGCAGCTTATCGGCCAGCGGGTCCATCAGCTTGCCAAAGTCGGTCACCAGGCCCCGGCTGCGGGCAATGTGTCCATCCAGCGTATCGGTAAAGCAGGCGATCAGATAAACCAGCAGCGCCCACAGGTAGTGCATCGGGATACTCTCCACCAGCACCAGCACCAGAAAGACCGGGATCAGAATGATGCGCAGCATCGTCAGCTTATTGGGTAAATTCATTTTGTGTCCTCCTTCGCTTTCGCCATGCCGATGAGGTCATAGCCGTCGGTATCGGTGATGAGCACCGGCACATAGCTGCCGGGCTCTATTTCGTCCTCACTGGTAAAGTACACTCTGGTATCAATATCCGGGGCATCCATGTAGCTGCGGCCGTAGTATTGGCCGTCCTCCCAGCCCTCCGCCAGCACCTCCAGCGTACGGCCTGTGCACCGGTCGGCAAAGTCGAATGCCGCGCTCATCTGCAGCTCCATAATGATCTCGGCCCGGCGGCGGCGCACCTCCTCCGGGATCTGCTCCAGCTCGGCAGCGGGGGTATCCTCCTCCTGGCTGTAAGCAAAGCACCCCAGCCGGTCAAAGCGCACCTCCTCCACCAGCTTACACAGCTCGGCAAAGTCCTCCTCGCTTTCGGTGGGGAACCCGGCGATCAGCGTCGTTCTCAACACCACATCGGGGATCTTCTCCCGGATCTTTTGGCACAGTGCGGTGATAGATCTCCGGTCGCCCCGGCGGTTCATATCCCGCAGCACATGGGCGCTGGCGTGCTGCACCGGAATATCGAAGTAATGCACCGCCTTGGGCTGGCGGGCTATGGTGTCGATCAGCTTATCGGTGACCCGGTCGGGGTAGCAGTACAGGATGCGCACCCAGTGCACCCCCTCTATCTCGCACACCGCGTCGATCAGCTCCGGCAGACGGCTTTCGCCGTAAATATCCTCGCCGTAGCGGGTGGTATCCTGCGCCACCAGGTTCAGCTCGGTCACGCCGCGGGCGGCCAGCTCCTTACATTCCTCTATCACATTTTCCATGGGCCTGCTGCGGAACCGGCCCCGGATGAGCGGAATGGCGCAGTAGCTGCACCGGTTGTCGCAGCCCTCGGCCACCTTCACATAGGCAAACCACGGCTCATTAGCCAGCATCCGTTCCCCTTCCATCGAAAGGGACTCCTTCTCGCCATATTCCGTAAAGTGCTCGCCCATTACAGCTTTCCGTATCGCCTCGCCTATCTTTCCGTTGCTGCCTATCCCCAGCACCACATCCGCCTCAGGGATCTCCCGTGCCAGCTCCTCACGGTAGCGCTCCGCCAGGCAGCCGGTCACAATGACTTTCAGGTTGGGATTTGCCTGCTTGTAGGAACAGGCCTCGAGGATATTCTCGATGGCTTCGGTCTTGGCGCTCTCAATGAAGCCGCAGGTGTTGACCAGGATCACATCGGCCTCGCCCAGGTCGGCCACCGTCTCGTGGCCCGCCGACAGCAGGATATGCACCATGCCGTCCAGATCGACCTGGTTTTTGGGGCAGCCAAGGGAAATACACGCAATTTTCATAGGGGATAATACTCTCTTTCCTAGTTGGGG
>ERZ826242.3873-NODE-3873-length-10186-cov-2.287829_pt1 | contig 10186 bp, 6 predicted proteins | sample MGYA00519871_ERZ826242 | MGnify/ENA primary metagenome ERZ826242 (study PRJEB31778, sample SAMEA3449226) | human gut metagenome | biome: human gut; feature: human-associated habitat; material: faeces | place: United Kingdom | collected 2010/2012 ... | reverse complement strand
CGCTGAGACCACCATGTCCTACGGCCCCTATCGCCTGGCCAGCTTCCAGTCCGATAAGGAGTTTGTGCTGGAGCGCAACCCCAACTGGCTGGGCTACACCCTGCCCCAGAACGAGGGCTGGTACCAGACCGACCGCATTGTGGTCAACTACGTGACCGAGGATTCCACCGGCATGGAAATGTTCCTGAACGGCCAGCTGGACGTGAAGGGCCTGTCCGTGGACTATCTGCCGGAGTACTCCACCTCTGACTACACCTACTACAGCGAGGGCGCTTCCGTTTTCGCCATGGCCGTGAACCCCGACATGGAGGCTCTGACCGCCAACCAGGCTATTGCCGGCGAGAACATCAACAAGACCATCCTCACCGTGAAGGAATTCCGTATGGCCCTGTCCCTGGGCATTGACCGTCAGGCCTTCATCATGGCCACCAGCCCCGCTGGTATGCCCGCCTTCGCCCTGTATGGCAACACCATCGTGGGCGATCCCGAGACCGGCAGCTTCTACCGTGATACCGACGCCGCCAAGCAGGTGGTTGTGGACTTCTGGGGACTGACCGACGAAGTGGGCGAGGGCAAGCTCTATCCCACCAATGACGACGCCATCGCCAGCATCACCGGCTACAACCTGGAAATGGCCCGCGAGTACTTCAACAAGGCCTATGACATTGCCATCGAGGAAGGCCTGATGGACGAGGATGATGTGATCGAGATCATCATCGGCCTGCCCGCCACCACCTCCGCCTATGTCAATGGCTACGAGTTCATCGTGAACAACTACACCGAGGCTGTGAAGGGCACCAAGCTGGAAGGCAAGCTGACCTTCAAGAAGGACGATACCATCGGCAATGCCTTTGGCGACGCCCTGCGCAACAACCAGGTGGATATGCTGTTCTACGTGGGCTGGTCTGGCTCCGAGTTCGATCCCTACTCCCTGATCGAAGCCTATGTATCTCCCGCCTATCAGTACGATCCCTGCTGGGATTCCACTGCGACCCAGGTGGAGATCGAGCTGGATGGCGTGACCTACACCGCTTCCGCCTATGAGTGGTACGAGAGCGTCAACGGTGTGGAGATCCAGGCTACCAACGTGGAGACCAAGGAAAAGGTTGGCCTGGTGTTCCCCTACAGCCGCGATGAGAAGATCGCCGCGGACCGTCTGGAAGTGCTGGCCGCTCTGGAAGGCACCATCCTGCAGAACTACGACTTCATCCCGCTGACCGGTGACGCGACTGCGCAGCTCAAGGGCATGCAGATCGAGTACCACACCGAGGAGGAAGTGTTCCCCATGGGCTACGGCGAACTGAAGTACATCACGTACAACTACGACGACGCGGCCTGGGATGCTTACGTTGCGGAGCAGGGCGGTACCCTGAACTACAAGTAAGCCGCGCATGGTAGGTAAGACAGACAAAATTTTTCCCTAAGTGTGCCAAGGCAGGGATGTATTGTACATCCCTGCCTTGGTGAATGCTAAAGAAAAATGACCGTTCATTTCTTACGCCTGCACCCGGTTGCTCCGCTCGGATGCAGCCGTAAAAAATGGAAAGGGGCTAGGGCATGGGCAAGTACATTCTCAAACGCATCCTGTTGATGCTCATGGTGTTCTTGATTATTATCTCCATCTGCTTTGTGCTGGTGAAGCTGTTGCCGAACAAGCCGGCCGAGCAGTTTGGTAAGGATATGGCGCTGATCGAAATGCGCCGGGAAGCTCTGGGATACAACAAACCCATTCTGGAACAGTACGTGATTTTCTTGCAAAAGTCATTGCTTGGCTTTGACTGGGGCGTCAGCGAATCCCTGTACGTGGGCCAGGATGTATGGGGCAAGTTCATGGAAAAGATGCCTGCCACCGTGGCGGTCAACCTGTACACCATGATTTTCGCCGTACCCCTGGGGCTGATGTTTGGCATTTACGCGGCGCTGAAGAAAAACCGCTGGCAGGACCATTTCATCTCCACGGCGGTGGTGGTGTTCGTTTCGGTACCCAGCTATGTGTACGCATTTCTGGTGCAGTACTTCCTGTGCTTCAAATTGAAATGGTTCCCGTTCCAGGTGAAGTCAGGGTATGACTTTTTCTCCTGGGACATGTTTGTTTCGATGGTTCCGGCGATTATTTCCCTGGGCTTCGGCACGGTGGCCGGGTTGACCCGCTACACCCGCGCGGAGCTGACGGAAGTACTTACAAGCGACTATCTGCTCCTGGCCCGCACCAAGGGCCTGAGCCGGGCGCAAACCGTTGTGCGCCATGCCCTGCGCAACGCCATGGTGCCTATCTTCCCCATGATTCTGGGCGAATTTGTGGGCATCATGAGCGGCTCGATCATCATTGAGCAGATCTTTGGCATCCCCGGGGTGGGCCCGCTGTATGTGTCGTCCATCACCGCGGCGACCCCGGACTACAATTTCTTTATGCTCCTGTCCGCCTTCTATACGTTGATCGGCCTGTTGTCCGGCATCATTGTGGACATCAGCTACGGCCTGATTGACCCGAGAATCAGAATGGGGAGTAAGAAATGATGAGTGAGATGAAAAACCTTCCGAAGATTCCCGCGTCCGAGTTCGCCTTTGTGGGGGACGAGGGCCGGCTCCATGACAAAAAGCTGGAAACCAAGCCTGTGGGCTATTTTAAGGACGCCATGATCCGCTTTTGCAAAAACAAGAGCTCCGTGGTGGCGGCCTATATCATCCTGTTCCTGGTGCTCTACGCCATCTTTGTGCCGATCTTCTGCGAGACCACCTATTCCCGCGCCCCTACCGATACCACCTACCTGATGTACACCAAGCTGCCCCCCAAGGTGGAGGGCATGGGCTGGCTGGGCATGGACGGCACCGGCAATGTTACCGTCAACGAGGCGGACTACAACACCATGCGCGCCCTGGCCCAGGAGACCGGGCTGGACCCCGTGCTGGAGGTATACCGGGCCGCGTATACCGATCCCACCTCCAGCAGCAAGACCACCTTCTACGACCTGAAGGTGGACAACTACTACCGCATGGGCATGGCGTACCTGACCCTGACCCCCGACGAGTTTGAGTCCATCCAGGCCTGGCAGGACGAGACGGGCATCCAGGTGATCTATCCCGCCATTACCGATACCAGGCAGAGCGACGCCAACATCTGGTACGAGGCCAACCGCAAGGGCGTGGCGACCCTGGACGACGAAGGCAACTTCCAGCCCATCTACAAGACCACCACCCCCACGGATACCACCTACCATTCCCTGCGCATCGCCGCGGATAACGACCCGGAACGTCCCCTGGCCTATGCCCGGGTGGGCGGCACCTCCTCCGCGCCCAGCTATGTGGTGCGCGTGTGCAAGTACACGTATTTCCAGTACCGCTACGGCTTTGAGCCGGCCTTCGTGTTCGGCACCAACGCCAAGGGCCAGGATATCTTCACCCGCCTGGCGGCCGGCGCCCGGTTCAGCTTCCTCCTGGCCATCAGCATCTCCGCCATTAACCTGTTCATCGGCGCCATCTACGGCGCCATCGAGGGCTACTACGGCGGCGCGGTGGACCTGGTGATGGAGCGCATTGCCGACGTAATCAACGGCGTGCCCTTCATTGTGGTGACAACGTTGTTCCAGTTGCACCTGGCCAATAAGGTGGGCGTGGTGCCAGCCTTGCTCTTCGCCTTTGTGACCACGGGGTGGATTGGCATGGCGGCCCGGGTGCGCATGCAGTTCTACCGCTTCAAGGGGCAGGAGTACATCCTGGCCGCCCGCACCCTGGGCGCCAGCGACTGGCGGCTGATGTTCAAGCACATCTTCCCCAACTCCCTGGGCACCATCATCACCGGTTCGGTGCTGGTGATTCCCGGCGTTATCTTCTCCGAAAGCTCCCTGACCTACCTGGGCATCATCAACCTGGAATCCTCCACCATGACCAGCGTGGGTACCATGCTGGCGGGCGGCAAAAATTACCTGAGCACCGACCCGTACATCATCCTGTTCCCGGCGCTGTTCATTGCGCTGCTGGAGGTTTCCTTCAACCTGTTTGGTAACGGTCTGCGGGATGCCTTCAACCCGTCTTTGAGAGGAGTGGAGTAAGATGGAAAAGAAACTGCAAGTCCGCCATCTGCGCATCTCCTTCCGAACCACCGCCGGCAAGGTCCAGGCGGTGCGGGACATCAGCTTTGACCTGCACAAGGGCGAAACCATGGCCATCGTGGGCGAATCCGGTTCCGGTAAGTCCGTGACCTCCAAGGCCATTCTGGGCATCCTGGCGGGCAACGCCATTGTGGAGGGCGGCGAGATCCTCTACGATGGCCAGGACCTGCTGAAGATCGGCGAGGATGACTTCTACCGCCTGCGCGGGGACAAGATCGCCATGATCTTCCAGGACCCCCTAAGCAGCCTGAACCCCATCATGCGCATCGGCAAGCAGCTCACCGAGGCCATGCTCCTCAAGGGCAAGGCCCGCCAGCGCTCCAGCAAGGAGAACTTCCACGGCAAGCTGAACACCATGGAGAAATACATGACCCAGGCACCCGGCGCCAACGCCGCGGCGGTCAAGGAAAAGTGCGACCAATTCCGCAAGTTTGAGCTCAAGCACATTGAGCTGGAGCAGGGCTACAACACCGCCGCCGAGGCCGCCCGGGAAGCCCTGGAGGAAACGAACAACATCCTCTTCCTCATTGAAAAGAACGCCTTCAAGGATGACTGCGCGGCGCAGCTGCGGCAGGTGAAGGAGTTTGCCCTGCACGCGGAAAACCCCTTTGTGGTGTCCGAGCGGGCGGAGGAGCTGAAGACCGCCGCGGGCGAACTGACCAAGGGCGTGAGCGCCCAGGTGCGCAGCGGCGATTTCTCACAGACCGTACGGTGCCTGCAAAAAATCAAGGACATCCTGACCCAGGCGCTGGACAAGGGCGAGCCGGACTTCTTTGCCCTGGGATATTACCAGACCTTTGGCAGCGGCAGCGCCCCCGCGGGCACCGTGAAGGAGAAGAATGCCTTCTATACCCGGTACCTGGAGGAGCATTTCCTGAACGACTTTATGCGCATGGTACAGGCGGGCGTGGCCTACGCGGAGCGGCAGTATGCCCAGCACCGGGCCGCGGCGCTCACCGCCCTGGACAAGGCGGCCCAAACCCTGCGTGAGGGTACGGTGGAATCCCTGATGCCCTCCGTACAGGAGCTGTGCCAGCTGGTGGATGCCTCCGTCAATCCCCTGGCCATCGTCAAGGACAGCGCGGCCTGCACCTTCTCCCGCAGCCTGCGGGATTTCCTGGATACCTACCGGGAGGGCAAGCGCACCAACGGACGCAAGCAGGCGCGCTATGAGCGCCAGGTGCGCAAGGCGCAGCGCAGCCGCAAGGCTGACTACACCGTGGCCGCCGCTTCCACCATTGATCTGGATCTGGTGAAGGAGAACATGCTGGGGCTCATCGACCGTCTCCGCACCCATTATGCGGAGCTGGCCCAGCAGGAGGTCACCGACGACCAGACCGTGCGCGCCCAGCGCCTGATGGAATACCTGAAGGAGAACGCCTCCGGCATGGTGATGAAGATCACCAAGCAGGCCGCCAAGAACAAGGCCCTGAAGCTCATGGAGGAAGTGGGCATCTCCGAGCCCCGCAAGCGCTACCGGCAGTACCCCTTCGAGTTCTCCGGCGGCATGCGCCAGCGTATCGTGATTGCCATTGCCCTGGCGGCCAACCCGGATGTGCTCATTTGCGACGAGCCCACCACGGCCCTGGACGTGACCATCCAGGCGCAGATTCTGGAGCTGATGAAGCAGCTGCGGGAGAAGTTCAATACCTCCGTCATGCTCATTACCCACGATCTGGGCGTTGTGGCGCAGTTCTGCGACTCCGTTTCCGTGGTTTACGCGGGACGTGTGGTGGAGTATGGCCCTGTTGAGATCGTGTTCCAGCGGAAGGAGAACCACCCCTATACCGCAGGCCTGTTTAACTGCATCCCCAATCTCCATGACGATCAGCCCCGGCTGCACCCCATCGCCGGACATATGGCCGACCCCAGAGTGGAATACAAGGGCTGCTGCTTCGCCGACCGCTGCGAGTACGCCACGGAGCGCTGCCGGACGGAAGCGCCGTCCATGCACGTGTGCGGCGAACACGGCATCCTGTGCCACCGTTATGCCGAGAAGGAGGAGTTCTGATATGGCAATGCCTCTTGTTGAAACGAAGAATCTGAAAAAATATTTCAAGACAGGCGCGGGAATGCTCCATGCCGTTGAGGACGTCAACCTGAAGATCATGCCCGGCAAGACCTTGGGCGTGGTGGGCGAAAGCGGCTGCGGAAAGTCCACCCTGGGCAGAACCATTCTGCGGCTCCAACCGGCAACTTCCGGTGAGGTGCTGTACAACGGGGAAAACATTCTGAAATACAAGGGCAAGGATATGCAGAAGATTCATCTGAACATGCAGATGGTTTTCCAGGATCCCTACAGCTCCCTTGACCCCCGTATGTCCGTTCACAATCTGATCGCCGAGCCGGTGCAGGTGTGCGGCCTGCTGAAAACAAAGGCAGAAATCAACGAGCATGTCCGGGAGATCATGGACATGTGCGGTCTGCCTGCGGATCAGGCGAACCTGTTCCCCCACGAGCTGGACGGCGGCCTGCGCCAGCGGGTCGGCCTGGCCAGAGCCATGGCGGTAAGCCCCAAGTTCATCGTCTGCGATGAGCCGGTCTCGGCTCTGGACGTGTCCATTCAGGCGCAGATTCTGAACCTGCTGATGGATTTGCAGGAGCAGCGGGAGCTTTCCTATATGTTCATCACCCACGATCTGTGCGTGGTGAAGCACATCAGCGACGAGATCATGGTCATGTATATGGGACAGGTGGTGGAGCACGCGAAGACTGCGGAGCTGTTTGCCAACCCTGTACACCCCTATACCAAGGCACTGCTTCACGCGGTACCCACCATTGATCTGTCCAAGCGGAACAGAGAGGGCTTCATGCTCCGGGGCGAGGTTACCAGCCCCATCAATCCTGCACCCGGCTGCCGGTTCGCGCCCCGCTGCCCCTACGCAACGGATAAGTGCAAGGAGAATGTCTGCCTGAAGGAAGTCAGCCCGGATCACTTTGTTGCCTGTTCTCTTTGCGATTGAATCACAGAAATAAGGCAATACCGCACAATTTGGCAAGACGGCTGAGGCTCGCGGACACAATTGCGCGGTGTTGCCATAACGAAAGCGCGGCACCGGTGCGGATGGGGAAACCCTCCGCCCGGGGTTGAGCGTAATTGGAGGAATGACATGGATCTCAATTCTATCAAGACAGAACAGCGTAACAGCCGGACTGCACAGATCGACACCATGAGTACGCTGAGTATGGTCAAGCTGATCAACGAAGAAGATAAAAAGGTCGCCGTGGCGGTGGGAGATGAGGCCGAACACATTGCCCAGGCGGTGGATGTGATCGCCGCTCAGCTCAAGCAGGGCGGACGGCTGGTCTACAGCGGCTGCGGCACCTCCGGACGCCTGGGCATTCTGGACGCCGTGGAATGTCCGCCTACCTATTCTACCGATCCCGGCGAGGTGATCGGCCTGATCGCCGGCGGAAACGAGGCGATTTTCCGGGCAAAGGAAGGCGCGGAGGATGACGAAGCCCTGGGCGCGGAGGATTTGAAGAAAATCGACTTTGGCAGCAAGGACGTGCTGGTGGGCATTGCCGCCTCCGGCAGAACCCCTTATGTGCTGGGCGCCATGAATTACGCCAGGGAGCAGGGCGCCCATGTTATCGGCATTTCCTGCAACCCCGGTTCCCAGGTGGAGAAGACGGCGGAAATCGCCATCACCCCCACTCCCGGCCCCGAGGTGGTCACCGGCTCTACCCGGATGAAGAGCGGCACCGCCCAGAAAATGGTGCTGAATATGCTCTCCACCGGCGCAATGATCAAGCTGGGTAAGGTATACGGCAACCTGATGGTGGATGTGAAAGCCACCAACGAGAAGCTGGTGGAGCGGTGCAAGCGCATCGTCTGCGAAGCCACCGGCGTGGATTACGATACGGCTACCAAGGCTCTGGAGCAGTGCGGCTACCGGGCAAAGGTCGCCATTGTCATGCTGAAAACCGGCGGCGACGTCCATGACGCCGAGCAGCGGCTGGAAGCCCATGAGGGACGGGTCGCCCAGGCCGTGGGGGAGAACTGATTATGGCACATCTGCGTTGTGATTTCCGGTCGGATGCCATGGCGATGAATACCTCCATGACCGTGATTTTGCCGGAGAAAACCGATTTGTCCCAGGTGCCGGTGGTGTATCTGCTCCACGGGCTGGAGGACAACTGCACGGGCTGGACGCGGTACACCAGCGTGGAGCGTTATGCCCGGGAAAAGGGCGCTGCGCTGGTGATTCCGGAGGTTCAGCGAAGCTTTTATACGGACATGGAGCAGGGAATTCCCTATTTCACCTTTATCCATGACGAGCTGCCGGAGATTTGCCGGGGCTTTTTCGGGTTCTCCGCCCGGCGGGAGAAGAACTACATGATGGGTCTTTCCATGGGCGGCTACGGCACGCTGAAATGCGTGCTGCAAACCCCGGAGAGTTACGCTGGCGCGGCGACTTTCTCCGCCGTGGCGGATATCGAGGAATTTGCCGCCGGGCAGACAGCCGCGGAGAAACGAGAGCTTCAGGCTGTGTTCGGACAGTCCCTGAAAATCCCGGCGGACTGCAATCTGCTGACACTGGCAGAAAAAGCGGATGCGTCCGGGCTGCCGAAGCTTTATATGGCCTGCGGCGAGCAGGACGGTCTGTACGCCGCCAACGTGCGGCTGACGGACAAGCTGACGGCGTTGGGCGCGGATATCCGGTTTGAACACTGGGAGGGCATCCACAACTGGGTGTTCTGGGACGCGGCGGTTCGGAAGGCTCTGGATTACCTGCTGTAGGACGAAAGGAAAAAACGGATGGACTTTATTGCAGGAGTAGACGGCGGCGGCACCAAGACCAAGGTAGTCTGCGCCTCGCCGGAGGGAAAGATGCTGGATACTGCGGTGTTCGGCCCCTTCAATATGAACAGCATCGGCGCGGAGCGATTCTCCGCGCTGCTGCGGGAGCTTTGCGCCTATCTGAACGGAGTGGGCCATTGCCGGGCGCTTTGCATCGGCTCTGCCGGTATCAGCAACAGGGAAATGACCCGTATCGTAGAGACGGAAATGACCCGGGGCGGCATCGAAAACTGGAAGCTGGTAGGCGACCAGGTGATCGCCCTGAACGGCGCGCTGTCCGGCGAAGCGGGTATTGCCCTGATTGCCGGTACCGGCTCCATCTGCTTCGGAAAGAACGGGGCGGGGGACTACGCCCGTTCCGGCGGCTGGGGACATCTGATCGGCGACGAGGGCAGCGGCTACGCTCTGGGCAGGGATGCCCTGGCGGCGGTTGCCCGCGCCTGGGACGGCTGGGGCGAGAAGACGCTGCTGTCCCGGCTGCTGGCCGAGGAGATGGAACTGGACGACCAGAAGAAGATCATTTCCTACACCTACGGCGGCGACAAGAGCCGGATCGCGGCATTGGCGCCCCTGGTGGAGCAGGCAGCCGGGCAGGGCGACGGGGTCGCTCTGGCAATCATCCGGGACAATGCCGTCAAGATGACCGGCTTAGTCGGCGCGGTGGCGCGTCAGCTGGATATCAAAGCCGGAAAGGTTGCCATGCTGGGCGGACTGCTGGAGCATGACACCAAGCTTCGGGAGACCTTCGTCGCGGAAATGGGCAGGCAGTATCCCGCTCTTACCTGCACGGAGCCGGAGCAGGACGCAGCGGCCGGCGCGCTGATGCTGGCAAAAGAAATGCTGTGAGGTGACAATATGCACCCGATCGTAGGATGTATGGAAAAAGACAGCCGTCTCGTGGTGGGACTGATGTCCGGCACCTCGGCCGACGGCGTGGATGCGGCGCTGTGCCGGATCACCGGCCATGGAACGGCGTCTAAAATCGAACAGCTGGGCTTTGTGTTTCAGCCCTTTACCGGGGAAATTCGCCGGGAAATCCTGCGGCTGGCCAGCGGCAACAGTGCCTGCGCGGCGGATTTCTGTAAGATGAATTTCCTCCTGGGGGAGCTGTACGTCCAGGCGGTGGAGGCGCTGTGCAACCAGACCGGCGTCCGGGCGGAGCAAATCGACCTCATCGGCAGCCACGGCCAGACCTTCTGGCACATTCCGCTGCCGGAAACCTATCTGGGACACAGCTTCCGCAGCACCTTCCAGCTGGGAGAAGGCTCGGTGC
>ERZ826242.3872-NODE-3872-length-10187-cov-2.472957_pt1 | contig 10187 bp, 7 predicted proteins | sample MGYA00519871_ERZ826242 | MGnify/ENA primary metagenome ERZ826242 (study PRJEB31778, sample SAMEA3449226) | human gut metagenome | biome: human gut; feature: human-associated habitat; material: faeces | place: United Kingdom | collected 2010/2012 ... | reverse complement strand
ACCACAAGTGCTGATATGAGGCTGCCTAATGCACAGAGCAGCATAGAAACGCCTTCTGCGATAATATCGCTGAGTGCGCTGCCTTCGGTTTGTACCAAAGTGGTTATTTCTGACATATAATCTGGAATTTTTAACTCCAACCATACTTGGCCTACGATAAAGAGCAGGCTACAGCAGATCATTAACCATTCTTGCTTACGTAGATATTTTAAGATCCTAAGCATAACTACACTCCTTTCAGTAACGGAGACCAGTATAGAACCTTTTTCTCAACTAAAACTCACCCCAAGCTCAACTGAAACTCAATTACAGTGTTTTTTGGCTGAACTTCAGTTGAAATTTTTAGTTGGTTTTGTCGCTAAGCGTTGAGACAAGCTTGGGTAATGCTGCTTATTTATGGTATAATGCTTTCAGGAGGTGAGGCTAATGTTTAATATCTTAGTGGTTGAAGATGATCAAGAGCTGCGGGAATTGTTCTGTACAGTTCTCCGAGAGAACGGCTATCATCCACTGGAGGCAGGTGATGGTGCAGCAGCCTTAGAGGTGCTGGATAAGGAGTATATAGACCTGATTATCTCCGATATTATGATGCCGAATATTGATGGCTATACGCTGATACGCGAATTACGCGAAGCCAACTATATGATGCCGATCCTGATGATTACTGCTAAAGATAGCGCTAGTGATAAACAGGCCTGTTTCCGTGCCGGTATTGACGACTATATGGTCAAGCCTATCGATGTCAATGAGATGATTTGGCGAGTGGAGGCGCTATTGCGCCGTTCCAAAATCATCAGCGAAAGAAAGCTAAAGCTAGGAGACACCGTTTTTGATTACGATTCGCTCACCGTATCCTCTAGTCATCAGCAAGAAGAAATTTTGCCGCAGAAAGAATTTTATCTTATTTATAAATTGGCTTCATCTCCTAACCGTATCTTCACCCGCCGGCAACTGATGGATGAAATTTGGGGTATGGATACAGATACCGATACCCATACTCTGGATGTGCATATCAATAGACTGCGGGAAAGATTTCGCAATAATCCTGATTTTGAGATCGTCACCGTGCGTGGCTTGGGCTATAAGGTGGTGCGTAAATGAGAAAAAGACATTTACTTAAGGGACGGCCACCGGCTAAAATCATTGTTGTCTTTTCTGTGGTCGTTTTTGTGATTGCTACTTTGACGATGTTTTTCACCGGGGCGATCTCGGCCTTGTTGTTTCATCTGGAAGTTTTGGGCGAACCAAATATTTTGCTTAATGTCGTCTTTCTCTGCGTGCTCAGTATTATTTTGAGTACTATCCTAGCCAGAATGCTCGGCACTGCTATTTTAAGGCCAATTTCAGCGATTAATGAAGCCACTAAAGCTATGGCCAAAGGTGACTTCAGCGTGCGTATGAATGAAGACGTCCCTGCTTCAGAGATTAGCGAAATGGCACATAATTTTAATATTATGGCTGAGGAATTGGAACGTACCGAAACATTTAGTAATGATTTTATCAGCAATGTTTCTCATGAGTTTAATACCCCGCTTTCAGCTATTGAGGGCTATGCTACTTTATTGCAAAACAAAAATTTAGAAGAGGAAAAAAGGCAAGTGTATATCGCCAAAATCCTCTTCAATGTCAAACGCCTTTCTTCGCTTACCGGCAATATTTTGCAGCTTTCCCGTTTGGAAAATCAACAAATCATGCCTGTCAAAACCAGCTATCAGCTCGATGAGCAGCTACGAGAAACAGTAATTCTTTTCGAGGAACAGTGGAGCGCTAAAAATATCCAGCTCGATATCGATTTGGAGAACGTCGTTTATTATGGCAGTTGTGATCTATTGGCCCAAGTATGGCAAAATATTTTTGGCAATGCGGTTAAATTCAGCCCGGAAAATGGCACTATCCGGGTGATCCTCCGTCAGGAGGATAATCATGTCAGAGTATCGATTGCTGATAATGGACCGGGCATGAGCCCAGAGGTTCAGCAGCGGATTTTTGAGAAATTTTATCAGGGGGATAACTCTCATTCTGGTGAAGGTAATGGACTGGGGTTGACCCTGGCCAAGCGGATAGTTGATCTTTGCGGTGGTCAAATTATTATTTCCAGCAAAGAGAATAAGGGTACTGCTTTCCATATTATTCTTCCTGTAGAAACGCCAAACTAGCTAAAGTTTTTGGTGATAGTTATTGATATTGCTTATAGAAAAGGTCCAGCATAAATGCTGGACCTTTTTTAGTAGGAACCTTGGTGGTATAAGTTATTGATCTGGGTAAAATCAGTATCGCTATATTGGTATTGTGGCTGATAGCGAAACAGTGTTAGGGCTGCACTACGCAGGATACGCTCCATATCAGCATTTTCCTGCTCTGTTTTCAGCGGCGCTACTCCGTCATCAAACTCGATAACACATACTATATTTAATGAATCTGCCTCGCAGATAGCGAAGTCCAGATACTTGTCCTGCATTTTATCCAGTAGTGCATAGGTTATCCTACTTTCGGGAGAGGCATAGACTAAGTTTTGAATCCGTATTTTGGGAAAGACAACTAACGACGGATCCAGATATTGGTTCAGTGCCCGGTAAAAAGTGGTCTCCTCGGGCGTGAGGGGATTAGTCCGTTTTTCATATGGCCATTGAGCCATGGAGTCGAGCGGGTTATTTTGTTTTTTGGAGCGATAAACGCTTAGCCCTACCATAATGGAAAAAAAGAGCAGAGGAATGATAAATTGCATAATTGATCTCCTGATAGCCCAGCTTTCTATCTGCATGATACAATTTTTGTTCTGTGATGTCAAATAATGCTTGACATTGATATTATACGAATGTATAATGGTAGCGTAATACACATGTGTATAATGATGGAGGGCAAGTAATGAAAGATAAAGAGGGAAAGATTAAAAAACTTCCTGATGGAGAGCTGGAGGTAATGCTGGTTATCTGGCGTGCCCGGGAGCCGATTTCCGCTTCAGCTATCCTTCAAGAACTAGATGGCCAGCGTAGCTGGGCGTTATCTTCTTTAATGACGGTTTTGTCACGCCTTAGTTGTAAGGGGTTCGTCCATTGTGAAAAGCAGGGCAGAAACAATCTTTATTCTGCATTGATCAGCGAAGAAGAGTATAAACGCGAAGAAGGCAGCGCTTTTTTCCGCAAGCTCTATCATAATTCCCTAACTGATCTGGTCAATTCACTTTATAGTTCCAAATCGATCGATGAAAACGATTTGGAAGAACTTCGTAGTTTTCTGGATGAGCTAGAAGGAGAAACAAAACAATGAGCTCTCTATTTAGCACAATTTTGGAGATATCGCTGGCAGTGGGGATCATTATTTTATTGATAGTGATTCTTTCTCCCTGGATGGACAAAAAGTTCACCCATAAGTGGAAATATTACTTGTGGTTGGTTTTAGCAGTGCGCCTTTTGATACCTTTTCAGATAACGATACCTCAGCCGACTGCCGAGGTGGACGCTACTCATTTTTCTGCTGTGCAGATAACAGTTCCTGATGCTGTGACTAGACCTTTGGAAACGGTATTGGGTAGTGCTGCCGCCAATGAGCAGGAGCCTACCAATGGGGTAGCTGAACCAACTGCGCCTGTCAATGCCGGGATAGCTGCTGATCAGGCCACTCCTGTCCCGGCCGACAACCCCTGGTATTACCAGTTATCCTTGCTGGATATTATACAGATGATCTGGCTGCTGGGGATGTTGCTTTTCTTATTATGGCATCTTGGACGCTATTGGAGCTGCAAGCGTCAATTAGCCCGTTGGCGCCGTCCTTACTATAGTCAATTAACTGCTCAACTATGCCAGGAATTGGGAATTAAAAAAGTCCCCACGCTGTATATCACAGCTCAGGCTCCCGGGCCGATGATGCTGGGCTTTTTCCGTCCGATTGTCTATTTGCCTGATATCCCAGAGAATGATACTGATTTTTATTTTATCCTTAAGCATGAGCTGATCCATTGGCGGCGCAAAGATATTTGGTATAAATTATTGCTCCTGATTGCTTGCGCTGTACATTGGTTCAATCCTTTAGTCCATCTTGCTTTCCGTTGTGCTTGCCGCGATTTAGAGATGGCTTGTGATGAAGCCGTGGTGGCTAATGCTGATGCTTCGGCCAGACGGCAATATAGCGAGGCTATTTTTACCTATATGAAAAAGCAGGTTTGCCGTCCTGCGCAATTGTCTACTTATTTTAATGGGGGGATCAAAACAATGAAACAAAGGTTTAGTAATATTTTAAGCACTGCCGTCAAACGTCGTGGACGTGCGGCTTTGGTAGCTGTAATGCTGGTTTTAGTAGCTGCAGGTGGTCTCTTTGCCTGCTCTATTCAGGAGGATACTAATACTCCTGCTGGTAATAATGAAGCGAATGGTTGGCCTCAGGATATCATCGCTGAATTAGGCGCTATGAATGAAGAGGAGTTGCGTGATTATATTACGCAGCCGATAGCAGACGGTACGATCGAGGAGATCGCTCAGCAGGTGATTAGCCAGGATATCGCTAGTTATTTCATTAGTAATATCACTGGAGATGGTACTGTCAATGGTGAGTATGATGCTACCATCATTGATGCCGAGATTATCTCTATCGATTTGCTTGGCAGTTATGATGAGGATACCTCTCAGCCTCTGTATGTATATTATCCTCAATACCGGCTCCAGCCTGATGATCCTGATAAAGTCGTTTTGGCGGGCGCCCGTGGACTTGACGAAGACGGCTGGATTATTAATAGCAATATGATGAATTCGCGAATTCTGGTTACCCCGACAGAGGATGGCCGCTATTCCTTCCTGAGTTGTCCTGCTTTTGATTTACCGTTGAATAAGGCTATTCAAGAATCGCTTTATGGCGCTAACTCTGTCTCGGCGATGGATTTCACAATGTCTGGTGACAGTTTCCTTTATACTCTTGGCCGTCAGGTAGGAGACTATCCCTGGAATGAAGATTATAGCGAACCAGTCGATATCACTGATGCCGGCACGATTGATAACACCGATATGCCGGGCACAGAATTTTCCCGTGCTATCATTTCTACCGGGCATGATGATTTAGGCCAAACCGAGATGGTCTGGTATCGTGTAGCAGAAAGCGGTATGAAATATATTTACAGCCTCTCGACCACAGATCCTTATGTCAGCTGCGGTTTTGCCGGTTCTCATCATGCTAGAGTGGGTCAGACCGAGGCAGAGCTGCTGGAGGGTTGGAGCGATGTCCTGACTGAGGATACTAATATCGTTTATAGTGAGGGCGATGATTCGCTGTGTGTATTTGATAAAGTTTATACTTATACTCTGGAGTTTACTGATGATAGTGGCAACCATACTTGGGTGATGAATTATTATCTCAATGAGGGTGTGATCGCCGGCGTGGAAATGTCGATAGTTCTTTATTAATATATTGCTGATACTTAGGGGAGCAGAAGCTAAGAGATACTCTGCTCCCCTACAATTATCTTAGTTCGCTAATTCTATTATCTTTGCGTGGTGTACGATTATTGTCCTAGCAAACGGCAGCAGTCTTTTCAACTATAATTCACAGAGCAGGTCTTGACAAATGATTGGGAATTGCATATAATGAAATCAATCAAAAGGGAGTAGTTATAAGCATCGCTATCAACATCACGACTGCTAAGCCAGTCTGGTAGTGAGCGCCGAGTATTCGGTAACAAGACTTTTGAGTATATGCTTCTATTGAGAGGAAGCTTATACCCAAAAGCTTTTTTTATGCATTGACTTCCCTAAGATGCAGATAGTGGCTTGTTAATAATGACGTTTATGGTATGTTAACGCAAGATATTGGTTACATAGGACATATTAAAATGGATGGAATTATTGCCAAGGCCATATCTGATTTTGACGATCATCAAGAAGAAGGAGTAATCAGCTATTATGGAACCAACATTCTATGACCGCACTACCGACCAGGTGCTCGATGCTGTTGGCGCGAGTCCGACCGGCCTTTCTGCAGCAGAGGCTGAGCAACGCCTACAAAAATTTGGCAAAAATGCTTTGGCTGAGGCCAAGAAAAAATCCGTCCCAGTGGTCTTTTTGGAGCAATTCAAAGATCTATTGGTCATTATCTTGATCATTGCCGCTATTATCTCCATGCTCTCTAGCAATATCGAGAGTACCATTGTTATCTTTGCCGTGCTGATCTTGAATGCTATTTTAGGCACAGTGCAGCATTTTAAGGCGGAAAAATCACTGGAAAGTCTAAAGGCAATGTCATCGCCGACTGCTAAAGTCATCCGCGATAACACTAAAACAATTATCCCTTCGGCCCAACTGGTACCTGGCGATATCGTAGAGCTGGAAGCCGGCGATATGGTGGTAGCGGATGGCCGTATTTTAGAGAATTTTTCTCTTAAGGTTAATGAAAGTTCACTGACCGGCGAGAGCGAGGGTGTAGAAAAAACAGCCGATGTGATCACCGGCGGCAAAGTTGCCCTAGGAGATCAGAAGAATATGGTCTTCTCTGGCTCCCTGGTTACCTATGGACGAGCATTGATGGTTGTCACCGCAACCGGTATGAATACCGAGCTGGGTAAAGTCGCTGCATTGATGAATCAGACCCAGCAGAGGAAAACTCCTTTGCAGCGGAGCCTAGATGATTTCAGTAAAAAGCTGGCCATTATCATTCTGGCCATTTGTGTTGTTGTCTTCGGCTTGTCTCTTTATCATGCTGATAGTATGGATTGGCAGGCTATACTTGATTCGTTGATGTTTGCTGTAGCCTTAGCTGTGGCTGCTATCCCAGAGGCCTTAAGCTCTATCGTTACTATTGTTCAGGCTATGGGTACTCAGAAAATGGCCCGCCAAAACGCCATTATCAAAGATTTGAAAGCAGTAGAGACCTTGGGTGCAGTATCTGTTATCTGTTCAGATAAAACAGGTACGCTCACCCAGAACAAAATGAGCCCGCAGAAGATCTATGTTGATGGTGATTTATTCGATCATCAACAGCTTGATTTGACTAATACAGTACATCACCGCTTGCTGCAATCAGCTATTTTGGCCAGTGATGCTACCACTGATGAAAAAGCCGGTACCTTTATCGGCGACCCAACTGAGGTCGCTCTGATTATGGTTGGCGATGGCTTAGGCATCGACGAGGGCGAATATCGGAGCCGTTATCCGCGTCTTTGCGAATTAGCCTTTGATTCAGACCGTAAACTGATGTCTACTCTCAATGACGTAGATGGCCAATGCATTCTTTATACCAAAGGCGCCATCGATGTCCTGCTCGACCGTTCCCAATATGTTCTTACCGCCACAGGTCCAGAGCCTTTAACTGCAGAGAAACGTCAGCAGATCTTAGATGTCAACCTGGCTCTTTCTAATGATGGCTTGCGAGTATTGGCCTTTGCTATGAAAGAGCTGCCGGAAGAAAGGGAACTCACTTTAGCAGATGAAGATCAGTTTACCTTTATCGGCTTGATTTCTATGATCGATCCTCCACGCCCAGAGGCAATTAAAGCTGTAGAAGAGGCTAAGCAGGGTGGAATCAGGACGATCATGATTACCGGTGACCATAAAGTCACTGCTACTGCCATTGCTCGCCAGTTGGGTATTTTCCGTGATGGCGATCTGGCAGTCACCGGCGTTGAGCTTGATGAGCTTACAGATGCCGGACTAGATGAGCGCCTGGAGCGCATTTCGGTATATGCCCGTGTTTCTCCTGAGCATAAAATCCGGATTGTAGAAGCTTGGCAACGGAAAGGCAAGATCGTCTCGATGACTGGCGATGGTGTGAATGATGCTCCTGCCCTGAAAGCTGCAGATATTGGCGTAGCAATGGGCATAACCGGTACTGAAGTCTCCAAAGATGCTGCTTCAATGATCCTGGCTGATGATAATTTCGCTACTATTGTTAAGGCAGTGGTCAATGGCCGTGGCGTTTATACCAATATCAAAAATGCCATCAATTTCTTGCTCTCTGGTAATATGGCAGGCATTATCTGCGTCTTTTTGACCTCTATTTTAGCTTTGCCGGTACCATTTGCTACGGTACATTTGCTGTTCATTAATTTGCTCACTGACTCTTTACCGGCTATAGCTATCGGTGTAGAACCTGCCACAGGTAATCTTTTGAAACAACCGCCGCGTGATCCTAAGGAGCCTATCTTGACCAAGAGTCTTTTGCTGCGCATTTTTATTTATGGTGCTTTGATCGCCTGTGCAACGATGGGCGCTTATTTCATCGGATTGGAATCAGCTGGTGCTGATCTGGCGATGACGATGGCGTTTGCTACCTTGACTTTGGCACGGTTATTCCATGGCTTTAACTGCCGTGGTATGCAGTCGATCTTTAAGCTGGGATTTGGCACTAATAAAGCCAGCATCGTTGCTTTTATCGCTGGCGTAATACTTTTGTCCGCCGTGCTCTTCATTCCAGGCCTTGGTAATCTCTTCCAGGTTGCTGATTTTACGATTGCTCATATCGGTTGGATCGTGCTATTAGCTTTCCTGCCTACTGTGGTCATTCAGATTTATAAAGTTATCCATGATGCTGTCACTAGCCGCAATAATCGTTTAGATAAAACTGGTGGTACCGCTTAGTAGCGAGATAAATATTAAAATAGTCTTGCAGATAGCGGAATCTCATCAATAAGGTTATTTTATTAATAAAACAGTAGTTAGCAAATAAAAAAAGCAGGAGTCAAAAGACTCCTGCTTTTCGTTTAGCAAATTCAGCAGATTTATTTATTCTGGATATATTCGTCAATAGCAGCAGCGGCTTTCTTGCCTGCGCCCATCGCCAGAATAACAGTAGCAGCACCGGTAACAGCATCGCCGCCGGCATAAACGCCTTCACGGCTGGTTTTACCAGTTTCTTCATCAGCGATGATACCGCCCCATTTCTGAGTATCAAGACCAGGGGTAGTGGATTTGATCAGCGGGTTCGGGCTGGTACCGATACCAACGACAACGGTCTGGACTTCCATCTCATACTCGCTGCCTTGTTTCGGGACAGGACGGCGACGGCCGGATTCATCAGGCTCGCCAAGCTCCATTTCGATAACTTCCATTGCCCGGACTCTGCCTTCCTCATCACCAAGGATTTTGGTCGGGTTGGTAAGCATCTTGAAGACAATGCCTTCTTCTTTAGCATGATGAACTTCCTCTGCACGGGCAGGCAGCTCAGCATCAGAACGGCGATAAACGATATAGACGGTCTCAGCACCCATTCTCTTAGCGCAGCGAGCAGCGTCCATGGCGACGTTACCACCACCGATAACAGCTACGGTTTTACCGACTTTGATCGGGGTGTCATGGTTCGGGAAATCATAAGCTTTCATCAGGTTGATACGGGTGAGGAATTCGTTGGCGGAATAAACGCCCATCAGGTTTTCACCCGGAATTTTTTGGAAGTTCGGCAGACCAGCACCAGAACCAATGAACACAGCTTCAAAGCCTTCTTCTTCCAGCAGTTCATCGAGGGTAATGCATTTGCCGATGACCATATCTGGGATGATTTTGACGCCTAAAGCCTCAACAGTTGCGATCTCACGACGTACCAAGGCCTTGGGCAGACGGAATTCAGGAATACCATAAACAAGAACGCCGCCAGCAGTATGAAGAGCTTCAAAGATGGTGACATCATAGCCTTTTTTGGCCAGGTCGCCAGCGCAGGTCAGACCAGCAGGGCCGGAACCGATAACAGCGACTTTATGTCCGTTTTTAGCGGGAGCTGCAGCCTGTTCTTTGGCATTTTCCATTGCATAGTCTGCAACAAAGCGCTCAATACGGCCGATACCAACTGGATCGCCTTTTTTGCCGCGGACACACAGTTTTTCGCACTGGGTTTCCTGGGGGCAAACACGACCGCAGATAGCGGGCAGGCTGTTGGTGCTTTTGACGATCTCGGCAGCTTCCATGAATTTGCCCTCAGCTACCAGAGAAAGAAATTCTGGGATACGGACATTGACTGGGCAACCAGATACGCAAGGCTGGTTTTTGCAGTTCAGGCAACGTTTTGCCTCATCTATAGCCATTTCGGCTGTATAACCCAGAGCAACTTCCTTGAAGTTTTTATTACGAACATTTGGTTCCTGCTCGGGCATGGGGTTTTTATCTAAACGCATATTGGCCATTATCTTACACCTCCGGTCAAGCGGCATTCATGTTTCTTCATGCTCTCGGCTTCTTCATCGCGATACATACGGGAACGGGCGATAACTTCGTCAAAGT
>ERZ826242.3871-NODE-3871-length-10192-cov-2.522541_pt1 | contig 10192 bp, 11 predicted proteins | sample MGYA00519871_ERZ826242 | MGnify/ENA primary metagenome ERZ826242 (study PRJEB31778, sample SAMEA3449226) | human gut metagenome | biome: human gut; feature: human-associated habitat; material: faeces | place: United Kingdom | collected 2010/2012 ... | reverse complement strand
CGGTGATGATGAGCAGGTCATTGCCGAGCGTGAGGCCGACCATTGCGGCAGCCCAGCCCGAGTACGAGTTGAGCATCGAGATGACGACGGGCATGTCGCCACCACCGATGGCCATGACCAGGTGCAATCCGAGCACGAGCGATACAGCGGTCAGGATGCCGAGCGGCAGCAAGCCCGCATCGACGCCTTCGGTGTTGGCGAACCACACGATGAGGGCAATCGAGGCAATGACCATGATGAGGTTGAGGATGTTACGACCGGGCAGCGTGAGGGGCTTGCCCGAGATGCGCGCGGCGAGCTTGAGGTAGGCGATGATCGACCCGGTGAAGGTGACCGCGCCGATGAAAACAGCAAGACCGGTCTCTGCCATATGGAAGGCATTTTCCGCCCCGCCCGCCAGGTTACCTGGCGTCGTGAAGAACGAGCCAAATGCCACGAGCACGGCTGCCGCACCCACGAACGAGTGCAGCATTGCCACGAGCTGCGGCATTGCCGTCATCTGCACGGTTTTGGCGCGCCAAATGCCGATGATGGCGCCAATGATGATGGCGGCGGTCATGAAGCCGATGACGGGACCAAGGGGCTGCGTGGACGAGACGAGCGTCACGAGTATGACGGCAACGAGTGCGAGCACCATGCCCGCGATGCCGAAGAAGTTGCCGCGCTGAGCGGTCTTTTGCTTGGAGAGTCCTGCGAGCGCAAGAATGAAGAGCAGCGCCGCGACAAGATATGCGAGGGACTCGAAATGCGCGAGAGCGTCGAGAATCGTGGAGTTCATCGCTAATCAGAGCTCCTCTCGAACATCTTGAGCATTCGGTGCGTCACCAGAAAGCCGCCGAAGATGTTGATGGAGGCCACCGCCATGGCAATGAACGCCAGTACGGTGACCACGAGGTTTGATGAGCTGATGAGCAAGATCGCGCCCACGATGATGATGCCCGAAATGGCATTGGTCACCGACATGAGCGGGGTGTGCAGCGTGTGCGGAACGCCGCCGATCACGTAGAAGCCTCGAGCACGACGAAGTGAGAGGTCATGGAAGGCGGCGCGAGCATGACGACAACCGCGCCAAGCAGCACTGCGGCAACTTTCCACCACCACTTGGCGAATGCCGATTTCTTCTTGGGCTCCTCGACCGGCATCGCCTCAGCCGGCGTCTCCTCCTTCTTGGGGGTGGCCGAAACGCTGACCGCGGGTGGCGGCCACATGCCCGTGCCGTCGAGTGTGACGGTGATGCCGCGAATGACCTCGTCATCTTCATCGAGGACAAGCACACCGTCCTTGTCCGGCGCCGCTTTCTTGGCGACGATATCCATCGCGATTTTTGCCAAATACAGATTGGTCCCTACGCCGGCAGTCGCCGTAATGCCTGTGTTGTACAATACGTCCCGGATCATGGTCATGGCGAGGTCGTGGGCAGATATTTTATAATGAGTAGGAGAAATAAATATGCGCATTTTAATGCTTGGAAACAGCTATATTTTTACAAATGATCTGCCGAGTATACTGGCGGAAATCACGGGTGCCGAAGTGGTACAGAACACACGCGGCGGTGCACGCTTACGTGAGCAGCTGAACCCTGAAACAAGGCTCGGCGCAAAAGCATTGGAGCTGCTGCAAAATGAAAAATGGGATTACGTCGTTTTGCAGGAGATGAGCAACGGCCCTATCACAGCAAAGGAAAGCTTTATGCAGAGCGTGAAAGATTTGTGCGGTAAAATTCGTGAAAACGGTGCCGTACCGGTTCTGTATGCGACATGGGCATACCAAAAAGACGGCAAACAGCTTCAAAAATTCGGCATAGATTACGATGAGATGTACCGCAAAATGCACGAAGCCTATGCAGAAGCGGCAGAGAAAAACCACACGTTGCTCGCCGATGTCGGCAGTGCATTTTATGAAAAAACCGAAACCGAAAATCTTTTCAACGACGACGGCAGCCATCCGAACGAAGCGGGCTCGAACCTTGCCGCCGAAACGATTGCCGAAGTCATTTTAAAGGATGCAAACGCATAATGTATCCCTACTGTGCATACGCTGTATCGGAAAAATACGGCGAAACGGGGGAGCGATATGTTAGAACGCATCGGAGAAATGCATGGGCGAGAGGTGATCAGTGTTTTGGATGGCTCGCGCATCGGGTATCTCGGTGATATTGAATTTGATACACAGCAGGCGGCACTGACGGCGATCGTGGTGTACGGCCGTCCACGCTTTTTCGGATTGTTTGGCAGAGAGAATGACTGTGTGATCCCATGGAGCGCTGTGAAGACCATTGGGGAGGATGCGGTGCTGGTCGATCACATTCCCGTAAAGCGGACACCGAAGCGCAGCTTCTTACAAAATTTCTTTGAAAACGGATAGAAAACACTTGCTTTACCCGGCATGTTGTGCTATAATAGTTCAGCGATTTGCAGATTCTGCAAGCAAAAACGCACGCCGAGGCTCTCGGATTGGTGCCGCGAAAGCGGTTTTCCCCGAAAATATCAGCCCGGCGGAGGAAAAACCAAGGAGGTATTTTCAAATGGCAGTCGTATCAATGAAGCAGCTTCTGGAGGCCGGTGTTCACTTCGGTCACCAGACAAGAAGATGGAACCCGAAGATGGCACAGTACATCTTCACGGAGAGAAACGGTATCTACATCATCGACCTGCAGAAGTCTGTAGGCAAGGTTGACGAAGCTTACAAGGCTATCTTCGACATTGCTGCAGAGGGCGGAAACATCCTTTTCGTAGGAACCAAGAAGCAGGCACAGGATGCAGTAGCAACTGAGGCACAGAGATGTGGTATGTATTATGTAAACCAGAGATGGCTTGGTGGTATGCTTACCAACTTCAAGACCATCCAGAGCAGAATCGCTCGTCTTCGTCAGATCGAGACCATGTCTGAGGACGGTACTTTTGATGTACTGCCAAAGAAGGAAGTTATCGAGCTGAAGAAGGAGTGGGAGAAGCTTGAGAAGAACCTTGGAGGTATCAAGGATATGCCAGGTATCCCGGATGCAATCTTCGTAGTTGATCCTAAGAAGGAAAAGATCTGTGTTCAGGAAGCTCACACTCTGGGTATTCCGCTGATCGGTATCGCTGATACCAACTGTGATCCGGAAGAGCTGGATTATGTAATTCCGGGTAACGATGATGCTATCAGAGCTGTAAAGCTGATCGCTTCTAAGATGGCAGATGCTGTTATCGAGGCTAAGCAGGGCGAGGCTGAGGAAGTTGATGAGGTTGCAGAGGCTGGCGAGGAGATGCTGGCAGCTGACACTACTGATGCAGCAGCTGATATCGAGACCGTAGTAGCTGACGCTGAGTAATCAAGTCGGAAATAGCGATTCAGGGGCGGCGGACTGCGGCTTCTGAATCGTTATTGTTTTTATTAACTAAGTTAAGTATCAATACTGTACACAACTATTTGGAGGAAGATTAAGATGGCTATTACAGCAAGTATGGTAAAAGAGCTGCGTGAGATGACCGGCGCAGGAATGATGGATTGCAAGAAGGCACTGACTGCAACAGAAGGTGATATGGACAAGGCTGTAGATTTCCTGCGTGAGAAGGGATTAGCTGGTGCTCAGAAGAAGGCTGGACGTATTGCAGCTGAGGGTATTGTTGCTACTTGCATCTCTGAGGATGAGAAGCATGCAGTTGTAGTTGAGGTTAACGCTGAGACTGACTTCGTTGCAAAGAATGAGAAGTTCAAGACCTACGTTGCAGAGGTTGCTGCTCAGGCAGTTAATACCCAGGCAGAGGATATCGAAGGATTCATGGCTGAGAAGTGGGCATTAGATCCATCCATGACCGTTAAGGAGAAGCTGTCTTCCATGATTTCTATCATCGGTGAGAACATGAACATCCGTCGTTTTGCAAAGGTTAGCGAGGAGAACGGTATCGTTGTTTCCTACATCCATGCAGGCGGAAAGATCGGCGTTTTAGTAGACGTTGAGACTGACGTTGTTAACGATGCAATTAAGGAAATGGCAAAGAATGATCTTATAAACGGACTTTTAATTCGTGCATAAAATAAGGGTGGTGTAATACCACCTTTATTTTTTTTGGCAATTTACAATTTATTTACAAAACATCAAACAATATTGTAATTTAGTGGTATATGTTGTATTATATAACATAGGGGGAGAAAGGACTAATATACAATATGTATACAATTTTGCAAGAAGAAAAGAATATTGAGGGAGTGGTAAAGACTACATACGGCATCAAATGTGAGGAAATGGCTGTTAATGACGTGTCACCAAATAAAAAAGAGGTGACAGAATTAATCGACAGACTGAACAAATACGAATTGTCACCCTGTCATCTGCAAGATGTAATTGAAGATTTTATCTAACGGAAAAAGCAAGCATTGTTTGTAGCAGTAGCTTGCTTTTTTTGTAACTTTAATTGGAGGAGTTTGTTACTCGAAATACTAAACAGTCGCTCATTGACGGAAGGGGAAATGTATGATACAATTCAATATAGATTTCTTGTATCGCATAACGTCACATTCTGTCAGAAAAGCTAGCTGACAAATAAAACTGAGAAAGGGATTTGTTTAATGATGGATACAACTATAATTTATAACGATTACCTTTCGGGCGATGCAAAGGCTCTTGAAAGGCTTATGGAGATTTACGGTGACAAGCTGACGCTGTATATAAACGGATATATAAAAAATCTTCACGATTCGGAGGACTTGTTGATAGAAGTTTTTGCATATCTGATCAGCAAACGGCCGAATATTAAAAGCAGTTTTGAAAGCTACATATATAAAGCGGCTCGAAATCATGCACTGATGTTTTTGAGGAAGGCAAAAAGACATATCATTCTTACAGAGGAGGAAATGAATTTTTGCATAGAAAATACATTTGAAGATGAAGTGTGTATTGCGGAGCGAAACAAGCGGATTTATGACTGTATGGAATATTTGCCGTCCGCTCAAAAAGAGGCTCTTTATCTTGTATACATTGAGGGAATGAGTTACAAAGAAGCCGCTGCTGTTTTAAGAAAGTCGGCAAAACAGATTGATAAGCTGTTGCAACTCGGCAAAAAGAAATTAAGACCTTTACTTGAAACGGAGGGAATAAAAAGTGCGTTCAACGACTGAAAGAATAAAACTGGCGAAAAAACAGGCTGATGAAATAAAAAAACAGCGTAACGAAAAAAGACATAGACTGGCGGTCATCTCGTGCTATTCGTTTGGCATTGCTTTAATCGTAGTCATATCGGCACTTGTATGTAATTTGAATTTTGCGGGATTTGAGCAGACGCCGATGCATGACACAGCCAGTATTTTTGCCAACAAAGGCTTTTTGGGGTATGTTGTTGTAGGAATTTTGGCGTTTTTACTTGGCATTTCGGTAACTTTGATGTGTGACATTCTTCATAAAAGAAATAAAGAGAGGAATGAGGGAAATGACAGAACTGACAGATAATCTTTTACAGATTTTCTGCGTTTTTATCTGCGGATGCTGCTCCTGTATTTCGGCAATACGAAACAGAAGTTACAATCGCCTTTTGGTATTGCTTTTTTACCTGAGTTTTGGAATGGGGCTTGCCTATTGGGTACTGTACCTTATGTTGTTAGGCACTTCTCCGCTTGTGTTCTGTGTTTCGGAACTGAGCTGGACGGCATCGTATATTTTTCTTACTTTACGTCTTTATGCAGATGTACCGAAAGAAAAACATAAAAAGAAAGCGATATTTTGGATTTTACCGTTGTTTTCTCTGGGTATGGGTATTTTCTTTTGCTTGCGAGGCAGTTATTTTGAGAACATCTTAATGGGCACAGCAATGGGAATATTGGGCTTTTATGCGGTAAAAGGTATATATTTTGCAAAAATTCAAAAACAGACGGGTAAGCTGTGGATTTTTGCGGCGGCTTTGATTTTTTATGCGGCGGAATATCTTTTGTGGGGTTCTTCGTATTTTATTGCGGAAAACACCTTTATAAATCCGTATTATTTGGTTGACATATTTATAATGAATCCGGCTCTTATTCTGATAGCCGTTGCACAGAGCAGGGAGGAAAAGCTATGCCGTACAATATAGAAAATATATTTATATGCCTTGCGGCTCCGTTTTTGCTTGCCGCATTCGGTACAAATACCGGAAACAGAAAAAATTACATTTTTATAGTTCTCGGATTTGTCTGCTGTATTATATCCGCCTATTTGAATACATTTTTTTCGGTGCTTTACGGTGCACAGGAAACATCTGCTGTATTGGAAATATCACCTGTTATAGAGGAAACGGTAAAACTCATTCCTCTTTTGTTTGGTTTGATTGTTTTTGAACTCCAACCGCGGGAGGGGGATAATATTATTTTTAATATTGCGGTGGGATTTGCCACCTTTGAAAATATCTGTTACCTTTTGGAACACGGAACAGGTAATTTGTTTTATTTATTAGTACGCGGTTTTTCGACCGGAGCTATGCACATTACATGTGCTTTTATAATCGGTTACGGACTTAGAGTATTCCGCCGACCAGGTGCGTTAAAGGCATCAGGTATTTTTGCGCTGTTGTGCGTCGCGATTACATTTCACGCAACGTTTAATATGCTTATGAAAACCGACGGCTTAATAAAGCAATTTGGATATGCGGTTCCGATTGTTTCTTGTCTTATTCTGTTTCTGCTGAAATACCGTTTCAGAAAAAAAACTGATTCAAAATAACTCTGTTTTATTCAGACCGGAAAAAAATCCGGTCTTTTTTGTTTTTTTAGGGGGAATTTTATATTTTCAAGCACCTATATAATAAAAGGGTGGATTGAGGAGGTGTGTGAATTGAAATCTAATGCGGAAAGAATGAATTTAGTTTTCGCACGTGCGAAAAAGATAAAATATTGCAGGGAGACAAAAAAACTGAATTTCTGCAAAGTGGCAACCGCCCTGCTTTCCGTTCTTTTGCTGTGCTGCACCGCGTTATTTCCGACATCGTACAAAAGTGCGGCGGTTGCAGGTTACTGCGGTGCAATTCTGCTGATAGACGGAATGGGCGGATATGTACTGACAGCGGTTGTGACTTTCATAATCGCAACGGTGATTACCGTAATTTGTATCAAAATAAAAAACAGGAGGGACAGAAAATGAGAAAAAAAATAGTGTCGGTGATATTATCACTTTGCATCATAGTTTGCGCACTGCCGATGAATATTCTTGCGGCGCCCGAGCAAAACGAAACACTTACCTTTAACGGCGGTAAAACGCTTCTTCTGCAAAACGATTACATAAGCTTTTATTTCTACGATTTGCAGTATCAAACCTATACGGCAACGGTTCCGAGGGCAATCGCAAAGGAAACAGGCGAGGTTTTTACACAGGATATTCAAGCCCCAGACTGCCAACTTAATGTTTATACCGGCGGAGGAAATAAGAAGAAAATCTATCCGTTTATCACACTGCAAAAGGCAGAGTTTGTGTCAGAAACACCGAACGGAAAAAATAACGCAATTAAGGCAGAATACAACATGGAAATGGTTCTGAACGATATTCCCGGAACTCCGTACGGCACAATAATGCCGGCAAAAGCAACGGTTTATCACGAGCTTGTATGTCTTGACAAAAAGGATAAAACGGCTTGGGGCGTTTTGACAACCGTCAGTGAAATACAAATGAACAGAGATGATTTCCCCGAACATGATTTGTACTTTGAGTGGCGGTATGTGATGAACAATTTTACCGGAATGGGTCACAGTGAAACCGCAAACAGCTCCGGAGGCCCGGCGATTAAGATGGATCGCACAACAGTAACCGAAAGCGGTGAAATAACAACGAAAAGTTCGGTTGTAACAGGCAAAATCGATGATATGTCAACGAAGCACGTTCCGAAAGGGTATACCTTGTGGGGCGATGTAGACGGCGTTTATGTTAATGAAATTTATACAGACGCCTATCCGTGGGCAAATCCGTTTGTCGGTCTGTCCGATTACTACAATAAGTTTGATGTTGTGTACTGCGGAGATTCTCCGCTGCGTGTGAGCTTGCCACAGACAGTTACAGTGAGACCAAACGATTTTCCTGTTCTTACATGGGTGGAAAGCAAAAGCTACTGTGGCTTTGACTTTGACGCAAATACGGAAATGTCGGTCGGTGCGCAGTATCTATGGGGTTATCGTAATCTGAAAACACTGAGCGAGGAGCTTCCGACAAAACCTGACGAAATATCATCAAGTTTTTCTGCAAAGCGTCTTGCGGTATTTGAGTCAAACGGTACAATTACCGTTGAATATGTCTCGGATGACGCCACACTTGAAAGTTTAAAAAAGAAATATAATGCGTCTCCTGTTGCACAAATAGCCGGCGAGTATAAAAGCACAAACGGTTCTTCTTTTGAATTTACCGGCGGAGCGGCAACGCTTTCTCCGTCTGTGACGGCAACGTGGGACGAAAATAATGGCGGAAAGTTGATTGTTTACAAAGACGGACGGGTTGAACAGCACGGCGTTAATTTGAACGCTCCGTCATTCAAATTCTATCAGCCGCGAAGCGGTGCGGAAGACTCTTTGAAAATTACAATGTCAAAAGAAGGTCTTTCGTTTGATATTGAACCCGACAAAAACGACGCAGTGATTTTTGTCGATATTCCGTATGCGACGACAAAGTTGGAAAAAGCAACCGCAGATGCGGACGGCAACCTTGTTTTTAACGGTGAAATCGGATTCAAAACAGTATTTGACGGTGCTGAATTTTCGCTTGAAAAGTTGGGTTACGGTTTAGAAGAAAAGACGGTAAACGGCAAAAAGAAATATGAATTTAAGGTAAACGGCGTAAAAGCAAAAGGCAGCTTTGACACCGCCAAGATGATGGCGTTGGAGCTTGCAAAGGTTGAGGGTGAAGTAAACACCTTTAAGGGCGAGGAACGATATGCGTTCAGTCTTGAACTGAATGCTTTTGATCTCTTTGAAACCGAGGCGGCACTTGCTCTTGAACGTAGCAATAACGGCGCTCTTATCCCTGACGAGTTATGGTTTTATGTAAAATCATCACCGGGAATTGTACTTGTTCCGCCTGTTCCAATAGGACAGCTTAACGGCGGAGGTGCCGGTTTTAAGGATCTTGCCGCAACGGTAAATGGCAACTATCTTGCCATTCCTCCTATTAAATTACGCGGTGCATTGACGGGAACATATCTGCATCTTATCGAAGGAACAGGTAACATTATTATAGGACCGAGCGAGATTTCACTAAAAGCGACCGATGTTAATCTTGTAGGTGCAGGGGCGGCAACGCAGATTGTCGACAGCTTCGGTTATTCCTTAAAATTAAACGGACAGGAACGCAGTTATAAAGGTAATACATATGAAGGCATTTATTTCGGCGGCTCAAAGGAGCTTGCATTAAATCTGCCGAGTAAACAGATAGACGTTATAACGTTTGATTCTTCTATTGAATTGGGTGCTTTCGGCGGAGTGAATAACAGTAAGGATTATCTGTATCTTGCAATCGGTGCAAACGGTACGGTTGCAGGCAGAGTTCAGATTCCGAAAAGTAGTCCCGTCCTTGCCGGCAAAGGGTTTAACGTCGGAAATATTAATCTGATCGTAGGCGGTCAGACGGCTTTCCCAATCAGAAACGTAACAGTTGAGGAGGGTATGAAGCAAGCCTTCCAAAATGTCGATGTGTACCTTGGCGTGGTGGCTGAGGTGGGCGGTTGGTTAGCCAGCGCTCGTGCATGGGTACTTGTGCCGAAAATCGTAGAGACCGACTTCCGCAAAGGCGGCGGCTGGGATATTGAGTTTAAGATGTTAGGTTATATGCCTGAATGGAACTGGGCGGATAAAGGTGTGTCACCGGTTGTAAGTATGCTTGCGGAAGACAGCGATGCGAATTTTGCGGCGGTGCGTGATGAGAACTTTGTGCTTGCAAACACCGGCGTGAGTCGGACGGAAATCTCAGCAAGTGCCGGTACAGACGAAGCACCGTATATCGTACTTGCCTTTGACGGAAATCTAACCGAGGAGCAGATCAAAGAGCTGGAGACTATCTTCCCCAGCCACGGCATGAACAAGCAGGGCACCCTGGTGACCGAGCATGTGGAAGCCACCGACGCTTACAACTGGTAAGTAAATCAAAAAGAGCCGCTTTGGCGGCTCTTTTTTTATGGGAGGAAAAAATTTGCAGAAGAAAAAATACAGAATCAAGAGCCGATTGCATTCAAACAGACGGCTAAATATTTATGCTGTCAGGAGGAGTCCG
>ERZ826242.3867-NODE-3867-length-10197-cov-5.036975_pt1 | contig 10197 bp, 8 predicted proteins | sample MGYA00519871_ERZ826242 | MGnify/ENA primary metagenome ERZ826242 (study PRJEB31778, sample SAMEA3449226) | human gut metagenome | biome: human gut; feature: human-associated habitat; material: faeces | place: United Kingdom | collected 2010/2012 ... | reverse complement strand
TTCCAATGGCTGTCAGCAATATTTTATCCTCATGGCTGCGCTGTAAGGAACATGCCACGATACCATTTCTGGCAAGCTTTGGAGCAGTTGCTGTAAACACAGTGCTGAACTATCTGCTGATATTCGGTAAATTGGGATTTCCGCGTATGGAGATCAAAGGAGCTGCGATTGCAACGCTTATTTCACAGCTGTTTAACCTTGTATTCATTGTTATTGGATTTGTTATATGTAATAGAAGAGATGGGGATAAGCCGGTGCTGTCCCTGCATTTTAAGAAGATCACAATCAGGGATTATCTGGTCATGATCATGCCGATTCTGGTCAGTGAATTTCTGTGGAGCCTTGGACAAAATGTGGAGTCAGCTGTATATGGACATCTTGGCACATCAAACCTGGCAGGAAAGAATATGATGAGGCTTATGCTGAGTCAAAGAAGATCATGTATGCCGGTTTAGCCGGTTCGGTTGTGGTAGCCTCATTGCTGATTTTACTTGCAGGAGTCTATACCGGATTGTATCGTGTGGATAACAGCGTAAAAGAACTTGGGAGAATACTGCTTATTGTATTTGCCCTATATGCACCGGTCAAGGTGGAAAATATGATACTTAGCGGAGGCATCATAAGAAGCGGCGGCAATACAAAAATCATCATGGTGATTGATATTGTTGGCACCTGGTGCATAGGAATTCCTCTGTGTCTGCTTGCTGCATATGTGTTTAGATGGGGCATTGTTGGTGTATATGCATTGCTTACCACAGAGGAAATATTCAGGCTTGCTGTAGCACTTGTTATTTTCAGAAAGCGTAAATGGATGATCAGCTTATCATAGCGATGTATCCGCTGCATAATAAGCAGCGTAGGCATCCTGCAGAGTTTTCAGTGTCTTTGGATCCCTGCCGCCAACAGGCTTACCGTCAAGCTCAACAGCCTGGATGCACAGACCACCGGAGCTGCTGACGATGATCTCGTCGGCTTCTTCCAGCTCCTTCATGGTGAACGGAGCCTCTTTGGTAGGAATGCCGTTCTGCTCAGCCAGCATCAGCAGATGCTTCAGGGTAATACCGGGAAGGATCAGGTTGTCCCTTGGAGGAGTGCAGAGCACACCATCCTTGATCATCAGTATATTGCTGTGTGCACATTCTGTTACACGGTCGCCACGGTGGAATACGGTTTCCTGGCAGTCCTTTTCAATACATCTCTGATAAGCGATCACACTGGGGATCAGGTTCAGGGTCTTGATATTGCAGTGCAGGAATCTGGTATCTTCCATGGAGATCAAACGGAAGGTAGTGGTAAAGGGGATCAGATCGCAGGGGACTGTGAAGATCATCAGGTTTGGCTTTACGGAAGCCGGTGGGAACTGGTGGCCGCGGAGGGCAGTTCCACGGGAGCACTGCCAGTAGAGCATGCCGTGATCACTGTCATTGGCATCGATACACTGCTGCAGGGCAGCAATCAGTTCCTCTCTTGGCATGGTAAAAGGAATTTCCAGTAATTTGCAGCTGTTGTAGAAACGGTCCAGATGATCCTTTGCAGCAAAGATATGATTGTTTGCAAAGGTGGTAGCATCATAGCAGCCGTCACCGAAGTATACGGCACGATCCAGCATGGGAATCTTCATTTCTTCCAGGGGACCTATTTCTCCATTATAATATCCAACATATTTCATAGCGTTCTCCTTTTGCAATTATTACTTCTATATTATAATGTCGGGGTCAAAAGCCCCCGACTTTGATACCTACGGATTGCTTCGTGCTACGCACTCCCACAATCCTACCCAATATTCGCATATCGTGGGATTATCATCCCACTTTTATGCTCATATCGGGGCGGGTCCTAAGGTCTTTCACCCACTTATGAGCAAGCTCATGTGGGCTTAGACCTTTTGACCCTGGTATCATATTATATCAATTATATCACAGGAATTCATACTTTCCAGTTCTTTATGATCTTATATCCGCCGATTAACAGCGTAGGAAGCAGATAGAAGAGGATAAAGCCATAGGAGAGGAGAGAATAGCCTTTCTCGATCAGGGTAACAACACCGATCCTTGATAAGATCAGGGCAGCGATCAGGGTAATGACAGTGATGATTCCGCGCTTCCTGTCAGAAAGCTTCTCTGATCCCTTTTCAACCAGTGCTACATCAAAACGGTCAATGATCATATGGATACAGCCTGTTGCGGTTTCCACAAGAGTCCAGCCCATAACAATACTGAACAGAGTGATCAGGACAGGACCGCCGTTGATGGCAAGGATCATTTCCATCCAGGGGGTTGTTACGTCAGCACCGACAATGGAGGGATCTCCATAGAAGCACATCATTGCGAAGTAAGACAGGAACCACGGGATTACCATCAGAAGACCTGCGATGATACCGGAAATGAAGGTTTCCTTTCTTTTGGTCTGTCTGGTCAGGGAGAACATACCCATGGGAATGGCATTGATGTTATAGGCAACATACAGGATGCCGGTGCCGATACAGAGAGGAACCGTTACGGAACCATCATAGGAGCTGGTATCCATGGTGCTGAAAACATGGGAAATGTTACTGCCCTTGTTTATCAGAACAAGAACTGTGAACAGGATATAGCCACCATAGAGAAGGATCGTACCGATGGACTCAAATTTCTCGATTACCTTGGAGCCTTTGAAATTCAGAAGACCACAGATCAGGACGATCACAACAGAGCCAAGGATATTAGGCAGTCCGGCCTGCTCAAAGATACTGCCGGTAGCGGCGGCCATTACGGCGATCAACAGGATAGCGATCAGAACGGTCAGTATATCCATGACGGGCCATAAGGGACCGATCACCTTTTTGATATAGTTTTTGTAATCATAAACCTTATAGATACGGCAGATCTCAAAGGTAAGGAAAGCAAACAGGGCAAAACCGATACCGATCGTCAGACCGGAGATCCAGCCAAGGGCACCGAATTTGGCACCGTAGGAATAAATTTCACGTCCAGTAGCATAGCCGCCGCCGATTAGAACGGATTGAAGAAGAACACCGGGCAGAATATATTTTGCATAGGTGCCTTCATAGAAGTGCTTGAAGTTTTTCATGATAGTGTTCGCTCACTTTCTTTTGTTATTTATAAAATGAATTATAGAGGATACCAGGAAAACTTGCCAATAGAAATATCACATATTATAATAAGTAAAACTTATTATATCAGAGGCAGAAGCCCTAATCCCCAAGCTGACTCATGTGGGTTTAGAATTATAGACTCTGGCAGTATAAAAAAGGGGAAATTATGAATCTGAAACAGATGGAATATTTTGTGGCGGTAGCAGAACAGCTTAATTTTACCAGAGCAGCCAGACAGTGCTTTGTTTCACAGACAGCCATGACATTGCAGATACAGTCATTGGAAGAAAAGGTGGGAGTACCTTTATTTGTCAGGGATAAGCACCACGTGGAGCTGACAGCAGCAGGAAAGGTTTATCTGAAGGAAGCCAGGGTTATCCTGATCAGGGCAGAGGAAGCTGCCAAGCTGGCAAGGACAGCAGCAGAGGGAGTATACGGGGAGCTTACCATAGGATTTATCCGTGGTTATGAGCAGAGCCGGTTCTCAGAGACTCTGCGGAGCTTCCGGGAAGCCTATCCGCATATTTCTATCCATCTTGTCCGGGAAAATATGACAACCTTATACAAGCTGTTGGAGGACGGTACCTGCGATGTGGTGTTTAACCTCTCCCAGTTCACCCAGAGCTTTGAAGATCTGGAGCATCGTTTTCTGAAAAGGTATCCAATGATGGCAGTTCTGTATCCAGGACATATCCTTTCAGGAGAAAATCATCTGCAGTACAGGGATCTTGCCAGGGAGGATTTTATCATCATGCAGCCAAAAGGGCGGTCCAATGACGAAGCGGAGGAGGTTTTGATCTGCTATAACAGAGGCGGGTTTATTCCTAATATAATACTCCGTGAGCAGGAGGTGCAGACAGTACTTCTTGAGGTGTCGGCAGGGTTTGGAATAGCGATCCTGCCGGAATATGCTGTCCGTTATTACAGAAATGCCAGGAATCTGGTGATCGTACCGCTTGTGCGGGAGGATGGCAGCGCAGAGCAGCTGGATCTGGAGATTGGCTGGAAGCGTGAAAATAAAAATCCGGCGATCGAAAAGCTGCTTGCGTGGATGAAAACTCACGAATATACAGAATGATGTCATATCAAAATTATTTTTCCGGGCAAATGTGAAAAAAGATCAAAAGAAATATTACAAAAAACAGGTTGCAAAAAACGCAATACCGTATTAGAATAAAAAACGCAAAGAATCTTAACATGAAATTAACATATGTGGAGAACCATCGGAATGGAATATACAAGAGAAGCAGTCATTGACAGACTGCTGAGGAGCTATAGCTCCTGCTATAATATTCATCTGATCGAAGATGACCAGGTACCAATCACAGCACGCTGTGATTTTTTTGAGCACTCAGGGAAATATGTGATATCAAAAAAGGCAGAACTTTGGTCTGCTGATAATGAAGAATTCCTATATCTTGTCAATATTCCCCATCTGACAATGGAGCTTTATCAGAAATGGAGAGATTATATCCATGAAGATGGCATGAACCGCATTCATGTCGGACCGGGACACATGGCCTCTTATATCACCCCGGTTTTTATCTGTGATACCTGTGAGGAAGAGGCAAGAAAGGCATTGAAGAAGTGCCGCATTTACAAAAGTTTTCATTTTTCGCTGCATGGCTGGGCAGATCATCATACCGCGCTGATAGAGCTGTCAACAGGACAGATTGACGCAAATGCAGGCGGCAGACAGACAGCGAAAATTTTGAAAAAAGTACTATATTCAAAAAAATCGAAGGGAGATAGGTAATATGAATTCATTAGTACTTCTGATCATCTGCGTTGCCATTCTGGTGCTGGGATATATCTTCTACGGCGGCTGGCTGTGCAAACAGTGGGGCGTAGGTGAAGGAAACAATGAGACACCGGCTCATACCATGGAAGATGGTGTTGACTATGTACCGGCGAAAGCACCGGTTCTGATGGGACATCACTTTTCATCTATTGCAGGTGCCGGCCCTATCACAGGACCAATTGGTGCAGCTATGTTTGGATGGCTGCCTGTAACACTCTGGATTCTTATAGGAGGTATTTTCTTTGGTGGTGTACATGACTTTGGTGCACTTTTCGCATCTGTCCGCAACAAAGGCATGTCTATCGGAGAGATTATTTCCGCAAATATGAGCAAGCGTGCAAAGAGACTGTTCATCATCTTCTCTTATCTGACGCTGATCCTTGTTGTAGCTGCTTTCGCATCTATTGTAGCATCTACATTCGGAGCAACCTTTGATGAGAGCGGAGCAGTAGATATGGTTAAGTCTGAAACACCTGCATCTGTAGCCATGATTTCTTTACTGTTCATCGTTATTGCCATTGTATTTGGCTTCTGCGTATACCGCAGAAATATGCCTATGGGTATTGCATCCGTAGTTGGCGTACTTGCTATCGTTGGTATTATGGCGGTCGGTATGAACTTCCATCCCATCTATCTGTCTACAAAGACATGGATGTGGATCGTTGGTCTTTACATTGCAATCGCTTCTGTAACACCGGTATGGATCCTGCTTCAGCCCCGTGACTACTTAAGTTCATTCCTGCTTTATGCAATGCTTGCGGTAGCAATCTTTGCTGTTGTTGTGGGACATCCTACCTTTGATGCAAGCTTCCCGGCATTTGGAGGATTTGCAGTAGACAATGGAAATGGTACGCAGTACTTATTCCCTGTACTGTTTACAACAGTTGCCTGCGGTGCAATCTCCGGTTTCCATTCACTGGTTTCTTCAGGAACAACATCCAAGCAGCTGGATAAGGAAAAGGATGCCAAACCCATTGCTTACGGTGGTATGCTTCTTGAGTGCGTGCTTGCAGTCCTGACTCTTTGTGCAATCGGATATGCATACAAGTGGAATGCAGCTAACCCGGACAATGCCCTGGTTGGTGCAACAGCAATCTTCGGTGGCGGTATCGCTCATATGGTAGATGATGTGATCCCCGGAAGCTATGCAATCCTGAATTCCTTACTGGTATTAACCTATTCTGCATTCTGTCTGACATCACTGGATACAGCAACACGTCTTGCACGTTTCATGTTCCAGGAGTTCTGGCTTGAGCCCGGTCAGACAACAAAGGATGTAAAGGAAGGCTGGAAGAAGGTAATGGTTAACCCTTACTTCGCAACGATCCTTACTGTAGTTCTTGGTATTCTTCTTGGTATGACAGGCTATGCAAAGATCTGGGGTCTGTTTGGTGCTGCTAACCAGCTCCTTGCAGGTATCGGACTTCTTGCAGTTGCAACATGGCTTGGTAATGCAGGAAAGAACAATAAGATGTTCCTGATCCCTATGGCATTCATGATCGTAGTAACGATCAGCTCACTGGCTCTGACTGTAAAGAACCAGATCGGAATTATTTCCGCAGGCGGTGCTGACTGGGGTCCTTATGCACAGACAATTCTTGGTATTCTTCTGATCGTGCTGGCTGTAGTCCTTGTTATTGAGGGTGTACAGACTCTGAAGAATCAGAAGGCAAAGAAAGCCGCATAAGAAAACTGAATTTAGCTGATATCAGAGGGCAGGGCAGCCGGCAGGCTGTTCTGTCCTTTTTTGCCCGGTTCTTTTACAATGGTGAAAATATGTACGAAGTGGCAATTACATATTGAAAAAATGCAGGTAACATATTTATAATAGGAATATCTACCTGCAAAGCAGGGAATGAGCGAAAGAGGAGAGAGCACGGAAATGAAATTACTTGAGGAACGTATCCGTAGGGATGGAACAGTAAAGGCAGGCAATGTATTAAAGGTAGATTCTTTTCTGAATCACCAGATGGACATTGACCTGTTTAATGAAATGGGAAAAGAGTGGGCACGTTTGTTTGCAGACCGTCCGGTCACAAAGATCCTGACAGTGGAGGCATCCGGTATCGGTATTGCCTGTGTGGCTGCCCAGCATTTTCATGTACCGGTGGTATTTGCCAAGAAAACACAGTCTCTGAATATTGACGGAGAGGTGTATACCACAAAGATAGAGTCATTTACCCATAAGAGAGTATATGATGTGATCGTTTCCAAAAAATTTCTGAGCCCGGAGGATCATGTCCTCATCATTGATGATTTTCTTGCTAACGGCTGTGCACTGGAGGGGCTGATCGAGATCGTACAGAAGGCAGGTGCCACAGTAGAAGGAATCGGTATTGCTGTAGAGAAAGGCTTCCAGAAGGGCGGAGACCTGATCCGAAGCAAAGGTGTCAGACTGGAGTCACTGGCAATCGTAGAGAGCATGGATGCAGAGACAGGTGAGATCACCTTTCGCTAAAATATAACAAATTTTGAACCTTCTCTTGACAAGGGCAGTTACAGATGATTATACTGACTATTGTTGAGAAAAGACGGACAATGGGGTTGTATGGAAAGTCATACTGCCCTTTTTACGTCAGGTATGCAAACACCCTAAGAGGGAAAACAGGAGGAAAATTATGAAAAAGAAAGTCGTAAGTTTACTTACAGCTATGGCTTTGACAGTTGTTGCACTGACTGGATGTGGTTCTGCCGCAGCAGATACAACTGACACCGCAGCAGAAGGCACAGAGGAGACGGCTGACGCTGAAGCAGCAGACACAGAGACAGCTGATGCAGACACAGAGGCAGCTGAGGGCGCAGATATGTCCAGCGTAAAGGCAGGTTTTATTTTCCTGCATGATGAAAACTCTACCTATGATCTTAACTTCTTAAACGCAGCAAAGGCAGCTTGTGAAAAGCTTGGCGTTGAATGTGTAACAAAGACAAACATCCCGGAAGGACAGGAGTGCTACGAAGCAGCATGTGAACTGGCAGATGCCGGATGCAATTTCATTTTTGCAGACAGCTTTGGACATGAGGATTATATCATTGAAGCAGCTAAGGAATATCCTGATATCCAGTTCAGCCATGCAACAGGAACCAAGGCACATACAGAGAATCTTTCCAATTATCATAATGCATTTGCATCCATTTATGATGGACGTTATCTTGCAGGTATTGCTGCAGGTATGAAGCTGAATGAGATGATCGATAATGGTGATATCACAGCAGACCAGGCTAAGATCGGTTATGTTGGGGCATATACTTATGCAGAAGTTATCTCCGGTTATACATCTTTCTTCCTTGGCGCACGTTCTGTATGCCCTACAGCAACCATGGAAGTAACCTTTACAGGTTCCTGGTATGATGAGACAGCAGAGAAGGAAGGCGCTAACAAGCTGATCGAGGACGGATGCGTACTGATCAGCCAGCATGCAGACTCCATGGGAGCTCCTACTGCATGTGAAACAGCTGGTGTACCTGATGTTTCCTACAATGGAAGCACAGCAAGTGCATGTCCTAACACATTCCTTGTATCCTCCAGAGTAAACTGGGAGCCTTACTTCGAATATGCTATGACCTGTGTTGCCAATGGAACTGCTATTGACACTGACTGGTGTGGAAATCTTGAGACTGGTTCCGTAGAGCTGTCTGAGCTTGGAAGCTGTGCAGCAGAAGGCACTCAGGAAGCTATTGATGCAGCTAAGGCAGATATCATTGCAGGTAATTTACATGTATTTGATATCTCTACATTTACTGTAGAGGGCAAGACACTGGACAGCTATGAAGCAGATGTTGATACAGATGCTGATTATACACCTGATCATGAAGTAGTAGTTGATGGATATTTCCATGAATCTGGAGAAGGATTCCGTTCAGCACCTTACTTCAATGTTCAGATCGATGGAATCACCCTTCTGGATACAGCATTCTAACAGGGCCATTTGATTGACTTTTGAATGATTCAGAGGGCGGCGCAGCGAATTTCGCCGTGCCGCCCTTTTTCTATTGTCATACAGTGTGTGATAATAGAAAAAGGGCGGAAAATGACGCAAAAGACTCGAAAGGGGATAGAAGATGGAAACCAAAACAGCCGCAGTGTCAATGAAAAATATTACCAAGACATTTGGCCCGGTAATAGCCAATGATAAGGTGAACTTGGATATTTACAAGGGAGAGATCTTATCATTACTTGGAGAGAATGGAAGTGGAAAGACAACTCTGATGAATATGCTTTCTGGAATTTACTTTCCGGATGAGGGACAGATATTTATCAATGGAAGGGAAGTAGTGATCAAATCCCCGAAGGATGCGCTGAAGCTTGGAATTGGTATGGTACATCAGCATTTTAAGCTGATCGATGTGCTGTCGGCGACAGAAAATATCATTCTCGGACTGCCCGGCAAGCTGAATATCAAGGAAGCTTCCAAAAAAATTGAAGATATCTGTAATAAATATGGATTTGAGGTAGATCCGGGTCAGAAGATCTATGATATGTCTGTTTCCCAGAAGCAGACAGTAGAGATTGTCAAGGTACTTTATCGTGGGGCAGATATCCTGATCCTGGATGAGCCGACTGCGGTTCTGACTCCACAGGAAACAGAGAAGCTGTTCCATGTTCTTCGTAAGATGAGGGATGACGGTAAGGCGATCGTTATTATCACCCATAAGATGCATGAGGTGGAATCCCTTTCTGACAGAGTGGCAGTATTGCGGAATGGACAGTATATAGGCAGTATGATGACCAAGGATACCAATGTGACAGAAATGACCAATATGATGGTTGGACATGCAGTTACTCTGAATATTGAAAGACCGGATCCGGTGGATCCAAGGCCGCGTATAGAAGTGGAAGGTCTTACCATACGGAATGAAGATGGGATACTGAAGCTGAAGGATGTTTCCTTCACCGCAAACAGTGGAGAGATCCTTGGTATTGCAGGTATTTCCGGATGTGGACAGAAGGAACTGCTGGAAGCGATCGCAGGTCTTCAGGTAACAGAGTCTGGCAGGATCAGCTATGTGGAGGAAGACGGCACGAAGGAAGAGCTGATCGGTATGGATCCGAGGAAGATCGCAGAAAAGGGAGTATCTCTTTCCTTTGTACCGGAAGACCGCCTTGGCATGGGACTTGTTGGAAATATGGATCTGACAGATAATATGATGCTCCGTTCCTTCAGAAGGGGACACAGCCCGTTTACCAACAGGAAATCACCGAGGAAGCTGGCAGAGGATGTAGTAGAAAGTCTGGAGGTAGTAACACCAGGTATTACAACTCCGGTCAGAAGGCTTTCAGGTGGAAATGTACAGAAGGTACTGG
>ERZ826242.3858-NODE-3858-length-10211-cov-2.757877_pt1 | contig 10211 bp, 7 predicted proteins | sample MGYA00519871_ERZ826242 | MGnify/ENA primary metagenome ERZ826242 (study PRJEB31778, sample SAMEA3449226) | human gut metagenome | biome: human gut; feature: human-associated habitat; material: faeces | place: United Kingdom | collected 2010/2012 ... | reverse complement strand
TGTTTCAGCATGGAACACCGACTGCAACGGAAGAGATTTCGAAGGCTCTGTTTGGAACATATCAATATCATAAACCGATGCCGAACGCGGTAAAACCGCCTGCATTGCTTTTTACTTTTCAAAGGGCTGTGAACTGGCAGATTCAAAGTGAGGAAAGGCTCAGAGTGAGAAGCGAGGATCTTTCTGCACGTCCGGGGATTTTTGGAAGGCAGTCAGATTATCTTGCTGTAAAAACAACGGCGAACAACAATATTTATTTCATTCATACAGCAGATTTCCTGAAGAATACGGGATATGGTCTGACGGTTGTCTGATATCAAAAATAAAAGCTGAAAACGGTTAAGGTTAGATTTTTATTTCTCTATATAAAGATGAGATGTCTCTTACAGGAAAAAAGCAACAGAAAGAAAAGGTGGGTAAACATATGAAAAAAAGTACATATTCCAATGAAATCGCAAAGGCTGTAGAACAGTTTCTGAAAGAAAAGAACTGGCATTTTGATTTTCTTGAAAAAGCAGGATTGTTCAAGTTTGATTTAAAAATAAGCAGTAAAATTCGTAAAATCAAGTATGTAATAGATGTTAAAAACGATGAACTGGTTGTTTACGGAATCTGCCCTGTTCATGCGGATGAGAAAGATGAGGAGATGATGGCTCAGATGAGCGAGTTTCTTCATAGAGCGAATTATGGTTTGAAAAATGGCTGTTTTGAGTTTGATTACGAGGATGGAGAAATCGGTTTCCGAAGTTATATTGATTGTGACGGCAGACTTCCGTCTGCAGAGAATGTGAAAAACAGCATTTATTGTACGGCTGCCATGTTTGAACAATATGGAGATGGGATTACGTCCATTGTTTTTGCCGATTACTCGGCGCAGGAAGCAATTGCAATGTGTGAGAAGCCGCTGGAAGAGCAGTTTTCAGATGATGAACTGGATGAGGCGGAATTGGAAGAGGCGTTCGCACGTCTGGTAGGCGGCCTGGGAGGAGTGGTTAAGATCTGAGAGGAGAGTGACAGAGGATGATGCGTTCTGGAAATATTTTTGAACGGGAAGGCAGCAGAGGGCATGGCATGAGAACCGTATCGGGAGTGACGATTGCTGTGATAATCTGTTCTCTGCTGTCAGGGATTGCAGCAATTGGAATTATTTTGAATTTTGAAGCGGTAACGGCCAGAATTGCCGTTTTTGTTGTCAGGCTGTTATCATCTGCGTTTCCTGTTTTGTTAGTTGTTATAGCAATTCTTTATTTGGCGGCACGGCTGCGGTGGAGATGGCACAGAGATTACAGGAGGTGGTGATCTGCATGGATTTTGGTACAGTGACAGTATGGACAGTGATTAAAAGATTTTTACTCGGATGGATTGCGGCCGGAGGTCTGCTGGTAATTGTCAGTTGTGTGAAGTACAGAGAATTTATCATTACGGCATTTTTAAATAATACCTGGGCATGGATCAATGCACTGATGCCGGTGGTGATTATTCTGGTTGGGATAAGATGTATGATCAGGACAGTATTGAAATAAAAGGGGGATGCCATTTATAAAAAAACAGTAAATTCGTCCACTTAGGACTAGCCGCCGCGGCTGTAGATTGATACAATAAAAGAAATAGGAAATATCGATTTTTTGCATAGGAGGAACACGGCGGCATGGCGGGATATGTGAGTCTTCAGGATGTAACCAAGACATACAAAATGGGTGAAGTCACCATCAAGGCCGCGGATGGAATCAGTTTTGATGTGGAAAAGGGTGAGTTTGTGATTGTTGTTGGACCGAGCGGTGCGGGTAAGACGACGGTGCTGAATATTTTAGGCGGAATGGACACAGCGACTTCCGGAAAGGTGCTGGTGGACGGCGCGGAAATCAGCAAATACCGCGGCAAGAAGCTGATCCAGTACCGGCGGGAGGATATTGGATTTGTTTTTCAGTTTTATAATCTGATGCAGAACCTGACGGCGCTCGAGAATGTGGAGCTGGCGATGCAGATTTGTAAGCATCCGCTGGATGCGTCGGAGGTGCTTGAGGAGGTTGGGCTGGAAGAGAGAATGAATAACTTCCCGGCGCAGCTTTCGGGCGGAGAGCAGCAGCGTGTGGCGATTGCGCGTGCGCTGGCGAAGAATCCGAAACTGCTGCTCTGCGATGAGCCGACCGGCGCACTCGATTATGTGACGGGAAAAGCGATCTTAAAGCTGCTGCAGGATACCTGCCGGGAGAAGGGGATGACGGTCATTGTCATCACTCACAACTCGGCGCTGACACCGATGGCGGACCGCGTGATTAAAATCCGAAACGGAAAAGTGGCGGGCATGAAAACAAATGAGAACCCGACACCGGTGGAAGAGATAGAATGGTAGGTGGACGATGAGAGCATTTCGAAAAGACTTTATCCGGGAAATCACAAAGAACAAGGGGCGGTTTCTGTCAGTCTTTTTTATCGTGCTTCTTGGCGCGGCGTTTTTCTCGGGCATCCGGTCGGCGGAAGGAGATATGAAGGTTTCGGCGGACCGGTATTATGATGAAGTAAATTATATGGATTTGAAAGTCCTTGGAACGCTGGGGCTGACAGACGATGATCTGGCGGATATCGCGAAGACGGACGGTGTGAAAGCGGTTTACGGCGGAAAGACGGTGGAAGTGCTGCATGACATCGGCGAGAGCGAGCAGGTTGTGAAACTGATTGCGCTGACGGACGGTGTGAATGAGCCGCGCGTGGTCGAGGGACGGATGCCGGAGAAAGAGGATGAAATTCTTGTTGATACGCAGTTTCTGAAAAGTTCCGGCTGTGAGATCGGAGATCAGGTAACGTTCACTTCCGGAACGGAGGATCCGCTCTCAGATTCGCTGACCGGGGATACGTTTACGATTGTTGGTTCGGCGACGCTCCCTTATTATATGGATCTGAACCGCGGAACGGGCTCGATTGGAAATGGAAGCATCAACAGTTTTGCACTGCTGCTTCCGGAGACATTTACCTCGGATCTCTATACAGAGATTTACGTCCAGGCGGACGGCGCACAGGAAGAGGCGAGCTACAGCGATGCGTATGATGAGACGGTGAAAGCTGTACAGACGAAGATTGAAGCGCTCGAGGATGCGGCGTGCGACCGGCGGTATACGGCAGTCAAAACCGAAGGACAGGAAAAGATTGATGATGCAAAACAGCAGGTCGCTGATGCAGAGCAGAAATTAGCGGACGCAAAAACAGAGCTGGATGACGGTGCACAGCAGCTTGCCGACGCGAAAGTGACGATTGCGGACAAAGAGCAGGAACTTCTCGACGGCGAACAGACGTTAAAGGACAAAGAACAGGAGCTTCTTGACGGAAAGCAGACGATTGCTGAGAAAGAACAGGAACTCCTTGACGGAAAACAGACCATTGCAGACAAAGAGCAGGAACTTCTCAGTGCGAAAGCAACCATCGCCGACAAAGAGCAGGAACTGGCATCCGGCAAGGCAACGCTGAAAGATAAAGAGGCGGAACTTGCGAGCGGAAAAGCGACGCTGGAAGCAAAGGCGGCAGAGCTGGAAAGCGGAAAAGCGGAGCTGAATCAGAAAGCCGATGAACTTGCAAGTGGAAAAACCACACTTGAGGCAAAAGCGAAAGAACTTTCCGACGGAAAAGCACAGCTTGCAGAGAAAGAAACAGAACTGGCATCCGGCAAAAAAGAGTTAGAGGAAAAAATGACGCAGCTTTCGGCGGCAAAAACCGAACTGACTCGGAAGCAGACGGAGCTGAATACTGCAAAAGAGCAGCTTTCCGAAAAAGAAACGGAATTGAATATTGCAAAGGAGCAGCTTTCCGCTGCACGCGAGGAACTGGACAACAAGAAAGCAGAAACCGCTGCAGGACGCACACAGTATGAAGCGCAGAAGGCAGCGTATGAAGAACAGAAGAGTCAGTATGAGACAGCCAGGGATCAGTTAGCCCAGATTTCCAGGCAGCTTCCGATGGTGGAGGCTGCGCAGACAGAAGTGACTGGTCAGATCGAGGTGATTGAGGCTCAGCTTGACGGACTGACAGAGGAAGATGAAGCATATGTATCTCTGTTGGAACAGAAAACTGCACTGGAAGCAAAGCAGACAGAGTTAGCACAGCAGCTTTTCACGATGCAGGAGCAGAAAACATTTCTGGAACAAAACATCGCAGCGTTTGAAGCAGCAAGCGCTGATGCGGAAGCCCGGCTTGCGGCTGCAGAAGCTCAGATTACCGACGCAGAAAGTCAGCTTGCCGCTGCAGATACACAATTAACAGAAAAAGAGCAGGAATGCGCCGCAGGCGAGGCACAGATTGCTTCTGCAAAAGAAGAACTGGAAAGCGGCGAAGCTCAGATTACAGAGGCTCTTGCCCAGCTTCAGGATGGAGAAGCACAGGCAGAAGCTTATCAGAAACAGATTGAGGATGGCGAAGCCCAGCTTGCATCCGCCAAAGCAGCGATTGCCGACGGAGAAGCTCAGATTGAGACGAACCGCAGTAAATTAAAAGACGGAGAAACTCAGCTTGCGGCTGCCAGAGCCCAGCTTGCTGATGGGGAACAGCAGATTGCATCGTACCGACAGACGATTCAGTCGGGTGAGGCCCAGCTTGCGGCTGCAAAGCAGACAATTTCCAGTGGAGAAAGTCAGCTCGCCGACGCGAAACAGACGATCGCCGACGGCGAAACCCAGTTAGCAGAAGCAAAGCAGACGATCGCCGATGGAGAAACTCAGCTCACCGAAGCAAAGCAGACGATTGCCGACGGAGAAACCCAGCTTGCCGACGCGAAACAGGAAATCGCCGACGGAAAAATCTCCCTTGCGGATGCGAAACAGGAAGTTGCCGATAAAGAAAAAGAACTTGAGGACGGCAAAGCCGAATACGAAAAAGCAAAAGCCGACGCCGAACCAGAAATCGCGGATGCGAAGCAGGAAATTGCGGACGGTGAGAAAACACTCGCAGACCTGAAAAAACCAACGTGGTACGTCTGGGGACGGAATAAGGTAACGTCAACTGAGAGCTTCGGTCAGGATGCCGGCCGTATCTCGAATATCGGAAAATTCTTCCCGGTTATCTTCTTCCTCGTGGCTGCTCTCGTCAGCCTGACGACGATGACACGAATGATCGAGGAACAGCGTCAGCAGATCGGAACGTTAAAAGCCCTCGGCTATTCCGACGGCGTGATCGCCTTTAAATATTTCGCATACGCGATGCTCTCCACCGTATCCGGCGCTCTCGCGGGCGTGGTGGTTGGAGAAAAAATCCTGCCCTGGGTTATTATGAATGCCTACGGCATGCTGTATACCGGACTCCCGTATTACATGACCCCGCTGAACTGGGAGCAGGGAGGCCTTGCGATTCTGGCGAGTGCAGCCTGCACCGGCGTGGCGACGATCGCGGCATGCTACAAAGAACTCGTCGCAGGTCCGGCAGAGCTGATGCGGCCGGAAGCACCGAAAAACGGCAAACGGATTTTCCTGGAACGCATCGGCGTACTCTGGAAACATCTGAACTTTACGCAGAAATCAACCGTGCGGAATCTGGTGCGGTATAAAAAACGATTCTTCATGACCGTTATCGGAATCGGCGGATGCATGGGTCTGATCCTCGTCGGTTTCGGCCTTCAGGATTCCATCACCGCGATTGCGAAAAACCAGTTCGTCAGCCTCTTCACCTATCAGGCGAATGCTGTGCTGAATTCAGATGTGGATGAATCCGAAAAAGAAGCATTGCAGACCGATCTGGAAAACCACAGCGGCATCGATGAGCTGCTGGAAATGTACTGCCAGAACATCGAACTGCAGACCGACAAAAAGACCGTGGATGCAGTGCTTGAAGTGCCGAAAGAACTGACGAATTTCAATGACTTCTATGCCTTCCGAGACCGGAAAAGCGGAGAAGTTTACGAATTCCCGACCGACGGCGGCGCAGCCATCAGCGAAAAGACAGCAACGATGCTCGGCGTAAAAGCAGGCGACACGGTTCAGCTGAAAAAAGGCGACGATATTGTGGACGTAAAGATTTCGCTCATCGTCGAAAACTACGTGCGCCATTACCTGTATCTGGCCCCGGATCTCTACGAGGAGCTGTTCGGCGGAGCGCCGGACTACAACCAGCTTCTGATGAAATATCAGGACATGTCGGGCAATTATGAGACAGCACTCGGAGAAAAAATCATGACGTACGACGGTGTAGCGGCAATCTCGTTCACATCCGACCTGATTGATCAGATTGACAACATGCTTCGTTCCCTCGACATCGTCATCGTGGTGCTGATCGTATCGGCGGGCCTGTTGGCGTTTGTGGTGCTGTACAACCTGAACAACATCAACATCACCGAACGACAGAGAGAGCTGGCAACGCTGAAAGTGCTCGGCTTCTTCGACGGCGAGGTGGCATCGTACGTGTACCGGGAAAACATGGTGCTGACACTGTTCGGCGTTATCGCGGGCATGGGAATTGGAACGTTTTTACATCATTGCGTAATTCAGACCGTCGAGGTCGATATGATGATGTTCGGACGAAACGTGTTCCCGCGGAGCTACGGCTGGAGCGCCCTGATTACCCTGGCGTTTGCCCTGTTCGTCAACTTTATGATGTTCTACCGGTTAAGAAAAATTGATATGATTGAATCGCTGAAAAGCGTGGAGTAAACAACAGAAAAAGGCCGTCCGCGGTGATGCAGAGAATCTGCAGAAACCGTGGGTGGTTTTTTCATTTTGAAAGTGAAATATGAGCCGGAATGCTTGTTTTTTCAGACATTTCGTTGTATAAAAAAGATAAGGGTTTTTATCAGAACAGAATCAAAAAACAAAGAGTAAAGGGGATTTTTACAAATGGGAACAACAGAAACGAAAAAAATGAGAGTCGGCGTTGTCGGCTGCGGAGCGATCAGTGATATTTATCTGACGAACATGATTCATAACTTTGAGAATCTTGAGGTAGTAGCATGCTGCGCAGGCCATCTTGAACATGCGAAAAAGAAAGCAGAGCAGTATGGCATCAAGGGCTGTACCTACGAGGAAATTCTGGCAGACCCGTCGATTGAAATGGTAGTCATTCTGACACCGGCACCGACCCACGAGGGGCTGATCCGTCAGGCACTGGAAGCCGGAAAACACGTTTACACTGAAAAAACAATGACCCTCGCACCGGAAACGGCAGCGAAACTGATCGAGCTGGCAGAGGAGAAACATCTCTATCTCGGTTCCGCACCGGACACCTTCCTTGGATCGGCACTGCAGACCGCAAGAAAAGCGATCGACGACGGGCTGATCGGCGAGGTGACATCTTTCGAAGCATGCGCAAACCGCGATCTTGATTTGCTGGCGAGCATCTTCCGTTTTCTGCGGATGCCGGGCGGCGGAATCTGCTATGATTTCGGTGTTTATTATCTGACGGCAATTGTGAGTCTTTTTGGTCCGGTGGATCGCGTTGTATCGTCCGTGCGAAACCTTGCGGCGAAGCGTGTGAACATCATTCCGGGCAGCCCGGAATACGGACAGGAATTTGACTATACAAACGAAAGTCAGGTCTTTACCATTCTGGAAATGAAAAACGGTGTGACCGGTACATTCTGCGTCAATGGTGACAGCGTCATCAATGATCAGGCGGTATTCACCATTTACGGTAAAAAAGGTATCTTAAAGCTTGTTGATCCGAACAATTTCGGCGGCGATGTTGTCTATATTCCGGGTGTAAAAGACTGGACACAGCAGGCTGTTCCGGAAGTTTTACATTATGGTTTTGATTACAGCGAAAACAGCCGTGGTCTTGGTCCGTCTGAGATGGCAGAAGCAATTGCCGAGGGCAGACCGAACCGTGCGAACACAAAAATGGCATATCACGTGCTCGACACGATCGATCAGATTATGAAGAGTGCGGAAACGGGTGCATTTGAGAAGGTTCCATCCACCTGCGAAAGACCGGAGGCCATGCCGAATTCATAGCCTATTTCTGATAGGATTGCAGGTACATCTGACGGAAGTCGGTAGGGCTTACATTTTTTGATTTCAAAAAGACTCTGTTAAACGTAGAAATACTGTTAAAACCGGATTCGAGCGACACTTCGGTGATCGTGAGATCCGGTTTTTTTAACAGGTTTTCGGCGATATGGAGCCGTTCCCTGGTGACGAAATCCGTGAAGGAGAGGCCGGTGTATGCGCGGAACAGCTTGGAAAAATGGCAGCGGGAGAATCCGGCGACCTTTGATGCTTCTTCCAGGGAAACCGGTTCGGTGCAGTGACTTGAGATCCAGGTACATGCAGCAACCATCTGGCGGTGTACCTGTGCGGAATGGCCTGTTTTTTGCGGTGCGGCAGTTTCGGTCGGCACGGAGAGATTTTCGCCGAGCAGAATAAAAAACTGATATAGCAGAACGCATCCGCGCAGTTCGGAAAAACTGATACCGGAGAGGGAGAGCCTGCGCAGCTCTGTCAGAAATCCGCGAAGCTTTTCGATTTCCGGGAAGTTGTTCTGATTTAGAAGACGGATCTGATAAAAAAGATAAGCAACAGACTGGAAATCCACGCGTTTTTCCAGAAAATCTGCATCGAGCTGAAGCATGATCAGGCGATGTTCTTTGTTGGTTGTGGAAACAGCGTGCAGCTCGCCGGGCCAGATAAAAAGAAGATCACCGGGCTTTAGCGGAAAGGTTTCTCCATTTACTTCATAGATAATGCCGTTATCCTGTGCAAGCACAATTTCGATATAGTGATGCCAGTGCAGACCGAAATAGGCGGGGATATGCGAAATAGAGATATCGTAAACATAGCTGTTAGCAAAATGATTGTTTTCGAAAAAAGAAGTCGAATCGTTTTTCATGGTAAAAAAAACCTCCGTATCTGATAAACGGTATTATACAACAGAACAAAGAAAAAATATAGAAAAAATCGAAACATCTGGGCAATGATCGGCAATATATAAGTAGTGTTTTACGAGGATCTGTATTATGGTTAAGATATGAAAATTGTGAAGAACGGCAGAAATCGGAGAAAGAGTGATGTGATTTTGGCGAAAATTCACAAAAAAACAATAAAAATTTATGAAAAGTGAAGAAGTGGGAGGTAAGCAAAAAATGCAGATTTATGTAGATGGAAATGCTGTGCGAAGCGGAAATGGGCAGAAGGAATATCCATTTCAGACGATTTCCGAGGCGGCAAAAATTGCAAGGCCCGGCGACGAGGTGCTTGTAGCGCCTGGCGTATATCGGGAATATGTAGATCCGGCGAATGCGGGATGTGAGGATGCAAGAATTGTGTACCGTTCTGTGGAACCGGGAAAAGCTGTGATTACCGGTGCGGAAATTGTGGATAACTGGGAGCATTTGGAAGGTGATGTGTGGACAGCGCGCGTTTCGAACGGATTGTTTGGGGATTACAATCCATATACGACACTGGTCAGCGGTGACTGGTTTATCGCATCCTACACGGCACACACCGGAGAAGTGTATCTGAATGGAAAATCCATGTATGAGGTGACGAGCCTGGACAAGGTGAAAAAGCCGGAGATCTATAAAAAATCCTGGGATCAGGCATTCACGGTTTACACCTGGTATGTGGAGCAGGATGAAGAGAAGAATGAGACCGTTTTCTATGTGAATTTCCAGGGAAAAAATCCGAACGAAGAAACCGTAGAAATCAATGTACGTGAGAATTGCTTTTATCCATCGAAGGAGGGCATCGGTTATATCACGCTGGCCGGCTTTGTTGTAAAACAGGCGGCAACTCAGTGGGCTCCGCCGACGGCATATCAGGAAGGAATGGTCGGCCCGCACTGGTCAAAGGGATGGATCATCGAGGATTGTGAAATTTCAGATTCGAAGTGCTCGGGCATTTCACTTGGAAAATACAGACAGCCGAACAATGACAATAAATGGCTCAAATGGAAATTCAAAGATGGTACACAGACGGAGCGTGACTGTATCTGCCAGGCGCAGCGAGAGGGATGGACGAAGGAAAATATCGGAAGCCACATCATCCGCCGGTGCAACATCCACGACTGTGGACAGACAGGTATTGTAGGCCACTTAGGCGGTGTGTTCTCGATTATTGAGGATAACCACGTTCACCATATCAATAATAAACAGAACCTTGCGGGTGCGGAGATCGGCGGCATCAAGATGCATGCGGCGATCGATGTGATCATTCGAAGAAACCATTTCCATCACTGTACGAGAGGCCTCTGGCTCGACTGGCAGGCACAGGGCACACGTGTTACGCAGAACCTGTTCCATGACA
>ERZ826242.3855-NODE-3855-length-10213-cov-6.191376_pt1 | contig 10213 bp, 11 predicted proteins | sample MGYA00519871_ERZ826242 | MGnify/ENA primary metagenome ERZ826242 (study PRJEB31778, sample SAMEA3449226) | human gut metagenome | biome: human gut; feature: human-associated habitat; material: faeces | place: United Kingdom | collected 2010/2012 ... | reverse complement strand
ATTTTCATCATCACCTATGGACGCATGATCGAGATTTACCTTGTAACCTCGGTTGCGCCCATCCCGATGGCGACGATGGCGAACCGCGAATGGGGGCAGATGGGGCAGAACTATCTGCGAAGTCTTTTTGCACTGGGTTTTCAGGCGTTTCTCATCATCATCTGCGTGGCGATTTATGCCATACTGGTGCGCGGCATTGCGGTGGAGAGCGACGTATCCACGGCGATTTGGACATGCATGGGGTACACGGTGCTGCTGTGCTTTACGCTGTTCAAGACTGGTTCTGTTGCCCGGAGTATTCTGGGCGCACACTAAGGAGGTGGAATTTTGGCAGCTTATATTTCCGTGCCGCGCGATTTCAGCAAGGTGAAGTCCAAAGTAGCCTTCAACCTGACCGCCCGGCAGCTCGTCTGTTTTGGTGCAGCGGCAGTCGTGGGCGTGCCGCTGTTCTTTGTTCTGCGGGATACCGCAGGCAATTCCGGTGCTACTCTCGGCATGATGGCAGTCATGCTGCCCATGTTCTTTCTGGCCATGTACCAGAAGAACGGCCAGCCCGCCGAAAAGATCCTGTGGTACTACCTTCAGGCACGTTTTGTTCGCCCGAAGGTGCGTCCGTACCAGACCCGCAATTACTATGCACTGCTTGTGAAGGGAGATGACGCCCATGATTCCGTTTCTGAAAAAGAATAAGGATGGCAAAAAGCCGCCCAAGCCCACAGTGCCCCACACGGCACAGGAAAGCATCCCGTTCCAGCGGATGTTTGAGGACGGTACCTGCCGTGTCCGTCCCGGCTACTACACCCGCACCATCCAGTATCAGGATATCAACTATCAGTTGGCGCAGCAGGAGGACAAGACCGCCATCTTTGAGGAATGGTGCAGTTTTCTCAACTTTTTCGACAGCTCTATCCACTTCGAGTTGTCCTTCGTGAATACCGCCACCGATTCGGCGGACTTCGAGAAGTCCATCCGCATCCCGTACCAGCAGGATGGCTTTGATGATGTGCGAGCCGAGTACAGCCAGATGTTGCGGCAGCAGCTTTCCAAGGGCAACAACGGTCTGACCAAAACGAAGTTTCTGACCTACGGCATCGAGGGCGACAGCATGGCGCAGGTCAAACCTCGGCTGGAGCACATCCAGAACGACCTGATGAACAATTTCCACCGGCTTGGCGTTCTGGCAAAGCCGCTGGACGGTACGGAGCGTCTGCGGCTGATGCACGGGATGCTGAACATGGATGGAGCCAACAAGTTCCACTTCAACTGGAAAGACCTTGTGCCCAGTGGTCTGTCCGTAAAGGATGCCATTGCCCCCACTGCGCTGGCGTTTAAGAACAGCCGTACCTTTCAGGTGGGCGGCATCTTCGGGGCGGTCAGCTTCCTGAATATTACGGCTTCTGACCTGAGCGATCAGCTTTTGAAGGATTTCCTTGATATGGATTCCAGCCAGATCGTTACCATGCACATCCAGTCCGTTGACCAGAACAAGGCCATCAAGACGGTGAAGCGCACCATCACGGAACTGGACAGAAGTAAGATCGAGGAACAGAAAAAAGCCATCCGTGCCGGGTATGATATTGACATCATTCCGTCGGATTTGGCAACTTACGGACGGGATGCGAAAGCTCTGCTCAAAGAGCTGCAAAGCCAGAACGAGCGGATGTTCCTCGTCACTTTTCTGGTGCTGAACACTGGGCGCACGGAGCAGGAGCTGGAAAACAATGTCTTTCAGGCCAGCTCCATCGCCCAGAAGCACAACTGCAATCTGTGCCGGTTGGATTTCCAGCAGGAGCAGGGGCTGATGAGCAGCCTGCCGCTGGCTGACTGCCAGATCGAAATTCAGCGGGGACTGACTACCAGCAGCACTGCCATCTTCATTCCGTTCACCACACAGGAACTTTACCAGTCCGGCAAAGAAAGTCTGTACTACGGACTGAACGCCCTGTCCAACAACCTTATCATGGTGGACCGGAAGAAGCTGAAGAACCCCAATGGCCTGATTTTGGGTACTCCCGGCTCCGGCAAAAGTTTCTCGGCAAAGCGTGAAATTGCCAATGCGTTTCTGGTGACGGATGATGATATTATCATCAATGATCCTGAGGGAGAGGTGCGACACGAAGTCGCGTAATGTATTGTGTATAAACACTGCTCTATCCATTTGGAGTAACCCTACTGTGACCTGCACTGGTCAAAAGCCGGCGTTGGGAAGCTCACAGGACAATATGGGAAATCTGCCAGCCTAAAGCGGATGTACTGTTAGGGTAAAGAATGCTATGTCGAACGTAATGTGAATCATCGTAAGGATCGTTACAGGGAATAGGTGAAATAAGGCTGATACACCTACACCAAAAGGTGTTGGAGGTGACCGAGGGGCCTTTCGCTACCCCGAAGCAAATGGACACAAATCCTCCCGGTTCAAAGATGGCGGCTAAGGCATTCGAGAATTATGCATTACGTGGAACGTGGAAAACCCTATGCGTTCCTTGAACAAAGGTATCGACCTCGCAAGAGGGAGAAACGGTGCAGAGGGTATGAGATGGAATAAAAAGCGAAAGGTTCACTGTAACGGTGAGCATAGGGGTTCAAAATTTGCCCTGACCTGAAAGGGTGCTGACTTATTCCGGGTATTTCATGGCAAGATTGGAGGTATTCCTGTGAACGATAAGTATTCAACGACGGAAGGTAAAACTTCTGAGAAGCTGTCGTACGAAGCTATGTTGAGTGCCCAATGGAAAAACATTGACTGGCATAAGGCAGAGCGGGAAGTCAACAGGCTACAAATCAGGATTGTCAAGGCAACTCAGCAAAAAGACTACAACGCAGTAAAACGACTTCAGTATCTTCTGACACATTCCTTTTACGCCAAAGCACTGGCTGTCAAGCGTGTCGTAACCAACGACGGGCGCAGAACTCCCGGTGTGGATGGTGTTCTCTGGAACACTCCGGCGAAGAAAATGGCAGCGGCTCTATCGCTGACAGATAAAAGGTATCGTGCACGTCCTCTCCGTAGAGTGTATATCGAAAAGAAGGACAAGAAGAAAAAACGTCCGTTGGGGATTCCCACGATGTATGACCGCGCAATGCAGGCTCTCTATGCTTTGGCACTGGAGCCGGTGGCGGAAACAACAGCAGATGGGAAATCCTTTGGTTTCCGAAAAGGAAGATGCGCACAGGATGCCTGCGAATATCTGTTCAATGCACTGTCGCGCAAGCACATTTCTCCGAAGTGGGTTTTGGAGGGTGACATCAAAGGTTGTTTCGACCATATCAGCCATGATTGGCTTCTGGCGAACATCCCCATGGACAAGAACATTTTGAAGCAGTTCTTAAAGGCGGGATTTATCTATCAGCGCGAACTCTTTCCTACCGAGGAAGGAACTCCGCAAGGTGGTATTATCTCCCCCATTCTGGCGAACATGACGCTGGATGGTATCGAGAAGAAGCTGGTCGAACGCTTTCACACAAACGCGCTCGGCAAGGTCGATTCAAGATTTAAGAATGCCCACAAAGTAAACTTCGTCCGCTATGCAGACGATTTTGTGGTCACAGCGGCAACACCTGAACTGGCTCTTGAAGCAAAGGAGCTGATTCGAGAGTTTCTCGCTGAACGCGGATTGGAACTTTCTGATGAAAAGACCGTTGTCACCAACATAGACGATGGTTTCGACTTCCTCGGCTGGAACTTCAGAAAGTATAACGAAAAGCTGATTATCAAGCCTTCCCAAAAGGCGGTCAAGGCTATCGTTTCCAATATCTCTGACACGATTCTCCGCAGAGGAAAAGCGTGGCAGCAAGATGTTCTGATTATGAAGTTGAATGAACAAATTCGAGGTTGGACTAATTACCACCAGTCCGTATGCGCAAGTGATGCGTTCGCGCATCTGGATTATGTCCTGTACGAACTGCTGTGGCGATGGGCTAAAAGACGGCACCCAAAGAAGAACAAGTGGTGGATTTCCATGAGATACTGGCATCGTGTCGGTAATCGGAACTGGGTGTTCTCTACGGAAAACAAGGAGCTGATACGGGTAGACAGCACAGCCATTGTGCGACATACCAAGATAAAAGCTACTGCAAATCCGTTCCTCGATGAGGCGTATTTTCAAAAAAGGAAATTCGATAAAGGAATGCACCGGCTGACTGGAAAATTCAAGACGATTTGGAAAAACCAGAACGGACTGTGCTACCACTGCGGAATGCCGATGGATGTAACGGAAGAAAGAGAAATCTTCTACCTTGCACCAAAGGCAAAGGCTGGCATGGAAGATGTTCGCAATATGCGCTACGTTCATTGCACCTGTCAGCGTATTTATGCTGAGAACCGCTTGAAGAAGTGATGAAATGCTTGAGCCGTATGACGGGAAACTGTCACGTACGGTTCCTAGGCGGGAAGGCGGTGGTAACACCGCTGACCCAGCCGATTACTCGCCGCTGGTGAATCGTTTGAAAGGTCAGGTCATCAAAATCAGCCCCAACAGCACCCAATTTGTCAACCCCATGGACATCAACGCCAACTACTCCGAGGAGGATAATCCGCTGTCCCTGAAAGCCGACTTTATTCTTTCTCTGTGTGAGCTGGTGGTGGGCGGCAAAGATGGTCTGATGCCCGTCGAAAAGACGGTCATTGACCGCTGTGTGCATCTGATTTATCGCAAATATTTTGCCGACCCCTGCCCGGAGAATATGCCCATCCTTGAGGACTTGTACAATGCCCTGCTCCAACAGGACGAAAAAGAAGCCCACCATGTTGCCACGGCTCTGGAAATCTACGTCAAGGGCAGTCTGAACCTGTTCAACCATCGCACCAACGTGAACGTCAATAACCGCATCGTCTGCTATGACATCAAGGAACTGGGCAAGCAGATGAAAAAGCTGGGAATGCTCATTGTGCAGGATCAGGTGTGGGGGCGTGTCACGGCAAACCGCAGCAGCGGCAAGTCCACCCGGTATTATATGGATGAGATGCACCTCCTCTTAAAAGAGGAGCAGACCGCCGCTTATTCCGTGGAGATCTGGAAGCGTTTCCGCAAGTGGGGCGGTATTCCCACAGGGCTGACCCAGAACGTGAAAGACCTGCTTTCTTCCCGTGAGGTCGAGAATATTTTTGAAAATTCGGACATGATTATCATGCTGAATCAGGCGGCGGGAGACCGGCAAATTCTCGCAAAGCAGCTCAATATTTCGCCCCATCAGCTTTCCTACGTTACCCACTCCGGCGAGGGCGAGGGGCTGCTGTTCTTCGGCAATGTCATTCTGCCGTTCGTTGACCGTTTCCCCACCGATCTGGAACTGTATAAAATAATGACCACCAAGTTAGGTGAGGTTTCGGAGGGTGCGCAGAAATGAGCAATCCGAAGCTGAATCCCAAAGAGGAATCGTCCGCCAAAAAGACCCGTTCTCCCCCGAAGAAAGCCAAGGTGGAGCAGTCGGTGCCCAAAAAGAAAAAGCTGAAAACCGATGCAGATAAAGCTGCGGAAAAGGCACAGCATCTGCGGTTTGGCAAGGCGGAACTGACCCCGGACGAACTGAGCCGGTTGAGTAAGGCGCAGAAGCGGGAGATGTACGCTGCCCATGCCGCCCGGTCTGCGGTGCACCGGGAGGTTAACCAGTACGAGGACGACAATGTGGGCACGCAGGCGTTGAGCGAGGGCGAAAAAGCGGCAGGAAATGTCCGTGATATTTCCAAAAGCCGCTATGCCCGGAAGCTCAAGAAGAAAGCCAAGATGCAGGGCAAGAAAGGCTCCAAAACCGCTAAATCTTCCGCATCGGAGCCGACTGCGGCACCAGATGCAGGCGCATCCGGCACCAGCGAGGGCGGTTCCAACTGGCTTTCCCGGTGGCGGCAGAAACAGGACATCCGGCAGAGCTATTATGCCGCCGCCCGTTCGGGCACAGCGGCGCAGACCGCAGGCGGTAAGGCGGTATCCAACGGTGCATCTGCTGCCCGGTCCGGCGTGGAACAGGCGGTGGAGAAAGGCAAAACCGCCGTCAGCAGCGCCGTGAAGGGGCTGATGAATGCCGCCAAGGGCAACGCACACGTTCTGGTGATCGTGGGCGTTTTTCTTTTGCTCATTCTTATGGTGATGTCGGGCTTTTCCTCCTGCGGAATCCTCTTTTCCGGCACCACGCAGGTGTCCGGGCAGACCATATATTCTGCCGAGGATCGGGACATCCGGGGCGCAGAACAGGACTACAAGAAGCTGGAAAAGGAACTGGATAAAAAAATCAAGCGCACCCCCACCGACCACCCCGGCTACAACGAGTATCAGTACCATCTCGACCCCATCGAGCATGACCCGTGGCAGTTGACTTCGTATTTGACCACCCTCTACGACGATTACACCCGGTCAGAGGTGCAGGGCAAGCTGAAGGAGACCTTCAAAAAGCAGTACAAACTGACCACATGGGTGGAGGTACAGATACGGTATAAGACCGTGTGGGTCATCAGCCCAGCAGGAATCCCGGTACCCACGCAGGTGCCCTACGAGTACAAAATCTTCCACACCAAATTGGTGAATAAAGGGCTGGAAGTCGTTATCCGGGAAGAATTGGATGCTGACCAATGGAAACGGTACGAGATTTTCCAAGATACCTTGGGCGGCAGACCCTACCTGTTTAACGGCGGTCTGCCGCCCGGTGGCTCCGATGGCTCTGGCGCGCCGGGCATTGATTATCAGGTTCCGGCAGAAGCCCTGACGGATGATGAATTTGCCGCCATCTACAAGGAAGCCCAAAAGTATGTGGGCACACCTTACGTCTGGGGCGGTTCCACCCCGGAAACAGGCTTTGACTGCTCCGGCTACGTCTGCTGGGTATACAACCAGAACGGCTACGATGTGGGGCGCACCACCGCCAACGGCTTGTGGAATAAGAGCCAGCACATCAGCGAGGCCGAAGCAAAGCCCGGTGATCTGGTCTTTTTCAAAGGAACCTACGACACCCCCGGCATGAGCCATACCGGAATCTATCTGGGCAACGGCATGATGGTCTCGGCCGGAGACCCCATCAAGTACGCAAACATTCACTCGTCCTACTGGGAGAAGCATCTCGCCGGGTTCGGACGGCTTTCAAAATGATTGGAGGAGTTTTATGAGCGAAAAATCGGATAAGCTGCGGGCGATGCTGGAAAAAGAAAAGGAACGCCGCATCAAACTGAACAACCGCATCGAGATTCTGGAGCGGCGCATTCAGGAGGAGGATTCCGCCGAGGTCAACGAGATGGTGCGGACTGCAAAGGTCACGCCGGAACAGCTTGCCGCCCTGCTGCGGCAGTCGGCTACCGCCACCCCGAACCCGGCTGCGCTGTCTGCCGTGGGTGCAACTTTTGAGAAGGAGGTCGATGCAGATGAAGATTAAGAAACTGGGCGCGCTGCTGGTATCGGCGGCGCTGTGCGCTGGCATGGCGGCTCCCGCTTTTGCCTTTGAGGGCGAAGCCACCCCCGTGGAGCAGCCTGTTCTGCCGGAAGTGGTGGAGGAAGATGTTGTCACCATCACGGACGAAACCTCTGGTGCCCTGACCCCGGAGGGCAACCTGACGCTGGTGGACGATTACCACACCGACTATTCCGATGGCAGCGGACAGCAGTTTATCACGCTGGTCAGCAAGTCGGGCAACACGTTCTATCTGGTCATTGATAGGAACAGCAAAGGGGCGCAGACCGTCCACTTTATGAACCTTGTGGACGAAGCCGACCTTCTGGCTCTGATGGAGGAAGATGCTGCCGATGCCTATACCGCTGAAAAAGAAGCAGCGGCGCAGGCGGAACAGGATAAGCTGAAAGCCGAGGAAGAAGCCAAGAAAGCCGCAGAAGAAGCAGCGGCATCCGGCGAGGAACAGCCCAAGGAAAACAAGGTCACAAAGATCGCATCCGGCTTTCTGGGCGTAGTCGTGCTGATCGCACTGGCGGCAGGCGGCGGCTTCTACGCTTTCACAAAGCAGAAGCAGAAAAAGCAGGCCGAAAAAGAAGCCCTTGACCCCGATGCAAACTACACCGAGGACAAGGGCGATTTTGAGATTCCGACCGAGGACGAGCCGGAGGACACCGGCAAGGAGGATAACACAGAAGAATAATTTTATGGCGGCGTTTGCCGCCTTACATACTAAAAAACGGGATGCCATAAAAATAGCACCCCATTTTAATATTAAAACAAACTGAAAGTCATCCAGTTGAAAAGACCCACTTGCCAGATGCATTAACGCCTGTTTTGCCCGAAAACCACCCCAATTACGATAAAAATGACGAGAATAACAATGCATAATGCCTTCCATCCCAAAGTGATTTTCAAATCACTGTGATCAAAGAAAAATGCAAACACGCCAAATAAACCGCATAAGAAAGAGATAATGTTTACGATGTTCATACTAGACCTCCTATTTGTCACTGTGGATTCAAATAGGAACTCAGCATTCAAAACAGAGAATCAAATAGACGAACTGACGCCTACCCGAAGTGAACAACAACCGTAAGTCAATGCATCATGGCACCCACCCTACACTCACATAAATGAGTGTCTGTCTGCTAATAGAGTAATACATTCGTCGCTTTCTTCACATAAAATAATCGCTCTAAAATCTAGATAATTATATCTTATGTTGCCATAGAACGTTTATATTATCAAATGCATCATATAAAATGTCTTACCAAAAGGCATTTTAGAATACCTTGCCGCCTTTTCACAAAGCACCCCATCGGCGAGAGCGCACTCGATTTGTTCATCTCCACGCATTTCTTCCATTACTCGGCACATAACAGTATTTTATTTTATCAGGCAGATTTCTTGCTGGCAAGTTCTTTGACTTCTTCAATAGACAATTTAGAATACTTTGCCACCTTTTCATAAGGCATTCCATCTGCGAGCATCTCCAAAGCACACTCGATTCGTTCATCCTTACGCATTTCTTCCATTGCTCTGCACATAGTTGCCACTCCCTTCGCATCGTGCTTAAAGTATTGTACCCGATTTGCAAGCACCGGATAGAACATATCTTTTGCATCGGTACAGAAAAAGTCATGCATCAGTTTTCCGAGGGCAGTTTCATCCTTGATTTGAGAGTTCACATAGATGATATGTGACTGGTCGTTGAAAACTGCACCGGTTTCTTCTACCATACGATGAATCCAGCCTTTAACACATCGTTCTCCGTGATGAAGATAATATATGTTTCGTTCAAGGCATCATAATTGCTGCCAGAATGAGTGAGGTTTGCATCCAGCAGGCTGCTGTTGTAGCGGGCGCGTTTTTCGCTTGCCCCACGGTCACTGCGTTGCACCTCGATATTATATGCCCGATTCTGCTCATCAACAGCCAGAATATCCAGACGAACGGAGCGTCCCTGCAAATTCTTGATACTGTACTGACCATGCACTTCACGAACCTTCAAATCCGCTCGTTTGAGAATGATTTGAAGCAAAAATTCTGCACAAGCAGGGTCTTCAAAAACCGCCGCCATGAAATCGTCATCAATCAGGCGCAGGCCTCTCAGACGTTGTAAATCCTGCTCGTGTTTACGTTCAAAATCCAGTTCTTGCTGTGTTTTGTTTTCAGACATTGGTTCACCCGCTTTCTTTCTTCTTTCAAGAACATAGTACCATAATCCAATCTTTTTTACAAGATGACACCATTTATAAAAAGGAGTTGATGCTTATTGTCTTATTGCTTGGTAGTGGCGGAAAAGCCCTCTGTCGGGGCAGCTTACGCAAAGGTCCTCGGTGCGACCAACCGGCAGGACGGCTACCTTGAGGGCAACGGCTATCTTGTCAGCTGGTGTGTTGGTCATCTGGTGGAGCTTGCCCCACCCAATGTCTACGATGCCAAATACGTCAAGTGGAGCATTGCAGACTTGCCCATCCTACCGCAGAAGTGGCAGTATCTGGTGTCTGCCAGCACCAAAAAGCAGTTTGGCATCCTGCAAAAACTTATGCACCGCCCGGATGTGGATAGCATCGTGAACAGTTGCGATGCAGGACAGTGCGGTTGGGTGACTTAAGAGAAAGGAAAAAGAGACCTCATCTCGTTGAAAATCAAATCCAAAAATCATTTAAGGAGCAATTCAAATGAAACGAAATCAGTATTTCGACCATAATCACTCTCAAAAAGCGCTTTCCTGCCGCTACAACATGGACACCAACCGGGTGGAAGCCCAATTTAATGATGGCACTATCGTCAATTTCGCATTATTGCAATAACAGATTGCTTCTTCCATGAATGGTAA
>ERZ826242.3853-NODE-3853-length-10217-cov-2.500197_pt1 | contig 10217 bp, 7 predicted proteins | sample MGYA00519871_ERZ826242 | MGnify/ENA primary metagenome ERZ826242 (study PRJEB31778, sample SAMEA3449226) | human gut metagenome | biome: human gut; feature: human-associated habitat; material: faeces | place: United Kingdom | collected 2010/2012 ... | reverse complement strand
CTGCTGGGATATTTTCTGTGTTATTATGTTCTGGACGAATGCGAGATCGCAAGAATTGCAGTTGCTGAATCTGAAAGACGCAGAGGAATTGGACAGATGCTGTTTGGATTCATGGAACAGATCTGCCAAGAAAAGCAACTGAAAAGAATGCTTCTTGATGTCCGTAAGAGTAATCAGACAGCGATTGCTTTTTATGAAAAAAACAAATTTGGAATCGATGGAGAGCGAAAGTTCTATTACGGAGGGAAAAATCCGGAAGATGCAATCCTGATGAGCCGCATGGTTTAGAAAATGGAAGAAATCGCAAGAATATACAAGACTTCCCACTGGAAGGCGTCAGTCTGTGACGTTATAATGTACCTGAACATAGAAAGAGCTGAAAAATGAAATGGCAGTCTTTTTTGCAAAGATACTCAGGAGGAAGTAAGATGCGTAATTATAAAAAAATTCAGACAGAAAAAAATACAGTCACAAAGATTGTGTGCAATAAATGTAAAAAAGAAATCACAATAAAAAATGGAATACCGGAGGAAGAGATGCTTACAGTTGAAAAAAGATGGGGATATTTTTCGCACAAAGACGGAGAACTCCATCGATTTGATATCTGTGAGGAATGTTATGATACCTGGATAGCATCTTTCCAGATTCCGGTATATGGAGAACAGGAGTTAGAATGTTAGATGTATGTTTGCTTGGAAGCGGTGGAATGATGCCGCTTCCTTATCGATGGCTGACCGCACTTATGACAAGATATAACGGCAGCCAGCTGCTGATTGACTGTGGTGAAGGCACACAGATTGCGTTAAAAGAGAAGGGATGGAGTTTTAAACCGATCGATGTAATTTGTTTCACACATTACCATGGAGATCATATCAGCGGACTTCCGGGACTTCTTCTTACAATGGGAAATGCGGACAGAAAGGAACCGCTTACTCTGATTGGACCGAAAGGTCTGGAGAGAGTGGTGAGTTCTCTGCGAGTGATCGCGCCGGAACTGCCATTTGAAATCCACTATAGAGAAATTACAGAGCCAGAACAGATTTTTGAGATGGATGGATATCGTCTGAAAGCATTTCGTGTAAAACATAATGTGATCTGTTACGGTTATACGATTGAGATCGACCGTGCCGGCAAATTTGATGTGCAGAGGGCAACAGAACAGAAAATTCCGAAGGAATACTGGAAACATCTTCAAAAAGGTGAGACAGTAGAGCTTGACGGAAGAATACTGACGCCGGAGATGGTCCTTGGACCACCTCGAAGAGGAATTAAGCTTACCTATTGTACAGATACAAGACCGACGGATTCTATCCGGAAGAATGCAAAGGGTTCAGACCTGTTTATATGCGAAGGAATGTACGGAGAAAAAGAAAAAGCGGCAAAGGCAGTAGAATATAAGCATATGACCTTTTATGAGGCAGCAAACCTGGCAAAAGAGGCGGAGGTAGGAGAAATGTGGCTTACGCATTACAGCCCGTCTTTAGTAAGACCGGAGCCATATATGGAAGAAGTAAGAAAGATATTTGCCGCTGCCAGTGCCGGAAAAGACGGAAAAAGTACGACTCTGTTATTTGAGGAGGAATAGGAAACATGGAAGAACAGAAAAAAGATGTATTGATTCTGGCAATTGAAACTTCCTGTGATGAGACAGCAGCAGCCGTTGTAAAAAACGGCAGGGAAGTTTTATCAAATACGATTTACACACAGATTAAACTGCATACGATGTTTGGTGGTGTTGTGCCGGAAATTGCATCAAGAAAACATATAGAAAAAATAAATATTGTAATTGAGACGGCATTAAAAGAAGCAGATGTCACATTAGAAGACATTGATGCTATCGCGGTCACTTATGGTCCGGGATTAGTTGGTGCCTTACTTGTCGGCGTTGCAGAAGCCAAAGCACTTGCTTATGCAGCGAAGAAGCCGTTAGTTGGTGTGCATCATATCGAGGGACATATCAGTGCGAACTACATTGAACATAAAGAATTAGAGCCGCCATTTTTATGTATGGTTGCTTCCGGCGGGCATTCTCACCTTGTACTTGTAAAAGGCTACGGGGAATATGAGATTATCGGAAGAACAAGAGACGATGCGGCAGGAGAGGCATTTGATAAGGTCGCAAGAGCAATCGGGCTTGGTTATCCAGGTGGTCCAAAGATTGATAAGCTTGCCAAAGAAGGCAATAAAAAAGCAATTGCATTCCCAAGAGCAAAGATTACTGATGCACCGGATGATTTCAGTTTCAGTGGCTTAAAGTCCGCCGTATTAAATTACTTAAATCAGTGCCAGATGAAAGGTGAGGAAGTCAATCGTGCCGATGTGGCAGCTTCTTTCCAGCAGTCCGTTACCGATGTGCTTACTGAACATACAGTAGGAGCGGCAAAGCGTCTTGGCATTAATAAGGTAGCAATCGCAGGCGGCGTTGCTTCAAACTCTTCTCTTCGCGCGCAGATGGAAGAAGCCTGCCGTAAAAATGGAATAGAATTCTATCATCCATCACCAATTTTTTGTACAGATAATGCGGCGATGATCGGTGTGGCAGGATATTATGAGTATATCAAAGGTATTCGTGATGGCTGGGACTTAAATGCAAAGCCGAATTTAAAAATTGGAGAACGGTAACGGTAAAGATTTGAAAAACAGGAGGGAGTACATGAAAGAAAAAGTAACAGCGATTGTTCTTGCGGCAGGAAAAGGAAGCCGAATGCATTCAGAAATACAAAAGCAATATATGACTCTCTTAGACCGGCCGGTTATCACCTACGCTTTAGAAGCATTTGAGAAAAGTTCTGTAGATGAGATTATTCTTGTAGTTGCTCCGGGAGAAATAGAATATGCGCAGGAAAACATTTTAGATAGGTATGATTATAAAAAAGTCAGCGGCATCATTACCGGGGGTGCAGAACGCTATGACTCTGTATATAAGGCATTGTGTTCCATGCCAGAAGAGGGATATGTTTTAATTCATGATGGCGCTAGAGCTTTTATCACGCCGGAATTGATTGAATTTTGCATTGAGCAGGTGAAAAAAGACAAGTCCTGTGTTATGGGAATGCCGGTAAAAGATACGATAAAAATTGTTGATGAGGATCGCTATGCAGTTTCTACCCCACCGAGAAGCACCATGTGGCAGATTCAGACACCACAGTGTTTTGTGACAGCAGAAATCAGAGAAGCTTACCAGAAAATGATGGAAGCGGGTGATGATTCTGTAACCGATGACGGAATGGTGATGGAAACTTACGGAATCCGTGGCGTCCGCATGATAAAGGGAAGTTACGAAAACATGAAAATTACAACTCCGGAAGATATGCTGCTTGGCGAGGCAATCTTAAAAGGCAGGAGTACGGAGAGGTAATGACAGGAGATACAAACATGAAAAAGGAAAATACGATAAATCAGGAACAGGAAGAAATGGTATTTGCAGAACCTCCTGCACAGGTTATTTTTAATGAAAAAAAGGAGCCGGACGATATTGTAGAAGACGATGCAGAAGAAATTGACGAAGAGGATTATGAGATTGAAGATGACGGAGACGAGGAAGACGATACTCCGAAAAACAAGTTTGAGTCCTGCTGTGTCTGCCATCGTACAGAAGAACAAGGTGCAAAGCTCATCCATATGCCGACAGGTTTAAGCATCTGTTCTGACTGTATGCAGAAGTCTTTTGATTCCTTTAATTCTGGATTTGGTGGTGAAAATGGCATCCAGTTCCTTGACCTGTCCAACATGGACTTTAACAATTTAAAAGATATGAATCTTGGAGATCTGTTATCAGGAACGATGTCTAACCAGAAGCCAAAGACAAAAAAGGCAAAAAAGAAAAAGAAGAAAAATAAGAAGGAAGAACCAAAGCTTACTTTAAAGAATATTCCTGCGCCACATCAGATTAAGGCACAGCTTGACGAGTATGTTATCGGACAGGATTATGCGAAAAAGGTAATGTCCGTTGCCGTATATAACCATTATAAACGTGTCATTACAAATACGATGGATGAAATCGAGATTGATAAGTCTAATATGCTTATGATCGGACCGACAGGTTCTGGTAAGACCCATCTTGTAAAAACATTAGCAAGACTGTTAAATGTACCTCTGGCAATCTGTGATGCAACTTCTCTTACAGAGGCAGGTTATATCGGTGATGACGTAGAAAGTGTGCTTTCTAAATTACTTGCCAATGCCGATAATGATGTAGAAAAAGCAGAGACTGGAATTATTTTCATCGATGAGATTGATAAAATCGCAAAGAAGAAAAATACGACAAGCCGTGATGTAAGCGGAGAATCTGTACAGCAGGCACTCTTAAAACTGTTAGAAGGCAGCGAGGTAGAAGTGCCGGTAGGTGCAAGCTCTAAAAATGCGATGGTTCCGACTGCTGTAATGAATACAAGAAATATTCTCTTTATCTGCGGTGGTGCATTCCCTGGATTAGAGGATATTATCAAAGAGAGAATGACACAGCATTCCTCTATCGGATTCCATGCAGAACTTAAGGACAAATACGATCATGAAAAGAACATGTTACAGTATGTTACAGTAGAAGATATCCGTAAATTTGGAATGATTCCAGAATTTATTGGAAGATTACCAATAATATTTACATTAAATGCCTTGACAAAGGAAATGCTGGTTGATATTCTGAAAGAACCTAAGAATGCAATATTAAAACAGTATCAGAAACTTCTGGCATTAGATGAAGTGGATTTGCAGTTTGAAGATGGAGCTTTGACAGCCATTGCGGAGAAGGCTATGGAAAAAGATACTGGAGCGAGAGCACTTCGCGCGATCATCGAGAAATTCATGCTTGATATTATGTATGAAATTCCAAAGGATGATAATATCGGACGAGTTACAATCACAGAAGACTATATCCGTAACAATGGAGCTCCGCTTATTGAGATGCGTCCTTATCTTCAGCTTGAGCAGAAGAAGAGAGAGATAGCGGCTGCGGAAGAGCAGAAAGAGAATTAAGTAGAAACTAGAGTGTGTTTGAAAATTATTCCTGCAAGCTGTATGTCCAACTTACGGTAGATGCGGTAAAGAAGTACAGATACAAAAGACAAAGTATAAGGCAAAAATATTTAATAACGATATAATGTTAAAATTCCATAGAGGGGGTTAATTATGGAAAAGTTAAACCTGAAGTTTTTGCAGAGTCTGGCAACACAGTATCCAAGCGTGGCAAAGGCCTGTACAGAGATTATCAATCTGCAGGCAATTCTAAATCTGCCAAAGGAGACAGAACATTTTGTTTCTGATGTACATGGGGAGTACGAGCAATTTCTACATATCTTAAAAACTGGCTCAGGAGCCATTCGCAATAAGATAGAAGATGTTTTTGGTAATACACTCTGCGCCAGAGATAAAAAGAGTCTGGCAGCTCTGATTTATTATCCAGAGCAGAAAGTAGAGCGGATGCGGTTAGAGTTATCTGAAGAAGATTTTCAGGATTGGTATAAGGTATCCCTGCATCGCCTGATTGCGGTATGTAAGGAAAGCTCTGCCAAGTATACAAGATCAAAACTTAGAAAGAGTCTGCCGGCTGATTTTTCTTATATTCTTGAAGAGCTTTTGAGTGAAAATAACCGTGTTGTAGAAAAAGAAGAATATTATAATGAAATCTTTGATACGATTATCCGCTTAAACAGAGCGAAAGAATTTATTGTTGCCATTGCCGGGGTTATTCAGAAGTTAGTTGTCACACGGCTTCATGTTATCGGAGATATTTTTGACCGAGGCCCAGGCCCGCATATCATTATGGATCACCTGATGGAACACAGTAATGTGGACTTCCAGTGGGGAAACCATGATGTGGTATGGATGGGAGCGGCTTCTGGTCAAAAAGCCTGTATTGCCAATGTCATTCGTCTTTCAGCAAGATATAATAATCTTAATGTATTAGAAGACGGATATGGAATTAATCTTGTCCCTCTCGCAAGTTTTGCGATTGAAACATATGCGAATGATCCTTGTCAGTGCTTCCGGGTTCATGCACAGGAAGACTCTGATTTAAGAGAAGTATCTCTCAATATGAAGATGCATAAAGCCATTGCTATTATTCAGTTTAAGTTAGAGGGACAGGTGATTAAGAGAAGGCCAGAGTTTAATATGGACAAAAGACTCCTTCTTGATAAGATCGATTACGAGGAAGGAACCATTATGATAGAAGGTAAGAAGTATGAACTTCTTGATAAATCCTTCCCTACTATTGACCCGAATAATCCATATGAACTTTCCGAAGCAGAAGAAGCTTTGATGAACCGCCTTTGCATGAACTTTTTAAACTGCGATAAGTTACAGGAACATATCCGTTTCCTATTTAATAAAGGCGGTCTGTATCTTTGTTATAATTCCAATCTTCTCTATCATGGCTGTGTGCCGCTTGATGAGAAGGGAAACTTCCGTAAAGTTAAGATTGGCAGCAAACAGTATTCTGGCAAAGAACTTTATGATGTGCTTGAGTACTACGCAAGAAAGGGATATTACGAGCAGGATAACAGAGAAGAACATGAATATGGAAAGGATATCATGTGGTATATCTGGTCTAATGAGAACTCCCCAGTCTATGGCAAGGAAAAGATGGCGACATTTGAGCGGTATTTCATTGCCGATAAAGAAGTGCAGATTGAGAGAAAAGACCATTATTACCGCCTGATAGAGAGAGAAGATGTTGTAAATAATATCCTCAAAGAATTTGGCGTAGATATCGAAAAAGGTCATATTATCAATGGGCATATGCCTGTTCACGTAAAAGAGGGTGAATCCCCTGTCAAATGTAACGGTAAAGTCATGATCATTGATGGTGGCTTTTCGAAAGCATACCGCGGAACGACAGGAATTGCCGGTTACACCCTTATCTATAATTCAAGAGGTCTGCGTCTTGTTTCTCATGAGACATTTACTTCGACAGAAGACGTTATCGAAAAAGAGATAGACGTACATTCTGATACCGTTATCCGTGAGGTTTCTGCTCAGCGTGAGAGAGTGATAGATACCGAAACTGGCCGCCAGTTGAAAGAGCAGATCAGTGACCTTGAGAAGCTGCTGCATGCTTATCGGACGGGACAGATTTTGGAAAAAGAATAAAAGGAGACGAACTCCAAAAAGAGAATCCATAGAAGGGCATATTTCTCTTGTAAACTAACATATATTTAATAAGACAATCTGAGATAGTGTGTTACGTTTTTTTATAAACAGGGAGATTTTTATCTTCTTCTAGCAAGAAGATTCCCCATTTAAGGGGATATCACTCGGTATACAGAGAAAACGGGAGGGTTGCTATGAATATGGACAGGAGCCAGAAGAATTTGGAGAAGAAAAAGGATGATAGAACGATTGAATATTTAGAATTGAAGTATGATACAAATATACAAAGGGGGCTTACGCTGGCAAAAGTGAGGCAGAAGCAGCGTGGGAAGAGGAGTTCTAGGAATAGTATAACGAAAGAGAAGAAGCGGATTTGGTTTATGTGTTTAAAACAGGAGTGCCAGAATCTGCTTTTCTTTTTCTTTCTATATTTATGTGTGGTAAGTGTTTTGTTTCAATTTGATCAAAGAGTAAAAACAGTGTTGTTTGTGTCTTTTATGGTATTTCTTTTTGGGAAGGTGGAAAAGACATTTCGTTATAGTAAAGTGTTATTTAAGAAAGAAGAAATATATAAAACTAAAGTAGTGGTTTTACGAGAAAATATATTTCAATGTGTGCAGGTAAATAGTCTTGTAAAAGGGGACATTGTGCGTTTGAAAAGAGGGGAAAAAGTTCCGCTCGCTGTTATAAGTTTAAAGTTACCATATAAAGAATATAAACAGGGAGAAATTTTTGCAGAAAATACAGGACGGGCTATTGTAACACAGCAGGTGGTGTATCCTTTCTTTGAAAATGTGAAAGAGAATACAGGTATAAACAGAACTGTTAAAATGACAGAGAATATAGAAGATAAGTATGTAGAAAAAAATGAAAGCATGAAAGGAAAAATCTCTTTGAATACAATTGGTAAACAAAGGAAGAAACAAGGAAGACTATATGCAGTAGAGGAGAAAGAGAGAGAAGAAAATGGAGGAAGTTATACAGAAAATATGATTCTCCAGGAAATTTTTATCCGTCAGGGAATTTATTTTCAACCAGATTTTTTAAAAAAAACTGCGGTAGAAGGAGACAGGCCAATCGTTGCTGTTGGTTTTGAAGATATATATTTCCCGTCCAGATTTCAAAAGGAGAAGTTTCAGCGATTTATGCAGGGATTAAAGAAAACAGGTGTGAAATACTTCTTTTTTACGAATCAGAACAGAGAATCGGCATTTTCTATTGGAAAACAGACGGGAATAGTGAAAGAAAAAAGAGAAGTGATAGATAGAAAACAGTTTTTGCTTCTAAAAAACGTGGCTCTCGAAAAACAGATAAAAAGTATTCGCATTTATTGCGGACTTTCAGAAGTCGAAAAAAGCCAGATTATAGCCATATGGAGAAAACATCAGCAGGAATATTCAAAAAAATTCTTGCAAAAGCAGGGAAGAATCCTGTTTATGTCTGGTTTAAATCAGAGTGGCAGAGAAAAAATAACAGAAGATTGTGTATACGCCTGTTGCCATAGCGGCAGCCAGGAGGGGGATATCTGGTTCAAAAAAAATTGGAGAGATACAATCGTAAAATATCTTACTGGACAAAATATCTGGCAGAAATTTCTTGAAAATACCCAAAAATGGGAAGGACAGATTCTGGCAAGCTTATGTATATTTATGCTCATATCTCTTCTGCTGTCCTTATATATGCCACAACAGGAAAACATGCAGAAAATTACACAGACAGGAAGCCTATTTTGTGCAGCATATATTATTGGAAAAGAAATTGTAGAAGAAGGATTCCGCAAATGGTTTCTGAAAAAATTGAAAAATAATTAGATTCTGATTTGCGTAGCAAAGGAGACACCGCTGTAGAGGAATCTGTAGTCGGATTGCCAGAAGGGTTCTTCCTCGTATTTTTTGAGCAATCCTACAGAAAATTTACAGCGGCTGACTATTCCAAATCCTACAAATCAGTTTCATGGAAAGCTATAATCGTCTGAATGATATCCAAATCCTATAATATGAATTCTGATTTTGCCTCGGCAACCTGGAAGTTTACAAAATTAATACCACTTATGGATTATTGAATTTTATCCTGCGTTTATGCTAATATAATTAACAAGCGTAACGATATGAAAAGGCTGAAGGATTTCGTATCATTACAAATATCTTACTAATAATATATTTTAGGAAAGGAAAAGCTATTCAAGCGAAAGCTTCAATAGCAGGATAGAATGATGGAACTGTTAAAAACAGGAGCGTATCTTGTAAATGGAACAGAAATTATAGAAGATACTCCGGAAGCCCAGGCAAGACTGCAGGCAGTGGCTGGTCCGGATGCACCTTCTAAAGAAGAAGCAGCGAAGGGAACAATTGCTTATGGTATTTTAGAAGCCCATAATACTTCTGATAACATGGAAAAGTTAAAAATTCGTTTTGATAAGTTAACTTCCCATGATATCACTTATGTAGGAATTATCCAGACAGCACGTGCATCAGGATTAGAGAAGTTCCCTATGCCATATGTTCTCACAAACTGTCATAACAGCTTATGTGCTGTTGGTGGAACAATCAACGAAGATGACCATATGTTTGGACTTACCTGTGCGAAAAAGTACGGTGGAATCTATGTACCTCCTCATCAGGCAGTTATCCATCAGTTCGCAAGAGAAATGCTTGCCTGCGGTGGAGCAATGATTCTTGGTTCTGATTCTCATACCCGTTATGGAGCACTTGGAACAATGGCAATGGGTGAAGGCGGACCAGAGCTTGTAAAGCAGCTCTTAAACCAGACTTACGATATTAATATGCCAGGTGTTATTGGAATCTACATGACAGGAGAGCCAATAAAAGGTGTCGGTCCACAGGACGTAGCTCTTGCGATTATCGGAGCAGTATTCCAGAATGGTTATGTAAATAATAAAGTTATGGAGTTTGTTGGACCAGGTGTTGAGAAGCTGAGTGCAGACTTCCGTATCGGTGTTGACGTAATGACAACAGAGACAACCTGTCTTTCCTCTATCTGGAAAACAGATGATGTAATTAAAGATTTCTATGATATCCATGGAAGAGTAGAAGATTACAAAGAATTAAATCCTGCAAAAGTTGCTTACTATGACGGAATGGTTAAGATTGATTTAAGCAAGATTCGTC
>ERZ826242.3852-NODE-3852-length-10219-cov-2.516627_pt1 | contig 10219 bp, 7 predicted proteins | sample MGYA00519871_ERZ826242 | MGnify/ENA primary metagenome ERZ826242 (study PRJEB31778, sample SAMEA3449226) | human gut metagenome | biome: human gut; feature: human-associated habitat; material: faeces | place: United Kingdom | collected 2010/2012 ... | reverse complement strand
TTAAAAATGGAACCGCTAATTCTGATAATGTAACAGAAACTACCTTGAGTTTTGGTAATAATAAGGCTGTTTTGTGTACTATCGTGGTTACACCAGAGAATGGTGCCACTGCAAAAGAATATTCTTTAACTATTAATAAGGACTATGATGATACTTCCTTGACTATTAATGGCGAGAAACCCGATAAGAGAGGAGACTTTACTTTTATTTATCCTTTTGATACGAAAAAGAGTGATACTTTAGAGTTTACTCCTGTCTTTGCCGGCGAGATTGACATTGATAATGACGAGGATGATATCAATGTCCGTTATAGAAATGGCAAAATTGTAGTTGAATTTGATACTGCTCCAAAAGGCGATTATTCTTTTGATATCACCATAACTGCTTTAAACGGTGATGATGAAACATACGGTTTTTATCTTGAACAAGGTGAAGCTGTGCAGCTGGATAACATGGATATCATGATCGGCGATGATAACACTCGCAATGATTTAGATTTCACCATGTATCCTAACAGATTTGACGAAGATGTTTATGATTATTATGTCTTTGTTCCTTGGGATAAAGAATATAAAAACGATGTTGATGTTTTCATCAATGCCGAGTTTGATAGCAAGGATTACACCGTTAAATGCGGCAGCAAGTCAATGAAAGATGATGATTTTATTAACGTTGGTTCTGTAGCTGATGGTGATAAAGAGACCTTTACCCTAGCTGTTACGAACGACGATACTAAAGAAACCAGCGAATACACTGTAACCGTGTATTATGGTGCTGAAAAAGCTGATGATACCGCTACCTTGAAAGATCTTGATGCACGTTATGGCTCCAGCTTCCGTACAGCAGCCACTATTTCTCCTAGCTTTTCATCCAGCGTTTATAATTATATCGTAAGCGTCCCGGCAAAAACTGATGAAGTCCGCTTGGAATTAAGAGCTAGTGATAGTGATGCTATTATCCTGTGCAATGATGTAGAAGTTGATGGCCGGTATATCACTCTCTCTGATCTCAAATCTGGGGAAAACAAATTCCAGGTAGTTGTTGTTGCTGAAGATCGTGATACTACTAGAACTTATAATATCACCGTCAATGTTGGTGCTACCGGTCTGCTGAGCAATTTGACCTTCTCCACCAATGCCGGTAGCTTCAATTTCTCCCCAGTCTTTGCCAGCGGCACCTATAATTATGTTGCCAATGTGCCGAATTCTGTCACCACTCTCTATGTCACCCCCACCGCAGTTGATGACGACTACACCATCAGAGTTTACAAAGGCTCTGCTGATGCCCAGACCGTCAGAAGCGGCAGAACCAGCACCGGCGTGGCTCTGACTGAAGGCCTGAATGAAGTTAAAATCTATGTTTACCAGTCTGGCAGCAGCAAGACCTACACCTTGAACATTTACCGCCAGCCTGCTAACCCGAACTATCAGGTCAGCGTCCAGAATCTCTATGTCAATGGCACTGCCAAGACGCTCAACGCTGTCAATATCAAAGGCAATAACTTCCTCAAACTGCGTGACCTGGCTTACCTGCTCGATGGCACCAGCAAGCAGTTCAACGTCACCTATACTGAGTCCATCAATACGGCTCATATCCATAGCCTGACCTCTTATGTCAATGACCCTCAGAATCCGGTCAATCAGCCTATTACCCTGAGCAGACCGCAGCTGAGCAGTCAGAAAGTCACCCTGGATGGCAGCAATGCTTATCCGATCGCTTACAATGTAGCTGGCAGCAACTATGTCAACCTGCGCCAGGTCTGCGCCATGCTCGATATCGGCCTCACCTACAGCGCTGCGACCAATACGGTCACTATCACCACTGCCAATAGTTACACCCCTGGCCTATAAGAGTTTAGCGCTGAGCTAATTCCAATGGGTTGATGCTTGAAGGACCGCCTCCAAAGGGCGGTCCTTTTTAGTTCAGACCTCCATCTGAGGGCAATATAATTTGTCCCTCAGGAGGATTTATTGGCAATAAGACGAATATTATCTAATTGTTAAGGATAAAAATGGTTATCAGTATAGAGCTTATCAACATCCGTATAAGGAGGAATCATCTTATGAAATGTCAAGTATGCGGCGCAGAGATGAGCGAAAATAATAAATTTTGCCTGGTTTGCGGCGCTAAATTGATTAAGGATACGCCCCAGCCGGCAGCAACTCCGCCTTGGGCTTCGGCCAGCACTCCGGCTACACCTGCTGCGGATTCCACTGCCCCCTGGGCTTCTGCTCCGGTGGCTCCTTGGGCATCTGCTCCAGCAGCACCGGCAGCTCAGCCGACTGCTGCGCCAGCTCAGCCTGCAGCATCGGCAGCTCAGCAGACTGCTGCGCCAGCTCAACCCGCTGCACTGGCAGCTCAGCCGACTCCGGCACCAGCCCAGCCAACTGCCCAGGCGGCTCAGGCAGCTGCTTTTTGGGGGAGTGCTGCTCCGGTACAGAATGCAGACGCTAATCAGCAGGGTGCGGCACCTGAACCTCATTTCTTTGATAATAATGATGCGCCAGTGGTCTCGGTTGGCCATTGGATCTTGATGATGATCCTGGTACCGGTAGCATTGGCTTTTATCGCCAGCGCTATTGGCGAATCAACCAATGATATGACAGTCTATCGGGTTTTGTTCATTATCGCTAATTTAAGTATCGTGGTATTGGCATTTATCTGGGCTTTCAATAAGCGGACTAACCCCTCAAAGCGGAACTTTTTCCGAGCCTATTTGATCATACTAGCGGTCTGTGTTATTATTGCTATTATTATCGGTGTCACTTCCCACAATGAGTTTGAATGGCAATTACGCTTTTTGCTCAACGGTATCGATTTTTAAAATAAACTGGACAAAAGTAAGGAGGCGGGGCATTATCCCCGCCTTTTCGTCCTTTAGACAGAGGAGGCTTGCCTCCCTGTCAGCGAAAGGAGCAGTGGAATTTTGGCAGAGAAAATCGTCATCATTGGCGGCGGCATCGCGGGACTTTCCGCAGCGCAGGCTGCCAGAGAAGCTAATAGCGAGGCTCGCATCCATCTGATTTGCGGTGAGAAACGTCTGCCATATTATCGGCCGCGGATCTGTGAGATTTTTTCCGGCCTGGATCCGGAGAAATTGCTGGTGCGTAATCATCAGTGGTTCATTGATATGGATATTGACGTAGTCAATGGTATGGTGGCCTCGATCGATGCCGATAAGCGTCAAATCAAATTTACCGATAGCAGCTATCTGTTTTATGATAAGCTGATTCTGGCCACTGGTGCGCGGGGGAATATCCCTGATGCCAAGGGCAAGGATAAAGACTGGGTGATACCGCTGCGCTTTATGGAGGATATCCGTAAAATTTCTGAGCTGAGCGGTCCGGTGGTAATTATCGGCGATGGTCTCTTGGGCTTGGAGGCAGCGTGGCATCTATCTCGGGCCGGACGTTCCGTAGTGATCGTTGGCCGGGGCGGACGTCTGCTTTCTCATCAGCTGGATCATGAAGGCAGTGTCTTTTTCTTAAGCATTGTCGAGAATGCCGGAGTGCGGGTGGCGTTGAATGGCGATTTAGCGGCAGTAGAGGAAGGTCTGGTCGTGCTGGAAGACGGACGCGGCTTTGAGGCGGCAGTAGTGGTTTGTGCCGCAGGCATCAAAAGCCTCACTAAGTTGGCACGTAACTTAGGGGCTGAGTGTAATAATGGTATCGTAGTCGATGAGCATATGCAGACCTCTCTGCCTGATATTTGGGCAGCAGGGGATTGCGTCGAATATCAAGGCCGGGTTTATGGACTATGGACTGCTTCAATGGCTCAGGGTGCGGTGGCAGGTGCTTGTGCAGCTGGAGCAGCGCAGATTTACCAGCCAGAGCGGCCCGGATATATGATGAATGCCATGGGGACTAAGGTATGGAGCTATGGCGATATCCTTGCTGAGGACGGTGCTTCTGTTCGAGATATCGTGGCGATGCACTTTATCAAGCTCTTTTTTGCTGCAGGTGTTTTGGTGGGGGCGGAGATGATTGGCGATACCTCTCGGATGCTGGCTGTTAAAAAAGCTGTCGATAATGCGATGCCCAAAGCAGAAGCGATAAAAGAATTTCTGCCCACCAGGAGCCGCGGCAATTAAGGCGAATAATATAGGTGCCGGCTGCTGACACCTGCTGGATAGAACCTATAGAAGGAGGAAAAATAATGGATAAATATGTATGTGATTTATGCGGTTATGTTTATGACCCCGAAGAGAATGATGGGATAGCTTTTGAAGACCTGCCAGACGACTGGGTATGCCCTTTGTGTGGCGCTGGTAAAGAAGTCTTTATCAAAGAATAAATTCTCTGTTCATAGCTGATAAAGCAAGCTCTTATGCGGGCTGCCTTGGCTAGTGATAAGCTATCCAAGGGCTATGCTATCGGGTAGGGCGAAACTATTAATAGAGATAAGCTACCAGGTAATGAGCTATATAATAGCAATAAGCCGGCCATTTGGGGCCGGCTTATTATTTATGGTCATTGAGATAAACAATTAAGCTATCTGATATGCTTATTTGTCAAATAATATTGCAACTATGCTAAAGATACTTGTTTGTTGCCATCTGGCTATTGTCATAATGTGGCGGTTATGATTTTTCCGGTTTATTGATGTTGCAGTCGCAGCAATAAGTCGCTCAGCTCTGAGACTTGATCGCAAATATAGGTAGGTTTGATTATGTCAAAGCCGCCGGGCGGGATGATTCCCCAAGTGACACCAATGGTACCGATTCCGGCTGCCTGTCCGCAGGCCATGTCATGGAGGCTATCGCCGATAAACCAGCTTTCCTCAGGACGGCTACCTAGCAGTTCCATCGCCTTCAGTGCCGGGCCGGCAGCAGGCTTATAGCCACAGCCGCTCTCACTATTGAGAACTACTTGGAAATAAGGAGCTACACCAATCAATTCCAAAGTTTCATGGGCTGGTTTTTCCCGTTTGGAAGTGGCTATGGCTAGTTTAGCCCCTTCCTTGTCCAATTTTTTGATCATCTCCACGATTCCTGGGAAGGCTTGTAGTTCTGATTTATGTGCCTGATAATTTTTAGCATAGGCCAAGGTATATTCTTCACCACGCCCCTTGCCTAACACTTCTTCACCGGTCACGATCAGTGGCACCCCGATATAACGGTCGATATCTTCATCGCTGGTAGGGATGCCATATTGCTCAGAAGTAATTTTAGCCACGCGGCGAATAATAGGTATAGTGTTTGCCAGAGTACCATCGAGATCAAAAATAAAAGTAGCCATTATATATCCTTTCTCACAGCCGCTAACCAGCGGCTAGTAACATTTATTATTCTATTATGTAATAGTGTTATTACTCAGTTTGTTTTTGCTTTTGCCAGTAAGATGCTATTGCCGCTTGATAAACATTTTTAAAGCTAACGCCCTTTTGTACTGCCACTGCGGCCACCTGGTCGGCCTCCGGTGCGATAGTATCACCGCTGATTTTGACTGTTATCGGGCCGAAGGCGGTCTCGACTGTCTCGCAGCGGCGGGGCAATAGAAAGCGCTTCATCTCAGTGACGCGGATCCCGATCGTGCTGCTCTCGCGGAAGATCAGACTGGCAAACTCGGCCCCTCTGCCGGCAGGAACGATCAGCTCCAATGCCCACCCTGGGCGGCCTTTTTTCATCATCAGCGGAGTATAACTCATATCCAGTGCGCCTAAAGCAAAGGCTTTTTCCCATAGCTGCCCTAGTAATTCGCCGCTGGCATCGTCGATATTGGTGCGCAGAACCTCGACATTGTCTTGCTCCATATCATCAACCGCAGTTTTTGTGTCTTCGCCCAACAAAGCGCGCAATACATTAGGCTGCTGTGCAAAATTACGGCTCCCTGCACCATAGCCGATTGCTATCAGCTGCATCTGCGGCATAGTCTGAATGGCCTGGCAGCCTTTGAGGATAGCTGCACCAGTAGGGGTAACGGTCTCGCCAATTAGCGGGGAAGGCAGCAGCTGCATGCCCCGCATCAACAAAGCAGCAGCCGGTGCTGGGACCGGTAGGATACCATGGGCGCATTCTACTGTTCCTGAGGAGAGCGGCAATGGGGAGAAGTAAATTTGATCGATATTCATTTGGTCGAGAAGCAAAGCTACACCGCAGATATCGATGATGGAGTCTACTGCTCCGGTTTCATGGAAATGGACTCCTTCTACAGTACAGCTATGTACCTGTGCTTCAGCTTCAGCCAAAACTTTGAAACAAGCTAGGGCCATCTTTTGGGCGCGTTGCGGCCAGTCAGTTGACTCGATCAGCGCGCGGATATCGCTATAGTGGCGGTGGTGATGCTGATGCGGAAAGCTTACTTCCAGATGCAGCGCAGATATCCCGTTTTTGCTGACTGGTTGGCAGTCTAACTGCCAGTTGCCAAGGTCAAGTTGGGAGAGCTGACTCTGCAGCATCTCCAGCTGTCCACCAGCATCGAGCAAGGCTGCCAGCAGCATATCGCCGGCAATACCGGTAGGACAATCCAGATAAAGGATTCGGCTCATATCTTGTCCTTTCTATGGAGAGTAATTATTATTTCAGATTAAAGTCGGCGGTCAAAGCTGCCGCTGGCAAAGGGCTCTAGATCAAGCGTTATGTAATGGTATCCTAGCCCCCGCAGCTGCTGTAGCAGTGTTTCACGGTAACGGAGCGCTCGGTCCATCTCTGCAGCCGGCAGCTCTAGCCGCACCAGTTGTCCATGTACCCGCAGACGAAACTCGCTGAAACCAGCCTGCCGCAAAGATAGCTCAGCTGCCTCTACCCGGCGCAGTTCTTTTTCTTCTAGATGGGTATGATAGGGGAAACGGCTGGCTAAGCAGGGGGTAGCTGGACGATCCCAGTTGGTCAGCCCCAACTGGTGTGCCAGGCAGCGGATATCCTCCTTAGTGAAGCCAGCCTCAGCCAACGGATGAGCTACTTGCAGCTCTTGGGCAGCCTGGTTGCCGGGGCGGAATACCGTCATGTCATCAGCATTGCAGCCATCAGCAAGCGCATTGATACCAGCTTGCCGTGCTGCCTGCCAGGCTGCCTGATACAGTTCTTTTTTGCAGTGATAGCAACGCTGATGGCAGTTATCGGCTACCTGGGGCAGCTGAAGTGTATCTAACTCGATAAGTTGCTGCTGCCAGGAATGCTGCTGAGCGATTTCGCTAGCCAGAGCGATTTCCTGGGCGGTATGGAGCGGCGTAACTAAAGTGATTGCGAGCAGCGGCTGGATTTCCGCCTGCTGTGCTGCTGCCATCACTAAGGTGCTGTCAACCCCACCAGAGTAGCAAACTGCCAGCCCTGTTGCTCCGCAGCTGACTAGGCGGTCAATGAGACGCTGATATTGCTGTTTTTCGGATCTGGTCATTATTCTTTGAGTGAATCCACCATCGAGCTGAAGAGATCAAGCGCTTTCTTGATCGGCTCTGGGGTGGCCATATCTACTCCGGCGTCGCGCAACAAATCGATAGGATCCTTGCTACTACCAGAGCTGAGAAAATGCAGGTAACGTTGCTGATTAGTGTGAGCTTTGGCCTCATCTTCATCCAGCATTCCTAAGGCCAGGGCAGATGCTGCGCAGAAACCGGTAGCATATTTGTAAACATAATAAGCACGGTAAAAATGGGGTATCCGCATCCATTCTTTGGCAATCAGCTCATCGACCTCTACTCCTTCACCAAAGTAATCACAATTCAGCTGACGGTAGACTTCATTCATCGTTTCAGCAGTCAAAGCTTCACCGTTCTGCGCCATCTGATGGATCTTCAGTTCAAACTCAGCAAACATCGTTTGGCGGAAAACCGTAGTGCGGAATTGCTCTAAATAATGGTTGACCAGATAATGGATCTCATCTTTATTCTCAGCCCTTTGCAGCAGATATTCAATCAGCAGGTTTTCATTGACGGTACTGGCTACCTCTGCTACAAAGATGCGGTAATCGCTGTAAACATAGGGCTGTGTACGGCGGGAATAGAGAGAATGCATCGAATGGCCGCCTTCATGAGCCAGGGTGAATACGCCGTTAAGGTTTTCCTGGTAGTTCATCAGGATATAGGGATCAGTGCCATAAACTCCGGAAGAGTAGGCGCCGGAAGTCTTACCTTTGTTTTCATAGACATCAACCCAGCCTGACTCGATGCCTTGCCGGAAATCATCAGTATATTCTTTGCCCAGCGGAGCCAGTGCATCGATAACGATTTTTTTTGCCTGTTCCCAGTCCAGTTTCATTTTTGGTTCCGGATAAAGAGGCACATAGAGGTCATACATTGCCAGTTTGGGTAGGGCGAGCTTATTTTTACGGATTTCGAGATAATCATGCAGTGAGCCAAGATAGCTGCGAATAGTCTTGATCAGATTATGGTAGACTTCAGTCGGGACATTATCCCCATATAATGAGGAGTCCAAAGCACTCTGATACCCACGTGCTTTGGCATAAAAGTTATCCTTCTTAACTGAAGAGCTAAGAGTTGCGGCGATGGTATTAGCATATTTTCCATAGGTGTGATACATCGCTTCATAAGCAGAGCGCCGCAGCTGGCGGTCTGGTGATTCCAAAAAGAGGATGTAGTTGCCGCTGGAAAGCTGCTCCTCATGACCTTCGCTATCATGCACGGTAGGAAATTCTAGATCAGCATCGGTCAGCATCGAATAGATGGTATCAAAACTGCCGGCCATTTCTGAGGCCCCGGCCAGCAATGCTTCTTGTTCCGGCGAGAGCGTGTGTTCCCGCATGCGAGTAATATCATTGATGAAACGCTGATATAGTACCAGCTCTGGTTCCTGGAGAAAAGCATCTAACTTATCAGTAGGGATAGTCAGAATCTCCGGAGCGAAAAATGACAATAAGGAATTAGCTTCGATGGCTAATGCTTCTGCGGAGTTGCGCATGGCCTGCGCCTGGGCATTGCCATTATCTTCATCCTGACGCATTGCTGCATAGAGGTAGACCCTTTCGATTAGCTGGGATAGTGCTTCTTCCCAGTGCAGAAAGTCGAGCAGCGTCTTGGCGCTATCTCCTAAGTGTCCCCGGTATTCATTGGCCTGCGGCAGCATTTGTTTAGCTTTATCCAGATCTGTTTGCCAGGCCTTTTGGTCAGGATAAACTTTTTCGATCTTCCATTTATAACGGTCGTCAATTTCTGAACGAGTAGGGATTTTTTTAGTCATAAATCTCTTCCTTTGCTTTGTTCTTGGACAGTCATTGCATCTGTATTATTTACCTAGCTGTCTGCTGATAATGACAAGGCCTGCCAGCCTATAGCTGACAGGTTGGTCTTTGTCATATTAGCTTGCTGGGTAAATAAGGTGATCGCTGTTCTTATGATTACACGCTAAGCACAGCTTTATACCGGAAGTTTATTGTTGATCTGCCTTTTTATCTGCTTCCATGCTATTGCGGTTAGCTGCTTCGGCTTCAGCCATGATCCGTCTTTCCAGGGCTTTAACATTTTCTAAAATATCCTGAAGAGTCATAGCTGAGTAATCCACTGCTGGTTGACCACTGGTGGAAGCTGAGGCTGCAGGAGCAGCAGGCTTAGGAGCCGGCTGCGTTGCAACTGGTGCAGGTTCTTGATGTGCAGCAGGTTTAATAGGCGGAACGAAGTCCTTGTCTGAGACCATGCCTTTAGCTGCTGCGGCTGCATAAGCGCTGGCGGTGCTGGCCCGATAAGCTGCTACCACGTCTGGATCCGGGGCTGGCGGATTAATTGTCTGCGTACTGTTTGCCGCAGGTGCGGCTGCCTGGAAATTAGCAGTAGTAGTTGGCGCAGCGTTTTGGTTATTATTGTTAGTAGGCTGTGACCAGAAATCTTCATTCTGTGCGGCTGTACTCTGAGGTTCTGCTACCGGAGTCTGCTGCTCTGGCTCTGGTGCTGCAGGCACTACATCGCCTACTGCTTCGCCGCAGATAATGCAGTACGCAAAACCAGGCTCCAATTCTGCGCCGCAGACTGGGCAGGTGGGAGCAGCGGCAGGCGCGCTCATATTAGCCCGTGGATCTTCAGCAAAAATATCTGGCTGTGCTGCAGTAGTTGTGGCTGCTACCGCTGCAGCTGCTGCTAATTCTTCTTCTGCTTTCGCCTTTTTCCGTCCGAAGAAACGACGTTTGGCTTTGGGCTGCTCTTCCTCTACTATCGTGGCTTCTGCAGTTGCCGCAACTGGTGGTTCTTCGGCTAATTCTTTGACTTTGGTGCCGCAGATGATGCAGAAAGCACAGTCTGGTTCCAGCGGATTCCCACAGACTGGGCAAAGCTC
>ERZ826242.3850-NODE-3850-length-10223-cov-2.718430_pt1 | contig 10223 bp, 9 predicted proteins | sample MGYA00519871_ERZ826242 | MGnify/ENA primary metagenome ERZ826242 (study PRJEB31778, sample SAMEA3449226) | human gut metagenome | biome: human gut; feature: human-associated habitat; material: faeces | place: United Kingdom | collected 2010/2012 ... | reverse complement strand
GCGGCAGGCAGAGGGTAAAACAGCTGCCCTTGCCCGGCTCACTCTGCAGCAGGATCTCGCCCCGGTGCAGGTGCGCCAGCTCCTGCGCAATGGTCAGACCGAGGCCGGTGGAATCGTGCTTGGTGTCGGCGGTGGTGTGGAAGTAGCGGTCAAACACGGCGGGCTGATCCTCCGGCGCGATGCCGCAGCCGGTGTCCGTGACCTTTACGCAGGCCTGCCCGTTCTCGGCAGCACACACCACGGTGACCCGTCCGCCGGAGGGAGTGTAGTGGATGGCGTTGGTCACAAGGTTCTGCAGGATCTGCTCCAGCCGCACAGCGTCGCCCCATACGGGCAGGGGAGTGCCGGTATCGGTCCGCAGCTCCACTCCTTTGTGGGCGGCTTCGGCCTGACAGGCGCTGCACACCGCTGCAGTCAGGGCTTCCAGCCGGGCGCGGTCCTCATTGAGCAGGACCTGCTTCTGCTCCAGCTTAGCCGCCAGAAACAGGTCCTCGGTCAGCCTGCGCACAAAGCCCACCCGCTCCTGCAGCACCGGCAGCAGCGTGGGCAGGGCGTCCGGCGCGGCGGCCAGCGTGTCCAGCCCGCTGCCGATGACGAACAGCGGGCTGCGCAGGTCGTGGAAGATGTTCAGCATCATGCTCTTGCGGGCTTCGGCCTCCTCGGTCAGGGCCCGGGTCCGCTCGATGACCCGGGTGTCCAGCTCCTGGGCCAGCTGCTCCCCCCGCTCCCGGTCCCTGGTGAGGAGGAGCTCCACCGCCATCTGGGCCCGCCCCATCCGGCCGGAGGCGTTGATCCGGGGCGCCAGGGTGTAGCCGATCGAGGTGGCGGTGATGGCCTTGTCCTCCAGCCCCGCCTCCCGGATCAGCAGGGCCAGGCCCAGCCGGCGGGGGTGGGAGAGCTCCTCCAGCCCCAGCCGGACGATGGTCCGGTTCTCCCCGGTCATAGGCATCACGTCGGCCACCGTCCCCACGGCGGCCAGGTCACAGTACTCCGCCAGCACGTCTCCGTCCCCTTCTGGTCCGTTGATGGCCATGGCCAGCTTCAGGGCCACCCCCACGCCGGCCAGGCCCTTGCAGGCGCTGGGGCAGTCGCTGCGCCGGGGGTCCACCACCGCCTGGGCGGCGGGCAGGCCGCTCTTGCACTCGTGGTGGTCCGTGATGACCACATCGATCCCCAGGGACCGGGCCCAGGCGGTCTCCTCCAGGGCAGTAATGCCGCAGTCCACCGTGACGATCAGGGAGGCGCCCTGCTCCTTCAGGGCCGTCACCGCCTCCCGGTTCAGGCCGTAGCCCTCCTCCAGCCGGTCTGGGATATAGGGGATGACTGCCCCGCCCTTCCGTCGGAGGAAATCGGTCAGCAGGCAGGTGGCGGTGATGCCATCCACATCGTAGTCCCCGTAGACTGCGATGGTCTCTCCCCGCTCCAGAGCCAGCCTGACCCGGCCGGCCGCCTGTGCCATATCCTTCAGAGCCAGCGGGTCCTCCAGGGCCGTCTCCCCACCCTCCAGCAGGGCCCGGGCCTCCTGCGGCGCACGTACGCCCCGGGCGGACAGCACCGCCGCCAGCAGAGGTGAGATCCCCGCCTCCTCCAGGGCAGCCAGGGCAGCCGGATCAGGAGGGGCCACCGTCCATTTTTCATACTTCACAGGCCACCCGCTCCTTTCCCGCCCTTCGGCTATAGTTGCTCAGAATAGTATTATAACACATCTATTTAAGATCCTTCAAGAGAAATTCCGACCCAGCCCCCTTTGTCTGTGCCGCGGGAGCGGAACGAAGGGGCGCATGCAGCCATCAAACGCGCCAAAAGCGGTCCCCGGAAAGATTTGGTGCCCGGCGTGCCGCAGACGGCAGTTGCTTCCCGCTCCGATCTGTGCTATGATTAAATATCACCCAGATTTTCAAGAGAGGAGGGTCCCCCATGGACGCAGTCCAGCGCCGGGCCGCGCTGTCCGACTATCTCTCCCAGGCGGCCGGGCCGGTCTCCGCCTCCGTCCTGGCGGCCCGTTTTTCTGTCAGCCGGCAGATCATTGTGGGGGACATCGCCCTGCTGAGGGCCGGCGGGCTGGACATCGCCGCCACCCCCCGGGGCTATCTGCTCCCCCGCCCCACCCCCGGTCTGACCCGCCAGCTGGCCTGTGTCCACCGGCCGGAGGACATGGGCCGGGAGCTGGAGCTCATGGTGGATAACGGCTGCACCGTGCTGGACGTGATCGTGGAGCACCCGGTCTACGGCCAGCTCACCGGCCAGCTCCACCTATCCTCCCGGTATGACGTGGGGCAGTTCCTCCAAAAGGTGTCCCGAAGCGGGGCACGGCCCCTGTCCGCCCTCACCGGCGGTGTCCACCTGCACACCATCCTCTGCCCAGATGAGGCCGCCTGGCACCGGGTCCGCGCCGCGCTGGACCAGGCAGGCTTTCTCTATACCGGCCCCTGAGCCCGCTGAAAGGAGTCTCCCATGCCCCCAAAGATCCTGGTCATTTCCGGCCCCACCGCCTCGGGCAAGACCCGCCTGGCCGTAGAGCTGGCCCTGCGCCACGGCGGCGAGGTGGTCTCCGCCGACTCCATGCAGGTCTACCGCCGGATGGACATCGGCACTGCCAAGCCCACCCCGGAGGAGATGCGGGGCATCCCCCACCACATGCTGGACGTAGCCGACCCGGAGGAGGACTTCTCCGTGGCCCGGTACGTGGAGCTGGCCGCCCCCTGCGTGGACGACATCCTGGCACGGGGCAAGCTCCCCATCGTGGCCGGCGGGACGGGTCTCTACCTGGACTCCCTCCTCTCCGGCCGCACCTTCGCCCCCTTCTCCCCCGACGGCGGTCTCCGCGCCCGGCTGGAGGCCCGCTTTGACGCCCTGGGGGGGGGGGCCATGCTGGGGGAGCTGGCCGCCGCCGACCCGGAGGCCGCCGCCCGCCTCCACCCCAACGACCGCAAGCGCATCGTCCGGGCCCTGGAGGTCTTTCAGCAGACCGGAAAGACCATCTCCCAGCATAACCGGGAGACCCGGGCCCTCCCGCTCCGGTACGATGCCCTCACCCTCTCCCTGGCCTTTCAGCGCCGGGAGGACATGTGGGCGCGCATCGACCGGCGGGTGGACGAGATGATGGCCGCAGGCCTGGCGGAGGAGGTCCGGGCCCTCCTGGACTCCGGTGTCCCGGTGCGGTGCACCGCCATGCAGGCCATCGGCTACAAGGAAATGGCCGCCGCGCAGCGCGGCGGCGGAGATGTCTGCGCCGCCGCGGAGGAGATCAAGCTCCGCTCCCGGCAGTACGCCAAGCGCCAGCTCACCTGGTTCCGCCGTACCGAAGGGGCCAAATGGCTCTTCTGGGGACCGGAACCTGATTTTGAAGCGGCCTGCCGGACTTCGACAAAATATTTGGAAGAATTTGGTTTAGTGTAGAGGCACTCGGGCCGAGCTCTGCTCCGCCTTAAAGAAAAAAGGAGTGCTCACCATGCAGAAAACCAACAATCTTCAGGAGATCTTCCTCACCCAGGTCCGCCGGGACCGCCGCCCCGTCACCATCTTTCTGATGAACGGGTTTCAGATGCGGGGCTATGTCACCGGCTTTGACGCCTTCACCGTGGTCCTCACCAGCGATGGCAAGCAGCAGGTGATCTACAAGCACGCCATCTCCACTATCGTCCCGGAGCGGCCCGTCCCCCTCTGCCAGCCCGGCGAGCTGGAGTAACTCCCGCCCCATCCCCACACCCATCCGCAAAAGAGAAAGAGAGCCGGTCACATGAAACAGGGCAACAGTCTGGTCACGCTGGTCATCGTCCTTCTGGCGGTGATGCTGGCCGCCTATCTGGGCGTCTACGCCTGGGACAGCTTTACCGATCCCTTCACCACTACCCTCACCTACTCCTATACTGCCAATGACAGCCTAGAGGCAGACGGCTGGGTGGTGCGGGAGGAACAGCTCCTCCCCGCCCAATCGGGCATCCTGGACATTACCCGGGCAGAAGGGGAGGAAGTGGGCCGGGGCCAGACTGTGGCTCTGGTCCACCAGAACAGCCAGGCGCTGGACGTCCAGGCTCAGATGGAGGAGCTGGCCATGGAGATCGAGCTGCTGGATTACGCCATGAACCAGACCGACGACGTCGTCTCCGCCGCCCGGCTGGACGAATCCATCCTCCAGTCCCTGGCCTCCCTGCGGTTCGCCTCCGCCTCTGGCTCCTACCGTCAGCTGGACGACGACGTGATGGAGCTGAAAAGCCAGGTGCTCAAGCGCAGCTACACCTATGGTGAGGGGCTTGACTCCTCCCAGCTCTCCGCCCTGCGGCAGTCGCTGATAGAGGAGTACCGCGCCCTGCGCACCCAGTCCAGCAGCGTCACCAGCCGCATCACCGCTCCTGCCGCGGGGGTGTTCTCCTCTTTGGCCGACGGCTATGAGAGCCTGCTCACCCCTCAGTCCATCCTGACCATGACCCCCGCCGACCTGGATGCCCTGGCCGGGCAGCAGGTCACGGCCCCCTCCGGCACCGCCGGCAAGCTCATCACCTCCGACCGCTGGTACTTCGCGGCCGCGGTCTCGGAGGAGGAGGCCCTGCGCCTGTCCAAGGAGAGCTCCGTCACCGCCCGCTTTTCCGGTTCCTTCAGCCAGGACGTCCCCATGACGCTGGAGCAGGTGGGGGAGGCGGTGGACGGCCGTGCGGTGGTGGTCCTCTCCTCCAACCGCTATTTGTCCCAGATCACTCTGCTCCGCGGCCAGACAGTGGAGCTCATCTTCGGCAGCAGCTCCGGCCTGCGCATCCCCAAGGCCGCTCTGCGCATGGTCACCCAGGAGTCCACCGATCCGGAGACCGGCGAGACCGTCCAGACCAACCTGGTGGGGGTCTATACCCTGGTGGGCGGCCGGGCAGAATTCAAGCCGGTGGAGATCCTCACCGAGGAGTCCGACTTCTATGTGGTCTCCCCCGCCACCGAGGGGCGGGCCGTCCTGCGGGCGGGGGACGAGGTCATCGTCCGGGCCACCGGGCTCTATGACGGGAAATTGCTGAATTTCTGAGGGCCGCCCATCCGGCAGCCCGTCACCTGTAGAGAAAGAGAGAGATTGCATATGTCCATCCAACAGCAGGTCCAGGCAGTCCGGGCCCGCATGGCGGCCGCGGCAGAGTCGTCCGGCCGCCGCCCGGAGGATATCGCCCTGTGCGCCGCCACCAAGGTGCAGAGCGACGACACCATCCGCGCCGCCATCGCCGCCGGCATCACCCTGTGCGGAGAGAACCGGGTCCAAGAACTCACCGCCCACCTGGCCGCCGGCGCCTATGAGGGCGCCCGGGTCCATTTTATCGGCCACCTCCAGACCAACAAGGTCAAGCAGGTGGTGGGACGGGTGGACCTGATCCAGTCGGTGGGGTCGGAGCATCTGCTCCGGGCTGTGGAGGCCCAGGCGGACAAGCTGGGCCTGGTTCAGGACATCCTGCTGGAGGTAAATATCGGCATGGAGGAGAGCAAGGGCGGGGTGGACCCAGCCCAGCTCCGTCCCTTGGCTGAGCTGGCTCAGTCCCTGCCCCATGTGCGCCTGCGGGGTTTGATGGCCATCCCGCCTATCAGCCCCCTCCCCGGTGCCAATCGGCCTTTTTTTGCAAAAATGTATCAGCTTTTTGTTGACATAAGACGCGAAATGTCCGATAATCAATGTGATATCGATTGCCTGTCCATGGGAATGAGCGGCGACTTTGAGGACGCCATCGCCGAGGGGGCCACGCTGGTCCGGGTCGGCACCGCGCTGTTCGGCCCCCGGCCGCCCATGCACACCGCCCGTTGAACCGGCGGCAGAGCTTACACCAAGGAAAAGAGAGGATACCGCTATGGGATTTATGGATGAACTCAAGCGCTTGGCCCACCCCTACGAGGATGAGGACGAGGACGATTTCGAGGAGTTTGAGCCGGCGCCTCGTGCTGCCGTCCCTGAGCGCCGGGACCGCTCCGAGCGGATGGACCGCACGGGCTCTTTGTACAGCGCCCCGGTCGAGCCGGAGCGCCGCAGCAACAAGGTCGTCAATATTCACACCACTACTCAGCTCCAGGTGGTGCTGGTAAAGCCAGAGCGCTTTGAGAACGCCAGCGAGATCGCCGACCATCTGCGGGAGAAGCGCACCGTGGTGCTCAACCTGGAGTCCACCAACAAGGAGATCGCCCGCCGCCTGCTGGATTTTCTTTCCGGCGTGGCCTATGCCAACGAGGGCAAGATCAAGAAGGTGGCCATCTCCACCTATATCATCACCCCCTACAATGTGGACATCCTGGGGGATCTGATCGACGAGCTGGAGAACAACGGGCTGTACTTCTGAGCAGATGGGACGCGTCGCCGTTCGGCCGCCGGGCCGGCTCCTCCCCCTCCTTTTGCTCCTGGCCCTGCTGTCCGGCTGCGCCGGCGGAGGGGCCGCCTCCGCCTCCGAAGACGAGGAGCCGCAGGCCCCGCTCCTCATGGAGCATGGCTGCCTCTCCATGGATCTGGACGGAGACGGCGCAGAGGAGGCCGTCCGCCTGTATGCCCTTCAGGCCGCGGACGACCTGCCCCCTGAGGCGCTGCCGCCGGAGGGCTCGGATTCCCGGAATCTGCTGTTCCGCTGGTATGTAGAGGCCCAGATTGGGGATGACTTGGTCACCTGTGACCTGAATGGCCGGTATTATTACTATTCTCCCCAGCAGGATCAGCCCCTGTTCTTCTCCATTCAGGACCGGCAGGGCGCGTCCCTGGTGGTGGCCGGTCTGATCCCACAGTCCAATGGGGCCGGGGCCGGCATGCTGGAAGTGCATGTCCTCTCCTATGACAAGGGAGCTTTTCAGGTCCTGGAGCTCCCCCTCTGGTCTATCCAGAGCGTTCAGGCCGGCATGACCGCCCAGATCACCGTACCCGAGACCGGCACCGTGGAGACGCTGGACCTGCTCCAATGGCTGGAGCTGCGGGGAGAGGGACCGCTCTATGAGGCGGACGGGACTCTCGCCTGGCCCTGCGCCCCCGCCTCCTGGGAGGAGGGGGATATCTATGCCCTGCTCCCAGCCGAAGAGGGTATCTGGACGGCCCAGCGGCTGTACGGACAGGCCCTGTCGGACTTGATGGGCTATCTGGTGACCCACCTCACCTGGGACGACGGCACTCCCGTGGTCCTGGAACAGTATTTTGACTGGCGCGCCCAGAACGACGACGAGGTCCTGCGCTGAAAAAAGCGTTTTGATTTAGGAGGTAATGAATATGCTCACTCCTCAGGAGGTCTCCGAGCGCGCCTTTCCCAAGGCTTCCTTCGGCGGCTACAACATGGCTCAGGTGGATGAATTTCTGGATCTGCTCACAGCGGACTATACCTCACTGTACAATGAGAACGCCGTTTTGAAGAGCAAGATGAAGGTCCTGGTGGAGAAGGTGGAGGAGTACCGCGCCACCGAGGACGCCATGCGCAAGGCGCTGATGACCGCCCAGCGGATGGCCGACGAGCTGGTGAAGGAGGCGGAGGCCAAAAAGGCCCAGATCCTCTCCGACGCCGAAGGGGAGGCCAAGGAGCGGGTGGCCAATATCCGCAAGCAGGCCGGCGACGAGGAGTTCCGTCTGTCCGCCGCCCAATCCGCCACCGCTGCCTATGTGGCCAAGGTGCGGGCCCTCCACGAGCAGGAGCTGCGCTACCTGGACGGCCTTTCCCAGCTGTGCCCCGACGCCCCGGTCTCCCAGGCCGACCCGGTAGAGGAGGCCGTGGAGGAGATCGATGACAATGTCCAGCGCCTGGTGGCCCAGGCCATGGCAGACGCCACCGCCGAGAATCTAAAGGCCCAGGCCGCCCAGGAGGCTGCGGAGGGCCCGGAGGACCTGTCGGACACTGCGGAGTTCCCCCCCGCCCCCCAGGCGGAGGAGGAGCCTGAGGAGGGGCCGGTCCACGGCACCCGCCGCATCGACTTCGGCAACCTCCAGTTCGGCCGGGACTATGAGATCAAATAAGATCGCAGAGATACACTGGAAGCGCCCCCTCCGCCGTGCGGAGGGGGCGCTCTGCGCACCTATGACTGGAGCGTGCTAGACATGAAAATCCTCAACAAAATTCTTGACATTCCTCAATAAAGTGGATAAAATATAAGGGTATATCGTTATCATGCGCAGAAAAGGAAGAGTACCCGCCTCCGAGACGCACAGAGAGCCGCCGTTTGGTGCAAGGCGGACGGGAGGGGCTGGGGAAGATCACCTTGGAGCAGGGGGGCTGAACCTGAGTAAGCCCCTCCGGACGCCCCCGTTACCGGGCAGCATTTGAGTGGCTGGGACGGGATGCCCTTCCGGCAAGAAGAGTGGTACCGCAGAGGTCTTGTTCGCCTTTGTCTCTTTGAGAGACAAGGGCGTTTTTGTTTTTCCAGAGAGGAGTGGCTTTGATGAAGTGCCCTAAGTGCGGCCTTCTTATGGAAGAAGGGACCATGCACACGCAAAAATATCCCTTCTGGACCCAGCAGGAATTGCGGTTTTTTCACAGCCCCACGGATATGGTGGAACTGGGCCCCCCAGGTGATGACACCACCAGTATGTTCACGCGGGACCCGTTTCCGGAATTTCCCCACGCTATGCTCTGCCGGGCGTGTGGCCTGGTCACATTTCTATGTAATTTGATCGAAAAGTCTAAAAAAGACCCAGAATAGGAGGAAGCAAACCCATGGACTACAACAAGACCATCAATCTCCCCAAGACTGACTTCCCCATGCGGGCCGGTCTGCCCAACCGGGAGCCCGGGATGCTCCAGCGCTGGAACGACATGGACCTGTACCACGAGCTGCTGAAGAAGAATGAGGGCAAACCCCGCTTCGCCCTCCATGACGGCCCTCCCTTCTCCAACGGCAATCTGCACATGGGCCACGCCCTGAACAAGTCCATCAAAGACTTCATCACCCGCATGTACGCCATGCGGGGCCGCTATACCCCCTACATCCCCGGCTGGGATAACCACGGCATGCCCATCGAGTCCGCCATCATCAAGGAGCAGAAGCTCAACCGCAAGAAGATGAGCGTGGCAGAGTTCCGCACCGCCTGCCACAACTACGCCCAGAAATACATCGACATCCAGATGGAGGGCTTCAAGCGCATGGGTGTGCTGGGGGACTGGGAGCACCCCTATAAGACTATGGACCCCGGCTTTGAGGCGGAGGAGGTCAAGGTCTTCGGCTCCATGTACCGCAAGGGCTACATCTACAAGGGGCTTAAGCCCGTGTACTGGTGCCCCCACGACGAGACCGCCCTGGCCGAGGCGGAGATCGAGTACCAGGACGACCCCTGCACCACTGTCTATGTGAAGTTCCGGGTAAAGGACGATCTGGGCCGTCTGAGCCAATATGGCGACCTGTCCAACATGTACTTCGTCATCTGGACCACTACCATTTGGACCCTGCCCGGCAACCTGGCGATCGCCGTTCACCCCCGGGAGAGCTATGTGCTGGTCAAGGCGGACAATGGAGAGCTCTACATCGTGGCCGAGGCCCTGTGCGCCAAGGTGATGCAGGCGGGCGGCTTTGACCACTATGAGATCGTTAAGCAGTTCCGCGGCCAGGACTTCGAGTATATGAAGGCCCAGCACCCCTTCCTGGATAAGGAATCCCTGCTGTGCTGCGCCGAGTATGTCACCATGGATTCCGGCACCGGCTGCGTCCACACCGCCCCCGGCTTCGGCGCCGATGACTACGAGACCTGCAAGCGCTACAAGGTGGAGCTGGTGGTCCCTGTGGATGACCAGGGCCGCCACACTGACTACGCGGGCAAGTACGCCGGCCTGAAGACGGAGGAGTCCAACCCGGTCATCCTTACCGACCTGAAGGAGAGCGGAGCCCTCTTCGCCAGTGAGGAGATCGTTCACTCCTATCCCCACTGCTGGCGCTGCAAGAAGCCCATCATCTTCCGGGCCACCCCCCAGTGGTTCTGCTCCGTGGACTCCTTCAAGGACGAGGCGGTGGCCGCCTGCGACGATGTTCGGTGGCTCCCTGCCTGGGGCAAGGACCGGATGATCTCCATGATCCGGGAGCGGGCCGACTGGTGCATCAGCCGCCAGCGCCGCTGGGGCCTGCCCATCCCGGTGTTCTACTGTGCCGACTGCGGCAAGCCCATCGTCACCGACGAGACCATTGAGGCTGTGAGCAGGCTCTTCGGTGAGAAGGGCTCCAACGCCTGGTATGAGATGGAGGCCAAGGATATCCTGCCAGAGGACTTCGCCTGCCCCCACTGCGGCTCAAGGACGGGCTTCACCAAGGAGGAGGAC
>ERZ826242.3839-NODE-3839-length-10276-cov-2.115546_pt1 | contig 10276 bp, 8 predicted proteins | sample MGYA00519871_ERZ826242 | MGnify/ENA primary metagenome ERZ826242 (study PRJEB31778, sample SAMEA3449226) | human gut metagenome | biome: human gut; feature: human-associated habitat; material: faeces | place: United Kingdom | collected 2010/2012 ... | reverse complement strand
TATCCGCGAACCTTTAGCGATTGCCCAAAGACAGGTACTTGATGCTGCAAAGGAAATGATTGCTCAATGAATTATGATGGCTTTATTAACCTTAATAAAGATAAAGGGTATAGTTCCCAATATGCCGTAGCCGCTGTGAAGCGGCTTTTGCATGTCAAAGCCGGTCATTGCGGCACCCTTGACCCTCAGGCGGAAGGTGTTTTGCCTATTTGCTTGGGAAAGGCGACTCGCTTAAGTGGTTTGGTAATGGGTAGGCCCAAAACATATATTGGTGAGATTTGTTTTGGCGAGGCTACTAGTAGCTATGATGCTGCCGGAGATATTACTGATACTGCTGACGCATCACATCTTACAGCAGCTATGGTTGAAGCCGTACTGCCTGGTTTTATGGGTGTTATTGACCAGATTCCCCCAGCTATTTCGGCATTAAAGCAAGGTGGTGTGCCACTTTATAAGCGGGCCAGGAGAGGGGAAAAGCTTGATCTCAAAGCACGTCCAGTGATGATTTATGATATCCGTCTTTTATCATTCACTCCTGGTGTTAAGGCCTATGCTAAGACCGAAGTTGAATGTGGACAGGGGGCCTATATCCGTTCATTGGCTTTTGATATCGGAAGAGCATTGCAATTACCAGCCCATCTATCAGCATTACAACGGACCCGTACGGGTGAATTTGTTTTGAGCAATACTTATACTATTCAGCAAATCCAGGATATGGCTGAGGCGGGAGATCTAAGCTTTATCTTGCCAATGAACGAAGTGGTAGATTTTATTCCTCAGCTAGTCGTAAATGAAAAGCAGAAAAATAAGATTAGCCATGGACATTCCATTATAGCGCCTGCGGAATTTAATGAAGGAGAGCAGATTAGGTTAGTAAATAATGGCCATGATTTATTGGCTCTAGGGACAGTTGGTAAGGATAATGATAAAAAAATAATCAAAATGGACAAAGTTTTTATTGAACCCCAGGCCAATTTAGCTTGTGCTATTGGGAATTTTGATGGCTTGCATTTAGGTCATAAGGCTCTTTTTACTGTTTTAAAACAGCAAAAAGGAGCTATAGGCAGTAAAAGCGCAGTATTAACTTTTGAGCCACACCCATTAGCGATCATTAAGGGACAAGCCCCTCAAATGATAACTGGAGCTAAACTTAAAGATGAACTTTTAACAGAGTATTTTGCTATCGATAAAGTGATGACCTATTCACTCATGAGGTGATGAATAGCACTCCTGAAGAGTTTGTGGATAAGATTATTGTTAATCAAGTTAAGCCCCAGCATGTCGTAGTAGGATATAATTTTACTTTTGGCATTGATGGAAGGGGAACCGCATCTGTGCTGCGCTCTCTATGTCTGGATAAGGGAATAGATGTCACTATTGTCAAAGAAATAGATAGTCAATATGGCCCGGTTAGTTCCAGTAATATCAGAAAATATTTAGCAGATGGCAATCTGGAAGCAGTTAATGAAATGCTTGGGTATTGGTTTGTTATCGAAGGTGAGGTTATCTATGGTAATCAGCTAGGTCGCAGCATCGGCTATCCAACCGCTAACTGTCATACTGAAATAAACCAAGCGGTACCACAAAATGGTGTTTATGCTACACGCATAGAGCATAATGGTGTTACCTATGATGGTGTTACTAATTTTGGCTTTAAACCAACTATTGGCGGGGAAACTAAACCTTTGATGGAAGCACACCTTTTTGACACTGATTTAGATTTATATGGTGAAACTATTAGGGTTTGGTTTGGCAAGTTTCTTCGCCCGGAACGTAAATTTGCTAGTATTAGTGAATTAACTGCTCAGATTAATACAGATTCGATAGCGGCAAGACAATTTTTATCAACTGTATCGCCTAATAAACACTTGCCAAGTATTGAATAATAGGCTATAATATAAAAGTTGTCACCCATACTTGGAACAGCGAATCTCCAACGCTTTCTCAGTTTTGGGCAGGTAGCGAAATGCTAAAAAAGGAGGTGTAAAAATGGATACTGCTACGAAAAAAGAAATCATCGAAAAGTATGCTATCCATGAAGGCGATACTGGTTCTCCGGAAGTTCAGATTGCAGTACTCAGTTATCAGATCAATCATCTGACCGAGCATTTAAAAGTGCATAAAAAAGACTTCCATAGCCGTCGTGGTTTGTTGAAGATGGTTGGTAGACGTCGTTCTCTTTTGAATTATCTGAAGAGCAAAGATATCGACCGTTACCGTAATATTATCAACAGCCTCGGTCTTCGTCGCTAAAATATTGCATCAAGACTTTTCAACTAGGAAGGAGAAAATTTCTCCTTCCTTTTTATTTTGGGTATTTATTATGGGAAGAAAAATGCTCTTTGGTTAACTTAGCCACTACTCCAGAGAGTGCTGCTAGGGCGATTAGGTTAGGAATAGCCATCATACCGTTTAAAGTATCTGAGATATCCCATACCAGCCCTAGTTCCATAGTGGCTCCGGCTATCACCATTAGGACAAAGATGATTTGATAAATACGTATCGCTTTTGTGCCAAAGAGAAATTCTGCGCAGCGTGCGCCATATAGCGACCAACCAATAACTGTTGATAAGGCAAAGCAGATGATAGCGATCGCCATAAAAATAGTAGAAAACGTACTGCCAAATACTGATGAAAACGCTGAGGTGGAAAGAGTCGCTCCAGCTTCTATTCCCCAGTTAATATCCACGCCGCTCATCATAATTGAAAGTGCGGTTAGAGTACAAATAACAAAACTTCCCAGGAAAACTTCAAAGATACCGAAAAGACCTTGCTGTACTGGGCCTTTAGTATCGGCTGCCGCATGAGCAATCGGTGCTGAACCAAGCCCTGCCTCATTAGAAAAGATACCACGAGAGAAACCTCTCTGCATGGCAGTCATAATGCTAAAGCCGACAATACCTCCGCCAGCGGCTTCCCAATCGCCAAAGGCACCTTTAAAAATCATGGCAAAAGTAGGCCCAATATTTTGGATATTAGCTAACACTATAATCATAGTGCCAATTATATAAAAACCAGCCATAAACGGCACCAGTTTTTCTGTTACTCTACCAATGCGTTTAATACCGCCGATGATAATGATACCAATAATGATAGCCAAAATAATGCCAATGATAAGATTGAAATACTCTGTTTGGGCTAGAGCAAATTGCTCAAAAACACTGCTAATAGAACTAGCTACAGTATTGATTTGGGCAATATTACCAATGCCAAACGATGCCAATAGCCCCAACATACTAAATAGGCTTCCTAGCCAGAGCCATTTTTTACCCAGACCATTTTTGATATAGTACATTGGTCCGCCGACCCAATCCCCAGTGGAATTACGTTCCCGATAGCGGATGGCAAGGGTAATTTTAGCATATTTGGTTGCCATGCCGACCAAAGCGGCGATCCACATCCAAAAGATGGCCCCAGGACCACCAAGCGTAAGTGCCCCGGCAACACCAGCGATATTACCTGTACCAACTGTGGCAGAAAGAGCTGTCGTTAATGCCTGCAGGGGCGTTACCGCTCCGTTATCAGTAGTGGTGGTTTTATGAAAAATTTTGCCAACGGTATTTTTGAGCGCATAGCTAAATTTGTTGAATTGGATACCTCGACTACGGATAGTCAAAAGTATCCCAACACCTAACATCAAAGCCATGATTGGCCAACCCCAAATAAAACTATTTATTGAGTCATTAATATTGGTGATATGATCCCCCAAACTCATTGTTATGATCTACCTTTTTATAAATATCAAAGTTCTTGGATTTATTATTAGCTTGAATGCTAAAAACTATCTAACAAGATTATCTTTTAATAAATAACTGCAGTGATTAAATGAAATGTTGAGAATAAAAGTCTCTTGTATAAGTTTATTACATCTTGACAAATATAGTTCTATATTATATGATAAAGCTTAATTACATAGGGAAAAGCAATGATAAAGAGCAAGTACTCGCTGTGATAACGGACAGAGAGTTGCCGGAAGCTGAGAGGCGCACGGGAAACAGCTGAGGAATACGTCTTTGGAGCTGCGTACTGAACGAATTATCTTCTAGTAGGCTACGACGGGATGCGCCCGTTAAAGCGCAGGGCTTTAGCTAAAAGCTAGAGTTAAATGAGGCAAATAGCAAATGCTATTTGTAAACCTTGGGTGGTACCGCGAGACAGACCTCTCGCCCCTTGGATGGGGCGGGAGGTTTTTTAAGTTAATTTGGATACTGAAAGGAGTATGGTAGTAAATGCCTATCACTGAGCTTTTGGAGAAAAATGCTCTGTTGTACCCTGATGAGGTGGCGTTGATCGAGATCAATCCAGAGCATGAACGTAATAGGGCAATATGGCAGGATCAGAATTTAGTGGAGCCAGATCAGGAAGAAATAACTCCTTATCGGCGGGAGATCAGTTGGGCTGATTTTGATTGTCGTGCTAATCGCTTTGCCAATCTGCTATTGACGCATGGAATTAAGAGGGGAGAGAAAGTTGCTATCCTCTTGATGAATTGTTTGGAATGGTTGCCTATTTATTTTGGCATCTTGCGGGCAGGAGCAATAGCGGTACCCTTGAATTATCGCTATACGGCAGAGGAGATCAAATATTGCTTGGAGCTATCAGATTCCTCTATGTTGGTTTTTGGACCGGAGTTTGAAGAGAGGATCGAGAAAATTAAAGATGAGATACCTGCAATCAAAAATCTCTTTTTTGTTGGTGACAGTTGCCCTGAATATGCCTTGAGTTATTTTAAATTTATCTCTTATTGCCGAAGAAGAAAACCGGAAATAGAGATTACTGATGACGATGATGCTGCAATTTATTTTTCTTCAGGGACCACGGGCTTTCCTAAAGCCATTTTACATAACCATCAGAGCCTGATGCATGCAGCTATCAGCGAGCAAAAACATCATGGCCAAACAAAAGATGATTGCTTTTTATGCATTCCGCCGCTTTATCATACCGGCGCCAAAATGCATTGGTTTGGCAGTTTGCTTTCTGCTAGCCCTGCTGTTTTATTGCGTGGTGTCAGCCCTAGGTGGATCTTGGAGACGGTTTCTCGGGAACATGTGTCAATTGTATGGCTGTTGGTGCCTTGGGCACAGGATATCCTAGATGCCCTCGATCGTGGTGACCTGAATATTGCTGATTATGATCTTTCCCGTTGGCGTTTGATGCATATCGGTGCTCAGCCAGTGCCGCCTAGCCTTATCAAACGCTGGAAAGAGCGTTTTCCCAATCATCAATACGACACTAATTACGGTTTAAGTGAGTCAACAGGGCCTGGTTGCGTCCATTTAGGAGTAGAGAATATTGATAAGGTAGGAGCAATCGGCAAACCCGGATATGGATGGAAGGCAAAAATAGTTGATAATAATGGTCAAGAAGTAGGTCCTGAAGAAGTCGGAGAATTAATAGTATCTGGCCCAGGGGTTATGACTTGCTATTATCATGATCCTGTAGCCACTGCGGAAGTTTTGAAAGATGGCTGGTTGTTTACTGGTGATATGGCTAAAAAAGATGAGGATGGCTTTATCTTTTTGGTTGACCGCAAGAAAGATGTGATCATTACTGGTGGAGAAAATATTTATCCGGTGCAGATAGAGGATTTCCTGCGTAGCTGTGATTGGATCAAGGATGCTGCCGTGATTGGTCGAGCTCATAAACGTTTAGGGGAAATTGCTTCCGCTATTATTGAATTGAAAGATGGAGCCCAGTGTACCGAAGCGGATATTGCCGAATTTTGCAAAGCTCTGCCGCGTTATAAGCGCCCACGGGAGATTATTTTTGACAAAATTCCCCGTAACCCTACAGGTAAGATAGAAAAGGTCAAGCTGCGTGAAAAATATGGCGCATTGGAACTGGTGGCCCAGCAGATAATAAAATAAACATAAAAGTCCTTAGAGATCTCTAAGGACTTTTTGTTATTACTATCAAGGAAAGTACGCTATTTATGGCGAATCGGAATAGCGTACTTGACATTATTTAACTTAGATCAAAGGAGATTTTGCTAATATGCGTATTTGTGATTTATCTTGTACTGATTTCATTGATGCCTTGGCTTCTTCCCAGCCTTATCCAGGTGGCGGCGGTGCAGCAGCATTAGCCGGCGCTATTGGTGTGGCGCTTGGAGATATGGTTGGTAGCTTTACTGTAGGAAAAAAGAAATATCTTGATGTTGAAGCAGAGATGATCAGCCTAAAACAACAATCAGCCGAGCTAGAGAAGCAATTATTGCATTTGGTAGATGAGGACGCCAGAGTCTTTGCCCCATTGTCAAAAGCCTATGGTCTTCCTACCACCACTGATGAAGAAAAGGCTTATAAAGCAGAAGTTATGGAAAAATGTCTTAAGGATGCTGCAGAGGTTCCAATGGGCATTATGCGTTGCGCTTGTCAGGCTTTGGATATTTTAAAGCAGTTCGCTGAAAAAGGATCAAAGATGATGATTAGTGATGCTGGGTGCGGTGCTGTTTGTTGCCGAGCAGCATTGGAAGCGGCATCATTGAATGTCTTTATTAATACTAAGTCTATGAAAGATCGGCAGTATGCTGAAGAACTAAATGCTCAGGCTGACGCTATGTTGGCTAAGTATAGTTCTTTGGCTCAGGAGATATATCTTCAGGTTACTAATCAATGCCGGTAAGTATCATCTTATCCCTTAGAGGTAATACGCCCATCCCAGTCGCCATTAAACATACGGTCTAAGGCACCAGTTAACCTATCCTTACCCATTGGTGCCAATTCCTCTAATTGAGCGATGATCTGTTTCATTTCCTGCCTTTTACCAAGACAGTTTTGTGGGCAATTGCTGCGACTGACTGGTAAATCGAATTTTTTAACGCAATAGCTAATTTGTTCCTCTGGCACGTAAATGAAGGGGCGGATAACAGTCAGTTGCATGCGGTCCAGATAAGTTACTGGCTTAAAACTGCCGATACGGCCTTCAAAAAAGAGGTTTAGCAGCATTGTTTCAGCTACATCATCCTGATGATGGGCTAGCGCTATTTTGGGATAACCATGCTCTTTGGCTAAGGTGTTTAGCGCACCGCGACGCATCTTAGCGCAAAGGGAGCAGGGGTTGCTTTCCTGCCGGTAGTCAAAAATCACTTCACCTATTTGCGTTTTTTCCCAAAAGAAGGGTACCTCTAATTGATCGCAAAAAGCTTTCATTTTATCAACACTATCTCCTGGAAAACCTAAGCAAACATGCCCCGCGGCTAAGGGATATTTGTATTTGGAGATAGTCAAGAATTTTTTTAGCGCCCATAATAAAGTAAGGCTATCCTTGCCTCCGGAGAGACCAACCATGATCGGTGTATCATCAGCTATCATCTGATGTCTGACAATGGCCTTTTTCATTCTTTTATATATTTCATCAAATCCATGTCTCATATTCTAACCTCATTTTTAGCAGGAAAATTTAAACAAACTGGCGAAACTAATATAGTTAAAAATAGCATAAGATAATTACTAGATAACATTTATATTGGGAGGCCCCATATCTATGAATAAAAACATCGTCAGCATCAAAGGTACGCCATATGGTCTGGTTTTTTATTTTGATACCACCCAGGCGGGCTTTGGTCAAGTATGTGCAGCTCTAGAAGAAAAATTGCTTCATAGTGGTGATTTTTTTATTAATGCTGAATATATTATCGATCAGCCATCGGTCTTTTCTGAGGAAGAGTTGGCGATCATTGAAGGTATTTTGAAAAAATACCATATTAATAAGGGCAAGTCTATTCCACGCGCTGTGGAAAGCGAAGATAAAGATGAAATGATCTATGAAACCATTGGTGGTAACAGCATGTTGGTTACCAAAAGTATCCGCAGTGGGCAGAAGTTATCTGTTCGTGGTAATGCCATTGTGATGGGTGATGTTAACCCTGGCGGAGAAGTGGTCGCTACTGGCAATGTTGTTATTATGGGCTGTTGCCGTGGTATTGTCCATGCAGGAGCTGAAGGCGATGAGGATAGTTATATCCTGGTTTACAATATGCATGCGCAGCAGCTGCGTATTGCTGAACATGTAGCCACCGTACCGGATGATGCCGGTATGAGCCCGCTTAAACTAGCAATGATCCAAGACGGTAATATTATATTGACTGATTATGTCCCCGCACAGTTTGCTGATAGTTTTGTTGAGCAGGAGGCATAAGACTTGACTATTGTAACACCGCTGATGCGTCAATATCAAGCCATAAAAGAGCAATACAATGATTGTTTGCTCTTTTTCCGCTTGGGAGATTTTTATGAAATGTTTGCTGACGATGCCCTGCTTGCTTCCCGTGAGTTGGGCATTGTCCTTACTGCCCGGGATGGTGGTGGCAGAAAGAAAGTTCCTATGTGTGGAGTCCCACATCATTCTGCAGATAATTATATTGCCAGATTGATCGAAAAGGGATATAAAGTTGCTATCTGTGAGCAGCTGGAAGATCCTAAAATGGTTAAGGGCATCGTTAAAAGAGATGTTATCAGGGTGATAACTCCTGGTACTGTCCTGGAAAGCAATATGCTGCAGGATAAATCTAATAATTATCTGGCAGCTTGCTGGTTAGAACGCAAAAATAAGGTGGAAACAGCTTTTGGTCTTGCCTATACTGATATTTCTACTGGCAAGTTTTTCGCGACACAGATTACTGGTGAAGATATCCGCGGCCGCTTGGCCGATGAACTGGTACGCATTTGTCCAGCAGAACTAATCTTACCTGATGAGCTTTGTCAAGACGAGATGTTTCAGCTGCGTCTTCTGAATAACTGTGTAGGCTGTTTGACTCCTTATCATGAACTTGGCTATATCCGCCGCAATTATGCTGAGATTATCACTACGCATTTTCAAATCGCAAATCTCTCTGGTTTAGGTCTAGATGAGAAGCCTTTTGCGGCAATGGCTTCTGCAATGGTGCTGGATTTTCTTCTCCAAACGCAGAAGAGATCCTTGCAGTACATAGATAAGATAGATTTATATTCCGATCATGAGTACCTTGTGCTTGATGCAGCCACGAGACGTAATCTTGAGCTAAGCGTCACCATGCGTACGAATAAGCGCAAGGGTTCCTTGCTATGGGTCATTGACGATACCATGACTTCAATGGGAGCCAGAACGCTACGTGATTGGCTGGAGAATCCTTTGCTTTCTGTTGCAGCGATCAACCGTCGCTTAGATGCGGTTGATGAATTAGTACAGAATCCATTGTTGCTTGCGGAATGCCGTGATATTCTAAAAAACCTTCATGATATGCAGAGACTAATTACTAAAGTCTCTTTTGGCAATGCTGGCCCAAGAGATATTTTGGCCATCAAAGCTTCTTTGGAATTTCAACCAAGGTTGTTAACTTTGCTCAGCAAGTTAAAGAGCACGCTTTTTGGTTCGATGATAGATCATCATGATTTGCTGGAGGATATTTATCAGCTAATTGATGTGTCGATAGCGGACGACGCTCCTCTTTCTGCTAAGGATAACGGCGTGATAAAAGGCGGTTATAATGAAGAGATCGACCAACTACGGCAACTATCTGGTTCAGCTAAACAGATGTTGCTGGATTTGGAAGCCCGGGAGCGGGAAAGAACCGGGATCAAGACGCTCAAGGTAGGCTATAATAAGGTCTTTGGCTATTATATTGAAATCAGTAAGAGTAGGGTGGATGAGGCGCCAGCTGATTATATCCGCAAACAGACTTTAGTTAATGGTGAGCGTTTTATTACAGAAGAGCTCAAAGAATTAGAGACCAAGATGCTGACCGCAGGCGAGCGCTTATCAGCCTTAGAATACCGTTTGTTCTGTGAAGTCAGGGAAAAAATATCTGAGTCAGCCGCCCGGATTAGCCGTACCGCTGAGGTTTGTGCCCATCTTGATGTGCTGCAATCTCTAGCGACTATTGCAGTCAATAATCATTATTGTAAGCCGCAAGTCGATGATGGCGATAAACTGATTATTCATGAAGGGCGCCATCCAGTGATCGAAAAGATAATTGGCATGGAAAACTATATCCCCAATGATACTTACTTGGACAAGCACAGCCAAAGAATGATGTTGATAACAGGGCCGAATATGGCTGGTAAAAGCACTTATATGCGTCAGGTAGCTTTGATCGCCCTCTTAGCCCATATTGGCAGCTTTGTCCCGGCAGAAAAAGCCCGTATTGGTTATATTGACCGTATTTTTACCCGGGTGGGTGCATCTGATGATTTAGGGGGAGGACAGAGTACCTTTATGGTGGAGATGACGGAAACTTCAAATATTCTTCGCCATGCCACTGAACATAGTTTAATTATCCTCGACGAAATTGGCCGCG
>ERZ826242.3836-NODE-3836-length-10281-cov-6.204674_pt1 | contig 10281 bp, 11 predicted proteins | sample MGYA00519871_ERZ826242 | MGnify/ENA primary metagenome ERZ826242 (study PRJEB31778, sample SAMEA3449226) | human gut metagenome | biome: human gut; feature: human-associated habitat; material: faeces | place: United Kingdom | collected 2010/2012 ... | reverse complement strand
AACCGCTCTGGTCAGCAGCAGTAACAATATTAACAAGCCCACGGTCAAGGCCGACAATATTAGAAATATCTTCGCTGTCAGTTACCGGAAGCTTTGCCGTTGCTGAAATATGTACAAACCATTTTCCACCGGAGGAAAGGAGCTTGGCTTCTCCAAATTTCCATTTTGGGTTTTCGATATTTAAGCCCGGCATATCTGAATCGTTAATGACATCATCAAATCCTTTTACCACAAACCTTACTTTTGTACGCCCTGTAAGCGTAGCGATAGAAAGAATGAGCCCTCCATTGTCATCATTTACAAAGCTCCAGTCACGTCCTCTGACAAGGTCTGCCTGTGGCCGTTTGTACACAACCGGATGCTGCAGCCAGTTCAGGTCTTTTCTGTATTTGGCCGTATTTCCATCTGCATCAGTATAAGTGTAATACTGTTTCTTAAATGTTGTGCCAATAGCCTTATACTTTGCGGATACGGATTTGATGAGACTTTCTGCAAGCTGGGACTTCATATCTTTCTTCTGCCGTATGTCGTAATAATATCTATCATGCAGTGTTTTGCGGTCAGTTATCATTTCCGGGCTGGAAAAGTCATTAAACATAAGGTCAGAAAGCCATGTTGCCGCTTCGCTATATGCTGTAGTCAGTTTCTTAAATTCTTCAATGGTTTTCTGGTCAGGATACAACTTTACCTTTATTGATATCGTTACATTTTGCTCTTTTGCTGCCATTGGCTCTCCTCCTTTCAGCAGATTTCTTTGACTTCTGTTCAGTCATATTCAATATGCTGGATTTTTCAGGAGAGAGTAAAAAAAATAAGAGATTTTTTATTTTTTTTGTAAAAAAAGAGCCCTTCCTCTCCGCACCTAAAGGTATGGGGTTTCCGGGCTTAAAATTTATTATGAATCTTCAATGTCATACATGACATCTTCCAGTTCATCCTCTTCGGCATCCTCACTTTCAGCATGCTCTAAGTCATCCAGAATCTGCATCTCCTCATCCGTCTGACCGAATGACCCAACATGCTTTTTTAAAAATTCTTTTGCTTTTTCAAAGTCCAGCGTTACCGCATCCCCATCAGCAATTGGAAAACCATATCCACAAATCGTACAAGACATATTTTTGTCTCCTTTCTTATTTTTTTATATATCCAATATGCCGAAATTTGTCAGCATTGAAACCGGGAATATATGCGGTGCTTCGCGCCCCGCAAACACACCGCGCCAGGCTTCCGCGCCAGCCGGTAAACTCCTTTCCGGCTTGATTCTTTACAGAGCGCTACACTTTCCGGTAATTACTACTTCCCTCCCGGCGCCAGCCGGCCAACAGCCTTTCACCGCATATCTTTTCATACCAGCCCACACAACCTCCCGCCAGCCCGTAACCTTCATTCCGGCTTGACCGGTCAGTATATTCCCGCTCTCATTCTTTATCTCTTTTTCTTCCATTCCACTTCACTCTACACACAAAAAAAGGAAACCGGCAAAGCCGATTTCCATCTCTTTTTCTTGCAATCCCAAATCTAGTCCAAATCTAGTCCAAGCATTTCCTTCGCGATTTCCTTAACTGCTTTTCTCGCCGTCCAATCAGTATATTCTTCCGCACAGGCCACGCAGTGGTCATACATGAATGCTACCAGGTCACTCGCATCCTTGATTTTAGCCTTGATTTCGGCAATTTTCTTTTCTTCTTCTTTTTTCAATTCTTTTTGAAGTTCTTCACACGAAGCATACAAGTTTTTCAGAAGGCATCCGCTGTTTCCGCCATCATCCCACTCTATGTCTGCATACGGATATTTCTCAGGATTTCGGACTGAAACTTCTGTTTCGCCAAGTGCCGTAATTTTTGCACTATGGATACATTGTCCCCAAGGTTCCAAGAACCAAACTTTCTGACCGATTTTTGGATTATTAATCATTGTTATTACTTCCTTTCTTCTTTTTTTTCTAATTCTTTTTGAAGTTCTTCTCGCGAAGCATACAAATTTTTCAGCGGCCATCCCAGCCTACAGCCATCATCCATTTCGATTTTTGCATATAGATATTTTCGGGTTGAAACCTCAACTTCGTCAAGCGCGATAAGTTTTGCGCTATGGATGCGCTGATTACAAGCTTCTGCAAACCAGACTTCCTGGCCGATTTTTGGATTTTCAATCATTGTTTTCACTCCTTTTCTTGATTTTTGTTGTATATTTAATATGCGAGATTTTTGGAGGCAAAAAAACACCTACAAACACAGGCACCAACTCATTTTACAATATATTTTACCGCCTCTTTTTCGCTCTCTCTTCGTTCTCTCTTATTTTTTTTCAATTTCTTTTCTATGCTTTTATTCACCGCAGCCACATGCTCCGCTGACACTACAAATGCTACTTCTTTGCTTATGCTCTTTGCTACCGGCTTATAGTTTAGCCTTGCTCGCTTTATCATTTTTTAAGTCTCCTTTTCGTTTTCTTTCAGTATGCCGAAAAAATAAAAGAGCACTGGCGATGCCAGCGCAAACATTACACATTGACAGATTTGTAAAGTATGTAATCATTCAAAGAGCTAAAGCCGGCAGCAATAGCCTCTTCTTCCATTGCTTTGCGTTTTGCTTTTAAATCAGCAATATGCTCTGCTTTTTTCTTTTCTTCTGCGATTGCTTCTTCTCTTTCTAGGTCAGAGTATATTTTTTTTAGTTTTGTTACTGTTGCTTTCACGACCACATATTCTTCGCATTTTAAATTTCGCAAGTCTTCTAAAGCCTGTTCTATTCTGGACTTTTTGGCTGTCAAAGAACTATCGGTTGGGACTTCCTCCCAACCATTAACCGTGTACTTTACTGCACCTCCGCATCCGTTCACCGCAATATCTACAAGACGATTTATTGCTTCCTGTTTTGTCTCCATGCGGACACCTGGTATATAGCAAAGACCTTCCGGTGGCTTACTGCTGTAACGAACTATTCCTCCAACTTCTGTTACTTTTATGAAATCCAAATCTGCTGTTCTCATAGTTTTGCTCTCCTATCTTTATTTTTTCTAAAAACTTTTAATTACATTTTTAATATGTGAGAATTTATGTTTGATAAAACACCGCCTGGATTTCTCCAGGCGGTGTTTTCTAATGTGCTTTAAAATTGTATACCGGTTTAATTACTTTCACAATGTCTACAGTGTCTTTAATGTTTTCCATTATCTCTTCCATCGGCTTATACACCATCGGCGACTCGTCTATCGTAGATTCCATTACAGAAGAAGAATATATCCCCTTCATAGATTTACGAAACTCATCAATCCCGACAGCATCTTTCGCCTCGCTTCTTGACAAAATCCTTCCGGCACCATGCGGTGCAGAATAATTCCAATCAGGATTGCCTTTTCCAACACAAATCAAAGACCCATCACGCATATTTATCGGGATTATCAGTTTTTCGCCATCTCGTGCAGACACGGAACCTTTGCGAAGAATCAAATTTTTTGTATCAATGTAATTGTGTATTGTCTGAAATTCTTCGCAAATATGCCAGCCCATTTTTTCAATTACCGTATCGGCAATATATTTCCTGTTTAACTCTGCATACTTCTGGACAATTTCCATATCGTGGATGTAGTCTTTGAATGCCTGGCCGGAAACATAGCATAAGGATTTCGGAATATGCGGCTCATGCATCTTTAACGCGTTGATATCCTTCAGCTGTTTGTATGCGAGCTCTTGGTAGTGTTTCGCGACTTCCAGCCCGAGATGTCTGGAACCAGTATGGATTACAAGCCATAAGTTTCCGTCATCATCCTTATCAAGCTCAATAAAGTGATTACCACCTCCGAGTCTTCCAATGCTGCGATAAGCCAGCGATATATCAGCCGGAGCGACCAAGTCCTTCAAATGGCTGAAATTGCCAAGCGGTTCTTCATTAACGTTGAATCCAGCCGGAACGTATGCGTTAATTACATCATCCAGTTTTGGAAGGTCAATGTCTTTCTCTGCAATCCTGACAGCCAACATGCCGCAGCCAATATCTACACCAACCAGATTCGGGCATACTTTATCAGAAATTGTCATTGTTGTTCCGATGACGCATCCGGCGCCCGCATGGCAGTCAGGCATGATTCTGATTTTCGCGTCTTTGATATAGTCCTGATTCAGCAGTTCTATCACCTGACTGATGGTCTCATTGTCTACATTGTCAGTAAAAACTTTTGCGATATTGTATTTTCCTTTTAATTCAAGCATATTTTTTGCTCCTTTCTTGTTTCTTATTTTATTTTTATTGTTTACAATTTTAATATGCTATATTTTCCATACGAAAAAAAACAGAAGCCAGCAGGTTTTCCCACTGGCTTCTTATTTTGAGCAGCGCCCAGAATATGAAAGAATCTGGAATTTGTGGGTACCTATTACGCTCCCCCATTAGGAAGAACAGGCCTCTCCGTCTGTCCTTACTTCGCATTTCTGCAGGCATCTTTCCGTTGTCTTTTTCGGCCTCGTTTTTTTGTAGAGGAGCACTGCTTTTTTCGGTTCCCGTTTCGCTTCACAGCTGGCAAGGACGCGCCGCTTTTTTCGGTTCTCGCTTTCTTCGGTGGAGACGCACTGCTTTCTTACAATATGCAGAAAAATTTTGTTTTTGAACAAAAAAAAAGTCCACCGAATTTCTTCAGTGGACTTCAGTGGACAATGTTGATAATTATGCTCTATTTTATTACTGTTTCTCGACGCTTAAACGTATTAGCAAGAGAGTATCCGGCACTGACATTTGTACCACATGTTTCGTAGATTTCCAAGAACATAAGATATTCTAACAATGACTCAAATCCAGCATCTTTTGCTTCCTGTGCAAGTTGCGCTCTTTTCGCTGACACACATGAAATATAATCATTATACTCCTTTTTTTGTTCAGTTTTCTTTTCTTCTATTTCTCTTTTCTTCGCCGCATTTGCTTCTTTAGACGCTTCTGCAGCAAAATCAGGGATTTTATTGATAAGTTTCTGTGCAACCGATTTAATTACTTCAGCGCACTCTTTTTTCATAGACTCAGAATATCTACAAGCATCACCATTATAATATATAGGGTGAGTTTTAAGATAATATGCAGGGTGAGTTTTAATTTCACTCTCCGGATTTCCGCTACCCTTAATGCTTTTTGCGTATTCTAATAAGAGCTTACTGCTTGCTTCTTCTGTTACAAACCTATATACCCTGTCTTCTGCCTCCTCTTTTGTTTCAACCTGAACATTATCGCCAAACAGTTCGGCGTTATATCCCGGATATCTTACCTTTCCATCTGATACAAAATCCAATAATTCTAAAGCTTTCTGGTTCAACATATTTTTATTCTCCTTTTCTTGTTAAGATATTTTTATTTGCATTTTTAATTAATATGTTTAATTTATCTCATCGCAAAAAGTGCCGCCCGGATTTATCCGCGCGGCCAATCTTACAATTTCAGTAATACAACTTCACCAGTCTCCAGCGTCTTCTTAACGTCAATCACCCTCTGGTTTTCGCTTCCACGAAATTCAAGCATGATATTCTTTTTATCTTCCTGGAATTCACCGTCAACCAGAACATCAATATTCTGCAGGATATTATCCAGCCTGATTCTGTCAGCCATTCCCTGTCTGCATCTCGCTTTTTCCTTTCCGGTCAGCTCTTCCCACAGATACCCGGAATACACCCAGATATCTTTTTTTGGTAATTCTTTTCTGACTCTTTTTATCAGGTTCCAGACCTCCGCCTGGTTTTCCGGTTCCATCGGTTCTCCGCCAAGAATTGACAGCCCTCTTATGTAATCAGGTTTTAAAGACTCAAGAATCTTGTTTTCTGTTTCTTTTGTGTATTCTTTTCCATAGTTAAATGGCCAGGCCATATCATTAAAGCACCCTTTGCAGTGATGCGTGCAGCCTGAGACAAAAAGAACAGTCCTGCAGCCGATTCCGTTTGCTGTATCACAATATATAATTTTACCGTAGTTCATAATTTTTCTTCCTTTCTTGATTTTTTTGTATCTTTAATATGCAGGATTTTTCTGCATACAAAAGTGGTGCAGGCTTACGCCTGCACCACTTAATTTAAGCAACAACACTTTTTGACAGTATTTTTACTGGTTTTTTTCGGTTTCGTCCTCGTCTACAGATACATGTAACACACGCTCTGCGATTTCCTGAGTCCTTCCCTGGTTCCAATACTGCGTTCCGATATATCCACAAGTCCTTCTGGCAACGTGCATCTTGTTCTGGTCTGTACATCCGCACTGCGGGCAGCGCCAAATCAGTTTGCTGTCTTTGTTCACAATCTGGATTTCTCCATTATATCCACAAGCCTCGCACTGGTCTGATTTTGTATTCAGTTCAGCATAAAGAATTGTATTGTAGATATGTTTGATGATTGCAAGAACCGCCGGAATGTTTCCCTGCATGTTAGGCACCTCAACATATGAGATTGCCCCGCCAGGAGACAGTTTCTGGAACTCTGCTTCTTTTGTCAGCTTGTCAAAAGCATTGATATTTTCTGTTACCCTGATATGGTAGGAATTTGTAATATAATTCTTGTCTGTCACGCCCGGGATTTTACCAAAACGTTTCTGCAGACATTTTGCAAATTTATACGTTGTCGATTCCAACGGGGTACCATATACAGAATAATCAATATTTTCTTCTGCTTTCCATTTACCACAAGCATCATTCAGCGCCTGCATAACTTTCAAGCCAAACTCTTTTCCGTTTTCAGAAGTATGAGATTCATGCTTCATGAAGTACACGCATTCAGCCAAACCGGCATATCCAAGAGAAATTGTTGAATATCCGTTGAACAGCAGCGGGTCAATTACTTCGCCAGGTTTTAACCTTGCAAGTGCTCCGTACTGCCACTGAATCGGTGCCACATCTGATGGCGTGCCAAGCAGTCTTTCATGTTTTGCTCTCAGAGCCTTATGGCATAAGTTAAGCCTTTCTTCAAGAATCTCCCAGAACTTGTCCTCATCGCCTTCTGATGAACATGCAACATCAACAAGATTGATTGTTACAACGCCTTGATTGAATCGGCCGTAATATTTAGGCTTACCCTCTTCATAATTAAGGGCATGAGCGATGTTTCCAACCTTTTCACTACATCTGTCAGGGGTAAGGAATGACCTACATCCCATACTGGGGTATACATCCCCTTTAAGCTCCAGCATCTTCTTTTCAGAAATATAATCCGGAACCATTCTCTTGGCAGTACATTTTGCTGCAAGTTCTGTCAGATACCAGTATTTACCATCTTCTCTGATATTATCTTCCTGCAGGCAGTAAATCAGTTTCGGGAAAGCCGGAGTGATATAATAACCACTGCTATCCTTAACACCAAGCATTCTCTGTTTAAACATTACTTCAATCAGAAGCGCCAGGTCTTCTTTTTCCCTCTCATTTTTTGCCTCATTCAGATACATGAACACAGTCACAAAAGGCGCCTGTCCATTTGTTGTCTGTAAAGTAATAAGCTGATACTGCAATGTCTGGCAGCCATTCTCAACTTCTTTTCTTACTTCTTTTTCAGCGAGTTCTTTTAATTTTTCTTCTGTTACTTCAATGCCAATATCGGACATTTCTTTTGACAGCCTCTTTAAAATCTTCTGTCTTGATATGTCAACGAATGGAGCGAGATGTGCCAGGCTTATTGTCTGACCGCCATACTGGCTGCTGGCAACCTGAGCGATAATCTGACTTGCAACGGTTGAAGCAGTCATGAATGACTTCGGTCTTTCAATCTTAGTACCCGAAATACAGGTTTCGTTCTGCAGCATGTCTTCAAGGTTAATGAGACAGCAGTTTCCGGTTACAATTCCACCAGCTAAAGTAAAACTATGTGTTACAGGTTCTTCAACGCACCAGACATCTTCAAGTGCTCCGTCACATGTGGTAATAGAATCAACTTTCCATAAATGGCCGTATAACACATCGCCTTCTTTCAAAGCTGTTGTAACGGTTTCGTCACTTAAAATCCATCTGTGGTTTGCAGTACAAGAAACAACCTTTTCTTCATCGTCTTTTTTTAAGACTACGTTCTGCAGCTTCTGCTTTCCGTAACATTTTACAGTCGCTTCTCTCCACACACCGTCTTTATCAAGCACCTCAACAACCTGTCCATCTTTACAGTCAGCAAATGAAACAACGCCGTTTCGTGTTACAAATTCGGTCTTAGAAGAAAAGCAGTTATGCTCCGGCTGGGCCATATAATCCGTATCATGTACATGAATCAGACCGCTTCGGTGTGCATTTACCACATCTTCCGGAAGCAGGTTTCTGTTTGTATACTCCCTTGACCACTCGCCAGCCATATAATCACGCTGCACTGAAAGTACTTTTGTGTCCTTATTGCTGTTTTCCTGGTTGACTTCCTCGTTGCCGCCGCTTACGCTGCCGTCTTTATTAACTTTCACATTGATAAGGCTTTCAATCTTCTTATCAAGTGTTGATTTCTTTCTGTCAAGGTTGTGTTTATATCTGTAAGTGATATATAACCTTGCCAGCGTGCAGTAACCGGCAATCATCAGAGAGTCTTCCACCTTATCCTGGATTTCCTCAACTGACAGGTCTCTTCCTGCATTTTCTGCATCACGCCTAATCTGCGCCGCAATCTCCGCAATCTTTTCTGTACTCATCTTCTCAAGAGGAATTGTTACTTCGGCATTTGCCTTTTCAATAGCCCTCACGATTTTGCTTTCATTAAATGGGACTCTCTCTCCTGAGCGTTTCATGATGAATAAATTGCACTGATTAAAATCATCGTCGTATCTTTCTTCTGTTCTAATATCCATATTGTTACCTCCATTTTCCTTTCTTTTTTAGATTTATTTTTACGTTTTTAATATGCTGAATATTTTTGTGTAAGAAAAAGCCGCAGAAAAAAAACAGCCCGGCAAAAAAACCGAACTGTTGATTCCATTTTTTTATAATTCTTACAAATATTCTTCTGTATTTATTATGCAGGATTTTTTATGATATAAAAACCAGAGAATGCTCGGCTATTCAATAGTCGAGCAGTTAACAAATTCCCGTATTTCTTTGCATTTCTGAGTACATTATCATCTGCATTTCTCTGCCCAATCAGAGCTATTATTTTCTCCGGTTTTTGCAAAAGGTAAATGTCACCACGATAATATAAATTCTTAATCTTACAACCTTTCAATCTTTCGAAATCCTGTAACTCTTCTTTTGTTAATCTTTTTATTTCCATTTTTTAGCCATTATTCTTCTTCACTCATTTTCTCAAGAGGAATTGTTGCTTCGGTATTTGCCTTTTTAATAACCCTCACGATTTTGCTTTCGTGAACCCTCCCCGCCTAATCCGCTTTCGCGAATATAGACGGGGCTTCCAAACTCCGCATAGACTTTCGTCCATGCCTGCTACTTTAGGTAGGAATGGATACCTGACCACAGATACAGCGCAAACTCAGTGACTCTGTCGCGTGGCATTGCCTTCAGCCGAAGCTTTAGACTTTGCCTTGGATGCGCAGAGTACCGCATAAGCGTTAATTAGTGTGGCCAGGCAGCAGCTGGTCCGTCTGTTGAGTTCTGGAGCTTTGGCCAGGACTAACAACTCTTCCTTTGCAGAAAGAGATTTAAGGAGCACACGAATAAAGAACCGTGCACCGATATTTTTAGATGCGGAAAGGTCGCAGTTATAAACCTTACCGGTTGTAAATTTACATAATTCATATGTATCGAATCCTGCATCTTTGCCGCGGAGGACTTTTCCGGAGCCGTCATATGCAAGACGTGATGTGTTTACAGCACAGATATAAGAGACGCGGATTCCGTTTCTGGCAGCAAGCGCTTCAACGCGGTGCTGAATGTCACGTTTTCTCCACAATGAAAGCTTTTGTTTATTGCCTCGTTTCTTTTTCTTCATGTTGAGATGTTCAAAAACAATAACATCTGCTTTAGATTCCATTGCAAATCTGACAATTTTCACGGCAGTCTTAACAGCGATTGCTTCATTGTAGTTATTTGCCAGCCTCCAAAGCCTTGGCGTTTTGTGATTACCGTTCTGCTGTGCTTTTTTAATAGTGTTCAGCAATCCATACATACGGTCTTTTTCTACAGGATGATTAATAAATCGCTGTCCCGTGACAGTTCCGTCTTTCTGTATTATTGAACACACTGCGTCTGTATTGATTCCCAAATCTACTCCAATCACAGTCTCAGTTTCTTTGTCTTTCTTGAACTTCGGAAATTTAGAGCCTGCCATTTCATAAGAAATGCGGAGTTCATATCTGTGATTACGTTTTACAAGAACTGGGGCAGAAGCTTTCCATGCTTTCATATGGT
>ERZ826242.3835-NODE-3835-length-10281-cov-6.805691_pt1 | contig 10281 bp, 9 predicted proteins | sample MGYA00519871_ERZ826242 | MGnify/ENA primary metagenome ERZ826242 (study PRJEB31778, sample SAMEA3449226) | human gut metagenome | biome: human gut; feature: human-associated habitat; material: faeces | place: United Kingdom | collected 2010/2012 ... | reverse complement strand
GATTTGAACCTCCGACCCCACGCTTAGGAGGCGTGTGCTCTATCCAGCTGAGCTACTGAGACAGGCAACATACCTATTATACCGTTTTGCCACACAAATTGCAAGGGTGCTCTTGCATGCGGGAACCTGCCCTATTATAATAAAGGCAGTAGCAAAACGGCGCTGCAGGATTTCTGCCGGACGGCATGAGCACCACCCGGGCCAAGCGCGGCGCTTACAAAACGGAGCAAGGAGCAAAATGTAATGGAGCAGATGGATAAAGTGAAAAAGAATTTCGGCTTTGGCTGTATGCGCCTGCCGATGAACGGCGACCAGGTGGACATTGCCGAGACCACCCGCATGGTGGACGAGTTTCTGGCGCAGGGATTCAACTATTTTGACACCGCCCACGGTTACATTGGCGGCAAGAGTGAGCTGGCCCTGAAAGAGTGCCTGACCAGTCGCTACCCCCGCGAGGCCTACAGTCTGACCGACAAGCTGACCGACAGCTATTTCAAGACCGAGGCTGACATCCGCCCGTTTTTTGAAAGCCAGCTGGAAGCCTGCGGCGTGGACTACTTTGATTTTTACCTGATGCACGCCCAGAACGCCGACAACTTTAAAAAGTTCAAGGCCTGCCGCGCCTACGAGACCGCCTTTGCGCTGAAAGCCGAGGGCAGGATCCGCCATGTGGGCCTCTCTTTCCACGACCGCGCCGAGGTGCTGGACCAGATCTTGACCGAGTACCCGCAGATCGAGGTGGTACAGATTCAGTTCAACTACTTGGATTACGATGATATTGCTGTGCAGAGCCGCAAGTGCTACGAGGTTTGCCGCAAGCACGGCAAGCCGGTGCTGGTGATGGAGCCGGTCAAGGGCGGCAGCCTGGTCAACCTGCCCGAGGAAGCCAAAAAGGTGCTGGACGACCTGCACGGCGGCAGCCCCGCCAGCTATGCCATCCGCTTTGCCGCGGGCTTCCCCGGCATGATGATGGTGCTGTCCGGCATGAGTGACCTGGAGCAGATGAAGGACAACCTGAGCTATATGCGCGACTTTAAGCCGCTGAACGAGACCGAGCTGGCCGCCGTAAACAAGGTGCAGGAGATCTTCCACAAGATGAACATGATCCCCTGCACAGCCTGCCGCTACTGTGTTGAGGGCTGCCCCAAGCAGATCTCCATCCCAGACCTGTTTGCTATCATGAACATCAAGCAGCTGCACCACGATTGGAACGCGGACTACTACTACGAGGAAGTCCACACCGCCCCCGGCCGCCGCGCCTCGGACTGCCTGAAATGCGGCAAGTGCGAGAAGATCTGCCCGCAGCATCTGCCCATCCGCGAGCTGCTGGAGGAGGTAGCCAAAGAATTTGATAAGCCAGAAGCATAATCCATAAAAACAATAAAACGCCCCTGCCCTGCGCGGTTTGCGCCAAGGCGGGGGCGTTTTGTTGTAGGGTTACAGGGCCAGCCGCATTAAGACCAGCTCTTGGTAGCCGGTGTTGCGGGAGCGGAAGCCCTTGGGGTTGTGGCCGTATTCCACAAAGCCGAACTTTTTGTACAGGGCAAGGGCGCTGGCGTTATCGGCCACCACATCCAGCTCCAGCTGGGCGTAGCCAGCCTTGCGGGCGCAGTCGATGCAGGCGGCGGTGAGTGCCTGGCCAATGCCAAGGCCCCAGAATTCCTTAGCGATGCTGATGCCGAACTCGGCACGGTGCCGCAGCTTATAGCAGCCGCCGACAGCGTTGATCCCGGCGGTGCCGGCCACCTTCCCGTCCACGATGGCGAGAATTTCCACCTCATTCGGGCTTTCGGTTTTGGCCTGAAGGTATTCGCCCTCCTGCGTGGCGGTGAGGGTGTTCTCCTCCGGGTAAGTCAGCAGGTTATCCGTTTCCGCATGGGTCAGGATGAAATTGTCCAGTGCGGCCTGGCCGTCGGCCGCGGTGCAACTGCGCAGACAGCAGGACGCGCCGTTTTTCAGTTGGATGATTTGGTGGTAGGTCATGGAAACCTCCTGGAAACCGGGGCAAAACGGGCTTACTCCCCCATCTGCTCCTTATGATACTGCAGGGTGTACAGCTGGTAATACCGGCCATGCTTAGCCAGCAATTCCTGGTGGGTACCCTGCTCCAAAATTTTGCCGTGAGATAGCACGATGATGTTATCGGCGTGCTGGATCGTGGATAAGCGGTGGGCGACCATGAGCATGGTGCCGACGCTGCGCATTTTTTCCAGCGAGTCCTGGATCAGCAACTCGGTCTCCGTGTCGATATTTGCCGTGGCCTCGTCCAAAATCATCACGCTGGGCTTGTGGATGATGGTGCGGGCAAAGCTGAGCAGCTGCCGCTGACCTGCCGAGAAGTTGTTGCCGCGCTCCCGCACTTCCTCGTCCAGGCCATGGTCCAGCTTGTCGATGAAGTGATCGGCGTTGACGTAGTGACAGACGCGGCGGATCTCCTCGTCAGGGATGCCCTCCTCCCGCAGGACGATGTTGCTGCGGATGGTGCCGGAGAAGAGGAACACGTCCTGCAGCATCTGGCCAAAATGGCGGCGCAGCGAGGAGATCTTGATCTTGCGGATGTCGATGCCGTCAATCAGAATCTCACCCTTCTGGAACTCATAATTGCGGCAGATGAGCGACAAAATTGTGCTTTTGCCGCTGCCGGTGGAGCCGACAAAGGCCACGGTCTCCCGCGGGTTGATGTGGAAGGACACACCCTGCAGCACCCACTCGCCGGGGATGTAACTGAACCAGACGTCGCGGAACTCGATTTCGCCCTTCACCTCGTTCAGCTCGATAGCGTCGGGAGCGTCCACCAGTTTCGGCTCAATGTCCATGATGGAGAACACCTTTTCCGAGGAGGCCAGTGCCGATTGCAGCCAGTTGAACTGCTCGGCCAGATTTTGGATGGGGGTGAAAAACTTGGAAATGTACATGTAGAACGTGACGATGGTGCCGCCTGTGATGGTCTGCCCCAAGAATGACACGCCGGTCAGGTAGCCCATGCCGCCCAGGTAAAACAGGCACAGGATGGAAGAAATGTACAGCATGTACACCAGCGGCCGGAAGATGCCGAAAACAAAAATCTGCTCGATGTTCGCCTTGGCAAGAGTCTGGCTTTTCTGGCGGAATTCCGCCATTTTTTCGTCCTCACGGCCGAAGATCTGGGTGACCTTGATGCCGGAAAGATTCTCCGACAGATAGGTGTTGATGTCGGTGGTGGCATCCTTGACCTTGCGGTAGGCCCGGCGGGAGAATTTGCGGAAGATGACCGTAAAAATGACGATGAACGGAACGAAGCAGAGCACCATCAGGGTCAGCTCGTAGTTCAGCAAAATCATGGCCACCAGGATGCCCAAAATAACGAACGCATTTTTGGTCAGGCTGACCAAAAGGTTGGTGAACATCATCGAGATGGCGTTGGTGTCGTTGGTAATGCGGGTTACCAGCTTGCCCACGGGAATTTCATTCAGCTGCTCGTGGGAGAGGGACTCAATGTGGGTAAACAGGTCCTCGCGCAGGTCAGACACGATGCGCTGACCGACGCGCTGCAGAATCACGGCTTGCAGGTAGGTGCTGGCCATCGAGAAAAGCAGTACCCCGGCGTAGACCGCCACCCGGCCGTACAGCGCGGGCAGGGCAAAATCGGTGGCGACAAGCTCCTCGATATTGCCGACGATCAGCGGCGAGATGATGTCGTAGGCGATGGAGAACAGCATCAGAAACAACACCACAACGAACTGCTTCCGGTAAGGCTTGGCGTAAGCCATCAGGCGGCGCATGATCTCGCCGTCGTTCATTGTGCGCTCAAAGCCCATGGTGGCCTTTTTGTCTTTGACCAGCGCGTAGGCCGCCACGAGGATGGCCGTGATGGCACCGATCACACCGCCGGTCAGCAGCAGCGGATTGATCTCAGTCATGGACGGCACCTCCTTCTGCGTTAGTCACGGGCTGGGCGGCAGTCTCGCCCGCCTCGGTCTCGTCCTCAAGGCGCTGCAGGTCCACCATGCGGCGGTACTCGGCGCAGGTGGCATACAGCTCATCATGGGGGCCGACGGCCTCTACCCTGCCGTCATCGAGGAACACGATCTTGTCCAGTCCCTCCACGGTGGAGATGCGGTGGGCGATGAGCAGCGTGGTCCTGCCCGCGCGGGTGGATTTGAGGTTGTCGAGGATGATCTTCTCGGTGCGGGTATCGACGGCGGAGACCGAGTCGTCGAGAATCAGAATGGGCGCGTCTTTCAGCAGGGCGCGGGCGATGGAGATGCGCTGCTTCTGGCCGCCGGAGACGGTCACGCCGCGCTCGCCCAGCACGGTCTCGTAGCCGTCCTTGAAGTCAACGATGTTGTCCCGCACATCCGCCAGGGCGGCGGCGCGGTCAATGTCCTCCTGCGCAGCATCGTCCACGCCAAAACCAATGTTGTGGGCGATGGTGTCGGAGAACAGGAAGTTATCCTGCGGCACGTAGGCGCAGGCGTTGCGCACCGAATGGATGGACAGGCTGTTCACGTCCTGGCCGTCCACAAACAGGGTGCCGTCGGCCACGTTGTAGGTGCGCAGCAGCAGATCTACCAGCGCGGTCTTGCCGGCACCGGTCTTGCCTACGATGCCCACGCTCTCGCCGGGGGTGACGGTGAAGCTGATGTCCTGCAGCACATCATACTCGCCATCCGGGTAGCGGAAGGTCAGGTGGCGGAACTCGATGCCGCCTTTGGGGGCGGTCAGTTCGTGCACATCGACCCGGTCGGTCACGTCGATGGGGGCGTCCAGCAGTTCGGTGACGCGGTTGAGGGACGCCTTGCCGCGGGAGGTCTTTTCGATCAGCATCGAGATGGCCATGATGGGCCAGACGATGGCCTCAAAGTAGCCGATGTACTCCACTAGCTGGCCTGCGTTGAACTGCCCGCGGTAGACCAGCCAGCCGCCGTAGCCCAAAATGACGCAGATGATCGACTCAACAAACAGCGTGACCAGCACTTCCAGCAGGGTGGCAATTTTGGTATAGGTGACGTTGATCTCCTCATTCTCGCGGTTTAATTTACGAAAAGCCGTCAATTCCTTGTACTCTTTGACGAAGGCCTTGATGACCGCGATGCCGGAGAAATTCTCCTGCGCGAAGTCAGACAGGTCGGAAAAAGCCTGCTGGCGTTCCTCCCACCGTTTGGTCATGGTGGTGCCCATGATGGTGCCGATGACGAACATGATGCCCGCAGGGATCAGTGCCAGCAGCGTGAGCTTGTAGTCCATACGCCACATTTTAAACAGTGCCAGCAGCCCCAGCACCGAGGCATCGAAGAACATCAAGATGCCGTCACCGAAACACTCCTGAATGGTGTCCAGGTCGTTGGTGTAGAGGCTCATCAGGTTGCCGACCTTGTTGACCTGGTAGTATTGCTGGGACAGCTGGCGGCTGTGGTCAAACATCCGCTCCCGCAGATCGGCAGTGACCACCACCGCCGAGCCAAAGAAACAGACGCGCCACAAAAACCGCCCGACGACCATCAGCAGCACGATCCAGATCATGGGCAGGCAGATATGCTGGAACAGCACCTCTTTGGTAAAGGCGAGGGTCTGTCCGTCGATGACGACCTCTCCCAGGTTAACGCCGTTGATGACCAGGCGGTACAGCTCGGGGATCATAAGCTGGATATAATCGACCGTCAGCAGCGCCAGCAGGCCCAAAAGCAGCACGGGTGCACTGCGCAGATAATACCGGTTGATATACTTGCCGAAGATCATGGCTTCCCCTCCTTTTCGCTTTTCTTATTCACAGTATGGCAAAACAGCCGTATCTTTCAGTATATTGGATTATCGCCATAAAGTCAACGAAACGGCGGGAAAAATGCCGCAAACGGATGTGACATCCATCCACAAAATACAGCATACCACTTAAAGGCAGGTTTAAGTCAATGGGCGACGCCCCGCATCCGCAAAACAAAAAATCACCCCCAGCCGCGCCAGCATGAACGGCGGTGCGATTTGCAGCAGAATGAGGCTGCTTTTTTCTTCGCCAAAGAACACGTAGGCCTTTTCCCTGCCTTGACGGCGGGTGAGGCCTCTGTCAGACGCCCCTCCTGGCAGAGGGTGGCCACGATATTGTTCATCGTCTGGCGGGGCAGCAGGTCCTGGCCCAGCGGGAGTACACCCTGCGGCATTTGATAATGGCATGGTTGACGCTGTTGTGCAGCCGTTGAGTTTAGGTTTTCTGGTTTGACATAAAAAATCCCTCCGCCTTATAATCCAATTTGGGATTATAAGGCGGAGGGACGCTTTGTCAGGAGTTAAGTTTACGCACCTGTTTTCTCGTAAATGCAGTGGGTGCCCTGGTGCTGCTGCAGACCGCCCAGGCACTTTTTATTGCAGCGCACACAGCGGTGGATAGCCTGCACCTGCCCGGCAGCAGCTTTGCTGGGCCAAGCAGGGTCGGCCAGCAGTTGGCGGCTCATGGCGGCGCAGGTGATGCGGCCGCTGGCCAGCTGGGCTTCCACAAAATCAGGGTTGGTCAGGCCGCCCACGCCGGTGATAGGTTTGTCGGTATATTGGCGCACCTCATCGCAGAACTTCAGGAAGCAACCCTCTCCCTTAAAATAGGGATGATTGGCGGGCGGGATAGTATCCTCCAAGCTGGAATGGTTGGCCAGGGTAACGTGGAAGCTGGTCACACCGGCCTCCACCAGCAACGGTACAAAGATACCCAGTTCGCTTTCCAGTACACCGGCATTGCCGTAGTGGGGGTCCTCCTGCCGGACAGCCAGTTTGTAGTCGATGGGCAGCTCCGGCAAACGGCTGCGCACGGCGCGCACAGCTTCAACGGCAAAGCGGGCGCGGTTTTCGGCGCTGCCGCCGTAGGCATCGGTGCGGTGGTTGAACACGCTGGAGCTGAAACTGCCGCACATACGGTCGCCGTGGATCTGCACCATGTCGAACCCGGCTTTTACCGCCAGCTCGGCGGCCTCGCCGAAGCCGTGGATGATCTTATCGATCTTGCGCTGCGGCAGATTGGTGATATAAGGGGCCACTTCCTCGTTGAGCAGGGTGCGCAGCTGCTGCATCGTGATTTTCTTCGTCAGAACGCCCGGCACATATTTGAGCATGGCTGCCATGTTGGAGTCTGACTGGTGCAGCTGGGCGCAGAGCTTGCAGCCGCAGCTATGGATGATCTCCGCCAGGCTCTGGTACCAGGCAAAGCCCTTTTTGTCAAACAGAGACTTTTCAAACCGGCTTTTGCCCACCGGCACATCCCCCACAATGATCATGGCGCAGCCGCCTGCTGCAATGGCGCGGATCTTGGCAAAGTATTCTTCGTCCGACAGGCCGAAGGTGGTGGGGGCAAAGATAATGCGGTTTTTCAGTTCCAGGCCACCGTAGTTCACGGGGCTAAAAATAGTTTCATACATGTTCGGGCATCCCTTCTGCTGCTTTTTGTAAAAGGGCCAGCAGCTGGTCTTTTTCGGTATCGTTCAGGTTGGCCAGGCGGGTATCATTCCAGGTGAAAAATACTTGGTGGCTGATAACGAAAGCCTGCTGTCCCCTATCGGTCAGGGTCAGGGCATAGCTGCGGCCATGTTTTTCCCTGGAGAGAAAGCCATCCTCGGCCAGTTTGTTCAGGCTGCGCTGGCTGTAGCCCCAGTCCAGGTGCAGGGCCTTAGTAAGCTCTGACGGTGAACAGCCCGGGTGCTTGCCTACGTAAATAATGAAGAACAGCAGCCCAAAGTTGAGCCCTACGGCTTGCAGCTGCTCGCCGGTAAACGCGGCAAAACTGCGGTAAAAAATGGTGGAGTAATAGGATAAAGTTTTGCGATACATGGGAACAACCTCCGTACTTGACGATTTCAAGTATATACCCGTTACTTGATAAAGTCAAGTAAATAACGCAAATTTTAACAATTCTTGCCAAACTGTGCCGTACCTTTGTATAATAGAAACAATAGAAAACCACAACAAAGGAGCAACGTAAATGAAAATCGCAGTCATTGGTCCCGGCGCGATGGGGCTGCTGTTCGGCAGCTACCTGTCCCAACACCATGATGTTACCCTGGTGGGCACCAACCCCGCCAAAATGCAGTCCATTACCGAAAATGGCGTTACTATCCGCGAGACGGACGGCAGTGAGCGCATCTACCGCCCCCATGCTACTGCCGATACCACCGGCCTCTCCCCTGTCGACCTGGTCATCGTGCAGGTCAAGGCCAGCGCCTCCGAGGCCGCGCTGACCAAAAACAAGGCCCTCATCGGTCCCGACACCATCCTGATGACCCTGCAAAACGGTATGGGCCACGAAACCTTGCTGAGCCGTTTCGCCGCCCGTGAGCAGATCGTCATCGGCACCACCCAGCAGGGCAGTTATAAGTTGGGCGAGACCGCCGTCTGTCACAGCGGCCTGGGCAAAACGTTTTTGGGTGCCGTCACCGGCGACAGCAGCCGCTTTGCCCCGCTGGCCGAGATGTTCGCGGGCTGCGGGTTCCCCTGCGAAGTCTGCAGCCAGGTGCAGGGCATGATCTGGGATAAGCTGATGATTAACACATCCTCCAGCGTGCTGTCCGGCATTTTGCAGGTGGCCCAGGGCTACGTCGAGCAGGACTCCCACGCCTGGACGCTGGCCGAGAAGCTCATCCGTGAGCTGTGCGCCGCCGCCACCGCCGACGGCTACCCTTTCGACGCTGAGGAGCAGATCGCCCGCATCCGGCTGCACCTGCAAAAGGCGCCTGACGGCTTCACCAGCATCTACGCCGACCTGAAGGCAGGCCGCCGCACCGAGGTGGACGTCATCAACGGCGCGGTCGTGGAGGCCGGGCACCGCCACAATATCCCCGTGCCCACCCATGAGTTTGTGGTGGAACTGGTCCACGCCATGGAAGGCAGAGCATAAAATCGAGAGCAAATAAACGGAGCAACGCAAATGAGCAGGAGGCAAACCTTATGAAAACCCGCAGATTGGGCAAGACAAACTTGCAGGTCAGCGAGATCGGCTTTGGCGGCGAGTGGCTGGAGCGCCACCCAGAAGAAGGCATCGCGATGATCAACAAATTCTACGACTTGGCCACCATGCAGCCCGAAGTGCCCGCTACTGTGCAGAGTCACTACGAACTGCTGGAAAAGACCGCCTCGGCCTGCATCGACTGCCATGCCTGCGAGAGCCGCTGCCCCTTTGGCGTAAAAATTGCCGAGAGGATGAAGAAGACGGCGGAGCTGTTTGGGTGCTAAGCGCGCTGCAAACCCTGTAGGGCCGATGCTTGCATCGGCCCGCCAAAAGAGAGGTACTTACTATGAAACTGCAAAACGGCCGCCCGGCGGATACGACCGGACGTTTGGAGAAAGAACTGCGCTGTTACGACCTGCTGGACCGCCTGGGTGTGCCCTATGAGCGGGTCGACCACGCCCCTGCCATGACGATGGAAGTCTGCCAGGAGATCGACCTTGTGCTGAACGCGGTGATCTGCAAGAACCTGTTTCTCTGCAACCGGCAGGAGACCGCGTTTTACCTGCTGATGATCCCCGACACCAAGGTGTTCCACACCAAGGATCTGTCGGCGCAGATCGGCTCGGCGCGGCTGTCCTTTGCTAAGGCTGAGTATATGCAGCAGCTCCTGGACATCACGCCGGGGTCTGTCAGCGTGTTGGGCCTGATGAACGATACGGCCCACAAGGTGCAGCTGCTCATCGATGAGGATGTGCAGGCCAGCGAGTATGTGGGCTGCCACCCCTGTATCAACACCAGCAGCCTGCGCCTGCGCACCCGTGACCTGGTGGAGAAGATCTTGCCTGCGATAGAACATGAGTTTATTAAGGTGAAGTTGTAAGGTCCCCTGCCCCGGTGGGCGTGGTCACAAATTCTTCAAAAACTATTTTAAAATCGTTCAAAGCTCTTTTATATCCTGCACATAAGTTACCTGTATACTATGTATCGTAGTCGAAAGACAAACGCGGAAAGCATCCCGCAATCATACACACTGTGCCTTGGGCCATGCCAGAGCAATCGCTCGGTCCGGGCCAGACAACCAATAAGGCTACGATGCCATTACATATATACATGATTCTTCTCCTATCCTCTGAAATACCCCTTGGAGCGCCCCGCCTTACCCCTGCGGGACGCTCCTTCTTTTTAAAAATTGCACGATGCAGCGTGCAAAGAAAACTTTTTTGAAAAAATCGCAAAAAAATTGAAAAAAAGGCTTGCATTTCCGGTTCCGCTTTGCTATAATAATCAAGCACTGAGCGACACGGAGTGCCGCGACGGAGCAAAAAAAGAATATGGGAGCTTTCCCGAGTGGCCAATGGGGACAGACTGTAAATCTGCTGCTT
>ERZ826242.3834-NODE-3834-length-10283-cov-5.180387_pt1 | contig 10283 bp, 7 predicted proteins | sample MGYA00519871_ERZ826242 | MGnify/ENA primary metagenome ERZ826242 (study PRJEB31778, sample SAMEA3449226) | human gut metagenome | biome: human gut; feature: human-associated habitat; material: faeces | place: United Kingdom | collected 2010/2012 ... | reverse complement strand
TAATATTCAACACGATACATTATATACGAATATCCGAAGAAACACAAGTCATCTGGCGAAGTGTTCAGAGAAAAGTTACCTATGCAGGGGAGCACAAGAAGCATCGCTGCGAAGGACGGGAGAAAACGTGGCAAGCAGGGCAAAGAGGTACCCACTTTGCTTTTCGGGCAATTTCCGCCGCCGCGAAAACTGCCCTCTGCTTGTCAGGGGCAGCGCCCCTGAAACCCTTTGAACACACATAAATGTGTGGCTGCGCGTTTCTGCGAAACGCTTTAGGAGCATGGCCGTTACTGGCGATCATGCTCCTGTTTCTTTTCCTCGCTGCGCTCATCCTTGCCCAGCATACGATCCACGTTCTGCTTGTGGAGCAGCAGCTCGCGCATCTCGTCGCGCGAACGCCGGTATTCGGCATACGCCGCCTTTTTTTCGGCAAGCAGCTTGGCATATTCCTCCTGCAAGCTCTTGGCGGAGGGCAGCTTTTTGACGCCCAGCTCGTCAAAGGCGTTCTTCGCCGCCTTGTGCAGAAGAATGTCGCTCTCATGCTCCGCGAGATACTTTTTCGAGTAACCGGCCTTGCGGTAGCCCGCGTAAACGTCGCGGGTCTTGGCGTAGTTGATGATATGTGTTTTCAGCACGGCGATCTCCGCCATGCGCGTTTCCGCCGCCTTGATCTGCGCGGACAGCGCGTGAAACTGCTCCGTCGCAGCGGCAGCTTTTTCTTCCAATTCCGCGTAATCCAGCAGCCCATGCTCCCGCAGATAATTGTAGGTCTGCGCCATCTGCTTGACGTTGAACACCTTTGCCCAGCGCTCGTAGCCCACGCCCTTTCCCGCTTGCAGCTTCGCCTCAATGTCGATGAGCAGCGTGTCCTTTTTCTGCGTGGCCTGCGTCCGTTTTTTGCGCGGCGTATGCTCCTTTTCTCCGGCGAGGACGGCGCGCAGCTCGTCCTCCGAATAGCCGTTGATGGAGGAAAGACGGACAAAGCCCTTTTTGCCGGGGTGGCGCAGGGACAGCGTATTCCCGCGCCGCCTGACCTCACATCCGCTGTCGCGCAGCAGCTTCAAAAGCGCGTCGAAGCTGTCGGGCTTCTGCAAAAGCGCCGCGTCGATGAGGCCGCAGAGCAGCTCCCTATGGGTGGGCTTCGCGTTGTCGCCCAGCCACTTGCCGTAGTGATTTTTCCCACGCTTCGGATCGGCGATTACGGAGAGCCGATGCTCGGTGCAGATGGCGTCGCTGAGCCGTGCGACCGCCCTGCCGGAGCCGAGAAAATCGCGGAACTTGTGCTTGCAGTCCAGCGTGGTGGAGTTCCAGATGATGTGATTATGAATGTGCTTTTTGTCGGTGTGCGTGGCAACGAAAAAGGCGTGTCTGCCTTTCAGAAACCGCTCGGCAAACTCATAGCCCACGCGGTTCGCGTCCTCCGGCGTGATCTCTCCCGGCTTAAAGGACTGGCGCACCTGATAGGCGATCACGTCGTGCCGCTGCTCCCGCCCGGTGATGGTCTGGTACTGGCGCTTGGAGTAAAGAAACTCCGCATCAGCGGTTTTGGGGTCGCACTGATAGGCGGAGATCAGCTCGCCGCCCTGTGTCTTATCTGGATTCTTGGAATAGTCGATGCGGTCAGTCAGACAGTCGGCAATCGTCTTGCCCTGATTAACGTGCATGGAAATGATGCGTGTGGTCGCCATGGGGCGCGGCCTCCTTTCGGTGGGATGGATTTGCAACTTTTTTCTGAACAATGCGCCGCTCCGATTGTAAAAGAGCCTAACAGGTGTTATACTATGCAAAAGGAGCGTGGAGTGTATGAGCTTTGCAGACGCTATTATCAAGCTGCGCAGCGAGCGCAGGATTTCGCAAAAAGAACTTGCGGAGGATTTGAATGTGAGCTGCGCAACGGTAAACCGTTGGGAGAATGGGAGAACCGTTCCGAACAAGATGACGATGTTTGTGATACGGGAATACTGTAAGCAGCGTGGCGTACCATTCGCCTATGACGGCGAGGAACAAAAACGGGGTGATAGGAAATGAATCTCGGCAGAGAAACCGAAACGCTTGAATTTAAGAAGTCCACCGGAGAGCTGAAGGAAGGGATCATTTCCATCGGCGCAATTCTCAACAAGCATCAGAAGGGCGAGCTGTATTTCGGGGTCAGGCCGGACGGTACGCCCATCGGACAGGAAATCTCTGAAAAAACGCTGCGGGACATCAGTCAGGCAATCTCCAATCATATCGAGCCGCAGATTTTTCCTGAGATACAGACCGTGCGCATCGACGGGAAAGAGTGCATCCTTGTCCGCTTTGAGGGTTACAATACGCCATACTTTGCGTATGATGTTGCCCGCATCCGCGTTGCGGACGAGGACAAGGTGCTGTCGCAGCAGGAGCTTGTGGCTTACCTGAGAAAGCAGGACGGCGCAGAGGACGCATGGGAACGGCGCGTGTCAAACTTTCTTGTGGAGCAGGTAGACGGAAAGCTGGTCGAGCGGTATATTGAGCGCAGGCATGAGGCAAAGCGCATTGAATTTGAATATGCGGATAAGACCTCTGCGCTGAATAAGCTGCTGCTGACCGAGGGAGAGCATCTGCTGAACGCGGGCATGGTGCTGTTCTGCGAGAGTATGTACGCAGAGCTGCAAATGGCGATCTTCGCGGGAACGGAGCGGCTGACGTTTCTGGACATCCAGCGTCATCGCGGAACGGTGTTTGAGCTGGTGGCGCTTGCCGAAAAATACATCATGAGCAATATCCACTGGCGCGTTCATTTTGACGGTTCCTTGCAGCGCAAGGAGATTCCCGAAATCCCTGCCGATGCCATCCGCGAGGCGCTGATTAACTCCTTCTGTCATAAGGACTACGGCGCTTGTCAGAGCAACGAGGTCGCCATCTACAAAGACCGTGTTGAGATATATAATCCGGGCAGCTTCCCGGAGGGCTACAAGCCGGAGGACTTCATCAGCGGCGATGAGCGCCCCGTGCGCAGAAATCCGCTGATTACCTCCATCCTCTACTACTCAAAGGATGTGGAGAGCTTCGGCACAGGCTTGAAGCGGATTGCCGACGCCTGCAACGAAGCAAATTGCCGGTTTGCGTTTAAGATTATGAAGTCAGGGTTCGTTGTTGTGTTCTTCCGCAGTGAAAGTCACGACGCACAAGATAACGCACAAGTCGGCGCACAAGTCGGCGCACAAGATGCCGCACAAGTCGGTATCAGAGATAAGATTTTGGCCTGCTGCCAAGAGCCGCGTTCCAGAACCGAGATCGCCGCATACTGCGGATATAAAAGCGTCCGCAGCCTTATGCAATCCCATTTGAAGCCCCTGCTGGAAAGCGGGCAGCTTTGCATGACCATTCCCGATAAGCCCAACAGCCGCAATCAAAAATATGTTGCGGTCAAAACGGAGGACTGATATGTTCACCTATATTTCCATTGAAGAATTTGCGGACGGCGTAGTAAAAAACAATAAGGACGCCAACCGCAGGGAGCTGATCGCAGCGCTGCGGGAATCCCTCGCCGCCAAGAAAAACGGCGCAGGGTGCATGATCTGCGGCGCGCCCATCTGGGCGGCCGGCAGCGCCATCACAGGGACGAATATGTGCTTCACCTGCACCACCGGCGAGGCCGATGACAGCGAGGATTACGAGATCGAATAAAACGAAAAGCGCGGGGCGATATGCTCCGCGCTTTTGCTTGATGCGGCGTTTCTGAAAACAGCCTTATCCATATATCCAGTCCCGAAGCATATAGCGCAGGACGTGGAGCTTTGCCACCAGCCAGCCCGCCAGCATGGGAAGCCCGTAGGGGCTTATGAGGAACGCGATCACCAGCAGTCCCACGCCGTAGCTGACGGAATCCACAAAGATTATGAACAGCCCGAAAAAGCCGAGAATGGCAGCGGGGATGCAGAGGATGCCGCTGGAGAGGCCGACAACGAACACAAGAAACCATGTGACGACAGCAAGTGCCGCAAAGATGGGCGCAAAAAGGATTTTCAAAAGGAAACGCATCGTGTATCCCTCCCATTTCGTTTGTTTCTGCTTTCAGCATACTGGAATTATCTTTGCTTTGCAAGGATGCCGAACCGCAAAAAAAGCAGGGGCGGCTTACCTCGCAGCAAGCCGCCCCCACATGGGATAAATACCCCATTATCGGATGCCAGCAAGGCGGGACAGGATACCGCTTGCCACCTGCCAGATCCGCTCCTGATTTTGGAGTATATCATCCATATCCGCAGCGTAAACACGCCCTGTTTCATGCACCCGCCGCGCAAGCTGATTGAGGTTGTTGGAGGAATACCGCAGCAGGGACACCAGCTCCCGCAGCTCCGGCAGGTCGAGCTTTACCACATAGCCGTCAATGGCTATCTTTCTCATGTACGCCGCCATGTTGTCCGTGCCGAGCAGCGCCATCTTCTGACGGATAAGCGCCCGTTCCTCCGCCGTCACGCGGACCTTGAGCAGCACGTCCCGCTTCTGCTTCGCCATATCAGCGCTCCGGCTCCCTGCTCTTTGCAGCGGGTGGCTTCTGCGCCTCCGCCGCCTGTTGCAGCTTGGAGCGGACGGAGGGCTTCCGGCTGCGGAGCGGCTGGGTGCGGTCCTCCTCCTTGGAGATGACGGCAAACACGCCCTTGCGGTCCTTCAGGTTGGAGAGGGCGCGGGAACGGAAGGGCAGCAGCTTTTGCAGCTCCGCCGTGTCGCGGCTGTTGGCCCTTGCCGCAAAGTCCGGGGAAAGCTCTGCGATGAAGTGCGTACCGCCGGGGCTGTTGGGCTGCACAGGCTCTTGCAGCTTACCCAGCAGCCGCGCCGCCTCCGCTTTGATCTCGTCGGCGGTGAGGGGTTGGCGAAGCCGCTGCTCCTGTCGCGCCTGTGTGAGAAACAGGTCCGTCAGGCCGGGGTGGGAGCTGACCACAAACTGCACCGAGCGGTCGCTATCCATGCCGTCTTTGTTTTCATAGACGGGGATGGTATTCGCCCAGCGCTTGTTGTCCTGAGAGATGCGCCCGTCGTAGTCAAAGTGACGGACGGTTGCCGCCAGGACGTAGAGCATCCGCTCCTGTCCGAACTGCTCCGCTACCTGTCCCACCGCCCCGGCGTCCAACCGGTTGTCCCGGTAGTGCTCCCGGATGGCGGCTTCAATGGCCTCCTTGCAGCTCACATTGGCGCGGAGGGAGGCGCGGTATTCGTTCAGCTCCCCGCGCTCCCGCGCATGGCCGGCGGAATAGGGATAGACCGGCAGCTCCCGGAGCTTTTTTGCTTCGTCTTTTGCCGTGTCCTCGATGCTGTCGCGGATCGTGTCCATGTAGCCGGTTTCCAGATCGGAGAACTTGTCGTAGAGGATCGCCATGGGCGAGGGGGACAGCAGCAGCGCCCGCGTTTCCGCCTCGCTGAGCGTCAGCTCCTCCATACTCATCAAAATATCCTCCCGCACGGTGTATTCATAGCTGTGATGGAGGATTTCCTCCGGGGGCTGGCCCTTCAGCCAGTCCCGGTACTTGTCCTGCTCCCGCGAGAGCTTGTCGTATAACGATTGCTGTAATGCCTCGTTCATATTCATCGTGCCTCCTGTTCGTGAGATTTTTTCTTTTCCCCAGCGCCGTGGACGCTGGGCGCTTTCAGCTTGCCGAGGACGGAGGGGCGTTTTGCCACCACATTCTCCGCCGCCTGTTCCATGGGCGTCCGGTCGTCGATGTTCAGCTCGGCGTTCAGCTCCGCCAGCCGCGCGGATTTTTCTTTCAGCTCCGCCTCCTGCGGAAAGGGCTTGCCCAGCTCCGCCTTGGCTGTTGCAAGCTGCGCCTGCACGTTTTCAAGCCTGCTCTGCACCGTCTGAAGCCGCTCCGGCATCTGGGCGAGGGCGTTGTCTATGCGGACAAGGTTGCCCCTCGCGTCCTTGCCCAGCTCTACCCGGTGGCTCATCTTCCCCTTGAGGGTGAGAATGAAGTCCTTGCCGAAGTTTTCCACGGTCAGCGACATAGAAAAGCCCCGGTAAGTGCCGATGGGAACACTTTCGAGGCCCTTTGCGTCCTTGAACGCTTCCAGAATGGCAGCACCGGCATTGTCCTTATCGGTGAGAAGGTCACCCTTGACCTCCATACCCGCAAAGCCGTCCTTGGGGTGGGAATGCTGTTCCAGCGTTTTCATATCCGCCTCAAAGCCGGAGAGGAAGCCTTTGTTTTCCTCGATCTGCGCCGGGAAATGCCGCAGGATGTTGTCCTCCAGCCGGTACTGCTGGCTCTGGTGGTTGGCCTTCATCAGCCGCAGCCGCGCCACGTCCACGTCGAGGTCCATTTTTTCACGGATGCGCTCGTCTCCGGCGCACAGCGCCTTGATCTCGGCATAGGAGAGCGCCGCCTCGTCAATATCCTCACAGCTTCTCACCGGGGATTTGCTGGTCATGATCTGGGAGATGAACTTCTGCTTATTTTCCACCGTCTGCCAGAGGTAGGCGTCGAAGGTGGATTCCGTGACGTAGCGGTAGATGTGTACCTCCTTGTTGCGGTTGCCCTGACGGATGATGCGCCCGCTGCGCTGCTCCAGATCGCCCGGCCGCCACGGGCAGTCGAGGTCGTGGAGCGCCACAAGCCGGTCCTGCACGTTCATGCCCGCGCCCATTTTGAAGGTGCTGCCCATGAGCACACGCACCTGACCGGAGCGCACCTTTGCAAACAGCTCCTTCTTCCGCGTCTCGGTGTTCGCCTCGTGGATGAAGGCGATCTCCTCGCGGGGGATTCCTCTGGCCACCAGCTTTTCCCGGATGTCGTCATATACCGTGAAGCCGGGTTCGTCGGGGTTTTCCTTGTCGATCAGCCGCTCGATGGCGTTGAGCTCCGGGCTGTCCAGATTCCCGCCCGCCGTCTTTGCCGCCTTCGCCCCGGTCGCGCCGGTTTTCGGGGTGGACAAATCGCAGAACACGAGCTGAGTCAGCCTGTCCGCCTGTCCGTCCTGCCAGATGCGGTGGATGTTGTCCACGCAGCGATTGACCTTGCTGTTCGGGTCGTCCGGCAGGTCGGGGTTGATGATGCGCTGGTCAAGCCCCAGCTTGCGTCCGTCCGAGGTGATCTTGAGCATATTGTCCGTGCCGGGGTCAACAAGCTGTGCGTGTACCCTTGCGGCGCGCTCGGACAGCTCCTGCACCATCTGCTTCTGTATCTCCGTGGGCTGTGCCACCTCGTTGTGATAGATGGGCGTGGGCGTAGGCAGGTTGAGCTGGTCTGAGGTCTTGATATCCGCCGCCTCCTTGAACAGGGTCATGAGCTCCGGCAGATTAAAGAACTTGGCAAAGCGCGTCCTCGCCCGGTAGCCCGTACCCTCGGGAGCCAGCTCGATGGCGGTCTGCGTTTCCCCGAAGGTGGAAGCCCAGCAGTCGAAGTGGGCAAGCCCCTTGCCGCGAATGGCGTCGTGCTGGAGATAGCGCATCATGGTATACAATTCGGTCATGGAATTTGAGACGGGCGTGCCCGTGGCGAATACCACGCCGCGGCTGTCGGTGATCTCGTCGATATACCGGCACTTGAGCAGCATATCCGAGGATTTCTGGGCGTCGGTGGCGGAAAGCCCCGCCACGTTTCGCATTTTTGTGTAGAGGAACAGGTTCTTATAGTTGTGCGCCTCGTCCACATACAGACGGTCTACGCCCAGCTGCTCAAAGGTCACAACATCGTCCTTTCGGGAGCTGTCCTGGAGCTTTTTGAGCTTGACTTCAAGGCCGCGCTTGGTGCGCTCCAGAGACTTAATGGTGAACCGCTCCGCCCGCTGGCTTTTCAGCTCCCGCAGTCCTTCCTCCACCTCAAAGATCTGCTCCCCCAAAAGCCGCTGCTGCCGCTCCATGGAGACGGGTATCTTCTCAAACTGCGAGTGACCGATGATAACGGCGTCGTATTCGCCCGTGGCGATGCGGGCGCAGAACTTCTTGCGGTTCTTCGGCTCGAAGTCCTTTTTCGTAGCCACGAGGATGTTGGCGGAGGGGTACAGCCGCAGGAACTCGCCCGACCACTGCTCGGTCAGGTGGTTGGGAACGACAAACAGGGACTTGTGGCACAGCCCCAGCCGTTTGGATTCCATGGCAGCGGCTACCATCTCGAAGGTCTTGCCCGCGCCCACCTCGTGGGCAAGGAGGGTGTTGCCGCCGTAGAGCACATGGGCGACCGCATTGAGCTGGTGCTCCCGCAGCCGGATCTCCGGGTTCATGCCCGCAAAGGTGATGTGGCTGCCGTCGTATTCGCGGGGTCTGGTGGAATTGAACAGCTCGTTATACCTTGCGACCAGGGTGTGCCGCCTGTCGGGGTCGCGCCATATCCAGTCCCGGAACGCATCCTTGATTGCCTGCTGCTTCTGCTGGGCGAGGGTGGTTTCCTTACTGTTGAGGACGCGCCGCTCCCTGCCGTCCGCATCGTGCTTGGTATCGTAGATGCGCACGTCGCGCAGATTCAGGGTATCTTCAAGAATCTTATAGGCGTTTGCGCGCTCCGTGCCGTAGGTCATATATGCGGCAATATTGCTGTAACTGACCGCGTTCTTGTTCCTGATGTTCCACTCGGCGGTGAAGGCGGAATAATTCACGTCGATCATGCGCTGCTGGTAGAAGGGCGTCTCGAAGGTCTCCCACATGAACTCCCGGATATACGAGGGGTCGATCCACGTTGCGCCCAGCCGCACCTCGATTTCACTTGCGTCCAGATCCCTGGGCTGCGCCTGTCGCAGCGCTTCCACGTTGGGCAGATAGCCGGGGCTATCCTGCGCCGCCTGCTCCGCCTCCCGCAGCTTCTGCCGGACGTTGCCGGAGAGATATTCATCTGCTGTTTGCCACTCCCCGCGCACAGGGTCGAGGAAGATAACGCCGTTCAGCTCGTTGATCAGTTCGTCTTGGCTTTTGCCGGTGAGCTGCGCCATATACGCCATATCTACGCAGGCTTTTTCGGAGATGGACAGCGCCAGCGCCTCCGAAGCGGTGTCCACGCTGGTCACGGCCTCGTGCGCCCGTATGGTTCGCCTGGTGAACATATCTGCCTTGCGCTTGAGGTTTTTGTCCTCGTCCAGCTCCTCCAGAGAGCAGAGCAGATAGTAGGAGCTGTCCTCGGCAAAGGCCAGGGCGTTGGCGCGGGAGTTAATAAGCCCATACTTTGCGGTGAAGCCGTCGTAGAGGGTGTTCAGCTCCGCCTGCGTCTGCCGGATGGTTTCATCCGAAATAAAGCCGTCCATCTGCTGAGAGATGAGCTTCTGCACGCAGTCCCGCAGCTCCACCATGCCCTTGGCACGCTCCTTTGCGGTGGCGTTGAAGTCGGGTTTGGTCATGATGCTGTTTTGACGGTAGTACAGCTCCCCGTCCACCACGGTGTAGGAGAAGTTCCGCACATTCGGGTCTGCCGGGATGGTCTCCACGATGGTCTCATCCTCGCCCAGATCGGGCAGCTCCGCTTCCGCGTAGGTTCCCCGAATATTCCGAATTGCGCCGCTGAGCTGCTCCGCAAGGTCTGCGCCCTCGACGGGCGCAACGGTAAAGTCCTGCCTGCCGTACTGCGTGCTTTCCGAGGTCTGCCGCCCCAGCACCATCTCCGGGTGGTCGATGAAATACTGATTGATGGCAAAGCCGTCCGCGTTCGCTCCCGGGTTTCGCCAGATACCCGTGTGTACCCAATCGGGTTCGATTTCAATGGGTCTGTCCCGCTTTTGAAGGAAGATAATATCCGAAACGACATCCGTACCGGCGTTGGCGCGGAACGCGTTGTTGGGCAGGCGGATCGCGCCGAGGAAGTCCGCGCGCTGGGCGATATACTTCCTTGCGGCGCTGTCCTTGGCGTCCATGGTATAGCGGGAGGTGACGAAGGCCACCACGCCGCCCGGACGCACCTGCTCCAGCGCTTTTGCGAAAAAGTAGTTGTGAATGGAAAAACCGAGCTTGTCAAAAGCCCGGTCGCTGACCTGATACTGTCCAAAGGGTACGTTGCCCACGGCGAGATCGAAGAAGTCCTTTCGGTCGGTGGTTTCAAAGCCGGCCACGGTAATATCCGCCTTGGGATAGAGCTGCTTTGCGATGCGTCCCGTGATGGAATCCAGCTCCACGCCGTAGAGCCTGCTGCTTTTCATGCTCTCCGGCAGCATACCGAAGAAGTTGCCCACGCCCATGCTGGGCTCCAGAATGTTGCCGGTCTGGAAGCCCATGTTCTCCACCGCGTCGTAAATGGCGCGGATAACGGTGGGGCTGGTATAGTGGGCGTTGAGGGTGGAGGCGCGGGCAGCGGCGTATTCCTCCGGGGATAGCGCGGCGTACAGCTCCGCAAATTCGTCTTTCC
>ERZ826242.3825-NODE-3825-length-10308-cov-2.619624_pt1 | contig 10308 bp, 6 predicted proteins | sample MGYA00519871_ERZ826242 | MGnify/ENA primary metagenome ERZ826242 (study PRJEB31778, sample SAMEA3449226) | human gut metagenome | biome: human gut; feature: human-associated habitat; material: faeces | place: United Kingdom | collected 2010/2012 ... | reverse complement strand
CCTTCCTGTTTGGCACCTACACCACCCTGACAAACCGCAGGGAGGGGGACATCCGCCGCATCATCAAGATGCACATCAGCCCCATCAACATCTCGGTGCACACCATGAACCCCGAGCTGCGGGTGCAGATGATGAAGAACCCCTTCGCCGGCAAGGCGCTTGATTTTATCAAAATGCTCACCGAGGGCGGCATCAAGGTCAACACCCAGATTGTGCTCTGTCCCGGCTACAACGATGGGGAGGAGCTGGAGTACAGTCTGCAGGAGCTTGCCAAGCTCGGCCCGAATGTGCAGAGCATCGCGGTGGTGCCGGTGGGGCTGACCAAGTACCGCGAAGGGCTTGCCACGCTGCGCGGCTTTTTCCCGCAGGAGGCAAAGGAGGTCCTTCAGACGATGGAGCGCTGGGGCGACCGCTTTTTAAAGGAATACGGCGCGCGAACCGCTTACGCCTCGGACGAGTTTTACATCCTGGCGGAGCAGCCCTTCCCGGACTACGATTTTTTCCTCATCGATCAAATAACGATAACGCCGGTAGCGGATCGCTGGCGAAAAGAACCAATACACGACCCAAGCTATACACCAGGCAGCAAAAGCCAAGTGAACCAATAGCGGCATTTGGATATCCTCTGCCACTAAGATAAGCCAAACAATCACTGCCACCGCTACCATAAAAGCAACTGCTATGGCAGTGGCTAAACGCATACAATTACGTGCTTGAGGAGCTAATTTGCTAAACTGCTCTTCTTTTATCACCATATTTGGCAATCACCTCGCAGACATTATAATATATAACCATTCTCAATACAATATTTTGAAAGGATAAGCCTTAAAAGAGGTCGAATTATTACAGGTATTGCATAAACTTAAGTTAAGTAAAAGCTTAATTGATGGAGGATACAATAAGATGTGTGGAATTATCGGCTATATCGGCTACAGAATAGCGCTGCCCATTCTTTTAGAAGGGCTGAGAGATCAGGAATACCGGGGCTATGACTCTGCAGGAATAGCCACTTGGGAGGATGGCAAAATAGACCTCATTCGCTCTAAAGGTAAAATTGCTGATTTAGAAAAAAAGATCGGTGATAAAAAAAGCAATGCTACGCTGGGCATTGGCCATACACGCTGGGCTACACATGGTCGCCCTGATGATACCAATGCCCACCCGCATTTAGACTGCAAAAAAGAACTGGCTGTCGTACACAACGGCGTTATTGAGAACTATCTCGAGCTGCGCAGCGACTTAACAGCTAAAGGCCATGTTTTCACTTCCCAAACAGATACCGAAGTGCTGCCGCATCTGATCGAAGAGTACTATGATCAGGGCGGGGATCTTCTTAATGCCGTTTATCATGCTACAGAAGATGTTGATGGTTACTATGCCATGGCAGTGCTTTCTGCTAAAGATCCCAACCGCCTCATCTGTGCCCGTCTGGATAATCCGCTGATCATCGGCATCGGCGATGGTGAATATTTCCTAGCTAGCGATATGGCCGCCCTGGTAGAATATACCCATCAAATGCTGATCTTAGAAAACGGTGATATTGCGGATATTACGCCGCAAGGAGTGACAGTATATAATAAGGGCCAAAAGGTGGAGCGGAAGATCAGCGTCATCGACTGGGACAAGGCGTCTGCGCAAAAAGGCGGCTATGAACATTTCATGCTCAAAGAGATCCATGAGCAACCATGGGCCTTGACCCAAACCCTTAATGGCCGCATCAGTGATGACGGACAAGAAATCATCTTTAAAGAATTTGACGCAACAATTAAAGACCGGCTAGCTAAAATCGATAACATTTTTCTGGTTGCCTGCGGCACAGCTTATCATGCCGGTTTGGTAGGACGCCATGCCATAGAAAAGCTATTGCACCTGCCAACACAGACCGAAGTCGCCTCTGAGTTTCAGAACCGTGATGCTATCATCACCCCTAGAACGCTGGCTATCATCATCTCCCAATCCGGTGAGACGTACGATACCATATTGGCAATGCGCAAATGCCAGCAGATGGGTGCTTTCACCTTAGCAATTTGTAATGTTTTGGATAGCACTATTGCGCGGGAGGCCGATGCTGTTCTCTACACTTACGCCGGGCCGGAAATAGCAGTAGCCTCTACCAAGGCGTATACCACCCAGCTGGCTGTGCTCTATATGCTCACTTTTTATCTGGGCAAGTTGATGGGCAAGATCAGCGATGCAGAGCTCAAAGAGCTGATCGCAGCATTGGCCCAAATGCCGCAATTAGCAGAAGAGACCATCAGCGAATTGGAAAGTAAAATCTTCCAAATCTCACTGGGCTTTGCTCCCTGGAACGATGCCTTTTTCGTTGGCCGCGGTATCGACTCAGCAGTAGCTATGGAAGGAGCCCTAAAACTCAAGGAGATCTCCTATATTCATGCCGAGGCTTATGCTGCTGGAGAGCTAAAGCATGGCACCATCGCCCTCATTACCCCAGATGTGCCAGTGATTGCGCTATGCACCCAAAGTGAGCTAATTTCCAAAATGATCAGCAATATCAAAGAGCTTCAAGCTCGCAAGGCTGCTGTTATCGGCGTTACTACCAGGGGCAACCAAGAAGTCGAGGCAGTGTGCAAAGACACTCTCTATATTCCGCAAACTAATGAATTACTAGCGCCAATACTGGCTAATCTTCCTTTACAAATGCTGGCCTATTATGCAGCGGTGGTCAAAGAAACTGATGTCGACCAGCCGCGAAATCTGGCTAAAAGCGTTACCGTAGGGTAATGGCAAACCATAAGCGACCAAGGAGTGACAAATATGGAAAGAAAAACAGTCTGGAATAGCTATACTCCAGAAGATCAACAACAATTGCAACAGGTGAGCGACGGCTATCGGGATTTTCTCGATCATGGCAAAACTGAGCGTGAATGCGTTAGTCAGATCATCGCTATGGCTGAAGCCGCTGGCTATCAGGATCTAGAGCAGCTGGTGAAATCCGGCAAGCAATTACAACCAGGAGCTAAGGTATATGCAGTGTGCATGAAAAAAGCTATCGCCCTTTTCCATCTGGGTACTGCTCCTTTAGAGCAAGGCATGGCTATTCTCGGTGCGCATATCGACTCACCGCGCTTGGACATCAAACAAAATCCGCTCTATGAAGATACCGAACTGGTCTATTTAGACACCCATTATTATGGTGGGGTCAAAAAATATCAATGGGTCACCATCCCACTGGCTATTCATGGCGTAGTAGCTAAAAAAGACGGCAGCGTGGTTGAAATCAATATTGGCGATCATGACGACGACCCTATTTTCTGCATCACTGACCTGCTGATCCATCTGGCAGCAGAACAACAGGAAAAGAAAGGTTCCAAGCTGATTGCCGGCGAAGATTTGGACCTGCTGATCGGCAGCATGCCTCTGGCTGATACGGAAAAGGACGCCGTAAAAGCCAATATCCTACAGATATTAGCCGACCAATATGGCATTGATGAAGAAGATTTTCTTTCTGCAGAACTGGAGATAGTGCCGGCCGGTCATGCCAGGGAATGCGGAATCGACCGGAGCATGATTATGGCCTATGGTCATGATGATCGGGTCTGCGCTTATGCATCGCTGCTGGCTATGCTGGAAAGTGAAACTAGAGATAAAACTATTTGCTGCCTGCTGATGGATAAAGAGGAGATCGGCAGTGTCGGCGCAACGGGCACTCAGTCGCGCTTTTTTGAGAATGCTGTTGCAGAGCTTATGAATGCAGCCGGCCAATACAGCGAGCTGGCATTGCGTCGTTGCCTTGGTTCTTCCAAGATGCTCAGTTCTGATGTCAGCGCTGGTTATGACCCCCTCTATGCTAGCGTCTATGAGAAAAAGAATGCCGCCTATCTGGGCAAAGGTATTGTTTTCAATAAATACACTGGCGCTCGGGGCAAAAGCGGTTCTAATGATGCCAATGCTGAATACTTCGCCAATATCCGCAGCATCATGGATAACAATAATATCGGGTTCCAAACAGCAGAGTTAGGCAAGGTTGATATTGGTGGCGGCGGTACTATCGCCTATATCTTGGCGCTCTATGGCATGGATGTAGTTGACTGTGGAGTAGCAGTACTCAATATGCATGCGCCGTGGGAGATCATCAGCAAAGCTGATCTCTATGAAGCGAAAAAAGGTTATAGCGCCTTTATCCGTGAAGCATAAAGACAGTCCTAATAATCGTATCCTGGAATAAAGCAAAATGGGAGACTCCAAAGCAAAGAGTCTCCCATTTATTATTGGTGTTATTTATCTAGCTTCTTGACAACCTCAATTTACGGCAACAATTATAGCTGATTATTATCCAGATATTGCAATAAATCTTTAAAGCCACCATGAGGAAAAACGCTAATATCACGCTCTTTTTTATTAATCATGCAATCGGTCAACAGAAAAACCTTCATGCCAATACTTTCAGCAATCATATCTTCTTCCACATCATTGCCAATCATTAAACATTCTTCTGCCTGGCAATCCAGCCTCTGCAAAAGATCACGGTAATAATCCGGATTGGGTTTGCAGTAGCAAGTATTCTCATAAGTAGTATACAGTTCAAATTCTTCCGGCTCCAGCCCGGCCCAGCGGATACGGCTTTCCGTAGCAATAGCGGGAAAGATCGGATTAGTGGCCAACGCTATCCGGTAGCCTCTTTTTTTTAACTCCTCGATAGTAGCTTTAGCCTCTGCAGAACAACCACAAACCTCAGCCACCTGTTGGAACTCTACCCGATAATACTCATCAAAGATCGGCTTATCAGCTAGAGCCTTTTCACCAAAAATCTGGACAAAGCGGCGCCAAAAGGCCTCCTCATTAGTACATGTGCCATCGTTTTTGACCATAGCTGCAGTACCGGCCCAAATGCCATCGACTAGCTGATCGGCCTGATAGCCATGCGGCAATAATTTGGCAGCCAGACGTTTAAAATAATCTTTGGTAAAGACCTCTTGGTCCATTGGCAATAAAGTACCGTCCAGATCAAAAAGAATCATTTTCAACATACAGTTTTCCTCCAGTAACCAATATTATCAGCAAAAGTGCCCTATATTCTAGTCATGTGTTTTATTAGTGAGAGCTGCTTCCAGTTAAACCTACTTTGCTCAAGCATTTGTAATTAGTATAATCTTTACTCAATCAACAAGTCAATTAAGATCTATTTAAGATTAGTTGTACTTTTTGTGAATATGACTTTATCCATCAACTCTTTGCTCTTTGGCTTTTTAAAGACGCGTTAGCCACAATACTGCCAATAAAATGGCTAAGGCCACCAGATTAACTAAAGTAAAAATACCCAGATATTTACCTGGTCGAGCTCCATCTGTTTGTAAATAAAAGCGGAAGGAGATCAAGCTAGCTAAAGAAGCCACAATGGTACCCAAGCCGCCCAGATTACTGCCAATAATCAGCCCTGCATAATCATTGCTAAACCCAGCGAGGAATACCGCTGCTGGAACATTGCTGATAACTTGGCTAAGGATAATAGTAATGCCGGTAACATCATTGCCAATCAACCCCGCAATAAAATCATGGATCAACGGAATATTGCTCATATTACCAGAAAAGATAAAAAAGCAAATAAACGTTGCCAATAAGCTATAATCTACCTTCCGTAAAGAATCGCGGGAAAAAATTAATAATACAATCAAGACAATACCGGTAACAATCAGATAAGGAATGATCCGCACAACAGCCAGCAGACAAATAATAAAGAGGCTCTCCAGCAATATCAGCATTCGCGGATGAGGAGCTACTGCTTGCTCCGGAAGGTGAAAAGTGATTGGCATAGGCTTTATTATCAGGCTAGCCAGCAGTAATCCACACAAACTCACTGCAGCAAAAGGCAAGAACAGCAGCATAAATTCTGACAAGGGCATCTGAGAGGTAGAAAACAAAAAGAGATTTTGCGGATTGCCAAAAGGGGTCAACATACTACCCAGATTAGCGGCGACTGTCTGCAGAACGATCAGATAGATTAAATAACGTGTTTGGCTAACCATTTGCAAAAGCATGATAGTAAACGGAACAAAAGTGATCAGCGCCACATCGTTGGTAATAAACATAGAACAAAAAAACGGCAACAACACTAAGAGCAGACTAAGGCTGCGCATAGTCTGCGTACCAGCCAGCAGCCGATGGCTTAGCCACTCAAATAAGCCATATTTTTGCAATCCGGCGATCACCGCCATCAAGCAAAAAAGCAGACAAAGCACCTGCATATCAAGATAATCCCAATATGCTTCAGAGGGTGGCACCCATAACATCGATATTAAAGCGCAGAGCGCAGCGATCACCAGAACTGCTTCCCTTTTGATAAAATCCCACAATTTCTGTTTCAAAAGAATTACCTCAAATAAAAAACCGTTTAGATTTATAGCTTAGAATTAACCTTTTGCATTGTATCAGCTTTAGTGAACGAAGAAAAGAGGCTTGACATAATCTTTATTAGTCAAGCCCAAAACTTTTTTTGGCAAAGTAAAAGAGACCAGCAGCCCCAAGCCCTGGTCTCCCAATAACAAATATAGTTGCTTAACCCATTTTCTTGCTGATCAAATCTGCTATCTCCTCAACGATAGCGCGGATAGTTGCTGCATCTTCACCTTCAGCCATCACCCTGATTTTTGGCTCCGTACCGGACGGTCTGACTAGAATCCTCCCTCTACCAGCCAAACGCTGCTCAGAGACTGCGATCAAATCCATAATTTCGGCATCATCACGCCAACTTTCTTTATCCTTCACCGTAGGATTAAGCATATGCTGCGGCATCTTATGCATTACCTGTGCTAACTGAGACAAAGGCTGATCATGTTCCTGAACCACGGTCAACAGGCGCAAAGCAGCAGCCAAGCCATCACCAGTGGTATTATAACGGCTAAGGATGATATGTCCGCTTTGTTCACCGCCGATGACAGCGCCTGATTCCAGCATCCGCTCCAATACATAACGGTCACCGACCTTGGTTTCAGCTACCTGGACACCAAGCTTTTCCATCGCCAATTTAAGCCCCATATTACTCATCTGGGTCACTACTAACTCATTGGCAGCCAATTCACCCTTTTGCTTCATATCAGTAGCCAAAATCGCCAAAAGATGGTCTCCATCAACCTCCTGGCCGTTTTCATCTACTGCCAAAATGCGGTCAGCATCGCCATCAAAGGCAAAGCCAACGTCCAGACCGTTCTCTACCACGAACTTCTGCAGACCCTCAATATGAGTAGAGCCAGCATTATTGTTAATGTTCAGACCGTTCGGCTTGTTGTTGATGACGTAGGTGTCAGCACCCAGAGCGTCAAACACACTCTTAGCGATATTCCAGCTTGCACCGTTGGCGCAGTCCAGACCAACCTTGACGCCCTTAAAAGAGTAGATTCCGAGGCTGATCAGATAGCCCATGTAGCGGTTGCGACCGGACACATAGTCCACAGTGCAGCCGATGTGTTCCCGATGGGCAAAGGGCAGTTCCGGCCAGTCTTTATCGAATACATGGAGTTTGCCGTCAATGTAATCCTCGACTAACAGCAAGATCTCCTCCGGCATTTTCTCACCGTAGCAGTCGATCAGCTTGATGCCGTTATCGTAGTACGGGTTGTGGCTGGCAGAGATCATGATGCCGCAATCAAAGTCATCCACACGGGCGATGTAGGCCACAGACGGGGTGGTCGTGACATGAAGCAGGTAAGCATCTGCACCGGAAGCGGTCAGGCCAGCCACCAGACTATACTCGAACATATAGGAGCTGCGGCGGGTGTCCTTGCCGATTACAATACGGGCAGGCTCGTTGTTGCCGTTGCGCTCACGCAGGGCATTATAGTACCAACCCAGAAAACGGCCAACCTTGTAGGCGTGGTCGGCGGTCAATGTAATTCCAGCTTCTCCACGGAAGCCATCGGTTCCAAAATACTTTCCCATTATAGTTTTTCCTCATCCAAAGAGTGAATAAACGTACACATGTGCTTTAGCCGGATAGAAAACCGTTGCCTACTGCTCACCGCGGAGAGGTTAGCACATCTGAGCAGTGCAGCCATGCTGTGAGCATGGCTTATTTTGATTCAATATACTTGGCTTAATCCAAAGAATGTAGCAATCGTTGCCAATCCTGCAAAGACATCAATAAGCTTTGCTGCCGTTTTTCCAGCAAAGGCAATAAAAGTTGAAAATCTTGCCTTCGCTTCTTCTTGTTTATCCTTCTTTTTAGCATCTTCAAAAATGTCAGTTAGTATTTTTTTCTGTTCTTCAGACAACTCGCTTTTGGCTACGATATCAATTGCTTGATTCAACTCTTTTACAAAATTGTCAATCTCATTCTTTGAAGCACTTTGAGAAACGACATTTCCGCCACACGTCACTACAGCCTGGTTTACGTTATTTGCACTATCAGCACTTAAATTATAATTTGTGATAGGCCGATCTTTATTTCTTCTATCATTGCCCATATCATTTGCCCCTTCAACTATTTCTTTCAATGATTTCCCTTGGATTATTAAATCAACAATTTCTCGAATCAGGTAATACACATCCTCGGCGGACAATCCATCAATCGAGATACACAGACCTTGATCCATATTTTCTTTCCAAATGATAATACAGGGTAACTTGGCATGAACTTTATCTGGCAAATAATGCAGTTGCCTCATCAGATCATAACCAGATGCCCCATAATTCTCAAAGCAATAGTAAATATCCAAATAGTCCGCAGATAAATCATTTAAATCTTTCCAATGCTCCGTCACAAGTTTACGAAACATAGGATAGTCCGACTTAATTGGTAGTACCAAGCACTTGTATGTATCACTATCTGCCAAATATCGTTGAGACACATACCTAAAGTTCTTTTTCCGATATGCACTATCATACGGAAGTAACTGACTTAGTTTGCTCAATATGTTTCCTGGTTCCGATTTTTTAAATCTCTTGACAAGTTTTTGCTTTGCTACGACACTTCTTCCTGTATCTTTGCAAAACTGCTGAACATATTCTTCAAACACCTCAAGTGGCATTAAATCGACTTTTTCGACCACATTTTTCCCAATATTTTCTTCTTCAAGCCACTTCAGAAAGTCAACTTCAATCGGTTCATCTTCCATCATGAACTGAAAAAAAGAGGATGTGTTCATATCATGATCCTCATCCTTTTGCACACTTTCTTTAAAGCAGAATTTCAGATTATTTATTAAGTCATCCGGATACAAGCGTCGTCGATAATCATATAACCTTATGTCATACAATATTCCACTTTGAGAATGTCTAAACTGTTCAAATGATTTTTGGAACTCCTCAAGCATAAACCTATACGAACCCTGTTCCCTATACCGTCTCACTCTGTAGCACATTTCACAAAATTCATCGCTTCCGTAAAACGCACGCAATGCGGCGGTTAGCATATCTCTCACAACGGTATTGCTCCAGTCTTCCGACTGTCTTATCCGCTGCTCACAATACTCTTCTGACTTTCTTTCGAGTACGTTCGCATATTTATCGTCAAACAGCAAATCCCACATATCAATACTGTCATACTTTGCCTTACGAAGTATTGACTGCTGTAACCACTCACAAAAATCCAAAACAAGTAAATCCGGCAATCTTTCCATATAATTCACCCTTTTTCAACGGAAAAAAACTAACAAATGCTTTTAGCCGAGAGAGTATCTCGTTGCCTGCTGCTCACCACGGAGAGGTAGCATATACGAGCAGCACAGCCATGCTTTTCACATGACTGCTGTGTGGATAATTAGTACTTTCTCCACACCATCTTATTGACTACGTTTACATACCCCTGAATAATGCGAACCACCTTCATGGACACGGTCTCGTCCACATAATCGGGGCAGGGCTTACCCAGAACGCCCTTCTGCTTCATCTCAATCGCCATGTCGGTGGCGTTGAGCAGCTCCCGGGTGGTAATGCCAGCCAGAATAAAGTCACCAGCTTCCAGTGCCTCGGGACGCTCGGTGGAGGTGCGGATGCACACAGCGGCGATGGGATGACCAATAGACAGATAGAAGCTGCTCTCCTCGGGCAGGGTGCCGGAGTCGGAGACGATTGCCAGAGCGTTCATTTGCAGCTTGTTATAGTCGTTGAAGCCCAGCGGCTCATTGACGCGAACACGAGGGTCCAGCTGGAAGCCACTCTTCTCCAAACGATGCTTGCTGCGGGGATGGCAGGAATACAGGATGGGCATATCGTACTTCTCCGCCAGTGCATTGATGGCGGTGAACAGGCTCAGGAAGTTCTTTTCAGAGTCGATGTTCTCCTCACGGTGGGCAGACAGCAGAATGTACTTGTCCTTCTCCAGTCCCAGACGCTCCAGCACATCGCTTTTCTGGA
>ERZ826242.3816-NODE-3816-length-10319-cov-4.206255_pt1 | contig 10319 bp, 9 predicted proteins | sample MGYA00519871_ERZ826242 | MGnify/ENA primary metagenome ERZ826242 (study PRJEB31778, sample SAMEA3449226) | human gut metagenome | biome: human gut; feature: human-associated habitat; material: faeces | place: United Kingdom | collected 2010/2012 ... | reverse complement strand
CGGGCGTAAGAGATTTGAAGGGAGCTGTCCTTAGTACGAGAGGACCGGGATGGACATACCTCTGGTGCACCAGTTGTCACGCCAGTGGCACAGCTGGGTAGCCAAGTATGGCAAGGATAAACGCTGAAAGCATCTAAGCGTGAAGCCACCCTCAAGATAAGATTTCCCATAGCGTAAGCTAGTAAGACCCCTTGTAGACTACGAGGTTGATAGGTCAGAGGTGTACGCATGGTAACATGTTTAGCTGACTGATACTAATAGGTCGAGGGCTTGACCTTTTATTTGTGAATCTTGCTTCTTTCCTTCTTATTTGGTTTTGAGAGTGTTTTATCTCTTTCTGTCGGTGTCGATTACTCGTAGGTCCCACCCGTTCCCTTCCCGAACACGGTAGTTAAGCTACGTTGTGCAGACGATACTTCGCTGGTAACGGCTTGGTAAAATATGTGATGCCGACTTTAAAAGCAGTTAAAGCAAATGCTTTAACTGCTTTTTATTATTAGTAAAAAAATTAAATGGAGCTTGTTTGGTTATGAACCAGTAGATTTATACTTACTTAGTCCAAATTTAAAAAGGCAGTAGCAAGGAATCATAAAAACAAATCCAAGCAGTGGCAAAAATATTAAACCTATATTATCTGATCTTCCGATTAGGTATAAGAAAGGATAATACTGAAACAGTGCTATCGGAATTACATAGGTTAAAAATTTAAGTACCCGGTCACCATAAATAGAAAGCGGATACTTGCCGAATTCGCGGCTGCCGTCAGTAAATATGTTCATAAATTCCAAACCTTCGATTGTAAAAAAGCTGATGCCTGCATATAGCACAAATAATGACGAAAAAACTGCAATACCGCCAACTATCATCAGGATAACAGTTATAACCTTATCAAATGTCCATACAATCCGGCTTATTGGTACAGCAATGGCCAGCATAAGAATTGACTGAAGAAGCCTGCCTATACGTGAAAAATCTATGTTTGAGGTAAGCACCTGAAAAATTTCATTTCGTGGCCGTACTAAAATCCTATCCAGGTTTCCGCTTTTGATAAGGTTTGGAAAAACATCAAAACCTCGGACAAAACATTCTGTGAGAGAAAAAGCCATGAGCGTAATTGAAAAGCAGATTAGAATCTCGGAAAACTCAAAACCGTTTACAGAATTAAACCTATTAAACATAAAATAGACGCCTAGAAATGCAGTAAATGAGACCAAAAATTGCCCGATTGCTGTCATTATAAAAGACGCCTTATACTGCATTTGGCACTTAAGCAGCATGCCTACATACTTAAAATACAGTTTCACCGCTTAACCCCCTTGAACAACTACTTTTTTTAAAGCGCTTTTCATAAGTATGGCCCCCAATATAACTAATACTGCAATCCATATAATTTGCAGTGCGATGCTTTTGAGTACAGAAATACCGCTTATATGCCCGGTGTATATTAAAAATGGTGTGCTTTGAATAGATGCAAAGGGCAAAGCGTTAACAATCGGCTGCAAAGCTTGCGGAAAAAACGGAAGGGGTATGACAGCACCCGAAAAAAACTCAGTTACCGATGTTGCAAGAATACGTATACCTGTCGGCGAAATGGTATAAAAAGCTGAAATGTAAATTAGCATTGAAAAGGATATCAGAACCAAAAATCCGAGCGTTAAAGAAATCAAAAATAAAAATCCTGATAATATGTCGGCAGGAAAAGATATATTAAACGGTGCTGGAAGCAAAGCTGCCACCAGCAAAATTGGCAAACAGCGAAGCAGCGTCCTTGAAAGACGTATGGCCATGTTTTTGGTAAACCACATGACATATATATTACAGGGACGGCACAGCTCGTATGCAATGCTGCCTGATGTAATACTCTCAAAAATTTCGTTATCAAAATACCATGCCATAAACATTGCAAGTAATGCCTGCTGCAGCCATATATAGCTTGAAAGCTCGCTGAAAGTCATTGGGAAACTATTCTGACCATTCTGGTAAAAAGCCCAAAACATAAGTATCGTCATACCACCCCAAGCAAACTGGGTGGCAATACCTGCCCACGCCGCGGCGCGGTATTGAAGCCCTGCTATAAACCTGATCTTAAAAAAAGATAAATACTTTTTCATATTCTAAATTCCTTGTATAGTGAAACAACCAGTTCATCTACCGTTTCTCCCGTTACGGAAATATCTTTTACATCCACTTGTGACGATATATTTGAAATAGCCTGTGATACCGACATAAATGCTGTATCTATAACAATTTCAGCATGGCCGCCTATATCTTTGATTATGTCCATATGTTGATATGACGGCAACTTTTCTCCTTGATAATCAACTGTAAGGGTTTTATGAGTAGAGTTACGGGACTTTAGCTCAGATAATGAGCCGTCTAAAAGTATCCTGCCTTTGCCTATCAACAAAATTCTTTCGGTAAGTGCTTCGATATCCTGCATGTCATGAGTGGTTAGAATAACTGTTGTTCTGTTTTGGCGGTTTATGGTTTTGATAAACTCTCTAACCGCGATTTTTGAAACAGCGTCCAGACCTATTGTAGGCTCGTCCAGAAACAAGATTTTTGGGCTGTGTAAAAGCGATGCAGCTATCTCACACCGCATCCTCTGACCAAGAGAAAGCTGCCTTGCAGGGGTTTTGACAATTTCACTGATATTTAAGAGTTCAATTAACTGAGATAAGGTGTTTTTGTATTGGTCGCTGTCAACCTTATAAATATCACGGATAAGCTCAAAGCTGTCTATTACAGGCACATCCCACCATAGTTGGGACCGCTGTCCAAAAACAACCCCGATATCTTTAACATGTTCAATCCTGTCCTTCCAGGGTATACGTCCATTAATAATGCAGTCACCGCTGTCCGGAGTCAAAATGCCGCTCATGATTTTTATAGTACTGCTCTTTCCTGCGCCATTAGGGCCGATGTAGCCAACCATTTCACCATCATTTATAGTAAAAGATACATCCTGTAAGGCGTTTATGTAAGTGTATTCTTTTTTGAACAAGGCCTTGGCCGCTGATAAAAACCCGGCATTGCGCTTTGAGACTTTAAAAGTCTTGTTTATATTTTTCAGCTCTATCATAACTCATACCTCCCAGGTTAAAATGACTAAAAATAAATCCGAACAAATCTCCATCCAGAGAAAGTTCGGATTTGTAATAAATGGCTCCCCAAGTTGGACTCGAACCAACGACCCTGCGGTTAACAGCCGCATGCTCTACCGACTGAGCTATTGAGGAATATATTTATATTGTATTATACACACTTAAAACCAAAAAATCAATATCTATAACAAAAATACTCAAAATTCTTGCATTTTTATTCTGATTGTATTAAACTATTTATATTACTTAAAAGGAGAAGATATTATGAAAAATTTGAAACGAATAGTATGTCTTATGCTGATTGGCCTGCTGTCGGTCGTGTTACTTGCAGGCTGCTCAAGCGATGAAAACGTGCTTAAAGTAGCAACAAACGCTGAATTTCCCCCATTTGAGGAAATTCAGGACGGCGAATATGTAGGATTTGATATGGATTTAATCCGGCTTATCGGTGAGAAAATGGGTTATGAAGTCCAGATTGACAACATGGAGTTTGAAAGTGTTGTTGGTTCTTTGCCTGCCGGAACACATAATGTTGCTATATCCGGTCTTACAATCACACCTACAAGAAGCGAATCAGTGGATTTTTCAGATTCTTATAATGAGACTGCTCAGATACTGATTGTAAGAAATGATGATACTAATTTTACTGGTACAGACAAAGCCACTTTAGATGAACAACTAAAAAATAAGAGAATAGGTGTCTGCATTGGGTTCACTGGTGAAAAATATGCAAATGGCGACGATGAGCTTGGCTATACCGCGATTGAGGGAGCACAGGTAACTTCCTTTGATAATGTCAGCTTAGCTGTTACTGAGCTTAAGAATGGCAATCTGGACGCTATTATAATGGACGACACTGTTGCTAAAAACGTGGCGGAGTCAGACGCAAACAAGGACGCTGTTAAAGTTATAGATGTGCCGCTGACAACTGAGTACTATGCTATAGCTGTTAAAAAAGGTAACACAGAGCTAAAAGATAAAATAAACTCTGCACTCAAAGAAATTAAGGATAGCGGAAAATTGGATGAACTGATAGAACAGTGGGGAATTAAAGACGTCAACCAATAAAAGCTGGAAGGAATAGGACGATATGTTTCAACGTTTTTTTGAGCGTTTTGTAGACATTTTTATAACAGATGGCGGCTTTAAAACTATGCTGGATGGCCTGCAAAACACTATACTTATAGCGTTGGTGGCGTTGGTGATTGGCATTGTTATAGGAACACTTTTTGCTGTAATCAAAGTCATCCCCAAAAAGGGTGTTATAAGTAGAATATTGCATGTAATAGCAGATGTTTATATCACTGTTATTCGCGGTACGCCCGTTATGGTTCAGCTTTTATTAATGTACTTTGGTATACTTTCCAATTATGGCCTGAGTGCACTTGTAGTTGCTATGATTGTTTTCGGGTTGAACAGCAGCGCATATGTTGCTGAAATAATCCGAAGCGGAATCCAGGCTGTTGATAAAGGACAGATGGAAGCTGGCCGCTCGCTTGGCCTATCATATAGCACAACTATGTGGAAAATTATTTTGCCGCAGGCCATTAAGAACATCCTGCCTGCCCTTGGCAATGAGTTTATTGTTTTGATTAAAGAAACGTCGGTTGCTGGGTTTATAACTGTATTTGACCTTACACGTGCAGCACGTGCTATTGTCGCAGATACCTATGACACCTTTGTACCGTATCTTACGCTTGCAGCAATGTACCTGGTACTTGTTATGATTGCCACCTTCTTTGTAAATCTACTTGAAAGGCGGATGAGGAAAAGTGATTGATGCGGTAAACCTTCACAAATATTTTGGCAAGCTAGAAGTTTTAAAGGGGATAGACGCTCATATTGAAAAGGGCGAGTGTGTATGTGTTATAGGCCCATCAGGAGGAGGAAAATCTACATTTCTCAGATGTATTAACCTGCTTGAAATTCCCACAAAAGGTGATGTAATAATCGAAGGCATATCTGCTATGCAGCATTTAAAACAAATAGATCAGCTTCGTCAAAAAGTGGGTATGGTATTTCAACAGTTTAACTTGTTTCCACATATGACTGTGTTACAAAACATAACACTCGCGCCTTTAAAAGTTAAAAAAATGGATAAGGCGGAGGCTAAAGAGTTGGCTTTAGAGCTTTTAAATCAGGTAGGGCTTACTGATAAAGTTGACGAATATCCCGGCAGACTGTCCGGTGGTCAGAAACAACGCGTGGCGATTGCACGCGCGATGGCCATGAATCCGGATGTGATTCTGTTTGATGAGCCCACCTCTGCACTGGACCCGGAAATGGTGGGTGAAGTGCTGGAGGTAATGAAAAGGCTGGCTTTTAATCATGCAACAATGGTGGTTGTAACGCATGAGATGGGCTTTGCGCGAGAAGTTGCTGACCGAATATTCTTTATTGACGGCGGAATAATAGCTGAACAGGGTACGCCCGAACAGGTTTTTAAAAATCCACAAAATATACGTACAAAGGAATTTTTATCTAAAGTATTATAATAAAAAAGGTGCAGGATATGTGTCCTGCACCTTTTTCTATGAATATGAAAGTGCTCGTAGCTTGTAAGACTTATAAAATTTTATTTGTTTAATTTTTTACTATGGCATGCTATAATTAAATAAAATAAGCAAGGAGGATAAAATTTATGGATGCTATTCAAAATTTAATGACGAGGAGAAGCGTAAAAAAATTTAAGCCAGATATGGTTCCGGCAGATATCTTGGATAAGATTATTAAAGCCGGTACTAATGCACCGTCTGGAATGAACAGGCAATCTTCAATCATTCTTGCGGTGACAAATAAGCAAATGCGCGATAAACTGTCCAGAATGAATGCTGCCGTAATGGGGTCTAATAATGACCCATTTTATGGTGCCCCTGTCGTGCTTGTAGTACTTGCAGACAAATCCATTGGCACATATAAGTATGACGGCAGCCTCGTTATGGGTAATTTATTAAATGCGGCGCATGCACTGGGAGTATCCAGCTGCTGGATTCATCGTGCGAAGGAAGTTTTTGATAGTGCTGAAGGTAAACAAATACTTTACTCACTAGGCATTGTTGGCGATTATGAAGGTATTGGCAACTGCATCTTAGGTTATGCTGATTGTGATATACCCGCAGCAAAAGAACGTAAGAAAAACTACGTCTATTTTATAAAATAAGGAGGTATTTTATATGCTTACCGTTGGCACTAAAGCACCAGATTTTGTTTTGAATGATAAAGACGGCAATGCAGTATCATTATCTGATTTTTCAGGCAAAAAAGTAGTGTTATATTTTTACCCTAAGGACAATACACCAGGCTGTACACGCCAGGCATGCGCCTTTTCTTCAGCTTATGCTGAATTTAAAAAATTAAATGTCGCTGTTATAGGCATTAGTAAGGACAGTACTGCTTCTCATAAAAAGTTTGCTGAGAAGTATAACTTGCCGTTTATAATTCTGTCTGATCCCAATCTTGTAGCAATTAAGGCCTATGACGTGTGGCAGGAAAAGAAAATGTATGGCAAAGTGACTATGGGTGTTGTTCGCACAACTTATATTATCAATGAGCAAGGCGTTATTGAATATGTTATGCCAAAAGTAAAACCTGATACAAATGCGGATGAAGTTTTAGATTTTTTAATTAGTTAAAGCAATAATATATAAATGATTTTGGCGTGTTCGACAATAATTTTTTAAAAATACTTGCGTTTTTAAATATTTTATGATAATATTTAGCTAGCTTATTCTGGATTATTAAATATAGAAAGGATGATATAAATGAAGCGAAGTCTTTCCAGAATGCTGACTGTAGTGGTAACAATTGTTATGCTGCTGTCCTTGCTTTCGTCATTTGCAATGGCGGATGCTATAAAAAGCGAGGGGTATTTTGCCGATGTCTATGTAGACCCATACGGCGAAATACTAAACACGGCATATCTTTGGACCCCTATTGTCAACGATTTGCCAGAAGGTGCAGTTGACTTTGATTTCGTATGGGAGGGCAAGGCATATACTTTCAAAAAGGGTGTTAATGCTTTTGCTACATATGCTGAAATTGAAGATCATGCGCAGGCAAACAGTGTTGAGGTTTTGCAGATTATTTTACCCGCCAATGATATTACAACAGCAAATTCAGAGACCATGAATGTCGAAATGGCTCTTGAAATTTATGGCGTTAACCGTAATGTGAATCCAAACGTTTCGGCAGATCCGAGCGACCCGACTGCGGATTGGATTAAAAACCCTGAGTGGACTAAAAACGGTGACAGCAGCATAGGCCAGCTGGGTGTAACAGCCAGTGTTGAGGGTATTATAAAGCTCAAGGGTGTTACCATGCGCAAAAACTTTTATGATACCAATCGTCCTCAATCAAATGATAGATGTGATGTCTGGCTGGAGAATATTATTGTAGAAACAACTTCTGATTTCAGCTCTGGCGGCTATATATTTAATATAGGCGGAAATCAGCGCGCACTTAATTCAACTAGTGCAAGCTTTGGTGAAACTTATGCGGATGAATTTATGCTTAAAAACTGCCGTATTGAATCAATGATGAACAGCCAAAAGACTGCTCAGAACGACAATCGTATTTTCAATAATGCAAGTGCTGCTAAAATGACTATTGATGGGCTGTATGTTGATTTTGACAATAAAGATGATGGATATAAAATAGGTCATTTCGGCTATACGCAGACTGGTAAACAAAATAAAACATTTATATTTACACTTAAAAACAGTAACTTAAGAAACTATTCAACAAATCCTGATGTTGCCCTTACTAAATTGATGAACATTGAGGCAAATCAGAAAGTGCTGCCTACAATGGAAGGCGGCGTTGCAGAAGTTTATATAGATAACAACATCTTATATAATCTCTATACTAATCTCTATACAATAAACTTTTATCCCGGTGCATATACATATTTCAGTGTCAGCGGTAACTATATGATTAACCCCACCGACAGCAATAGGCATCTTATCGCTACTGCGGGAACAGTATCTGCATCAGATAATTTTTCTGATAAGATTGTAATGCGCGATAACTGGTTTATAGGTCTTGGAGCCCTGCAAATTGCCAATGCCTCTGTAACTACACAGACTGTTATAGATGTAACTGGCAGCTACTGTGCACCTTATACCGAGGATTATATTAATGGTACAAATGGTACGCAGACCCCGGGAAGGACTAAATGGGATTATTTCTATACTGACTTTGCAAAGACCAAACGTACAGTCGGTGCTACTCTTCTTGGAGTAAGCTTTGAAGACCAGGTCGATTCAGTTGAGATTGATGAGGAAAATAAGGTAGTAAATATCAAAATGTCTCAGGGCGAAGTTACAAATCCGGAGTTCACTTTTGATATGGAAAATGTAACATATGGGCTCTATAGCGATTTAGAGTGCACAGAGGCTGCAACCGGATTTTCTTATGACCAGATTGGCCTTGGCGGACTTAGTCTATATTTGAAAGTTGACGGCTTATACGGCAGCCTGATTTATCAGCTTAGAATTGACAAAAATGAGGAAAAGGTAACTAAGGATTTTGCAACTGAGTTTGTAGACCCATATGGTAAAATTGAAAATACTGCAGCATTGTTCTGCCCAAATGATAAGGACTTAGTATCAGGGGCGAAAGTGACAGCCTCTTTCATGGGCGAAACTTATGAGTTTACATATGGAACCAATGCATTTTCCACAACTGATGAGATTGCATCCGCTGGTGTTAAACAGGTCATTATGGGCGCTGGCAATTATACAGATGCAATCTGGTGGAAAGACTCAGTTGAGGTCTATGGTGTTAACTATATGACCAATCCGAACATTGAAGGCTCTGATCAGCGTAACCCTGCCTGGGGCAGATATGGCGAAACTGAAATTAATGGTAACTTTGTTGTAGACGCTGCTGCAACACCTACATCCGAAGAAGGGACTACTATCTATTTTAGCGGTCTTACTTTAAAGCGTTATATAAATGATGCTCAGCGTGAAATCAGTGAGTATAAAACCACTGTTACCTTTGAAAACAATTTATACAGCAGAACTTCAAACTCTTATAATAGAGAGTTTAATATGGCAAACAAGAACGCTCTTAATAGTACTGACCTAGATAAGAAAAATATTGACGAGCTTAATTTTATAAACTTAAGGCTTGAAAGCACATCGTCTATTTCATCCCATAGATGGTTTTCGGAAAATATGGCGCCAATCGTCGTGATTGATGGGCTCTATATGCCGGACCTTGCTGATTCATTGGGTTATCCTAAGGCGTCGGCATCAAGCGATAAGATAAGCTTTGTGCTTAAAAACAGCTATTTCAAGAATTTTACCTGCAATACAAACATGCTGGTATCTTTCTCAGGTCATGATGCAAACGTAGCAAGTGACGAACGTGACAACCGTGATACTTCACTTACTATTCAGGACAATATATTTATAAATTGCGGCCATGAAACTAAAGGTGCTGACAATAAAGTTAATCCTGTACAGATATTCCCGCAGGCGTATCTTCCATTCTGCTTTTTCAAGTGATGACACGGCATAACTGCCACAGATGTTCAGTTCCGGGGCCTCCGGCAGCGGTTTATGAAGAATAACTGCATGCTCCATGCCCGGCATCTGCCACAAAAGCGCGTCATCCGCATCAATCGCATCGGTACCGATGTGGATCAGAACCGGTGCTTTTGGCATTCCCGCAAGGCTGATGCGACAGGCAGCGACGGCATCGTCAAGCGTTTCTGCGGTGAGAAGAAATCCTCCTTTGTGGCAGAAAGACACATCGGAAAGCCCAGTCGCTTCCTGCAGTGCTTCTTTTTCCAGGCCAAGCCATGTTTCCGGAAAATCATACTTGTAATTGGATGAATTTTCTTTTCGAACCGGCTGCACGCAGTAACCGCCGCGGTTCGATGGGAATATCAGAAATGCAATTTCAGTCGCGGAAAGCTGTTTCTGACATGGAAAAAATTCCGACAGAATCAGAATCTTTTCATCCATTGTTCCTGCCTTTTTCTCCGCTGCAATCCGCTTCCTGTGTTCGGCAAGAAGAGCTGCAAACTGCTGCTCCGCCCGCTCATCCGCACGAAAACGCTCCCATTTATGTTCCAAAATCCGTCCGGCCACTGCCACCGCTTCCAGGAAAGCAGCATCGCTTCCGCTGTTATCATCCCATACCGGATTGAACATGCCGATCATACTGGCGAGTTCATTCTTTTCTCCTGTATTATCATTGAGATCG
>ERZ826242.3815-NODE-3815-length-10320-cov-2.255626_pt1 | contig 10320 bp, 6 predicted proteins | sample MGYA00519871_ERZ826242 | MGnify/ENA primary metagenome ERZ826242 (study PRJEB31778, sample SAMEA3449226) | human gut metagenome | biome: human gut; feature: human-associated habitat; material: faeces | place: United Kingdom | collected 2010/2012 ... | reverse complement strand
AAGGAGAATCACATCATCTATGGGATCGGCAATAATGTGGAAAGAGGCCGTTCCTTCGGATTTGAATACCTGGTGGATGTTGCGCGGGCGTGCGAAGTTGATATGAGCGCCGACCATACCATCTCGGATCTGACGGAAGTTTTTGCAAAGGTGAAGGAATATGGCGGCGGGATAATCCCCACGGTGGTGCTCCCCGGCTATCTGAGCCCGGAGGATATACTTGGGGACAACAGATACGGGGTACTCATGTCGCCGCAGGACACAACGGTCGAAAACCTGTTTGAATCGGATGCCTACTGGGACTTTCTGCAGCTGGTTTTCCAGTGGACGCAGAGCGGATTTACCTATGATAAACTCACCGACAGCAATTCCTTGCTGTATTATATGTCCTCCGGAAGGGTGTTTGGCGCGCTGTGCAAAGGCAAGCCGGGCTTTGCGGAACAGGAATCCTTTTTAACCGGCAGGGAAATAGGATATGTCGAATTGACCCCTTATACGCTGTATTCCAATGCGGTCAACCGCAGCTATTGCTATGTGATTCCCAAAACCTCAAAGGACCCGGAAGTTGCCATGCAGCTGTTGAATCTTTTGTATAACGATTCGTATATCGCCAATCTGCTGATTTATGGTGTCGAGGGACGGCACTACATCAAAAGCAGTGATTTCTCCGTGATCAAAAAGCCGGATAGCCAGTATTGCGGCATTGATGGGTATACCTATTGCAATCAATATACGGCTTATGTTTTTGATGGCGCGCCAAAGACGCTGTGGGAGGAAATGATGGAGGAAGATGCTACCGCGCCCCGCTCCACAGCCTACGGCTTTTGCTTTGACGAAGAAGCGGTGAAAGCTCTCATCATGCAGTGTGACGCTGTGTATGAGGACTATACGGATCTCCTCTTTTCGGGAGTTGTGGACCCGACGTCGCTCAGGCAGGAGGTAACGGCGGCATACCGGGCTGCAGGCATTGAGACAATTATCGAGGAAAAGCAGCGGCAACTGGATCTGTTTCTGGAAGAAGGGACGCAGCCATGAAATCCCCGAAAACCAAAAAGCGGTCGCTGAACCATGCCTTTCGCATGTTCTCCGTTCTGCTGATTGCGCTGCTTGCCATTGAGCTTGTCTTTGTTGTTTCTACTTCGTATTCCCTCTTTGACCAATACCGCCTGATCGGTATCCGTTCCATGCTGCAGGTGTACAGCCAATCCATTGACAGTCAGCTCAGAAATGTGAATAACTATATGAACACGCTTGTGGGCAACAGCGATGTCCAGCTTATGCAGGTATCCACGAACGCAAGGACGAGATTCATGGCACGAAACGAAGTGTCGGACCACCTCTCCACCCTGCTGCAGATGGAACCCATGATTAATGGCGCCTTGTGCTGGTCGGGCGATGAAACGGTGGCCGTTAACGGCGCAAGGGACATGAACATCAATGAAAAGATCAAGGAGGCCATTTTTCGCTTTGCCTCGGAAGAAAAGATGAGCATGGTCAATACAGGATGGAAATGGACGCAGATTGAGGGAAACTGGTATCTGGTAAGCATACGTTCCTACCAGTCGGCCTACGTTGCGGTCTGGTTCAATACGGCTTTTGCCAATGCCTATACGCAATCCAATGATTTTAACGAAAGCTACCGCCTCCTTTGCCGTCAGGAAGGGGTGGACATTGGTGCGCCTCCGATGGAAACAGAGCAGACGCCAGGGTGGTCTGAAAGAAATATGCTGGTTCAGCCTTCGGAAGAAGGGAATTTTGAATACTTGTGCATTTCGCTTGAGAGCAAGGGCACCGCATTTCATTTTCTCATCACAATCCTGGTATGCTGCTTCGTAATAGCGGTTACGGTGCTTGTGGCCATCTCTCTCTTGCGGCATCTGGTCAAGGAAACCTTTACGGAAATACACAAGGGGTTGGTCATCAAGGGAGAAAACCTGTCATACGCGTTGACCAATACGGGCCGCATCATTGAAACGGACGATGTGTTTAAAACGCTTGATGAGATGTCAAAAAGGATTCTAAGCCTGCAAAATGACGTTTATTTCCATGCGCTCAATGAAAAAAATGCCCGCCTGCAGGCATTGCACATGCAAATCAATTCCCATTTCTTCACCAATTGCATGAACATTATTTTTTCTCTTGCGGAAGTCTGCAATACGCGTCTCATACAGGATTTCTGCATTTATCTCAACGATTATTTTCACTATATCAATACCGCATTCAAATCGTCGTCCGATCTCTCGGATGAGATGAAACATCTCCAGAATTATCTGGTCATTCAGCAGATGCGGTATGGCCGGGTACAGTGGGAGATAGATGTCGAGGAAAAGGTGAAGCATTACACCATTCTGCCATTGATACTGCTGACGTTTATTGAAAACATTTTCAAGCACGGAATGAATGAACAGGCCATTCATATTCAGATTCATGCGGATGAAAAAAAGATGGGCGAACTCAATGGACTCCATATTCGCATTGAAGATGACGGGGTGGGCATTTCCCAGGAGGTCGCACAGGCCCTTAACGCATTCGACTTCAGCAAGTCCCCCGACTTTGACAACAAATCGGGGATTGAAAAAACGCTTGCCCGCATCCAGATCTATTATGGAAAAGACGCAGGCTTTCACATCGGCAGAAATGAGCGCAATAGGGGAACGGTGGTCGAGCTGTTTCTTCCCCAGACAGAAAACTGAGGAAAGCGCATGGGCAAAGATCGAGGTGTAAGGCATGTACAGCATTTTACTGGTCGATGATGATTTCTTTGCACTGGAAGGGATGAAGCGAGGGGTTCACTTTCAGGAGCTCGGATTTGAAAATGTGTATTACTGCACAAGCATGGCATCGGCCTGCAAGGTGCTTGAGCAGCATCCGGTGGATGTGCTGGTGACAGACATTGAAATGCCGGGCGGCAGCGGGCTGGACCTGCAAAAATGGGTGCTTGCAAAGGGAATCAAACTCGTTACGATCTTCCTTACCTGCCATGCCAGCTTTGAATATGCCCAGGATGCCATCCGCCTGCATATCTTTGACTACATCCTCAAACCCCTGCGCTATGCGGACTTTGAAAAGAAGCTGTCGCTGGCGCTGAGGGAAAGTCCGGGCTGGGAAAAACCGGAAGGTGCTGAGGCGGCTGCGCCTCCCGCAGTGGATAGCGATGCGCCTGTTTCCGTGCAGATCAAAAGGTATATTGAAGAACATATCGCAGAAAACCTGACGCGTGAGGAACTGGGAAAGGTATTTTTTCTCAATCCGGACTATCTGGCGCGTATTTTCAAAAATGAAGAGGGAATTTCCCTGACATCCTATATACGAAACCGAAGAATCAAGATTGCCCAGCGGTTGCTGAAAGAAACGAACAGATCCATAGACGAGATCAGCCAGGCTGTGGGATATTCCTATAACACCTATTTTTTCAATATCTTCAAAGAAGTCACGGGAGTGAGCCCTTACCAGTACAGAAAATCAAAAGAGGGATAAACGGTGCTGCAAAGACCCTTCGGGAAGGGCTGGAGGGTCGCAGACACGCTTTTTTCGGCACGGTTGACAAAGCAAGAGCCTCCTGATTTACATCACATTCCGGATGCCGATCGCCACAATATAGATCCGAAATGTAGCAACATAATGTCAGTCATATTTCTTATCACAAAAGCCAAAAACGAATACAATGCAGAAAAAGGCAAACGTTCGCCACAGAGGCGGGGAAGCGTGCACACTCCTCGCAGCGCCTTGCAGTATGAAGATGGGAGGATGATAGTAACCCAAGCGCAAAGGCAGCACCATAAGTACTTGAGAGACAAATTCTGGCTAGTGAAAAAGAACGAAAAGGTAAGGAGAAAAAGCAATGAAGAAATTGACCGGTCTGCTAGCGGTCGTGCTGGCATTTGCCATGATGGGTTCGGCTCTTGCCGAAGCGCCGGATATGAGCCTGTCCTATTGTAACCCGCTCAACCTGCCCAATGTAGACGTGGCGAGCAACCTTTCTGAAATGCCGGAAAGCTCCGACGGCGTACTGGACGCAACCAGCATCAACGAGCGCCTGGCGCTGGATACCTGGACGGTGGCGGACGGACGTTCTCTGGTTCGCAGCACTGGCGGATTCACGCGTTTTTCCGAGAACAACTACCGTACCACCGCTGATATTTTCGCTTATCAGATTTCCGACGGCACCGTTTATCTGCACGTTTCCAACAGCATGCAGAACAACGATACCTACGGAGCCTGCTGGTCCAGCACCGACTATGTCAACTGGGAATATCACCAGATGAACATGGGTGTGACGGCGCCTACCTTTGTGGAAATCGGCGACAAGTACTATCTGTGCGGCAACGGCACGCCCGTCTATGTCTCCGATTCTCCCGCCGGTCCGTGGGAAGAGCTGGGCAAGTTCGTGCTTCCCGACGGCACCGAGACGGGCTTCAGCGATGTGTGCTTCTTCCTGGACGATGACGGTCGCCTCTATCTGTCCTACAGCATCGGCAGCCCCATCATGGGCTGTGAGCTCAACCCCGAGAATCCCTGCGAAGTTCTTACCGAGCCTGTGGTCCTGTGGGACTGCGATACCCGCAACGAGTGGGAGCGCTTTGGCAGCGACAACCAGAACTCCCTGTGCGGCTATACCGAAGGTTCGCAGATCTTCAAATACAATGGCGTGTATTACCTGATGGTCGCCACCAACGGCACGGAGAACATCACCTATTGCATGGGCATTAAGAAGTCCACGGAAGGCCCGCTGTCCGGCTATGAGTACCAGCAGAACAACCCCGTCACCTTTGACGTGGACAACTTCATCCCCGCTGCTGGACACGGCAGCTTCGTGGTGGACGACGACGGCAACATCGTGGTGTTCTACACCAGCGTTATCAGCTATGAGAACGGCTTCGACCGCCGCGTGAACATGGACGTGTGCTATGTTGACGAGAATGGCGACATCGCCGTTAAGGAGATCACCGATACGCCTCAGATGGCGCCCGACAAGGTGGACGATCCCGCTGCCGGAAGCGATCTGGGCCTTGCCTGCCTGAGCACCATCGGCGCGGCCAACTGGGCCAGCAGCCATGCCGAGGGCCACACGCCCTTCTACGGCACGGACAACCACGGCACCACCTGGTGGCAGCCCGCTGCGGATGATGAGAAGCCCATGCTGGTCACTGCCTTCAATGGCGTATACGATGTGTATGCGGTCCAGACCAACTGGAAGGAGCTTGGCCCCGACTTCACCAGGGACAACGCGATCCAGTACACGCTCGAGTACTTCGACCTTGAGAAGAATGACTGGGCCATGCTGGTCGACAAGAGCGACAACCAGACGCCCTACGCCGTCTGCTACGATGTCGTGCCGGAAGGCGTGCGCACCATCGCTGTCCGTCTGACGATTCTTGGCAGCACGGAGGACATCGAGGTTGGCGTGCTTGACCTGCGCGCCTTTGGTGAGAACCATACGCTGGCCGCCGAGAAAGGCCTGTGGAACAACCTGCCGTAACCGATTTCCGGTAATCGCAGGGCCGGAAGAACAGAGCCGCGGGTCCCCGCTCCCTGCCCTTTCGCAAGAGGCGAGACCCCGGCCGCTTGCCCGGCAAGCTTATTAGACTGACCAATGGTTGCATGAAGGAGAAATGAAGTATGAAAAAGGTATTTGCGTTGCTGATGACCGTGGCGCTGCTGCTGTGCTCATCCCTTGCCTTTGCAGAAGGCGAACTGATCAGCGTGGGTATTGTCAACAATCCCCCGTCTGAGTCCGGCTATCGCGAAGCCAACGTCAAGGACTTCGAGACCGTGTTCTCCGCCGAGAACGGCTATGACACCCAGACCTTCTACAGCCTGCGCAACGATGAGCAGCTCAGCGCCGCGCAGCAGTTCATCACCGACGGCGTGCAGTACCTGCTGATCTCCGCCGCCGAGACCACCGGCTGGGACAATGTGCTGGCCTCCGCGCAGGAAAACGGCGTGCGCGTGTTCCTCTTCGACCGCATGATCGACTGCGACGAAAGCCTCTACGAGGCCGCGGTGGTATCCGACATGCGCAACCAGGGCGTCACGGCGGTTCAGTGGCTGGAGAGCCTGGGCCTGGAGGAGTACAACATCGTGCATATCCAGGGCGTTATGGGCTCCGACGCGCAGATCGGCCGCACCGAGCCGCTCAACGAGAAGGTAGCCGCTGAGCCGGATACCTGGAAGATCGTTGTGCAGCAGACGGCTGCCTGGGACGAAGCCGAGGCCAAGACGATCACCGAAGCGGCGATCAACTCCGGCGAGCCCTTCAACATCATCTACGCCGAGAACGACGGCATGGCGCGCGGCGCCGTGGCGGCCCTGGACGAGGCGGGCATCACCCATGGCGTGGACGGCGACGTGATCATCATGGGCTTTGACACCAACCGCTGGGCGCTTCGCGAACTGCAGGCCGGCAACTGGAACTACGACGGCCAGTGCAGCCCCTATCAGGCGCAGACCATCAGCGATATGATCCAGAAGCTGGAGGCCGGCGAGACCCTGACGGAAAAGAAGATCATCACCGAGGAGCGCGGCTTTGACGCAGCGACGATCACCGAGGACGACATCGTCAACTACGGCATCGGTGAGGACCCGGGCGCGATTAAGTAAACCGCTGGCACCGGGAAGCAAACACCCCCCGGCGGCATTGCCGCCGGGGAGGCAATCAGAGGGGGGTGTGGCTATGTGGTTTGATCCGCGTAACCACACCGTACCTTGTCATGTGGCGCCGCGTTCTCCCTTGCGCACGCATGACGGATGAAGTGGAGAGGAGAGAGGCAAATGGAAAACGGGATTGTCTTATCCATGCGCCAGATCTGCAAGTCGTTTCCGGGTGTGAAGGCCCTGCAAAACGTGGATTTTACCCTGCGCAAGGGCGAGATCCACGCGCTGATGGGCGAAAACGGCGCGGGGAAGTCAACCCTGATCAAGGTGCTGACGGGCGTATATTCGCGCGACGCGGGCACGATCTGGATCGACGGTGCGGGTGAAGTATCCATCCGTTCGCCGCAGGACGCGCAGGCAGCCGGAATCAGCACGGTGTATCAGGAGATCACGCTCTGCCCCAACCTCACGGTAGCGGAGAATATCTTCATCGGACGGGAAAAGGGCGCCTTTGTCAGCTGGAAGGCGCGGGAGAAGCGTTCGGATGAGATATTGAAAAGCCTGGGCATCCCGGCGCGCGCCAGGCAGCAGCTGGGCAACTGCTCCCTGGCGGTGCAGCAGATGATCGCCATCGCGCGCGCGGTGGACATGGACTGCAAGGTGCTGGTGCTCGATGAGCCGACCTCGTCGCTTGATGAAAAGGAAGTGGAGATGCTGTTTGCCCTGATGCGCGATCTCAAGGCGCGCGGCGTGGGCATTGTTTTCGTCACGCACTTTCTGGAGCAGGTATACGCGGTGTGCGACCGCATCACCGTGCTGCGCAACGGCGAGCTTGTGGGCGAATACGCGGTTGAAAACCTGCCGCAGGTGGAACTGGTGACCAAGATGATGGGCAAGGAGCTGGACGACCTGTCCGGCCTGCAGAAAAAGAGGCGCCAGCCCAACGAAAGGGCCGAAAAGGTCTATGAGGCCAAAGGCCTGTCAAGCGCCGCCGGCGTGCGGCCCTATGACTTTTACATCGAGAAGGGCGAGGTCAACGGCTTTACCGGCCTGCTGGGCTCCGGCCGCAGCGAGAGCGTGCGTGCCATCTTCGGCGCGGACCGCGTCACCGGGGGCGAAATAAAGGTGAACGGCAAGAAGGTAAAGATCACCAAGCCCATCCACGCGATGAAAAAGGGGATCGGGTATCTGCCGGAGGACCGCAAGTATGACGGCATCATAGCGGATCTGTCCGTTCGGGAGAACATTATCCTGGCCCTGCAGGTGCTCAAGGGGTTCTTCAGACCCATCTCCCGCGCCGAGGCAGAAAAGTTTGCCGACGAATATATCAGGGCGCTGGATATCAAGACGGCGTCGTCCGATACGCCGATCAAGTCGCTTTCGGGCGGAAACCAGCAGAAGGTGATTCTCGCCAGATGGCTATTGACCCATCCGCAGTATCTGATTCTGGATGAGCCGACGCGCGGCATCGACGTGGGCACCAAGACGGAAATTCAGAAGCTGGTGCTCAAGCTGGCCCAGGAAGGTGTAAGCGTAACCTTTATCTCCTCGGAGATCGAGGAGATGCTGCGCACCTGTTCCAGGCTGATCGTGATGCGGGACCGCCGCATCGTGGGCGAGCTGAGGGACGGGCAGCTGACGCAGGACTGCGTTATGCGCACCATTGCCGGAGGTGGCAACTGAGATGAAAAAGAACGCAAACGCTACGGCCAGGAACAAAAGCGGACTGGCGCAGCTGCTGGTGCCGCTGATTGCAATCGCGGTGCTGGCGGTGTTCAACCTGATCCGCGACGCCTCGTTTTTCTCCATCGGGTTATCCGTTAACAGCAACGGCAACACCGTTTTGACCGGCAACCTCGTCAGCATCCTCAACAGTGCCTCCGAGCTGGCCATTCTCTCCATGGGCATGACGCTGGTTACGGCTGCCTGCGGCGGGCAGGACATCAGCGTGGGCGCGCTGGCGGCCATTGCGGGCAGCGTCTATGTGAAGATCATTACAGGCGCGGGCGCCGCGGCCGGCGGCGGGACCGTGCTGGCGGCATTTCTGGCCAGCATGGCGGTGGCGATGATCTTCGGCGCCTTTAACGGCACGCTGGTCGCCGTATTCAAGATCCAGCCGATGATTGCCACGCTCATTCTCTACACCTGCGGCCGTTCCGTGGCCTATTGGATCAACGGCGGCGCGACGCCCACCGTGGCCAATCCGGTGGTCAGCGCCATCGGCAGCTTTATTCCGGGGATTCCGATCCCCACGCCGGTGTTTATCGTCATCCTGTGTGGCATGATTTTCGCGCTCCTGTTCCGCTTCACCACCCTGAGCCTGCTGACGCAGGCGGTGGGCATCAACCAGCGCGCCGCCCGTCTCAACGGCATCAACGCCACGGGCATCAAGCTGCTCACGTTCGTCATCCTGGGCGCCTGCTGCGCGGTATCGGGAACGATCGCCGTGGGACGCCTGGGGCTGATCAATCATGAAACGGTGCTGGGCGAAATCGAGATGGACGCCATCCTCGCCGTTGCAATCGGAGGAAACGCTCTGGGCGGGGGACGCTTTAAGCTGTCGGGATCCGTAATAGGCGCGTATGCCATCCAGGCCCTGACCACCACGCTGTATGCCATGAAGGTGCCCTCCACGTCCATCAAGGCGTACAAGGCGGTCGTGATCATTCTGCTGGTGGCGCTGTCCTCACCGGTGGTCAAGCAGGCCTTCTCCCGGCTGCAGGCGCGCATGAAGGGCGAGAGGCCCGTTGTCGGAAAGGAGGCGGCATGAGAATGGAAAATCCGAGGCTGGACAGGCGCCGGGAGCCGATGAGTGATACGCAGCTGCTGCTGACGATCACGGTATGCATCTTCTTTGGCCTCTATATCCTGGCCATGGTTGTATGGGGCGGCGGCTTCCTTCGGGCGCAGCAAGTATTTGACATGCTCAACAACAATGCCTACCTGATCATCATCGCCTGCTCGCTGACCATCGTCATGATCTGCAAGGGCATTGATATTTCTGTCGGCGGCGTCGTTTCGCTGGTGGTGATGTCCTGCGTGGTGCATCTGGGAGCGACAGGGAACATCTTCACCACCATTCTGCTGGGACTGGCCATCGGCCTGGGCTTTGGCCTGGTGCAGGGATTTCTGGTGGCCAGGCTGGGCATCCAGCCCTTTATTGTGACGCTGGCGGGAATGTTCTTCGCCCGTGGCATGACGACCATTGTCAGCGTCAACCCGCAGAAGGTGACCAACGAAGCGTTTCTGTCGCTGATGAATGTGCGCATCGAAATTCCCTGGCTGGGGTATGTGGCCAGAAACGGCAACCTTATCCCCGCCCGGATGGAGTTGGGCGTGGTGGCGGCGCTGGTGATTGTGGCGCTGGTGTTTGTGATGCTGCGCAAGTCGCAGCTGGGGCGGAACTTCTACGCCATCGGCGGCAACAGCCAGAGCGCGCTGATGCTGGGCATCAATGTGAGACGCACGCAGTTCATCGCCCATCTGCTCAGCGGCCTGCTGGCAGGCATCGCGGGCATCGTGTACATGATGCACACCGGCGCGGGCAACGCCACCAACGCACAGGCTGCGGAGATGGACGCCATCGCGGCCTCCATCATCGGCGGCACGATGCTCACCGGCGGCGTCGGCAACATCATCGGCACATTTTTCGGCGTTCTGTCGCTCAGCACGATCAAAAATATCGTTTCTTCCCTCGGTTTGGACGAAGCATGGTGGACAAATATC